>Ga0210408_10004165_pt1 | contig 13007 bp, 8 predicted proteins | sample IncBWH4MmetaG_FD_155471 | JGI IMG/M metagenome (GOLD analysis project Ga0210408, IMG submission 155471) | Forest soil microbial communities from Barre Woods Harvard Forest LTER site, Petersham, Massachusetts, United States - Inc-BW-H-4-M | ecosystem: Environmental > Terrestrial > Soil >...
CCGTGCAGCTCGTGGAGCAGATCGCCTCCGACGAGTTCCATCCCGAGAACTACACGGACGAGGTGCGCAAGCGGTACCTGGAGGCCATCCAGCGCAAGGTGGAGGGGCAGGAGGTCACGACCGCCCCGGAGGCGCCGCGCGCCCAGATCATCGACCTCATGGAGGCCTTGAAGGCCAGCCTGGCCAACAAGGCCGCGGCCGCCGCCGCGGCCGGGGCCGCGGAGTCGGAGGCGGCCACCGGGACCGAGGGAGCTCGTCCCGCCAAGCGCTCGCTCAGGGCCCCCGAGGCCCGCCGCAGCGCGCGGGGGGACGGCAAGCCCAGGAAGGGCTAGGAGAGTCCCCCCGGGGCGGTTGGGCAGGAGGGTGTGCCCACCGCGGCATCCTTTCCCCCGGGTCGACCGCCGTCAGTCCCCGGAGCGCGCCGCCCTCTGTCCGTCTCTCTGCCCCCGAAACCGCGGCCTGCGGCAAGACATCCCGAGCCCGGAGCGTTCCCTTGCTTTCGAGCTCTGGTGGTGGCGGGACCCACTCTCCGTCGCGATCCTCGGTCGGGAGCCCGCGTCGGCAGGCCTCGATCTTGGCCTGACCCGGCGAAGGAAGAGGTGATCCGGAGCAAAGGCACCCGCCTACTGGCGCACGAGCAGGGCCAGGCGCGGGAAGGTGAACGTCCCCGCAACGTCGTCGATCACGTTGACCTGGCAGGTGTAGAGGCCGGGCTTGAGCGAGGCGGCGGGAACCGCGAGCTGGAGAACGGCCGCCTTGCGCTCCGGGGCGGTGAGGCGCTTCACCTCGACCAGCGGCGTCTCGTACCGGCGCATGTTGCCGCGGAAGAAGGCGATGTTCGTGAGCACCCGCACATCGCCGCCCGGGTCGCGGGCCGGATCGTAGACCTCGTAGTAGAAATAGAGTGGCTGGGTGGTCGAGACGACGTGGGTCACGCTCGGCACGAGTTCCGAGCCGTCGCGAGCCAGGGGGCTCGGGGGGTCCGCGCGGACGGCCGGCGCCAGCTGGGTGCCAAAGACGACGGAGCTGACCTTTACCGGACTCCGGCGGAGGTCGGGAACCGTGAGGTCGGTCTCGAACGAACCGAACGCACCGCCTGCGTTCTCGCGCACCACAACCTTCAGGCGGTAGGTCCCGGGGGGAAGCGTGAAACCCGTGCGGTATTGCACGCTCTTCTTCTTCACGTCGGAGCCGCTCACATTCAGGGTGTCGCGGATACGTGCCACCGCACGCTTCGCCTCGTCGCGCACGACCCCGACGAGGTCCAGGGACGTCCGCTCCTGGTCTCCCGAGCGCGCCAGAGGCAGCGCCGATCCCGGGACCGCGATCGACAGCGGCACGTAGAAGCGGTTCTCGCCGGTGCGGAAGTGGGCCGACTGAACCCAGACCGGGAAGTCCCTCGCCGACAGGTCCGTGAGGAGCTGATCCTGGAGCTGGAGCTCCCGGTCCTGGCGTCCGGCATGGCGGAAATCGCGGTCCGCGTAGTAGCCCGAGCGGTGCTCCACGCGGAGGTCCGGCCGGCTCACCGTGACCCTCACCCGGCGGAACTTGCCGTCCTTCGCGATGTTCGCGCTGGTGTAGCCAAGCACGTAGTACACGGAACTGTCCTGCACCACGCGCTCGTAGGCGCCGGCAAAATCATTTGTGTCGAAAAAGGTGCGTCCGCCGGTGTCGCTAGCCAGCGAGGCGAGCGTGTCCTGGGAGGCGAGTTGCTGGTCGAACTGCCGCGTCAGGGCGCGCCCCGCGTACACGTCGGTACCGCTCGCACTGGCCTGCCGCGCGTCACCGCCCGGCACCACCGCCTCCAGGCCTCGGGAGTCCACGGGATATACGGACAGGTTTGCCTTCACCGCGCGATCGATCGCGGCGCGGAGCTCGACCTGGTTGTCGGCGCCGGCCCCGGCAACGCCGCTGCTAAAGTAGATGACCGACTTCTTCTGGGTCACCGGGGCCAGCGCCTTCGAAAGGTCTTCGATGGCGCGGAGCCTCCGATCGATGTTGAACAAGTCCAGCTCGCTCGTGTCGGGCGCGAACGCATCGGCGTCGGAGGCGGCGTCGCTGGTCGGGTCCGCGGCCGTGTCGGCGGCATCGCTCGTCCCGCTCGCCCGATCGAGGGCGCGCTTCAACGCACTCCGGTCGCTGGTGAAGTCCTGGAGAACCTGCAAACCCGATGCGATCGAGGCCACGGCGACCATGTCGGACGCTGTCATCCGCGTGTCCACGTAGGTCCGCGCCGAGGCCACCGACCGTTCGAGCTGCTCCGGCTCCATGCCGTTGGTGTCGAAGAGCAGGACCACCAGCCGGCGGCCACCGAGAGCGCCGGGCTCGGTCCCGGCTCCGGCCGGCGAGGGCGGAGTGACCGCCCCGGGCCGGGGCTTCAACACCCGCGGGGCGGGTGCGGTCTCCTCCGGTTCGGGGGCGGGCTCGGTGGGCAGGCTTTCGAACTCGAAGGCCTCAATCGTTTGGGGCTTGCCGTCCTCCGTGATCGTGAAGTCTTCCCGCTTGAGGCCACGCACCAAGGCCCCCGTCTTGTCGCGCACCACGACGGTCACCCGCACCAGGGCGACGCCGGACTCGAAGGTCGGGGACTGCACCGTTTCGGGGGCGGAGGGAACGGGGAGAGCCACTATGAGCAGGGCCACCGTCATCCGTGCGCCGGCCCGGCTCAGAATCGGAACCTCGTCTGGATCTGCACGGACCGCATGGAGCCGGCCTGGACCACCTCACCGTACGTAGGGGAGTTCACCACCGTGTCGATCGTGAGCAAGGGTGGGGTGTTGAGGACGTTGGTCGCCTGGACGCGAATCGAGAGCGTGCGGGGTCGGCCGAGGGCGATGTTCTTGATGAGGCTCATGCTTACCAGGTAGGTGCTGGGGCCGATGATCGTGTTGCGCCCCGCGTTGCCGAACGTCCCCGGGGGCGGCACGACGAACGCTCCCGTGTTGAACCACGCGGCGATGCTCGGGTTGGCGATGGACACGCCTTCGCCGGTCACGTTCGCCCGCAGGGAGCCGTTGACGCCGCGGGCTACATCGGCGAAGTCCCCCAGCACCCGCGCGGTAAAAGGCGTGCCCGACTGGAGAGTGGCGGTGCCGCTCCAGACCCATCCCCCAATGATGCTGGCGAGCGCGCCCTCTCGGAGCCACTTCCGCCCCGGCCCGATGGGCAGCTCCAGCAGCCAGTCCGCGGAGAGGACGTGGCGACGATCAAAGCTCGACAGCCCGCGCTCCGCCGCGAGGTCTTGGTCGTTCTGAGCCACCACCACCGCGCCGCCCCCGATCGAGGAGGCGTCGTCGATGGACCGCCCCATGGTGTAGGTGAAGCCGCCCCCGAAGCCGTGGGTCATGCGCTTGCGGACCCGCAGGGTCCCCGAGTGCATGATCGACTTGGCCCCCGAGGATTCCCAGATGAAGGGCGCCACGCCGGGGATGCGGAGCCCATCCGGGCCGCGATTGGGGGCGCGCTGCAGGTCGAGGTCATAGCCTCGCGTCCCCGTGTAGCCCAGCCCCACGACGAAGTCGGGCCCCAACTGCCGCTGCAGGTCGAGGTTCCAGATCGCGACCGCCGGCAGCTGGTAGTTCCTGTCGATCCCGAAGGAGTTGGAGGTCGCCGGCCCGGGCAGGGTCAGGACATCGCCGAGCAGGAGCGGTGAGCTCGCGCTGCCAAGGAGCGTGTGGCTCACTGCGAAGGGGGGCTGCCCGGCCAGGTGCTGGGCGATGCCCGCGTAGGCGCCGAGGCTGTAGTTGATTCCGAACCCGCCGCGCACGGCCAGATCGGGTTTCGCCTTCCATGCCACGCCGACGCGGGGCGCGACGTTGTTCCGGTCGCCGTTCACCAGCGTCGTCGGGAAAGCGCCACTGAAGGCGCCCACTTGGCCCGCGATGACGGGGACGGCGGCCGTGAAGCCGGGTGTCACGTCAAGGTTCACGAGGTGGTCGTGCTCTTCCCCCAAGGGCGATACGTACTCGTAGCGGAGGCCAACGTTCAGGGTCAGGTTGGTCCTCGGGCGCCAATCATCCTGGAGGAGCAGGTTCCACGCGCTGCCGTGGAAAACCACCCGGCCGGGACCGTATTGTACCGAGGCCTGCTGCGCGCGGCCGAGCAGGAAGTCGGCGAGATCGGAGCCGGTACCGGGGATGGCGGATGCGCCCACGAAGCCGGACGTGTACAGGCCGGTGAACACGAATGAGCCGCGCGGGTTGCTGTCGGTCTCGCTGCCGAGACGCTGGGTGCGGAACCCGCCTCCGAAACGGACGTTGTGCTTGCCCCAGGAGCGAGTCGCCACGTCGCTCACGGTGAAGCGCTCGTCGAGCCGGAACGACGGGTTGCGGTCGCGGAGCCCGGTGAGGGTCGTGAAGGACAGGTTCGGCACGCCCCAGTCGAAGGGGTCAGTCGACGCACCCAGGATCCCGGCTTGCCCCGCGACGTCGCGCACGTTGGCGAAGATGTTCTGCCCTTCCGACTGGTTCCGGTTGTAGTCGAAGCGAAGCTGGTGGAACACGTGGCCGGTCGGGAGCGAGAGCGACACCGGCACGTCCCAGCTCGAGCTGCGCGTCGACCCACCGAGGGTGGGAAAACTCGGCGTGTCCCCGGCCGTCGAGTGTCGATAGGTCACGGCCGCGGTGATGCTCGGCCGACGTCCACCACCCCCTCCGCGCCCTCCCTGGCGACGGCCCGGGCGTTCCTCCGTCGTGGTGAGCGCGTGGGTGAAGCGCAGCGTGATCTGGTCGGACGTGCTCGCGATGGCCGTGACGTAGTGGTAGTTCTGGGTCAGACCCGGCTGGTTCGGCAGGGGGAGGAAGCCCAGCAGAGCGCGGGCGGATGGGTCGATGCGACTCGAGGGGATGGTGCCGTCGGCGAAGGGCTCACCCGTCAGCGGGTCATAAAGGGTCCGGCCAAGAGCGGAGAAGTCGCCATCGCGTTCCTCCTCGGTCGGCACCGTCGAGTAGGTGTCGTAGGGGTTGCGGGTGCGTGACCCGGTGTAGTTGAGAGCGAACGATGTGCGGGACGTGCCGTCGTAGAGACCCGGGATCTTGACGGGACCGCCCAGCGTCGCTCCATACCGATTCTCGAAGTAGGCGGCCTTCTGTGTCGGCTGGCCATTGAGCGAGAACGGCCGGGCATCGAAGGGCGAGCCCGCGGCGTTGTAGTAGACCGATCCCTGGAGCTTGTTGCTGCGGTTGAAGCCGCCGAAGCCCTCCCCTCGGAAGCCGCCTCCGCCGGGGCGAGAACCTCCAGGCCCACCGGGCGATCTCATCCCGTCGCCGGTTGCGCCTTCGAGCCCCGCCTGAGCCATGCGTCTGGCCAGGGCGTCGGTGTCACCTCCCGCGTCCTCCAACCACTGGAGCCGGGCGCCATAGAGGAGCGCGTCCACCGTCTGGACCTGCCGTCCCTCGCCGGCGAGAGCGACGGACTCCGTGGGGGCGTCGGCCGAGAAACCGGGAGGCAGCAGCGCCTGCGAGGTCGCATCGGTCGCTTCGGCCCGGCCCTCGGTCGCCGCGTCCGCCGTCACCTCCAATCCCCGGAAACCGCCCGTTCCCGACGGAGTGCCCTCGGACCGACGCCGACGGCCCGGCGGCCCGCCCGGCTCGCCCTCGCGGCGGGGCCCAGCCGGCCCGGCGGAGGCCATCGGGGGTGAGGCCCTAGGCTGGGGAGCCGCGGGTTCTGCCGCCTTCGAGGCTCGGGACTGGAGGACCATCTCGAGGTCGGCGGTCGCCCGGCAGGTTTCGGGCTCAAGCACCACGTCGCGCGTGGTCGCGGCGAAGCCGGCGAGGCTGGCGCGCACCGTGTAGGTGCCCGGTGCCGGGAGCCCAAGAGCGTAGGAGCCGTCGAGCCCCGAGGATGTCGCGACCGTTTCGTCCCGCTCCGCGAGCACGGCCGTGAGGGCCACCCCGGGCAACGCCACCCCACCCGAAGCGATCCTCCCCCGAACTTCGCACGGCCACTTCTCCGGCGCCCGGGCCTGGGCCCACGCGATCTCCCCCCCCCAGGACCACACTGTCGCGGAGAAGATAGCGATGAGCGCGGCCCGACGTGCTTGCTCCGGGGCGGGCAGGGCCCAGCTCCGGCTCAGGGCCTGCGTCGATGCGTCGTTTGCGCCCCCTGTTCCTCCGAGCAGCAACCTCTGTCCTTTCGCGCTCTCTCCCCGGGAGTCGTTAGACCACGGAACGGGATCTTTGGTTGAATGGCATTTCGGCTGCTTTGCCCGGGGCCGATTCGGAAACCTACCAGATGCTGGCCAGGGCCGGCGACGGGTGCTACTTGCCCGGCCTTCCCTCCCGCTCCGGCATCACCTCGTCCCCGGTTGCGCGGGGTCAGCGCTGCGTCACCACCAGGATAGGGGGCGTCGGGCAAAGTAGAAGAAAGATGGCCTTGGTCCTGGTCGACAGCGGGTTGGGGCCTTGAGTTCTCGGGAGGACACCCCGATTGGGGGATCTGCCTTTCGGTTTAGGATGCCCCCGTGCCGCACGACTCGCTCGGCCGGGTGACCCGTGACGTCGTGGCCTGCCGGCGCTGCCCGCGTCTCCGAGCCTGGTGCCGGGAGGTGGCGCGGGTCAAGGTCCTCCGGTTCCGGGAGGAGGCGTACTGGGGACGCCCGGTGCCGGGCTTCGGGGACGCCAAGGCGCGGCTCCTCATCGTGGGCCTGGCCCCCGCCGCCCACGGCGGGAACCGCACGGGCCGGGTGTTCACCGGCGACCGTTCGGGCGACTTCCTCTTTGCCGCCCTCCATCGCGCGGGCTTCGCCAGCCAGCCGACATCCGTCGCCCGCACCGACGGACTCTCTCTCCGGGACTGCTACATCGCGCCCCTCGCGCGCTGCGCGCCCCCCGCCAACAAGCCGACGCGGGAGGAGGTCCTGAACTGCCGCCCCTACCTCCAGCGCGAGTGGCGCCTTCTCAAGGAGGTCCGTGCCATACTGGCCCTGGGGAAGGTGGCCATGGACGGTTTTTTGAACATGCTTCAGGACGAGGGCCGGGTGCCCGCCCGCAAGGCCCACGCCTTCGGTCACGGCGTCGTACACGACCTGGGTGAGGGGCTTCTCCTCTTCGCCTCCTACCACCCCTCGCAACAGAACACGTTCACGGGGAAACTGACGCCCCAAAGCTTCGACAGCGTCCTCGGGGCGATCAACCGTCACCTCGACCGCCCGGGAGCCGCGGGCTCATGAGGAAGGCTCTCCCCCTCCTCCTGCTCCTGGCCGCCCCCGCCGCGGCGGAGGTTCGGAACGGCACTTTCCCCTCCCCGAGCCTGGGCCGGGAGGTGAGCTACGCGGTGGATCTGCCCCCCTCCTACGCCACCGGGGAGCGGCGGTACCCCGTGCTCTACGCCTTGCACGGCCTTTTCGAGAGCCACACCTTCTGGGAACGGCGCGGCCTGCACACCGCCCTCGAGAGGATGCGGGAGCGCGGCGAGGTGCCGGAGTTCCTGGTGGTGGCGGTGGACGGGGGCAACTCCTTTTTCGTGAACGGCCCCGGCGGCAAGTTCGAGGATCTCGTCACCCGCGACCTCATCGCCCACGTGGAGGCCACCTACCGCGTGCAGCCGGGGCGTGAGGGGCGGGCCCTGCTCGGCGTGTCCATGGGCGGCTACGCGGCCCTCCGCATTGCCCTCAAGGAGCCCCGCCTCTATCGGGCGGTGGTCGCCCACAGCGCCATGCTGCTGCAGGCGATCCCCGACCCCGCTCAGGGGGCGGGCCGCTGGCACATGGCCGCCTTCAACAAGGTCTTCGGCGACCCCATCGATCGCGCGCTCTGGGCCGCCTCCGACCCTCTGGCCCTGGCCGAGAAGGCCGATCCCGGGACCGCTCCCGCCCTCTACTTCGACTGCGGCACCGAGGACCGCTACGGACTCTACGCGGGCGCCGAAGACCTGCACCGCCGCCTCTCCGCCCGGGGCGTCGTCCACACCTTCGCTCTCCGCCCCGGGAATCATGGGTACGAGTTCGTGCTCTCCGTTCTCGACCAAAGCCTGCGCTTCGCGGGGGAGGCGTGGCGCGACCGCGGCTCCTCCTCCCCCGCCTCCGGAAAGGAGACCCGCCCGTGATGCTTGCCGCCGCCCTCGTCACCCTCCTGACCGCGCCGTCGCCGGGCGCGGAGACCCAGGAGCCGCCCCCGGCGGAGAAGAAGCCCGCTATCACGATCCAGTCGGCCACCGCCGACCGGGTGACCGTTCACTACCTGAAGATCCCCTGGGGCCCGAACACGTTTGCGGCCATGCAGAAGGGCGGTGATTCCTTCTACGCCCGGCGCACCTGGCCTTTCGCGCGCTTGGAGCTAAGAGCTCCCGTGACCCTGGAAGGCAAGACGATCCCCGCCGGTAACTACGCCCTCGTCCTCCACCCCAACACTCCCGACGACCGGGGGATGAGCCTCGAGGTCCTGAGACTCAAGCTCCCGGAGTTCCTGGAGGAGGGCAACGTGATGACACCGACCCCGAGCGGGGAAAGCCTGTGGAAAGGGCCCGTCCGGTTCGATCTCGCGGCGGGTACGACTCCCCACCTCACGATCAACCTGGCCCTGGGCAAGGGCGGGGTCTCTCTCATCGTGCAGTACGGGGACTACCAGCTGGTCAAAGACCTCGCCTACTGACGGAAGGGGTCAGGCCTCCCGGAGCGCAGAGGTGATGGGGAGGCGGGCGGCCCGGACCGAGGGCAGAAGCCCGCCGATCACGCCCATGACCACCGCGAAGGCGACCGAGCTCATCACGATGCCGGGCGTTATCTGGAAGGCGAAGGCGATCTCGCTGAAGCTCTGGGTCTGGCCCGTTCCGGTGGAGTAGCCGTTCATGGGGACGGCGAGCAGGCAGCCGATGGCTCCCCCCGCCAAGGCCAGGGTCACGGACTCCACCACGAAGGAAAAGAGGATGGCGCGCCGCGAGAAGCCCAGCGCGCGCAGGGTGCCGATCTCGCGGGTGCGCGCGGCTACGATCGCGTACATCGTGTTCATGGCTCCGAACACGGCCCCCACCCCCATGATCACAGCCACGAAGGTGGCGAGCTGGCGCAGGATCTTGGCCAGCGGCCCCGCCTGGTCGTCGTAGTACTTCCGCTCCGAGACCGCCTGGAGCTGCATCTGGGGGTTGGAGCGGATCCAGTGGTCCAGCTCGGTGACGTCGGCGCCGGGCTTGAGCCGCACGCTCATCGCGTTGTAGCCTCCGGTGCGGCCGAAGTCGACGCCCATAACGTCGGCGTCTCCCCAGATCTCGCTCTCGAAGGCCCCCCCCTGCGACGAGAAGGTGCCGACCACCTTCCACTCATGCTTCTGCAGCTTAACCGAGGAGCCCAGTTCCAATCCCCGCACCCGGCGGGCGATCTTGTCGCCCACGATGACCTCGTAGAGGCCGGGCGTGAACTTCCGTCCGTCGAGGATCTTGATGCCGCCGCGCACGTCGAAGGCCTTGGGGGTCACCCCCCGGACGGTGACGTTGGTGGGGCTGCCGTCCTTCTTCGGCTTATTGGTCACCACCACGTCCTCGGGGGAAGCCAGGGGCTGGCCCTCCGTGTCCCGCGCCACCTCGTCGCGCACGAGGATGAGGTTGCGCTGGTCGATGGGGATCCAGGAGGTCAGCTCGGAGGCGGATCCGCGCTGGACGATCATCGCGTTGTCCGGCCGCCCGGTGGAACGCAGGGCGCGCGAGAAACCCTCCGACATCGCCATGAGGACGGTGAAGACGGCCACCACGAGGGCGATGCCGGAGACGGCGAGCATGGTCACCTGCCACCGGTGGCGTACGTTGCGCACGTTGTAGGAAAGAGGAAGAGCCATCAGACCGTCCTCAGCATGTCCGTGATCCGCGCCCGGTAGGCGGTAAGGGCGGGGCCGAAGCCGGCGGCGAAGCCCAGGCCGAGGGCCACGGCGAAGCCCACGGCGGCGATCATCGGTTTGAGGTGTAGCTCGGAGAGGCCGAGCCCGGCCAGCATGTCCCGGATGCCCGGCGTATGGGTCAGGAACCACATGAGGCCCTGGCTCCCGGCCAAGCCCAAGCCGCCGCCCAGCGCGCCCAGGGCCAGCGCTTCCGCCACGACCAGCCCCAGCACCTGGAGGCTGGAGAAGCCCAGAGTCTTGAGGACGGCGATCTCCGTGCGCCGCTCGCGCACGGCCATGCTCATGGTGTTGGCGGTGACGAGGAGGATGGTGAAGCTCACGGCCAGGCCGATGCTGTTGAGGAGGAAGGCCAGGTTGCCGGCCATGGCCACGAAGCTGGCCGCGAAGGCCTGCTCGGTCTCGGTGTGGGTCTGGTTGTCGCTGTTCTCGAAGGTGGCGTCGATGGCCTTGCTCACCGCGCCCGCCTGGTTGGGATCGTTGATCTCGATGCTGTAGGTGCCGGCCCCCAACTGCTGTCCCGTGCCCTCGTAGAGGTACTTGAAGTGGAAGAGCATCAGGTTGGAGTCGGTATTGGGGTGGGCGGCGTCGGTGTCGAAGATGGCGCGCACCACGAACTCGAAGGGGCCGCTCTTCTTCCGGTAGGGCGGAATGAAGCTCTCCAGAAAGAAGTGGTCGCCGATCTTCCAGCCGAACTTGTTCGCCAGCTTGCGCCCGATCACGCAGCCCTGCAGGTCCTGCTGGAAGGCCTGGTACTGATCGGGCGGGATCAGGAACTCCGGGTACATCTGGAAGTAGGGCTCCGCTTCCACCGCCATGTTGGGGAAGAAGTTGCTCCAGTCGGTGGTGGTGTCGGAGCCCTCGTCGGCCTTGCCTTCCTTCTTGGCGGGCAGCGAGCCCCCGAACCAGGAGGAGACCGCCACCCGCTTGACCCCGGGCACGCCGGCGATGCGCTGCTCGTAGGAGAGCGGGAGGTTGAAGACCAGGCTCACCGCGTGGCGCGTGACGAGCCGGCTGGCGCTCGTGCTCTCGAGCATGCCGTTGATGGAGGCCAGCACCGTCTGCAGCGTACAGAAGAGGAAGATGCAGACCGACATGGCGATCACCGTCGACAGGGTGCGGATCCAGTTCCGCCGCAGGTGCTTGAGCACGAAAGGCAAGAACTTCATGGCCGCCTCAATCCTTTCTGAGCACGCCCTTCTCGAGATGGTGCTGGACATGGGCCCGCTCCGCCGCCCGCGGGTCGTGGGTCACCATCACGATCGTCTTCTTGAAGTCCTTGTTCAGGCTCTGCATCAGGTCCAGGATCTCGTGCGCACTCTTGGCGTCCAGGTCCCCGGTGGGCTCGTCCGCCACCAGCACCTTGGGGTCGGCCACGATGGCGCGCGCGATGGCCACCCGCTGCTCCTGGCCGCCCGAAAGCTGGCGCGGGTAGTGGTGGGCGCGGTCGGCCAGCCCCACCACCTTGAGCGCGGTCAGGGCCCGCTCCCGCCTCTCCGCCTTGGGGAGGTGGGTCAGGAGCAGGGGAAGCTCCACGTTCTCGAGCGCGCTCAGGACTGGGATCAGGTTGTAGAACTGGAAGATGAAGCCCACGTTGCGGCTGCGCCAGGCGGCGAGCGCGCTCTCCGAGAGCTGGGTCACGTCGGTGCCGGCCACCAGGACCTTGCCCGAGGTGGGTCGGTCGATGCCCGCGATCAGGTTCAGGAGCGTGGTCTTGCCCGATCCCGAGGGGCCCATGAGGGCCACGAAATCTCCCCCCGGCACCCGAATGTCGATTCCGTTCAGGACCGGGATCTCCAGGCTGTCCCGGTGGTAGACCTTCACCACCTGCTGCACGTTGACCATCGGCTCCGAAGCCGAGACCGGTTCTGTGCTCATCCCTTCACCCTCACCGCATCGCCATCTTTCATCGCCTCCGGGGGACGGGCGACCAGCGTCTCCCCTCCGGCCAGGCCCTCGCGGACCACGACCTGGCCCTGGCGCTCGAGCCCCACCACGACCGCCTGCGCCCGGACCTTCCCCTGCCGCACCTCGAACACAAGGGTCTTGCCGTCCCGGCTCGCCACCGCCTCCTTGGGGATGGTGATGACCGCCTCCGCCGGCTCCGACGCCGTTCTCGGCTTGGTCGGCTCCAGGAACGTCGCCTTGGCGCTCATCTCCGGCTTCAGGTCCTTGTCCTTGTCCAGGATCGTGACCTTCACCTGCACGGTGGCCTTGGTCCGGTCCGCGGTGGGGATCACCTGCCGCAGCACGGCCTTGTAGCGCCGCTCGGGAAAGGCCTCCACCGTGACCTCCGCCGGCTGGTTGGCGCCCAGCTTGGCCACGTTGGATTCGCTCACGTCGGCTTCCACCTCCAGGGTGTCCAGGTCGGCCAGGGCCACGATGGCCCCGGAGGCGGTGGAGATGTTCACCCCGGGCGGGATGGGGGCCACGCTCTCCCCCACCTCCGCCATCTTCTTCACCACCACCCCCGTGAAGGGGGCGCGGATCTGCGTGAACTGAAAGGTGGCTTCGGCGTAGGACAGGTCGGCCTTGGCCTGGCTCAAGGCCGCCTCCGCCAGGCGCACCCGGCTGCGGTTTGCCTCCAGGGTGTCCTCGGACACCACGAGGTCGCGGGCGAGCTTCTCGGAGAGCCGGAGCTGGCGCTGGTTCTCGGCCAGGTCCGCCTCCGCGTGCTGGAGGGCGGCTCGCGCCCGTTCGATCTGGGCGGCGTAGTCTTCGCTCTCCAGGCGCGCGATCACCTCGCCCTCCCGCACCCGGCTCCCCTCTTCGACCTTGAGCTCGGCCAGCCGGCCCTGGATCTTGGCCGAGACCACCGCTTTCCGCCGCGCCACCACGTAGCCGGAGGCGGTGAGGACGGGCGCCCCCGGGCTCGCCTCCCCGCTGCGCACGACCGTGGGCCGGACCGTCTCCACCTCGGGAGCGGAAAAGGCCTGGCGGGCCCGGAACGCGTAGAGCACGCCCAGGCCGAGGATGACGGGAATGAAGAGCAGGAGGGGCCACCGCCAGGGACTGACGGCCGGCCTCTCCCGGTCGATCTTCAGAGACGCGAGGTCGCCCTTGAGGTCCGCCACGTTAGATCTCTCCTCGACTCTACGCAGCCCGCGTCCGGCGGGTCCGTGGTTTTCGGCGAACGACCGCTCCCCGCCGGCGAACGCCGACCGCCCCGGGGCCCGACCGGCCTTA
>Ga0210408_10004167_pt1 | contig 13003 bp, 8 predicted proteins | sample IncBWH4MmetaG_FD_155471 | JGI IMG/M metagenome (GOLD analysis project Ga0210408, IMG submission 155471) | Forest soil microbial communities from Barre Woods Harvard Forest LTER site, Petersham, Massachusetts, United States - Inc-BW-H-4-M | ecosystem: Environmental > Terrestrial > Soil >...
ATTCGCGATGCTCGATCTTCCGAAAGTTCGCTCGGAGGACTTTGGCGCCGGCGTCTTGAAAGCTGCCCGGCATCTTGCCGTGTTTCATTCTCATTAACCCCAAGTGCGGCCTGTTCCGGCTCGCACCAGCTCCCCATTTTCCCGCTTCGTTTAAGTCAGAAGCTGCTGGACTTCTCCATGGACTGCAGGCTCCTCTGCCCTTGGCTGATCCTTGACGAACAGGATTCCAAATAAGCAGCACATGCCGTGAAAAGCAGGTGCAAGTCATGTGCCAACTCGGAATCCTCGTCCGCGCCACTATTCATTCGACTGCTGTCCATCGCGAGGCATTTGCTCTTTCTCAATCCGTTGATTCTCTGATACTTCGACATTCGAGAGAGTTCGAATGGACTCAGCAAGATGGGATTCTTCTAATCAAGTCCGGAACGGAGCAATTTGCCTCGCGCTGAATCTGGCGCCGGTACCATATCGGGACGAAGCCGTCGTTTTGAAATTGCGCACGCTAAATTGACTTCACAACAGATGAGCGTATCTTTGAAAGAATAAGGATTTCCATCCGATGGAGGGATTTGATGAATCGCCGTCTTGCTGCAATCTCGCTGTCTGCTTTTTGCCTTGGGGCCCTGGTGGCAGGGTGCCAAAAACCGGCTGACCAGCAGGCCGCCCCGGAGGCTAATTCTGCTCCGTCCGTGTCGGACGCCGCCAAGACCGCTGTGAAAAAGGTCCTCGAGCCGAAACCTCTGGTCATCCCCGCGGACACCGTCATCGCTGTCGTCCTGGATGAAACCATCAGCTCGAAAACCAACAATTCAGGGGACAAGTTCACGGCCACCGTCGAGTCTCCCGTGGAAATCGATGGCAAGGTCGCCATCCCAAAGGGGGCTCGCGCCGAAGGTGTCGTGAATGAGGCGAAGGCCGCCGGCCGCTTTAAGGGCGGCGCTGTGTTAAGCCTCACGCTCACAAGCATCAACGTCAACGGTAGGGACCACGAAATCCAAACTTCCTCCGCAATGACCTCCAGCAAAGGAAAAGGCAAGCGCACGGCGGTCATGGTGGGCGGCGGCGCTGCCGGAGGCGCGGGTATTGGAGCGATCGCGGGCGGTGGCAAGGGAGCTGCCATTGGTGCGTTGATCGGTGCGGCCGCAGGTACCGGAGGCGCGGGATTAACCGGCAATCGCGATATCACCCTGCGTGCGGACACGGCGCTCGATTTCAAACTACTGCAGCCCATCACCATCAGACAAAAGTAGCAGTAGGCCTTCGCGGCTCCCCGGGTAGTTTATTTGACAGGTATATTCTGCCCGCACGCATGAGCTTCTTCGCCGGATGTTCCGTGCAAAAATGAAGGCATTGCGAAATCCGAAGGACAATCATGCACACCGCCTTCCTCTGCGACGCCATTCGAACGCCCTTCGGGCGCTATGGCGGAATGCTGGCCTCGATTCGCACCGATGATCTCGCGGCGATTCCCCTCCAAGCCCTCGTCGAGCGCAACGCCCGCGTCGACTGGAACGCCCTGGATGATGTCGTCTACGGCTGCGCCAATCAAGCCGGTGAGGACAATCGAAACGTGGCGCGGATGGCTCTCCTGCTGGCGGGTTTGCCGAAAGAAGTGCCCGGCGCCACCGTAAACCGCCTCTGCGGCTCGAGCATGGACGCCGTTGCTTCCGCGGCACGCGCCATTAAATCCGGTGAAGCGGATCTCTTGATTGCCGGGGGCGTCGAAAGCATGTCGCGAGCGCCCTTCGTTATTTCCAAGGCCGACAGCCCCTATTCACGCTCCATGAAAGTGGAAGACACCACGCTCGGTTGGCGATTCATAAATCCCTTGATGAAGGCAAAGTACGGTGTTGATTCCATGCCAGAAACCGGCGAAAACGTCGCCGAGGAATTTCACATCTCCCGCGCCGATCAAGATTTGTTTGCACTAAGAAGCCAGCGACGCGCGGCGGAGGCCATCCAGAACGGGAAAATGAAACAGGAAATCGTGCCTGTTTGCGTTCCACAAAAGAAGGGCAACCCTGTCCTTTTCTCCGAGGATGAGCATCCGCGGCCAGACACGACACTCGAAGCGCTGTCGAAATTGAAACCGGTAGTAAAACCGAATGGCACGATAACTGCCGGAAACGCTTCTGGAGTGAATGATGGAGCGTGCGCCTTGCTGCTGGCTTCGGAAGCGGCATTGAAGATGCACGGATTGACGCCAAGAGCCCGCGTCGTTGCTGCTGCGGCCGCCGGCGTCGCTCCGCGAATCATGGGCATGGGTCCAGCGCCCGCGACACGTAAAGCTTTGGCCAAAGCGGGATTGTCTCTCGAACAGATCGACGTCATCGAGCTAAATGAAGCCTTCGCGTCGCAGGCGCTGGCGGTCTTGCGTGAACTGGGAATTCCGGACGACGCGGCTCACGTGAACCCCAACGGTGGCGCGATTGCTCTAGGCCACCCTTTGGGCGCCAGCGGCGCGCGCCTCGTGACCACGGCGCTCTACCAGCTATCGAGAACCAATGGCAGGTACGCACTCTGCACCATGTGCATCGGTGTGGGCCAGGGAATCGCTTTGATACTCGAGCGCGTCTAGCGCGCCCGATGCTCCAGCCAGCTTCGCGTCTGCATCACCCGCGCCCGAGTCGGGGTAAAACCCCTGCCGGAGAGGAATCATCTAGATGCCCATCCTTAAATCTGGAGACGCCAGCATTCATTACGCGTTGGAAGGTCAGGGCGAATCAGCTGTGCTGGTGTTCTCGAATTCGCTTGGCGCAAATTATTCCATGTGGGACCCGCAGGCCCGCGAATTTCGAGGGCAGTTCCGCGTCTTGCGCTATGACCCGAGAGGCCACGGACAGTCTTCGCCCATGCCTGGCCCCTATTCGATCGAGCAGCTCGCAAAAGATGTGCTGGTGCTGGTTGATGCATTGGGATTGGACCACGTCCATTTTTGCGGGTTATCCATGGGCGGCATGGTGGGCATGTGGTTGGGAGTCAACGCGCCCGAACGCATCCATAAGTTGGCGCTTTGCAACACCGGGGCGAAGATTGGAACTCCGGAAGCCTGGAATGCCCGCATCCAGGCGGTTCGAAAAAACGGCATGAAATCAGTCGCTTCGGCGGTTGTCGAACGATGGTTCACGCCAGCTTTCCGCGCGCAAGCTCCAGCAACCGTATCAAATATTCAGAACATGATCGAGGAAACAAACGCCGATGGCTATGCGGCGTGTTGCGCCGCCGTTCGCGATTTCGATTTCCGCAAACAAGTAACAAACATTCGCCTACCAACCCTTGTGATCTCTGGCGCGCACGATCCGGCTACGCCCCCTTCGGACGGGCGTTTTCTCGCCCAACAGATTCCCGGCGCGAGATACACCGAGCTCAACGCCGCGCACCTATCCAATATCGAGGATAAAGACCGATTCAACAATGAACTCGCCGCGTTTCTGAATTCCTGAGGAGACCTGTCTTCTCTGCGATTGCTCCGTTTATTATTGTAACGTCGGAGAATTCGTTGCCATTTGCTTTCGGCCTATTTCCATTTTTCCTGGCCCTCCACGATCGTTATGTACCGATTTATGGGCAGGCCGGTAAAGCGCTGCGTCGTGCCTCCCGGCATCGGCCACTTCACTTCCAGCCACTCTATCTTTTCCCGTTTCCCCATTCCCAGCACCATTCGTGGATCGTGCGATGACAGGAAGCTTCCCCCGCTCACCTTCATCTGCTGCCGCTTCAAATCCCCGGCCTGATAAGCCACCCACGCACCGATGGCGTCGGGATTGCACTTCTTGCCCACCAGATTCACGCCCAGCCAGTTATTCTGTGTTCCGGCATTGTTGCGCAGCAGCACCGGCGCTCCATCGTTCACGGCAATGAGAACATCCACCGAACCATCATTATCGAAATCTCCGAGCGCCAGCCCTCGCGCCGAAAGAGGGCGCGAAAAAAGAGGGCCGCTTTCTTCGCTAATGTTTTTCAATCCACTGCCCGTATTTCGAAACAAGAGAAGCGGCTCGCTATAGCTGACCCCGGGAGTTATTTTGTCGATCAAATCGTCCGGATGGCCGTTGGCGACAATCAGGTCGAGCGAGCCATCATTGTCGAAGTCAAAGAATTTAACTCCCCAGCCGCTCATCATTTGACTCGCCCGCGCCACTCCCATCGACGAAGCCTTGTCCTCGAAAGATTCATCGTGTTTGTTTCTATATAGACCGTAGAATTCATGATCCAAGTTCGTCACGAATAAATCCATCCACCCATCCTGATCGAAGTCGGCGGAGTCGACTCCCATACCAGAGCGCGCTTTGCCGCCGGGGCCATAGGCAACGCCGGCGGTGAAGCCGATTTCTTCAAAGCGTTTCCCGCCGCGATTCGCGAAAATAAAATTAGCAGTTGTGTCGTTGGCTACGAAGAGGTCGAGGAATCCATCATTATTAATATCCGTGGCGACGGCGCCCCAAGATTTGCCAGGGTTATCCGCGATGCCTGTCTTCTGGCTCACGTCGGTGAATGTGCCGTCGCCGTTGTTGTGGAACAGCCAGCTCGGCATGGGATCGAAGATGCGCGGGTAGCAGTATTCGTTGACGCCGGCAAGCGCCGGTATGTTTGGAGCATTACAGACGTGATGCTTCAGCTTGCTGAAATCCACGAACCTGCAGACGAACAGATCCAGCCTGCCGTCGTTATCGTAATCAAACCACACCGCGCTGGAAGCCCAGCCGGGAGCGGCCACGCCCGCTTTTTCGGTGACATCGGTGAACGTTCCATCCCCATTGTTGCGATAAAGGATGCTGCGCCCGTACTGCGTCACATAAAGATCGGGAAAACCGTCGCCATTGTAGTCGCCCGCGGCAACGCCCATGCCGTACCCGCCGCCGGGCACGCCGGCTTTTTCCGTAACATCGGTAAACGTGCCGTCGCGATTGTTGTGGTACAGCGCGTTGCGCAACGGCTTGGCGGGAGTCCAGAAGTCGCAAGGGCCGCTGTTCACCAGATAAATGTCCATCCACCCGTCGTTGTCATAATCGAAGAAAGCGCATCCCGCGCCGGTGGATTCAGGCAAATACTTTTGCGACGATCTGCCGCTGGTGTGAACGAAGTTGATGCCTGACGCTGAAGGCAGAATCTCGGAGAAGGGAAATGCGGGATTGGCTCTATCCGTCGCGCCTGCGAGTGAAGCAAATGAGGAAATAGCCGCGGAGCCTACGAGCCCCCGCAAGAATTCTCTGCGATGAAATAGACCACAGTGCCAGCGCATACTCTCGCGGACCGCGCCATTCACCGTGGCGGCTTCTGGCGTTCAAGCCCTTCAGCTACGCGGCGCTTGACCTGTTCGAGGCTCTTCGTCGTGTCGCGCTGTAGCGCCGCCTCGCGATTGGCGTCTTCCTTGCGTCCCACCCCGTTATACGCCAGCGCCAATTGAAAATGGCCGGACGGGCTGTCAGGGGCGAGCTTTTCGTAGGTTTCGAGAGGCGCAATGGCCTCGGCAAATTGTTTGCTTGCCACCAGCGCGGAGCCTAGGCCAAAATACGCTTCGGCAAACCCGCTATCGATTTTTGTGGCGCGGGTATAATGCCCGATGGCGCTCGAAAAATCTCCGTCATCCTTGGCCAGTTCCGCGAGAACGTATTCGGCGCCCGCGTTGTTCGGATCGATCGACAGTTCCTCCTCAAAATTCTTCTTCGCTTGCGCCACGGCCTCCGCTGTAGGTTGTTGTCCGGAAAGCAGCACCCGTCCAAGTCGCGCATGTATGCCCGCCAACATGGGGTTCACCTCCAGAATCTTGCGGTACTCTGCTGCTGCCTCGTCCCATCTCCCCTGCGTTTCCAGAGCTTCCGCATTGAGCTGGTGCACCTGGTAAGAAAAGGGCGCTTCGTGCATCAAGTCCTGAGAAGTGCGGAGCGCCAGGTCGGAGTACGCATGCGTGGCGATGTACAGCACCTCGGGGTCGCGCGGAAAATCGCGCAGCAGCACTTGCAGGAAATCCAGCGAATCGTAAGGACGTTTGCCAGTCATGGCGCAATGCACGCCATCCAGTCCCATCCGTTTCTCCAGGTCCTTGTCCGCGACCTGCCGAATGGCTCTCTTCAATAGCGGCAGCGCCTCCGCACAATGGCCGCTCTCCGCAAGATTCGCGCCCCGCGCGGCCGCGCCTACCGCAACCCCCGTCGAACTTTGTTTTTGCCCCTGCGCGTAGGAAACTGCGGTGCCCAGGAAAAGAAAACAGGCGGGAACAAAAAGCCGCGAAAGACGGAACATTTGTGCATTATACCTTGAAACAGTGTTCTCCAGCGCGCCGGAGCTGGTCTCACTCCAGATAAGAAGAGCCCGGGTGAACAATGCGAATCCAGTGATCTGTGAATGCGGAGTGCAAGTTGGGAGGGCTAACCTTGGGCATGTGGCAGCTCACACAATTCTTCGCAGCCACGGGACACGCAGCGCCGGGGCGATTCGCCGTCCTCTTTTCGCCACCGGCTGCGACATGACATTCCAGGCAATTTGCATCGTACGAGCCCGGCTCCTGCACGAGAGGCTTGTGAGGATCGTGGCAGGCAACGCAGGTGATCCGCGCGTCTCCTTTTTCCCAGCATCGGCTGTTTTCAAGACGGTAAGGCGCGAACCGCACGTTGAAGATGCCAACCCCGGCCAGGTGGCCCACCACGTCTTGCCAGGTGCGGTGGCATGCGCCGCAGAAGTCCACGTAGTCGACTCGGCTCAACTGGCTGGGATTCAGAATCAATCCCGACCCGCGCTTCTCCGTCTTGGCCCTCGCTGCCGCCACATGCTTTGCACCGGGTCCGTGACACGCTTCGCAGGTCACACCCAATAACAGATCGCGCGGGGCAAACTCGTTTCTTGTCGTCGATCCTGTGGTATGGCACCCGAAGCATTTGCCGGCCTCGTCCGGCGGAATGACTCGCCCCGCTGCCTCTTCCAGATTTGCGGGAACCGAATGGCGATGCCCTGGCGTGATGTCGAGCGCCCCCGGAGCCGCGAAGAAGCTCACATGGCTCTCGTAGAATTTTCCATTTCGTTGGTAAATGAACGTTTGCCCCATATGGCCGGAACCGAAGCCCCACAGCAGGTCCGCCGAGAAAATAGAGGTGGAGTCGCTGACCGCCAAAACACTCTTCCCTCCGTCAGTCACGATCTGGTAGCTGTAGGGACCAATCTGGAAAGCCAAGTGGTCGTGCTCGCGGAGGATCTTCGATTCCCCCGCATGTGTTGCGGTATGAGCCATTCCAGTCTGTTCCTGAGCATCGGCCTTGACCTCGTGGCAATCGGCGCACGCGTCCGCACCTGCGTAAGCGCCGCGCGCGGGTTCGCCCTTGGTAGGCCACCAGCCCGGCGCCTGCACCCGAAGCTCCGTGGGCAACGAGATGGCATTCGATTCCGGAGATTGCGCCAGACTCACAAGACAGGACCCAAGAAAGAAGATCAGAGAACCACCGAACGAAAGCGCGGCCATGAAGCGCGAACCAAGGCAGCGCTGTCGCAACCTGTTCCGGATGTGTGGGCGCACATTTTGCACCTTCTGCAACCCTCCTCGCTCCATAAACGTGTGAATTGGGGGCGAATGATTTACTTTTTGAAGCGTCTCTCCTTCTCTTCCATAGCACCGTCTTGCTTCGTAGCCAAATCAATCTTTCGTATTCGCCAAGGGCCGTCAACAAAAAAAAATGGCAGGCGCCGAAGCGCCTGCCATTTCGTGGGGTGTGGAGGTGTAAACCTAGAACAGGAACTTCACCGCGAGCTGCAGCTGCCTCGCTCCTTGCGAACCGGTTATCTGCCCGAGAGACCCGCTGCCGGAATCAAATGAACCATTTGCAGGTCCGCCGCTGAACGTCCAGATGGGGTGGTTGAACGCATTGAAGGCGTCCAGCCGAAGCTGGAAAGTCTTGCGTTCCCCGATGGAGACTTCTTTCTGCAGAGACAAGTCAAGGTTCTTGGTCCACGGACCGCGAATGTTACCCACGGAGCAGGTTCCGAAAGAACCTCCGCCAGTGGCAACGGCGCCGACCGGCGCCCCTGCAACCGGGTTGCCCACGGTGCCAACGTTCGTGTAAGACGTCAGGACATTGGCGTTGGGCACGGCTGAAATGTTACTGGTGTCAAACCACTGGATGTGCGCCGCGACGCCGCCGTTGAATGGCACGAACTTATTATCGATATTGATCGGGCCGTTGCAATTCGGCAGGTTTGCCAGCGTGTATGGCCCAATAGAGTTGGTCCCCGAATGGTCGCCGTACGCGCCCCAGCCTCCGAAGTCATTCAGAGTCAAGGCGTTTCCACTGTGCAGGCTCAAGATGCCGCTGATCTGCCAGTTTCCGATGACCGCGTTGACCACCGGATTGGCGTCCTTGCCGAACTGCTTTCCGCGGCCCACTGGCAGTTGATAGCTGAAGTAACCGGTGATGATGTGCGTTTGGTCGTAGTAGCACGGCCCGTAGTCGAGCTTTGGATTATAGATATTCTCCCAGCCCGGTTGTCCGCCGGAACTCTGCGCTTGCGTGCTGCCCCAACCGGTGCCGAAATACCCCGGCGAGTTGGAGAGGCACTTCGAGTAGGTGTAGGCGACTTGAGCATCCAGGCCATGGTAGCTGCGCTCCCTCAAGACAGCCTGGAGCCCGTCGTAGCGCTGAATCGAGTTGGACATATTTGCTCCTGCCAGCGCCCCGAAAGAACTAAATCCGTTCCCACCCGAGTCCGCTTGGTAGAGCGAACCCGGAGTACCACAATTCCACGTGCCCGCATAGGTCACGGTGGAGGCCGTCGTAGTTCCAAAGACACCGCCTGCCTGAGGATTAAACGTACACGGCCCGCCGAGCCCGCCAAGGAATGGCCCTGCGGCTTCGCTGACAATTTGCTGTCCCGGTTGGGCCAGCGTCCCTTGGGCGTTCAATCCCATTCGTTGGGCCACGTCCTCGAAGTTCAGCAGGTGCGTTCCCTTCTGGCCTACGTAGCCAATCTGGAAGGTCAGAGTGTTGCTGAACTGGTGCTGGACCGTGAAGTTCCACTGTTGGATCAGCGCCGGCCTGAAGTTCTGGTCAAAAATGCGGACTCTGCTTCCCGCGTAGCAGCTGAATTGCGGTGCAGGACACGGCGGCGCGCTCTGCCAGGGGGACCCGACTGCTCCGATCCCTGTCGGATACGTTGATTCAAAATTCCCGAACGGAAGATTCAGCGAAAGTTCTTCGTTGCTTCCGCCACCTTCAAGGTACGACGAGCTGCCGTAGGCCGCGCGCACTACCGTCTTGCCGTGCATGAAACCAGGTGACCAGGCGATACCCAGTCGGGGGTTCCAATCGCCGAGGCCCGTATAGTTGTTGTACAGAGCCCTGTCGCTGTAGCCGGTAGAGCCGGGCACCACTGTTTGGATAGTCCCGGTTGTAAGGCCAAAGTTTACAACCCGGTTGTGTACCTCATATTGAGGTGTGTGGTCTTCAAAACGAATGCCGAGGTTCAGCGTTATTGTCGGTTTTAACTTCCAATCATCCTGGAAGTAGCCTCCAAATATGCTTCCGCGGAGTTCCTCGAGCGTGGCCGATCCGCTGTCCCGGAACCCGCCACCCGAGGCTATTCCAGCCCAGAAGTCAGCAACTCCCACTCGGTCCGCGGTCGGCGCATTAGCGTTCGTCGAATTCGCGATATTGATGTTGCCCAACGCCCCTTCGTTACCGGGATAAACGTAGTTGTTCCGTTCACGGATGAATTGAAAGCCGCTCTTGAGGGTGTGGCGGCCCCGTGTGTAGACGAGATTGTCTTCCGCTTGTATTTCCGTGTCGCGGAAAATCTGCCACAAGTTGATGAGCCCGAGATTCGCATTTCCACCGAGACCCGTGGGAATGGTTACCTGGAGCAGCCCTGGCGCCTGCGCGTTTGCTCCGGCGATTCCAAGCTTTTCGCTGATGTTGCCGAGAGAAGTGGTGGGTGTTTGATTCTGGTTGAACCGAAACGCGTTCACACCCAGCCGGGCTTCGTTCAAGAGGTTCGAGCCGAACAAATGGGTCCAATTCGCAGAACCGCTCCACCCAGGCTCGTCCGTGCCTTCCGCGGCGCCAGCATTGGAAAAGGGCAATCCTGTGAAGATAGCCTGGCTCGTATCGAACTTGGAAAAGCGGCCGAAGAAGCTGTCCTTATCCGAGAGCTTGTAGTCAATCTTCAAGTCGCCCTGGTCGCTGTTAAAGTGGTTGCCGCTATTGAACGCAATGTTGTTGCCATAGGCCACGTCGGAGGTCGGCAAGGGATAGTCTTTCGTGTCGGCGAGCAGCGCGGCCGCAAACGGACTTTCCGCAAGCGTCGAATTTGACATAAGGTTGTTAGCAATCGGTGCATTACCGTTTTTCGGATCCACGAGCTGACCGGCTGCTTTGCTGCAAATTCCGTTGACAAACGCGCCCGGGCCTCCTTCAGCGGCAGGCAACTGTGTGCAGAGTTGCCCGAAATCGCCTCCTCGCTCCTTCTGCGTGAGGAGTTGGGCGTTCGTCGGCGCCGACGTGGGAATTCTCATTCCCTGGTAGTCGCCGAAGAAAAACAATTTGTCTTTCTTGATCGGACCGCCGTATGTGCCACCAAACATGTTGTATCGCAGCGTCGGTGCCGCTTGCGGAGTTCCCGTTGCCCAAGAGGCCGTCTTGGAGTTGGAATTGAGATAATCGTTGCGGAAAAACTCGAAGGCATCGCCGTGGAAACTGTTTGTACCGGATTTAATACTGGCGCTGATAACCCCGCCGGCATAATTCCCGAAATCAGCCCCTGGGTTCTGGGTAATGATATTAAATTCCTGAATCGCGTCCACGTTCGGCGTATAGGCAACTTCGTTGTTCTTGGCTTCCTGGTTCACGATGCCGTCCAGGAGGAATGCCACCGCCTGTTCGCGGTTGCCGTTGATAATGGGCCGGCCCGAATTGGTCATCAATTGTGGCTTCGACAGGCTGTCTGGGTTAACTGTCGTTGTGCCCGGCGACAGCAAGGCCAGCTGAATATAGTTGCGCGCCGCCAAGGGCAGAGTCGTGACGGTGTGGGCATCAATGAGGTTGCTGACTTCGGTGCTTTCCGTTTGCAGCAGTGGGGTCGCGCCCATCACCTCGATCGTCTCCGTGATCGCGCCCACCTTCATCTGCACGTCCACGCGCGCCGTCTGGTTCAGCACCAGCGTAAACGGCGGATAGAGAGCTGTCTGGAATCCCTTGGCCTCCACCCTCACGCTGTAAGTCCCCACCGGGATTTTCAAAATGTTATAAATGCCGTCGATGTTCGTCCTTGCAGGCCACACCGTCCCGCGATCCATATCCTTCGCGCTCACGCTGGCTCCCGCCACCGGAGCGCCACTGGCGTCCGTAATGGTTCCCGTGATCGTCGCGGTGACATCCTGACCCCACGCGGCCTTCGCGTTGCACAGCATCACTGCCACCGCCATTACCACCAGGCCCAACCCCAGGGACTTCATCTTTCTCATGTTGCATCCTCCGATTCGAAGCCGACGGCCGTCCGGCAGCTCCTCATCTTGATCGAATCTCTCGACGCTGAACTTGCACCCCTGGCCAGCTATATGGCCGAATGGTGCATAGCTATATAGCACCATTTTTCTGTTGTCAAGCACTAATTTGTGCTTTATATAGGTATCCGGGCCAGCGGGCTATAGCACTACCATGGCTCCGCTCTATAACACCTTCGGTTCTAGTACGAGCGCCCGGCGCCTGCAGGCCCGAAAGGCCAGACGGAATCAATTATCGTTCCTGTTAAGCATTTAGGTGCCCGCAGGGAAGCCCAGGGCTAGTTCGGGAGAGAGAATGCCAGTAAAGAACCGCAACGGCTTGCCGGCCTACCAGAGAATTCAGGGCGCTATTCGCAAGCGCATCGATGCCGGGCATTTGCATCCCGGGGACGCGGTCGCCTCTGAGCGCGACCTCGCCAAAATTCATCAGGTCAGTCTAATGACCGCGCGCCACGCGCTCGCTTCCCTCGAACGCGAAGGCATTGTCGAGCGCCGCCGCGGCATCGGAACCTTCGTCGCCGCCCCCAAAATTCATTTCAATAAATTGATGAGCTATACCGAGCAGATGTCCAGCCGCAGCCTCACCGCCGTCTCCAAGGTGCTCTTCGCCAAAGTGCTGGACAATGAAAACGAGGCCGCCGCGCGGCTCTCCCTTCCGCCCACCAGCAAAATCCTCAAGCTCGAGCGCTTGCGTCACGCCGCTGGCGAGGCCTTCGCCCTGGAAACCTGCTACCTCAGCGCCGCTGAATTCTCAGGGCTCTTGGACGCCCCCATCGGCCGCGAATCTCTCTTCGGAATTCTCGAACGCAATTACAACATCGAACTTGGCTATGCCGACGAAGAGATTGACGCCACCGCCGCCGACCCCAGAACCGCGGAGATCCTCTCCATTCCCCGCCGCGAACCCCTGCTGCGCATTCGCCAGGTCATTTATTCCACCAAAGGCAAAGCCATCATGTATGTGCTGGGCTTCTATCGTTCGGACCGGCACAATCTCGTCATTCGCAGGTTCCGCTAGGGCTGACGAATTTTCTCTGCTGTCCCATAATTACTTCTGGTGATGGCTAAACGACAGTTCAGAAAGGGCGCCGCATGCTGGTTATCTTGAAACGCGACGACGAAGAAATCAGCTTCCAGGCCGCGCAACTCATCGCCGCGGCGGTGCGCAAGAAGCCGGCATCGGTACTTGGCCTGGCTACTGGCAGCACCATGGTCGGCGTCTACAAACATCTCGCGCATATGCACAAACAGGGCGCGCTGGATTTCTCTCGCGTCATCACATTCAATCTCGATGAATATCTCGGGCTTCCCGCAGCCCATCCTCGCAGCTTCCACCATTTCATGCACGAAAATCTCTTCGCGCACGTCAACGTGGTTCCCCGCAACATCCACATTCCCGATGGCACCATTCGCGGCGATTACGATCGCTACTGCGCATCCTACGAAGAAGCCATCCGCAAAGCCGGAGGAATCGACCTCCAGCTTCTGGGCATCGGGCGCAACGGCCACATGGGCTTCAAC
>Ga0210408_10004168_pt1 | contig 13003 bp, 7 predicted proteins | sample IncBWH4MmetaG_FD_155471 | JGI IMG/M metagenome (GOLD analysis project Ga0210408, IMG submission 155471) | Forest soil microbial communities from Barre Woods Harvard Forest LTER site, Petersham, Massachusetts, United States - Inc-BW-H-4-M | ecosystem: Environmental > Terrestrial > Soil >...
CTCTCGAAAAAAGCGGTAGAAGACCGCCGACGAAGCCGCGCCGTCGAAGCATCGGTCGTGAAAGCATAGTCGAACTTTGACCGGGTCTGCCACTTTCCGTCTTCGCCCCACCCCATTGCCAAATCGAAAAGCAGATAGAAAGCCCTAAAAGATGGACGGGACTGGCAAGAATGTCAAGATGAAAAGGTAGGCGGTCAAACCGGAAAAGGGAAAGGATCAAACGCACGGATCAAGAAGCACAGACCCGTTTTTTTACGAGCCTACAGGGCTCGATACGCCGCGCCAGATGCCACTGCATCTGCGACCCCACCGTCGATTGCCGCAGCCGGAGGAAACCGGTTCTAATTTCCGGAAAAACTCTTGGCGATACCACCCGCGATTGGCACTTCGAATTTCTCGTGCTGGTAGGCCTTCACCATGAGCAGAATCCATAGAATGAGCCCAACCAAGTTAATGAGGCCGTACAGCGCCGCCCCCATCCCGAACGCTCCGAATCCGCCTCGGAAAAACATTCCTGCCCCAAAGAAAATCCCAATGACGATGCTCAGGATGTGAAGCCCGCCGAACACAACCATCGATTGGGCCGCGTGAAACCGCACAAACGGCCGCTTGTCGATCAAGAAGAAAATGAGCCCCGTGATCCATCCAAGCAGATATGACAAAAATGCGGCTACATTTTCAGACATCCCCGACTGCGCGCTCTGCGTGGTTTGCGCCACTGCTCCTCCCGCTTGCGCCCCCCCTGCTTGTGCTTCGCCGCATTTAGGGCAGAATGCCGCCCCTGCCGCCACTTCTGTACCACACTTGCTGCAAAAGGCCATCGTTTTTCTCCCCTCTGGAAGTCGTTAAGGAAGGAGCCCCCGCTCGTCGCGCGAAGGCTATCACCGCTGTCCTCGCCGCACAAGTTCCACTGTGTAAATTCCCCATGCGGAAAGTTTGCCCCGGGATTGCGCGTCATTGTAAACTACGCTTGATATTAGTGGCCTTCTTCGCTGGGAGACGCCGGTAACTCTGGCGCTCGCGCCGAAACTTGTTAGCACGAACCGATGGAAACCTTCCTTAATCTCGTCTGGCTGGTAATTACTGTGGCCGCTCTCTGGCTGTGGCGATTCCGCTGGACCGTGTCACGGCAAGATCCGGAACACAGTCCGAGAATGCAAGCGGTTGCAATGGTCTGCTTCCTGGCCCTTCTCTTCCCGGTCATTTCTCTTACCGACGACCTGCACCCTGAAACGGCGGTAGTCGATGCGGCCTCCGGCAAGCGAAATGCTTGCCTGATCGCTGCCAGCGCGTCACATGTGCGGACTGCGCCCCTAAGCTCGGGAACACACAGCGCGTTTGGGATGACATCCGGGCCCTACGATATCGACGGTTATATCTTTTTCGAATTGGTTCCAAAGCCAAGATTCCACGATCCTGGGTCTTTATCAAATAGTTCTTCCGGCAGGTCTCCCCCCATCAGTCTGTAATCGATCGAACCAAATTCGCGCCAGTATGCCCGATGTGTGACCGGGCAGAGCGGCCTATTCAATTGTTTCTACTTCCAACGGGTTCAGAGGCCGAGCACTCGGATATGCGGCTATGGCCGTTCGGATGTGTCGAGTCCACATGACTCGGTTCAGACGTGCCTGGGTGGAGAATCAAGGATGAACAAGATTTTGATTTTGATCCTGCTGGCCGCTGCTCTGGCATGGACGGGCTGCGGCCAGGGAAATACCGATCCGAAAGCTGAGGCGCCCCCGCCTGCGCAAGTGGAGCGCGGACAAGATGGAACGTTTGTCCAAGTCGATCACCCGGAACAGATTCCGCTGGTCACAGCGAGTGCGCGCAGTTCCAGACCGGAACTTGTTGTGACGGGCACCGTGACTCCGGACATTTCGCGGAACGTGCCGGTCGTCTCGTTGGCCTCGGGGCGCATCATGGAGGTTCGGGCACGCCTGGGTGATACGGTGCAGAAGGGCCAGTTGCTGCTGAGTGTCCGCAGCGCAGACGTTTCAGCCGCCTATTCGGATTATCACAAGGCGATTGCCGACGAGAATCTCGCGCGTGCGCAGTTCGACCGCGCGACAGATCTTAATGCCCACGGCGCAATTTCTTTGAACGACCTTCAAGTAGCCAGAGATGCTGATGAAAAAGCCAAGGTGGATCTGGAGACGTCAGCGGAGCATCTTCGCCTCCTCGGCAGCGATCCTGACAAACCGAACAGCATCGTAGAAATCCGGGCCCCGATTTCCGGAGTCATAACCGACCAACAAGTCACCGATGGCGCGTCGGTGCAGGCGTATGGACCAAACCCGTTCACAATTTCGGACATATCCTCTGTTTGGGTTGTGTGCGATGTGCACGAAAACCAACTGGCCAGTGTGCGCCTGGGCGATGCCGGCGAAATTCGTTTGAACGCTTATCCCGATCGGGTTTTCAAAGGGACAGTCACCAACATTGGCGCCATCCTCGACCCGAATCTTCGCACGGCGAAAGTGCGCATGGAGGTCCGGAATCCGGGGATCATGCGTTTGGGGATGTTCGTCACGGCCACTTTCAGGGGTCAGAGGCAAGTTACGCATGCTGTCGTTCCCTCGACGTCAATCTTGCATCTGCATGACGCGGATTGGGTGTTCGTGAATACGCCGGACAAAAAGTTCCAGCGCGTGGAAATCGTTACGGGCAACACGCTGCCCGGAGGCATGCAAGAAGTCATCTCCGGCATCCAGCCGGGAGCGCAAGTGGTTCAGAACGCGCTCACCTTGCAGAACATGGTGGATCAATAGAATGATTCGCGGTCTTGTCGACTTCGCCCTTGAGAACCGCTCCATGGTCCTCGCGGCGGCGCTCGTCCTTTTTGGCTGGGGCGCAATTTCGTTCCACCAACTTCCTATCGAAGCGTATCCTGACGTGGCCGACAACTATGTGGAAATCATCACGCAGTGGCCAGGAATCTCAGCGGAGCAAATCGAGCAGCAGGTCACGATTCCCCTCGAGATCGCCATGAACGGTATCCCCCACGTGGCGCACTTGCGCTCGTTTTCTCTCTTCGGACTCTCCGACCTGAAGCTGATTTTTGACGATCAGGAAGAGAACGCCTGGAATCGTGAGCGGGCTCTCGAACGGTTGTCGCAAGTGACCCTGCCACCGGGTGTAACACCGCAGATGGGAACAGATTGGAGCCCGGTCGGCCAGATCTACTTCTTCACTCTGAAGAGCACCAATCCCTTTTATGACGTGATGGATTTGAAATCGATTGAAGATTGGACGGTCGAGAAAAACTTCAAATCGGTCCCCGATGTTGTCGATGTAGCCAGCTTTGGAGGCCCCACCCGCGAGTATCAGGTTCGCGTGGACCCAACGAAGCTGATCTCCTACGGCCTCAGCATCGCCCAAGTGGAGCAACAGATCGCCAGCAACAATACGAACGCGGGCGGTAGTTTTATTGAATCCGGCCAGCAGCAAATCAATATTCGGGAAGTTGGACTGGTTCGAAACGTCCGCGATATCGAAAACACTGTCCTCACAGCCAAGAATGGCGCTCCCCTCCGAGTCAAGGATATCGCCATCGTCGCCCAAGGCCCGAAGATACGGCTTGGCCAATTCGCGCGCGCCATCCATCGCGAAGACGGCAAAATCATCGACAATGACGACGTCGTTTCAGGGATCGTGCTCTTGCGCAAAGGCGCGGACGCCGATAGCGCACTGGCGGGAATTCACGCCAAGGTGAAGGAGTTGAACGATCGCATCTTGCCGCCCGGCGTGAAAGTCGTTCCATTCATCGACCGCAGTGATTTAGTGCACTTCACAACGTATACAGTCCTCCGCAACCTCACAGAGGGCATCCTCCTCGTCGTGATTGTTCTCTTTCTGTTTGTCGGAAATGTCCGCGCCGCAATCATCGTCGCCCTGACTATCCCCTTTGCGCTTTTGTTCGCTGCAACGTGCCTCAATCTGAAGGGCATTCCCGCAAACTTGCTTTCACTAGGCGCTCTGGACTTTGGAATGGTTGTCGACGGCGCGGTGGTCATGATTGAGAACATCGTCCGGTACATGACCCACCCGACCAATTCTTCCAGAAAAACCATGGAAGTGGTCAGCGAAGCGGCGCATGAGGTGCAGGGGCCGGTCTTTTACGCTATTGCCATCATCATCACATCCTATTTGCCGATTTTCACATTACAGCGAGTCGAGGGGCGACTGTTCAGGCCAATGGCCTGGACGGTGGCGTTTGCACTTCTGGGAGCCCTCATATTTTCAATGCTTATTGCCCCGGTTCTCTCCACTCTGCTCTTTCGCAATGGGGTTAAAGAATGGCGCAATCCGGGGATGGCATATTTGACCGACCGCTATCGCAATGCATTGCGGTACGCCATAGAGCATCGAATGCTGACCGTGGGAATCGGAGTGGCTGGATTGTGCCTGGCCGTTTTTCTTGTCTATAGCGGCGTGCTCGGTTCCGAGTTTTTGCCTCACCTGGACGAGGGCGCCATTTGGGTGCGCGGAACTCTTGCCTCCAGCGTCGGACCCAGCGAATCCATCCGCGTCGCAAATCAGGCTCGCGCGCTGCTTTGTTCCTTCCCCGAAGTGCCCGAGTGCACGAGCCAGGTCGGACGCCCCGACGACGGAACGGATGCGACGGGATTTTTCAACACGGAATACTTCGTGGGTTTGAAACCCAAGGAGGAGTGGCGGCCTGTTTTCCGCCAGGATAAGGACAGATTAATCGCCGCCATGAATCGCAAACTGGACAAGATTCCGGGCGTGACCTGGGGTTTTTCCCAGCCGATTGAAGACAACATGGAAGAGGCGGTCAGCGGCGTAAAGGGCGAACTTGCCACCAAGGTCTACGGCGATGACCTGAAAGTTCTCGAAGAAAAAGCCGATCAGATCGTGAGCGTGATGCAGCAAGTCAGGGGCATAGAGGATCTCGGAATCTTTCGCGCTCTGGGCCAGCCCAACATCAACTTCGAAGTGGACCGCGTGCAGGCCGCTCGCTATCAGATCAACGTCTCAGATGTGCAGGACGCCATCCAGACGGCGGTGGGAGGGTCAGCCTTGACGCAGGTTTTGCAAGGGGAACAGCGATACGATCTGGTCCTGCGTTATCTCCCGCAATACCGCACGACGAAGGAAGCCCTGGAAGACATCCGATTGTTTTCGCCGTCGGGCGAGCGAGTTTCTCTCGCGCAGCTCTGCACAATCAAGGAGCAGGACGGCGGCTCGGAAATCTACCGCGAAGAAAACCAGCGCTACGTGGCGATCAAATATGGCGTTCGGGGGCGGGATCTCGGCGGCGCGGTCGAAGAAGCGATGCGCAATGTCAATGCTAAAGTGCAATTACCGCGCGGATATCACATCGACTGGGAAGGCGAATACGAAAGCCAGAAGCGGGCCCAGGCGCGGCTGCTCGTCATCGTGCCGCTGACCATTCTCGTGATTTTCATGATTATCTACTCGATGTTCCGTTCTCCGAAATGGGCGGCGCTGATTCTCGCCACCGTTGCGATGGCCAGCGCCGGCGGATTGCTAGCCTTGCTCGTTACAGGAACTCACCTCAGTGTTTCCTCCGGAGTTGGATTCCTAGCGCTGTTCGGTGTGTCGGTCCAAACAGGCGTCATCATGCTCGAATACATCAATCAGCTACGCGCCCGAGGCGGCTCCATCGAAGAATCTGCAATTGACGGCGCCGTGCTGCGGCTGCGCCCTATCATGATGACCATGCTTGTAGCGACGCTTGGTTTGCTCCCGGCCGCGCTGTCGCATGCAATCGGATCCGATTCTCAGCGGCCCTTCGCCATTGTCATTGTAGGAGGCTTGATGGTGAACCTGGGGATGAGTATTTTTATCTTGCCCACGCTATACGTATGGCTCGCGAGAGAAGGCGACAAACTCCCGGAACCCGAGGCGAACTTTGAACCCTAATCGCGACGCTTGTCCAAAGCACTTGGCGTCAGTCCTCGGTTATACTGTCGGGACACGCGGAAGTGGCGGAATTGGCAGACGCGCCAGCCTTAGGAGCTGGTGGCCGAAAGGCCGTAGGGGTTCGAGTCCCTTCTTCCGCACCATATCTAATTTTCGGCACGTCCAATCGAGTATTTATTTTTACAGAAACATCTCCTGCGAGTTGACGTCATTGTTGGATTCCCCTATACTCTGGCTTCGTTGTACCCCGCGCGCAGTTCTTTCCCGTTTCCAATTTTCCGGACCGAGAAGCGGCAAAGAGTAGAACTACGAACCTTAGGGCGGTTCCTGATGTATTTCGATCATCTGACATTGAAACTCATGACCCCGAAGGCGTGATTATGACCGAAGCAACTTGCCGGCGCGAACTGGAACTTGAAATTCCCGCTGAAACCGTGCAGAAAGCCGTGGAGCGCGTCGCGCGGGAATTTGCCCGTGTCGCTCGCGTCCCGGGATTTCGGCCGGGGAAAGCGCCCGTGACGCTGATCCGGCGGCGTTTCGCCGACGACATCAAGAGCGAAGTTTTGCAATCCCTCTTGCCCGAACAGATTGAGCGCGCCGTCACCGAAAGCAAGCTGATCCCGGTGACGCAGCCGCAAGTCGATAAAGTGGACTTCACGGAAACCGGGCCGGTAAAGTTTCGCGCGATATTTGAGGTCCTGCCCGAATTCGAGCTCGGACAATATAAGGACCTGGAAGTCGAAATCGATGACCTCAAAGTCGAAGATTCCGATGTCGATAAAGCCATTGAAGAGCTTCGCGACCGCGCCGCCAACTTTGTTCCGGCCGAAGGTCGCCCGATTGCCGATGGCGATTACGCCCAGCTCAAATTGAAGGGCATCCCTGCGGGCGGGGGCGAGCCGCTCGAAGCGGAAAGCGTGCTGTGCCATGTGGGCGGCGAGGAAACCATGGAGCCGTTCAATCAGAATCTGCGCGGCGCGAACACCGGCGACCACAAGAATTTTGATGTGGCCTATCCCTCCGACTATCCCGATCCAAAGCTCCAGGGAAAGACATATACCTACTCTGTGGAGGTTCTAGGCATCAAAGAAAAGAAACGGCCCGACCTGACGGATGAATTTGCCAAGGACGTGAGCGACGCGCAGAGCCTGGAAGAGTTGCGCAAAAAGATGCGCGAAAGCCTCGAGGCGGCGCGCACGCATCGCCAGAACGAGCAGACGCGGGAAAAGCTGCTCGCTCAAATCGTCAAATCGCATGAGTTCCCTGTCCCCGAGGCGCTGGTCGAGCACCAAATGGACTCGCGCCTGGAACGCACGGTGCGGTCTCTGGCTTCGCAAGGCGTCGATCCGCGCGCGGTCAATGTGGACTGGGTGGCGCTGCGCAGCCGGCAGAAGGACCGCTCCATCGAAGACGTGAAGGCGGAGTTGCTACTGGACCGCATCGCGACGGCGGAAAAGATTGAAGTGACCGACGAGGAAGTGGAAAAGGAAATCGCGGCTATCGCGGAGCGCAGTGGCGAATCGGCCACAGCCGTTCGCGCGAACTTGACAAGGCAGGGTGCGCTGGATAGGATGAAATCTAAGATCCGGAGCGAAAAAACTCTGGATTGGCTCTGCAGCCATTCCCGGACACGGACGATATCCAAGGAGAATTGAAGCGGTTCCGGCCGGGGTCCCCGCGCAACCTAAAAAAACAAATGAACCAAACTGACGATATGGCCCCGCGTGCAACAACGCTCATCCCCATGGTGGTCGAACAGACCAACCGGGGAGAGCGGGCGTATGATATTTATTCCCGCCTGCTCAAGGACAATATTATTTTCATCGGGACGCCGATTGACGACCATGTCGCCAACCTGGTGACCGCCCAGCTTCTGTTTTTGGAAGCGGAAGACCCTGAGAAGGATATCTCGCTCTATATCAATTCACCCGGCGGGTCGATTACGGCAGGCATGGCGATCTACGACACGATACAATTCGTGCGCCCGAGCGTTGTGACGATTTGCGTCGGCCAAGCCGCATCGATCGCCGCGCTGCTGCTCACGGCGGGAGCGGCCAAGAAACGCTTCTCCCTTCCGAACTCGCGGATCCTGATTCACCAACCGTGGATGTCGGGCTTGTCCGGACAAGCCACCGACATCGATATTCATGCGAAGGAAATCCTGCGCATGCGCACTGTGATTAACGGCTTGCTGGCGCAGCATAGCAACCAGGCGGTCGAAAAAATCGAAAAAGACGTCGAGCGCGATTTCATCATGTCCGCCGCGCAAGCCAAGGATTACGGACTGATCGACGAGATTATTACTAAGCACCGCTAGCGCGTTCCAATCAGTTAGTAACAAACAAACGCGGCGGTGTACGGAACGGGCAAAGGGGCCTAGAATAATCCGCACGGGAAAGTTTGCTTTCCTTGACGAGGTCTGAGCAGCCTTGACCGGCGGAGGGCGATACACCGTTGAGAAAACTCAGTACTGACGAACCACTGCGCTGTTCCTTCTGCCACAAGACGCAGGAGCAGGTCGAGAAGTTGATCAGCTCGCCCTCGGACTACCCGCGCGCCTACATCTGCAACGAATGCGTGACCGTCTGCGAACAGATTCTCGAGGAAGAAAAGCGCGAGCAAGCCAATCCCGTTAATAAGCGCCTGCCGCGCCCCCCGGAAATCAAAGCCTTTCTGGACGGCTATGTGATCGGCCAGGACAAAACCAAAAAGAAGCTGGCCGTCGCCGTCTACAACCATTACAAGCGCATCTTCTTGAACCGCCAGCCGGGCGACGTGGAATTGACAAAGTCGAATATCCTTCTCATCGGCCCCACGGGAACCGGCAAGACGCTCCTGGCACAGACGCTCTCGCGCATGCTGGACGTTCCCTTCGCCATCGTGGACGCCACAACGCTGACCGAAGCGGGCTACGTCGGCGAGGATGTGGAGAACATCATCCTGAAGCTCCTGCAGGCGGCCGATGGCGACGTCACCAAAGCGCAGCAGGGCATCATCTACATCGATGAAATCGACAAGATTTCCAAAAAGGACGAAAACCCGTCCATCACGCGCGATGTCTCCGGCGAAGGCGTGCAGCAAGCCCTGCTGAAAATTCTCGAAGGCACGATCGCGAACGTTCCCCCGCAGGGCGGCCGCAAGCATCCGCATCAGGAATTCACGCCCGTCGATACCACCAACATCCTTTTTATTTGCGGCGGCGCATTCGTGGGCTTGGAAAAAACCATCGAGCGCCGGATCGGGCAGAAATCGCTCGGTTTTCACACCGATGCACAGCCCACCACCGCGCAGCGCCGCAACATCGAGCTGCTCAGCCAGGCCCAGCCGACCGACCTGATCCGCTACGGTCTAATTCCCGAATTCGTGGGCCGGCTGCCCGTCGTCGGCGTCCTGGGCGATCTGGACAAGGCTGCGCTGATGCAGATCCTGACGGAACCGAAAAACGCCCTCATCCGTCAATATCAGAGACTATTCGAATTTGAGAACGTGCGGCTCCGGTTTTCCGACGATGCTCTCGAAACCGTTGCGGAGCTCGCCCTGCAGCGCAAGGTCGGGGCCCGCGGGCTGCGCATGATTCTTGAAGACCTCATGCTCGAGCTCATGTACCACCTCCCGGCCCAGCGCAAACTCCGCGAATTCGTCGTAACGGGCGAAATGGTCCGCAGTCGAGAAATCAACTGGACACTGCTCGAAAAAGCCGGATAGTAATGATAGGTGTCGGCCGCGGCGAGCCATACACCGTAAAAAAATCGTCCAAGGAGCTGTCCGATAGCCACAGAACCCATGTTTAACCGAGAAAAGACGGAGTCAAAACGCGTACCAATGATGCCGGTGCGCGATCTGGTCATCTTCCCCCAGATGATGAACCCATTCATCGTGGGACGCGAAAGCTCCCTGCGCGCGCTCGAAGAGGCCCTGGCCACCGACAAGAAGATATTCCTCGCCACACAACACGACGCTTCCGTCGACGATCCCAAACCCGACGAGATCTACTCCGTCGGCACGCTGGCCAATATCGTGCAAAGCGTCCGTCTGCCGGACGGAAATCTGCGCGTGCTCGTGGAGGGCGTAGAACGCGCCAAGGCCGTGCAAATTTCCACCGACGAGGGATTTTTCCGCGCCACGCTGAAAGTAATTCCCAATAAGGCCGAGCCATCCCCGCAAATCGAACAGGCGGTCACAAAGGTGACCGGCCTGTTTGAACAGTATGTGAAACTCTCGCAAAGCCTCAATTACGACACCATGATCGCGGCGACCCGCGTCGACGACCCGGCGAAATTGTCCGATACGATTGCGTCCAACTTACAGATCCCCGTCGAGGAAAAACAGGAATTGCTTGAGAACTTCGACCCGCTCGACCGCTTGACCCGGGTCGGCGAAATTCTGGAAAGCGAACTCGAAAAGCTCAATGTCGACCGCAACATCAACACCCGCGTGAAGCGCCAGATGGAACGCGCCCAGAAAGAGTACTACCTCAACGAAAAATTGAAGGCCATCCACAAGGAACTGGGACGCGGCGAGAAGAACGAGCTCGAAGAACTGAAAAAGAAAATCGATACCTCGGGCATGCCGAAAGACGCCCTCGAAAAGGCCACCCAGGAATTGAAGCGCCTGGAAATGATGCCGCCGATGTCCGCGGAATCCACCGTGAGCCGGAATTACCTGGACTGGCTGCTCGCGGTACCCTGGAAGAAACGATCGAAGGAAATTCGCGACATTGCGGTCGCGGAGAAGATTCTCGAAGAAGATCACTACGGGTTGGACAAGGTCAAGGAGCGCATCCTCGAGTTCCTGGCCGTGCGCCAACTGGTCAAGAATCCGCGCGGTTCGATTTTGTGCTTTGTCGGGCCTCCGGGCGTCGGCAAGACTTCGCTTGCCATGTCCATTGGCCGCGCCACCGGACGCAAATTCATTCGTGTCTCTCTCGGCGGCGTGCGCGATGAGGCGGAAATCCGCGGCCACCGCCGCACCTATATCGGCGCGCTGCCCGGCCAGATCATCCAGATGATGAAGAAGGCCGGAACCGTTAACCCCATCTTTGTGCTGGACGAAGTGGACAAAATGTCCACCGACTTCCGCGGCGATCCGTCGGCGGCGCTCATGGAGGTTCTCGACCCCGAGCTGAACCACGCCTTCACCGACCACTACCTCGATGTGGAGTACGATCTTTCCAAGGTCATGTTTGTCTGCACCGCCAATGTATTGCATACGATTCCGCAGCCCTTGCAGGACCGCATGGAGATCCTGCGGATTCCGGGCTATACGGAAGCCGAGAAAGCGCAGATCGCCAAGCGCTTCCTCGTGCGCAAGTCGCGCGAATCGACGGGGCTTACCGAGACGAATATCAGTTTCACCGACGAAGCGATCTCCCACATCATCCGGCATTACACGCATGAAGCCGGTGTGCGCAGCCTGGAACGCGAAATCTCCAGCATCTGCCGCAAAGTAGCGCGGCGCGTGGTGAAAGAAGGCAAACAGTACTCGATCCCGGTCGCTGCCGAGGGCGTCAACGAATTTTTGGGAGTCATCAAGTACCGCGAAGTTTGGGCCGAGAAGAAGAACGAAGTCGGCCTCACCACAGGTCTGGCATGGACCGAGGTCGGCGGTTCGGTCCTCTCCACTGAAGCCACGATCATGCAAGGTAAGGGACGCCTGACGCTGACCGGCAAGCTGGGCGACGTCATGCAGGAGTCGGCCCAGGCGGCGATGAGCTACGTGCGTTCCCGCACGGCGACCTTCGGCCTGCCGCGCGATTTTTACCGCCACATCGACATCCACATGCACGTTCCCGAAGGCGCGATCCCCAAGGACGGCCCCTCCGCCGGCATTACCATCGCTACTTCCATCGTCAGCGCCCTCACGCGTATTCCGGTGCGCTGCGATGTGGCCATGACGGGCGAAATCACTCTCCGTGGAAAAGTCCTCCCGATTGGGGGCATGAAAGAAAAGATGCTAGCTGCTCACCGCGTCGGAATCCGCACCGTGATTCTGCCGAAAGACAACGAAAAGGACCTGCCCGACATCCCGGCGGAAATACAGGCCGACCTGACCATACGGTTCGTCGAGAGCATGGACGAAGTTCTGGAAATCGCCTTGGAACGGCCCCTGACACCCGCAACGCACGATTCGGTCCCGGAAGTGGCGGCGAAGTTTGAAGCAGAAACCGAGAGCGATCAAGAATTGACCAATTGAGGGCAACCTCGGCTCCCCCGTCCCGATGAAGCGCAATCGAATAATTAATCAGCGGGGTGCATCGGGATGTGGGACGCGGCTGTAATTCGTATCGCCCGTGAATTGCATTTCCAGTTTGGCTAACCCGGTCGGAAATCGAATAGCCCGCCGCGGCGGGCCCGTTGTCCGCCGATAAGGACAATCCAGGCCTGATCTTTGGGCTTATCTCTATAGAGAATTAAGGAAATGAAAACGATGAGCATTAGTCTTGCGGAGCTGAAAGAAAAGAACATTACCGATCTGGCGAAAATCGCCAAGGACCTGGCCATCCCGGGCTCCAGCGGCATGCGCAAGCAGGAGTTGATCTTCCAGATCCTCCGCGCCCAGACGGAAAAGAACGGCCTGATCTTCTCGGAAGGGGTCCTGGAATGCCTGCCCGACGGCTTCGGTTTCCTGCGCGCGCCGGAATATAATTATCTCCCCGGCCCGGACGACATTTACGTCTCGCCCTCGCAAATCCGGAAGTTCGACCTGCGTACCGGAGACACCGTCTCCGGACAAGTCCGGCCTCCGAAAGACGGCGAGCGCTATTTCGCGCTGATCAAAGTCGAAGCGGTCAATTTCGAGGACCCCGAGGTCGCGCGAAACAAAATTTTCTTTGATAACCTCACGCCTCTTTATCCCCAGGGCCGCCTGAAAATGGAAACGGCCCGTGAGAACTTGACGGGCCGTGTGCTGGACCTGCTTTGCCCGGTTGGAAAAGGCCAGCGCGGCTTGATCGTCGCGCCCCCACGCACCGGAAAGACGATGATGCTGCAGGCGTTCGCCAACTCGGTGACTACCAATCATCCCGAGGTCGCCCTGATCGTTCTCTTGATCGACGAACGGCCGGAAGAAGTCACAGACATGCAGCGCACGGTGAAGG
>Ga0210408_10004169_pt1 | contig 13001 bp, 13 predicted proteins | sample IncBWH4MmetaG_FD_155471 | JGI IMG/M metagenome (GOLD analysis project Ga0210408, IMG submission 155471) | Forest soil microbial communities from Barre Woods Harvard Forest LTER site, Petersham, Massachusetts, United States - Inc-BW-H-4-M | ecosystem: Environmental > Terrestrial > Soil >...
TGGGAGGCCTGCTCTATCTCGGTGGCTATCCGGATACGTCTCCGATCGCCGCCTACGGGAACCAGGCCTATCTCGCCGCGGCGCAATTCGCGTCTGTTGCCTCCATGATGGCGCTGCTCGCGGCCGACGAGGGCGCGGAAACAACCGGACGACACGTCGACGTCTCCATCCAGGAATGCGTCACCATGGGCCTGGAGACGGCAATCCAGTTTTATGATCTTGAAAAGACGGTTCGTAAAAGGGCCTCGGGCGAGCAGATCATGGCCGGTGTCGGCGTGTTCGCGTGCACGGACGGCCAGATCTATCTCATGGCGGGCGGCATCGCATCGACCCGGTTCTGGGAAAACCTCGTCAACTGGCTGGTCGATGAAGGAGTCGACGGCGCGCGCCAACTGCTCGAGCCGGCCTGGGAAAGCCACGACTATCTCTCGACGCCCGAAGCCAAGACGATCTTTCGCGATCTGTTCGCGCCCTTCGCGGAAAAGCATACCAAGGCCTATCTCTATCAAACGGGACAGTCGCGCCGCATTCCGATCTGCCCGATCAATACGCCGCGGGACATCCTGACCAGCCGCCAGCTCGAATACCGCAGCTTTTTCGTTTCGCAGAAACATACGGCGTCCGGACGCATGCTGACGGTGCCTGGAGCGCCTTACCAGCTTCAGGAGACGCCGTGGCGGCAGCACCGACCGGCCCCTCGTCTGGGCGAACACACCTCCGAAATCCTCGCGGGCCTCGGATACGACGCCGCCGCGCGCGCCGCTCTTCTGAAATCGGGAGTCATCAATTGAAGCCCTCGCTTCTTCGCGGCATCCGCGTCGCTGACTTCACCTGGATCGGCGCAGGATCATTTACCACAAAGCTGCTCGCCGACCATGGGGCCGATGTCATCAAAATCGAAAGCAGGGGGCGAATGGATTCGCTTCGCAGCAGCCGCCCCTACAAGGACGGTGTGCCGGGGATCAATCGCAGCGGCTATTTCGCCGATCGCAACAGCAGCAAGCGCAGCATCACGCTCAACCTGAAGACAGGGGCGGGCAGGGAACTAGCACAGCGGCTGATCGCGACCAGCGATATCGTTGCCAACAACTTCACCCCCGGCACCATGGAGAAGTTCGGCCTCGGCTACGAAGCGGTCAGGGCAATCAAGCCAGACATCATATACATAGCGATGTCGATGCAGGGCTCGGCCGGCCCCGAGCACAAATACCTCGGCTATGGTCTGACGATGGGAGCGCTGACCGGTCTGCAGTTCCTCTCGGGACTTCCGGAACGCGAACCGGCCGGGACAGGGACCAATTTCTCCGACCATATCCCAAATCCCTGCCATGCTGCTTTTGCGATCCTGGCGGCGCTTCGTCATCGTCGACGGACGGGTGTGGGTCAGTACATCGACGTGGCTCAAACCGAGCCAACCATTGCGTTGCTCGGGCCTGCGATGAGCGACTGCAGCGCCAATAATCGGATCCACGAGCGCTCCGGTAACGAACGAGCGCCGCGTGCACCTCATGGCGTCTTCCGCTGCCTCGGGCAGGACCGATGGATTGCCATTTCTGCCTGGCAGGACGAAACGTGGGCGGCCCTATGCAAGGTCCTTGGTGATCCGGCGTTTGCGCGCGTGCCGGCGCTTGCCACAGCGCATGGTCGCTGGGTGAATCGTCACACGATCGACCAAGGCATATCCGCCATCACCTGTTACTGGGACGCGGAGGATCTGATGTCGGCCTTGCAGATTGCCGGAGTACCGGCAGGAGTTGTCAGAACAGCGGCAGATATCGTCGACGACGATCCGCAGCTCCGCTATCGTGGCCATTGGGTGAAGCTGGCTCATCCTGAAATGGGCCAGAGCGTGTACGGCGCGCCCCCCTTCCGCCTCAACGACGCTTCGGCGACACCGGTCGCACCGGCGCCTTTGCTCGGCCAGCATACGGACGAGGTTTTGACGACGATCCTGGGGCATAGCGCGGCGGAGATCGAAGCTTTGCGGCGAGAGGATGTCCTCACATGAGTTCGTGCGGAACGGCCAGCCAGGTTATCGCGGCGTTTGCCGCTAACTTCGATTCTTCAAAGCTTGGCGAAGATCGCGTTGCACTATGCGGTCGCGCGTTGGCAGACACGATGGCCGTGGCTATCGCCGCGCAAAACGAGCCTGCCGTGCGACGCGCATGCGACTATGTCGAGACGCTTATGCCGCCGCTGGCTGGTGGGCATGGCAGAAATCACGGCATGGCGAGCCTGTGGGGACGTGGACAACAATCGACGGTGGAGGGCGCTGCGCTTTTCAATGGCATCGCAGCACACGCCCTCGACTTCGACGATGCGTCCTCACCGATGAGTGGCCATCCGAGTGTCGCACTTCTTCCGTGTCTTATCGCGCTCGCCGAAGCACGTGATATCGAAGGCTCGCGCGTTGCCAGCGCTTATGTGGTCGGCTTCGAGATATGCTGCAAGCTGGGCCGGGCGCTTGATCTTACGCACTATTCGCGCGGTTGGCATATGACCGCAACGATGGGAACGATCGGTGCGACCGTGGCGTGCGGTCATCTTCTAAAGCTTGATGCCGAGCGCATCACTCATGCCATCGGTCTTGCGCTAGCACAAACAGGCGGTACCCGAGAGAACTTCGGGACCGACGCAAAGTCTTTTCAAGCCGGGCAAGCTAACGCTGCCGCGATCCGAGCTGCCTTGTTGGCCGAGCGGGGTTTCACCGCATCGCCGCATGCGCTCGACGGCAGAGCGGGGTTCACCCACCTTTATTCGGGGGGAGAAGACATCGCTCCGGCGTTAGCGGCATTGGGGAACGAGCCATTGGAGATCGACGGCAGCGGCATTGAGGTCAAGAAATATCCGGCCTGCTACGGTATTCATCGGCCGTTGGATGGTCTGTTCGATCTGATGGCCGAGTGCAGTTTCGGGTTGGAAGACGTCGAGCGAGTTGACATCGAGACGAGCTACGGTGCGCTTGCACCGCTCCTGCGCCGCCCACCGCGCGACGGAACTGAAGGAAAATTCAGCATGGAGTACACGATCGCGGCCGCTATCGCGGATCGTGGCATCCGTCTCTCGAGCTATGCCGACGAAGCTGTCACTCGGCACAATATCGCGCCGTATTTGGGTCGGATTGCCGCACGAGAGGTCACGGCCACCATGACCCCTCGGTGGGCGTCGATCGCCATCGTCTTCAAGAACGGCCAGATCCGAAAGCGCCGGATTGATGCGCTGAGAGGATCTCCGCAATTGCCACTGTCCGACGAGGAACTGCTGGCAAAGGTGTCGGATTGCATGTCGTGGGGGAGGAGTGCAATCCGACCCGACGACCTCCTCGAGGCTACCCAACGGCTGGGAACGACTTCAGTCCGCGCCCTCATGGCAATGATCGAGCGACCGAACCTGCCTGTTCAAGAGGTGCAATGATGCCAGTCCAATACGAAGTCCATCAACGTATTGCAACCGTAACGCTCAACCGCCCCGAGGCAATGAATTCTCTCGACCCGGAGTCGCTGGTCGAATTGAACGACGCGTTTCAATGGGCCAATACCGATCAGGACGTCCGCGTCGTCATCCTGACGGGAGCCGGCGAAGCGGCGTTCTGCACGGGCTCCGACCTGAAGAAGACCATGCCGCCGAAAGAGAGCTTCGCCGAATTGACCTTCGGCCGGCCGAAATGGCTCTATCCATTTGCCGGCTTGGAGATCGACAAGCCCATGATCTGCGCAGTGAACGGCTTCGCGCTCGCCGGCGGAATGGAGCTTGCGCTCGCGTGCGACATTCGTATCGCATCCTCCAATGCGCAGTTTGGCCAATCCGAAGTGTGCGTCGGCAGCATTCCCGCCGCCGGCGGTACGCAACGCCTCCCGCGGATGATCGGCATGTCGGATGCCATGCTCATGATGCTGACCGGGAGCCGTATCGATGCAGCCGAGGCGCTGCGGATCGGATTGGTGTCTCGTGTTATGGCGCCCAATGCCCTGATGGACACGGCCAGAGAGATCGCCCTGAGGATCGCCGAGAATGCGCCGCTCGCGGTGCGTGCGGTCAAACGTCTCGTTCGCGACGGCATGGATATGCCGCTCCTTGCCGCAATCCAATCCGAGCAGTTCGCGCTCGGGCTTCTTCGTGACAGCGCGGACCGCATCGAGGGTCGCATCGCGTTTCAGGAGAAGCGCAAGCCGAATTATCAGGGGCGCTAAAATGACGTCCCTCGTGACCGTCGAACAACGCCCAGGCTATGCCGTCGTAGGCCTCAACCGTCCGGAAAAGAAGAATGCCCTGAACCGCGCCGCGCGTCGCGAACTTCTTGCCGCGCTGACCTCGCTTCGTGCCGACTGCCGTGCGATCGTATTGACCGGTTGCGGTGACAGCTTTTGTTCGGGTGTCGATCTGAAAGAAGTGCGCTCGGATGCCGAGGCGGGGATAGCGCCCGATCCCCAGTCAGACTGGATTGAAGTGCTGATCGCGATCCGGGAGCATCCGGCAGTCTTTATCGCCGCCGTCAACGGGCTCGCCCTGGGCGGCGGGGCGACACTCATCAGTGTCTGCGACCTGGCTGTTGCTGCCCATGAGGCGGAAATCGGAGTGCCAGAAATTGGCTTCGGAGCCTACCCGCAATTCTCGGGACCGGGAGCCCAGATCCAGCTCACTGCCAAACGCGCGGCTTGGCTGGTATTGACAGCCCAACGGATTGACGGTCGCACCGCGGAGGCTTGGGGAATGGTCAACCGCTCCGTGCCACTTGCCGGGCTGATGGATGAGGCCGATCGCCTGGCCAAAATAGTCAGCGCATTCGATGCTGTAGCGCTTTCGGAAAGCAAGCGCGCTTTGGATGCGATTCCGGCGTCAATTTCCGGTTGGCGCCAGTCTTTCGAGTACGGCTTGTCCACCAATGCCCGTATTCGGTCGTTGAGCGCGGCTCAGGAGGAGGGATTCTCGCGATTTTCGGCAGGCGAGCGAAATCCCGGCCAGGGTCGATTGACGTAGCTCACGCGTTGCCGCGAACGGCACGCCAGGGGAGATCATCATGAGAAAAGTCGTCGTGGCCGGCATTGGTCAAACAGCCTTCGGGAAATTCCAGAACCGGAGCGTCCGGTCACTGGCCGAGGAAGCGCTGCAACAAGCCGTGAGGGATGCCGGCATCGATGCGTCGCGTATTGGCGTGGTTTACTTCGCCAATGCGCTTTCGGGCCTTATTACCGGGCAGGAGACGATCCGCGGCCAGGTTGCTTTGCGGTACACGCCTCTGATGGGAACACCCATCGTCAATATTGACAACGCCTGCGCGTCGGGCTCGTCCGCGTTCAATCTGGCATGGCTGTCTGTGGCGTCGGGGCAAGTCGACGTCGCCCTCGCGATTGGCGCGGAGAAGCTGACCCACGAGGACAAAGCCGTGACGTTCGGCGCGTTCGCGTCGGGCGTGGACGTGGAAGAGCGTCATCGCATCATGCGTGAAACGCCCGGCAACCATTCCTTATTCATGGATATCTATGCGGGTAGAACAAAAAAATACATGGCTGCAAGCGGAGCGACCGCGGCGGACTTCGCGGTGGTCTGCATGAAAAGCCGCCGCGCCGCATCCTTCAGCCCCTGGGCGCAGTTCAAGGACGAGCTTTCCGAAAGCGACGTTCTCAATGCTCGCGTCATCAGTGCGCCTCTCACACTGCCGATGTGCTCGCCGATCGCGGACGGAGCCGCAGCGGCAATTGTGGTCAGCGAAAGCGTGGCAAAACAGCTGGGCTGCGCGGATGTCGAGGTCCGGGCGTCGAAGATCGTTTCGGCCAACCAGGATGGGGTCGACCCGGTCGCCGCCGTCCGCGCGGGGCAGCAGGCCTATGACCAGGCCGGGCTCGGTCCGGAAGATGTTCATGTGGCCGAGGTGCACGATGCATCCGCGCCGGCAGAAATCATGCTTTACGAGCGGCTTGGTTTCGCGGCGCCAAATCAGGGCGTCGAGTTGCTTCGGCAGGGTACGACGTCCCTTGGCGGCCGGCTGCCTGTCAATCCTGGCGGGGGCCTTCTTAGCCGAGGTCATCCCGTCGGCGCGACAGGCATTGCCCAGATCGTGGAACTGACGACCCAACTTCGCGGCGAGGCCGGCAAGCGTCAGCGCGAAGGCGCGAGGGTTGCCCTGGCGGAGTGTTCGGGTGGCGAGATCGGGTCCGATTCCGCTCTTGCGGCGGTCACCATCCTGTCAAGGTGATTGCCCGTAGACGCGTATTCCGAGGAGGGGCATAGAAAGACGGCGCGGCGTCATGCGCCGACCCCACACGCCGGGTTCTTAGATGGAAATCAAGCAGCTAAGATATTTCGTGAAGGTTGCCGAGCTCAGCAGCGTCGGAAAAGCCTCTGACTTCCTGAACATTGCCCAGCCCACGTTGAGCCGCCAAATCCGCGCGCTCGAGATTGAACTCAAGACAAATCTCTTTTCGAGAGACGGGCGCGGCGTTCAGCTCACCCCACGCGGACGCCGATTTCTCGAGCATGCTCGCGGCATTCTTCATGCGGCTGACACCGCAATGGACGCCCTCGATGAAGGGAAGTCCGTCTATGAGGGCAAAGTCATCGTGGGCATGACGCCGAGCATCGGCCATCGGATCATTCCGGATTACATTTCGCGCTTCACCGAGCGCTTTCCCCGCGCCTCGCTGTCCATCGTGGAAGGGTATTCACAGGCACTCGCCGAACAGGTCGTGATGGGCAAGTTGGACTTCGCCTTGCTGCTTAATCCCCACGCCTCGCCAAATCTTCTTATCGATCCGGTAGGTCCTGAAATCCTCTACCTCATCGGCGCCAAGCCGGTCGGCGACAATTCCGACTACGTTAATCTCTCGGATATCGGCAGTATTCCGCTCATTATGCCGCACACGATTCACACGATTCGGCCGCTCGTAGAATATGAAGCTGCTCGTCTCGGCGTCATGTTGAACATCGCCTTCGAAATCGACTCCGTTCGCTCGATCTCCGAGCTTGTTCAGAAGGGGCGGGGCCATACGGTGATGCCGCTGAATTCGATGCGCGGACCTGAAGTCAAAGGGCTTCACTGGCAGAAGATCGCGAACCCGGAAATCGCGGTCACGATCTGCCTCATTCAGCCGGCACGTCGGCCGCAGACCGCGTTGTCTCTTGAAGCGGCTGGCCTCGCGAAGGCGGCCCTGCTTGATTTGTTGGAGTTGCCGACTCAAAAAAAGCGGAGCGATCAATCTGATTCATCCATCAACCCTACCGCACGCCGGAAGCCATGATTTCGGTGGGCTGGGCCACAACGCTTCGGCGCGTGAAATTAAAGTAACTTAGAGAATTTGGGCGCACCCGACACGATTCGAACATGTGACCTTTGCCTTCGGAGGGCAACGGTCAACCTACGCCGCCAGCCGAGGAAGCGCCTTGCTGTAGGAGTGCAGACGATCTCTTAGTCACGGCGCGTGTATACGTCGTTGATCCTTTGACTCTGTGCGGAAGCAAAACGCAGCGCTAATTGATACCAACAAAAATACCAACAAAAAGGACGACTGCACTGAATTTTTACGTGTGTTTTCAATGCGCCGCGAAAATTTTCCTGAAAATCTGGCATCAAGCCGATGGTGTAAGTTATTGTTATTATTAATGTTTTTATCTTGGTGCCCCTGGCCGGAATCGAACCAGCACTCCTTGCGGAACTCGATTTTGAGTCGAGCGCGTCTACCAGTTCCGCCACAGGGGCCTTCGCAAAAGCTCGGCCGAAAAACCGGCAGGGCCTCTCGAAGCCGGCGGAATATAGCGGGCGGGAAGGACCGGTCAACCCGCGCGGTTGTGATTGCTTGTCACCTCGACAGTGTGGCTGGCGCGGGATAGGACGCTTCCAGCACAGGGAAAGCCACCGTGACGCTGGACGCCACCGCAAATCCATCCTACGCGCGCAACGCCACCCCCGCGCTGACCGCCTCGCTCGCGATCATGGCGATCGCGGCAGCGACCCTTATGGGCGCCTGGTTTTTCCAGCTGGTGCTGGAAATCCTGCCCTGTCCGCTCTGCCTCGAGCAGCGCTACGCCTATTATTTCGCCGTGCCGTTCGCGGCGCTGGTTGCGATCGCAGCAGCGAAGGGCGCGCCGCGTCCGCTCTTGCTGGCGGGCCTTGCACTCTTGGCGCTGGCGGTGCTCGCCAATGCCTGGCTCGGCACCTATCACGCCGGCGTCGAATGGGGCCTTTGGAACGGACCGACCGATTGCACCGGGCAAATTCCAAATCTCGGCAGTGCCGGCGATCTCTTCAAGCGCCTCGACACCGTCAAGGTCGTTCGTTGCGACGAGGTGCAGTGGCGCTTCCTCGGCCTGTCGCTCGCCGGCTACAACGTGCTGATCTCGCTGTTGATGGCCGCAATCGCCGCCTGGGGCATCGTCAGGACAGCAAAGACCTGATCCTTATCGAGGATCATGCCCTAATCATCGACATCCTCCTGCGGCCGTCCGAACAGGTGGACGATGCCGGGGGTCGCGATGGTGACGAACACGAAGCGCGACAGATGATGCGCGCCGACGAAGATCGGATCGATGTGCAAGGTCAGCGCCAGCGCCAGCATGGCGTCCATCGCGCCCGGCGCGAACGCGACGACGATGTCGGCGATCCCTACACGAGTGGTCAGCACGATCAACGTGACGAAGATCGCGGAAATGGCGATGGCGATGGCGAACGAGCCGAGCCCGGCATGGACGTGGCCGAGCAGGGTCTTGGTCTTCATCCGCGCGAAGCGCGTGCCGATCAATGCGCCGATCCCGACCAGCGCGATGCCGCGCATCCATGGCGGCAGCGCGCCTTCGACCAGCCCCGTGCCGTGCAGCACGCTGGAGGCAATCATCGCGCCGAACATCCAGCTTGCAGGAAATTTCATCAGCCGCAGCAACAGCGACACCGCGACCGCGGCCGCGATCAACTCGACCAGTTCTCGCAGCGAGGCGGTAGCTGCCACGATGGCGGGCGGGGCTGACGCGGCGAGCCCGGTCAGCGCCAGCATCAGCGGCAATGCGGCGGTCAGGATGATCACGCGCAAGGTCTGCACCACCACGATCGCCGGCACATCGGCGCCGCGTTCGGCCGCAAGGATACTGATCTGCGACAGCGCGCCGGGACTTGCCGCGAGAAACGCCGAAGTCCGGTCCCAGGCGTGGACGCGCTGTAGGTAGAGGCTGGAGCCGAACGTCGAGCAGAATGTCGCGAGCGCCAACAGGCCGATGGTAAGCGGATAGGCGCTGATGTGGTTGAGCAGCTGCCGCGAGGCCAGCGAGCCCAGTGAAATCCCGAGCAGCACCAGCACGGTTTGCGTCATGATCGGCGGCACCGCCAGCCGCCGTCCGGCAAGGGCTGCGATGCCGACCGCGACCATGGCGCCGGAAATCAGCCCGCCCGGAAGGCCGGCCCAAACAAACAGCAGGCCGCCGGCGGTGCCGATCGCCAGCGTTTCAAGCGCACTGAGGATTTTGGCGCGGCTCGGAAATGCAAACGCCATCGCTATGGGAAATTGATTCACGGCACCTTATGGCAAATCCGTCAGCGCAGGACAATTGCGCCAATGCAGGTGCAGCAATGCGCGCCCCGGTCGTTTCTCCCTCTCCTTGGCGAGGGAGGAGGGAGAAGTACCGGTCAGATCACTTCGCCTTGGAGGCCGCTTCCTTCTTGCAATCGGCGCGGAATTTCTTGCGCTCCTTGCCATGCAGCCCCTTGGCGTCGGCTTCCTTCGAGCATTCCAGCGAGGCCGCGCTGCGCGGCTTTTCGGCCTTCTTTTCGGTCGCAGCAGGTGCCGCGGCGGGCGCGGTGGTCGTCTGCGCGTAGGCCGAGCTCATCAGCAGCAGGGATGCAAAGGCAATGGCTGCGGCCGTGCGGGAAGCGATCGTCATCATGGATGCACCTCAAGAGATTGACAAAGACGCGCAACGTCGGCTTGCCATGATGAACCGCCGATGAATGAAGCTATTCCGGCCACAGCTGGCGCCACGATATTTTCGCGGGCCCATTGTGGCGCTCCGTTGTCATGCGCGCCCGCTGCGCTAGGATGGCACCCCCAAAATATGTCCCTGAGGGAGACCAAGGATGTCCATTCAAGCAAAATTATTGTGCGCAGTTGCGGTGTCGGGCTTTGCCGCGCTGGTTGTGACCGCGCCGGCGCAGGCCCTGTCCACGCAGGAATGCAGCGCAAAATATAAGGCCGCCAAGGCCGCTGGCACGCTCGGCGACCAGAAGTGGAATGACTTCCGTAAAGCGCAATGCGGCGCGGACGCAACCCCTGCTGCGGCGCCCGCCGCTGCGCCCGCTGCAGCCCCTGCCGCGCCGAAAGAGGCGAAGAAAGAAGCAGCCCCCGCCGCGGCGCCGGCAGCACCATCCGGGCCCGCCGTGTTCCCGTCGGCGGTGGATCCGAAATACGCCAAGGAAAGCGCCGGCAAGGGGCGCATGCATACCTGCGTCGATCAGTACAATGCCAACAAAGCCACGGGCGGCAATGGCGGCATGAAGTGGATCGAGAAGGGCGGCGGCTATTACAGCGAATGCAACAAGAAGCTGAAGGGCTAAAGCCGCTCCCGTCAGATCGGGCTGGCCGGATGTCGAACATCCGGCCAGCTAGCCGTCATCAAGCAGTTTCCCGGCCGACTTTGCGATCCGTTGTGCGCGTACGCACGCGCCACGGCGCCGGTTCGCGTGAAGAAAACGCGTCAAAAAAAGCCGGTATCAACCTGCAGTGGAGTCTTCCGTCTTGATGATCTCCACGACGCAAAGCCTGTTGGGACTGGCATCGGGAGCGTTGGTCGGATTTTCGCTCGGCCTCGTCGGCGGCGGCGGTTCGATCCTCGCGGTGCCGCTGATGGTCTATGTGGTCGGCGTGCCCGAACCCCATGTCGCGATCGGGACCAGCGCAATCGCCGTCGCCGCCAATGCCGCGGTCAATTTGTCCAACCATGCGCGGGGCGGCACGGTGGTGTGGTCGTGCGCGCTGGTGTTCGCCGCAGCGGGGATCATCGGCGCCTTTTGCGGCTCGATCCTCGGCAAGATGCTCGACGGTGAGAGGCTGCTGGCGTTGTTCGCGCTGGTGATGCTCGTCATCGCGATGCTGATGCTGAAGACGCGATCGCGGGTCGGCCTGCCCGATGTCAAGATGAACTTGACCAACCTGCCCGCCATCATCGGCCTTGGTCTTGCCACCGGCACGATGTCCGGCTTCTTCGGTATCGGCGGCGGCTTCCTGATCGTGCCGGCGCTGATGCTGGCGACGGGAATGTCGATCATGAACGCCGTCTCTTCCTCGCTGGTCGCAGTGACCGCGTTCGGCCTGACGACCGCCGCGAGCTACGCGTATTCAGGCCTGGTTTCGTGGGGGTTGGCCGCGCTGTTCATTGCCGGCGGCATCGCCGGGGGACTTGCCGGCACGCGCTCGGCGCGGCAGCTATCGGAGCGGCGCGGCGCGCTCAACATCGTATTCGCCACCGTCATTATTCTCGTGGCGCTCTATATGCTGGCGCGCAATTTGTCCCTATCTTGAGCGTAGAGCGGGCAAAAGGGCGGTAACGAGAACGACAGATGAATAAACCGATCAAATCAGCCGGATTGAATCGGCGCGGCATGCTTGGCCTGCTGGGCTCCGGTGCGGTCATGACCGCTGCCGCCATGCCTCGTTCGGCCTTCGCAGAAGGCGACGATGAGAAGGTGCTGACCGAAGCCCTGGTGCTGCGCGACCCTGACGTTCCCGTGACCGGAAATGCTAGCGGCGACATCACCATCGTCGAATGGTTCGACTATCAGTGCCCCTATTGCCGCAAGCTCGAGCCCGAGCTGCGGCAGGTGGTGCAGGACGACGGCAAGGTCCGGCTGGTATTGAAGGATTGGCCGATCCTCGGCCCCGTCTCGGTCGTCGCGGCGCGGATGGCGCTGGCGTGCAAATTCCAGGACAAATACAACGAGGCGCATGATGCGCTGATCGGCGTCAACTCGAAACTGACCGAGCCGCGCATCAACGAACTGCTCACCGGCGCCGGCATCGATCTCGATCGCGCCAAACGCGATCTTGCCGCCAACACAAACGCCATCGATGCCATCCTCGCGCGCAACAACGATCAGGCCACCGCGTTCGGTTTCCGGGGCACGCCGTCCTTTATCGTCGGAAAATTCCGCGTGCCGGGCGCATTGACCATTGCGCAATTCGAGCAGGCCATCGCGGACGCGCGCAAGGCGAAGACGAGCAATTAGCCTTAAACAGAGGCCCTCGTTTGTGACGAAGGTGCCTGATTCCGTGGTCGCGATAAAACGCCAGTTACCTCGACGAGATCTTGACCCAGTCTTCGCGGGCGCGAGCCTTCAGCGCGTGCCAGTCGCTTGCCGCGACGTCCCAGTTCACGATCGTGCGGCTGGTCTGTGCGACCTGGCCATTGGCGACGCTCGAGGTTTGCATCGAATCGTAGGCGTAGACGCCCGCAATCAGTAGCAGCGCACCCAAAATCATCCCTAGAAAAACGCGCATGGTAAATCTCCCGTCCTCCGGCGACGGCCAACAACGCGGTCGGGCAGCGATGGTTCCACCGGTCGTTCCTGCTTTTTGCGAGGATCCCGGCGTGATTTGATCATTCTCCGTTCAGCCATTTCAGAATTGGCGCGTTCATCTCGCGCGGGTAGGTATGGCTGAGATCGTCGAGCTCGCGGTAGGTCACGTTGGCGCCGGCCGCCGACAGCGCGTCTTTCGTCTGTCGCGCCACCTGAACCGGAAACATCCAGTCAAGTCGGCCGTGAACGATATGCACGGGCAATCCGCGTAATCGTTCCGCGTCGGCGATTTCCGCCATCAGCGGATGAAACGTGGCGGCGACCGGGGCGAGGTGCGTGAAAGGTGAGGTGCTCTCAAATCCCGTGACGTAGCAGAACGTGCCGCCGTCGCTCATTCCGGTCAGCAGCATCCGCTTCGCATCGACGTTCCAGCGCGATCGAATTGAATCGAGAATGCGCGCAAGGTTCGGCGTGTCGCTGTCGTCCCCCAGCAAGGCCCAAGTCGGGCCGG
>Ga0210408_10004174_pt1 | contig 12989 bp, 7 predicted proteins | sample IncBWH4MmetaG_FD_155471 | JGI IMG/M metagenome (GOLD analysis project Ga0210408, IMG submission 155471) | Forest soil microbial communities from Barre Woods Harvard Forest LTER site, Petersham, Massachusetts, United States - Inc-BW-H-4-M | ecosystem: Environmental > Terrestrial > Soil >...
ATGCGTTCGCAGGTTCTGCCCGATCGCTCTGATGTTGGTTGCGTTCGCCGCACGCGCCGACATCGTGACCGACTGGGGGGACACGACCACCGAGATCGCGGACGAGGGCCCCAATACCATACGGACGATGGCGCTGGCGCAGAATGCGGTGTACGAGGCGGTGAATGCCATCACCAAACGCTACCCGCGCGACCGGGTCGATTTGGGATCCGCGCAGGGAGCCTCAGTTGAGGGGGCCGTGGCCGCCGCGAGCCGTGCCGTGCTGCTGCAGGAGGCTCCGGCGCTGAAGGACAGAATCGAGGCCGCGTATGCGCGCACGCTGGCTGCGATTGCCGAAGGCGAAGCGCGCACCCGAGGTGTCGGCGTTGGCGAGCGCGCGGCGGCCGACGTGCTCACCAAACACAGCCACGACCTGGACTCCATAGAGCCCTACCGGCCGGTAACTTCACCAGGCGTCTACGTGCCCACGACCATTCCGACCGGCTGGTCGCTCGGGCAGCACCGGCCCTGGTTCATGAAGAGCGCGGCACAGTTTCGCCCGGGACCTCCGCCGGCGCTCAAGAGCGAGCTGTGGGCACGGGACTACAACGAGATCAAGGCCGTCGGCTCCGCGACGAGTACCGTGCGCACGCCGGAGCAGACGGAGATTGCCAGGTTCTGGGCCACTAACTTGCCGGACGTCCATCTCGGCCTCGCGCGTTCGGTTGCGAGTGCCCCTGGCCGGGACGTCACGCGCAATGCGCGGCTGTATGCCGCAGTGGCTGCTGCGATGAACGAGACGGAGACCTCCGTGTTCGAGGCCAAGTACCATTATCTGTTCTGGCGGCCCATCACCGCGGTCCGCAACGGCGACCGCGATGACAACTCCGCGACCGAACGCGATGCCGACTGGGTACCGCTGATTGCCACGCCGATGCAGCCCGAATATCCGTGTGCGCACTGCATGCTGGCAGCCGCCATCACGACCGTATTGCGCGCCGAGGCCGGTGGCAATTCTGCGCTCGACCTCAGCACGACCAGCAATACTGCCCGCGGCGTCACCCGCCGCTGGACGAGCACGGACGCCCTGGTGCAGGAGGTGTCCATGGCCCGCATCTGGGCCGGCGTGCACTACCGCACCTCGACAGAGGTGGGGAACCACATGGGCGAGCAGGTCGGCGCACTCGTCGCGGCGGCGTACGGACTGCACTAGCACTGGCGTCCGCGCAGCTCGCTATTTCCTCTGCAGAGTGCTCGCCAGTTCGCTCGCCGGCGCAAATTTCGTGGTGTTGGCTCGTGAGCTGGTGAAGTAGATGTCCTGATTCTTGAAATCGATACCGAGGGAGCCGACGGTGCCCAGCACATCCATGCCGACGATTATGGCGGGCTTGTCCTCCATCCCCCAGACTTTGAAAATGTGGAAGTCGCCGTAGACGACCTGGACGTCGTTGATTCGCATTGCATCGATGGAGATCATGGGTGCTGTCCAGAGCTCGCCGCGTTCAACCTGTTCCGTGGCGCCATAGACCGAAGTGACCAGAGCCTCGGCTCCGGTCCGGTTGCGCAATCTGAGCGCGTCACGCAGTGCCAGGTTGCCGAGTGTGCGCTCGGAGCCGGTGTCGATCACGGCGAGCGTACGGACTCTACCCACCTGCGCCTCCAGCGTGATCAACCCGTGTGTCAGGCGCGCCGCGTGGATCTTCATCGCTTCTTTTCTCAGTGCAGGCTCGACGCCCCGGCCGATTCGGACTCGATTGCGCTCGAAATCGACCGAGAGGCTCTTTTCGGTCAGCCCCGCTGCACCGAAGATGCCGTCGGCGCCGGCCATGACCGGCGCCCATACGACCGGGGCAACCAGTCCGTCCACGGTCAGGTCGCCGGTCTGTAAAGTGTCGATCGTCACCGCAAATACCAGCGCCGTACCGGTGATGCCATTCAAGACGATCGAGGGCATTGCCGTCGGCTTGAGACCGAGCGCGCGCACCAGGCCGGGCGAAACGGTCGAGTGTGTAGCCCCCGTGTCAACGATAAAGCGAAACGGCCCTTTCCCGTTGACCATGGCCGGCACTACCACGCGACCGATATGGTCGAAGGTGGTCGGCAACGCGAATAGTGTTGCTTCTTCCGAGGTGGCTTTCGACTCGATCGTCGAAGTGGCAGGCTCGGCAGCCACCGCCTCGGTCAGACTCGCCAGCCACGCAGCCAATAGCAACCCGGCCCGCAGAGCGAGCTGCAGCCGACCAGCTTCGAGCGCCCCGGGACGCATGCCAGAGACGCTAACACGAACCGTGCATCCCGTCGTGGCCGGGGGACGCAGTTTCGTCGCATGAGGCGGATCGCCATCGCAAAATCCCGCCGGAGGGGTGCCTGGCTCACCGGGGGTCCACGTAACCGCTACACTTACGGCCAGGCAATACCCTCACCAGACGCTGCCGCCGGACCTTGAACGCAACCCCGATCAGTGAAGCCGAAGCCCGTGCCTTGGCAGATGCCATAAACCAGCTCTCCAAGACTCAGCCGCCCGAGGCTGCCTTGAAGCTCGTGGAAATGGCCCTGGCGCGCGCGCCCCAGCAGCCGATAGTGCTGAATGCAGCGGGTGGGCACATGCTCCGGGTCGGGGAGGCGCGCCGCGCCCGGGAGCTGTATGAGAGCGCGATCGCGCGTGACGGCGGTTCCAAAGTGTTGTGGCTCAATCTGGCACAGGCCTGTCGCGCGCTGCGGGATACCAGGAGCGAAACGCAGGCACTGGAGAGGGCGTTGGCTATCGAGCCCCGCTATGTGCTCGCGTTGCTGCAGAAGGCCGATCTCATGGAGCGCCTCGCGCAGCCCAAGACCGCCGGAGTCGTTTACGAAGCGGCGCTCGACTCCGTGGAATCGGGCGCGCCGATTCCCCCACAGGCCGCGCCGGCGCTCGCGCACGCTCGAGAGGTAGTCGGCGCCATCCGGCACGAACTCGAGGAGTTTCTGGAGCAGGAAATCGCGCCAGTGCGCGCGCAGCATGCGGGCACGGACCAGGAGCGCTATGAGGCCTGTCGCGACCTCTACCTGCGCAAACGCCGTGCCTACTACAGTCAACCGAAGCAGATTCTGTTTCCCTATCTGCCCGCGATCGAATTCTTTCCGCGCCAGGACTTCGCCTGGCTCGACGTGCTCGAGGCGGCTACGGACGAGATTGCCTCCGAGGCCCTCGCCGCATTGCATGAGGATCGTGTTGGATTCAAACCGTACGTCGACTTCCCGCCCGGCGCACCGATCGACCAGTGGGGACCGCTCAATCACTCCCTTGATTGGAGCGTCTACCCCCTCTGGTACGATGCGGCGCCGATCCCAGAGCACCTGCAGAGGTGTCCCAAAACCGCAGCAGTCCTGGCTCAGCTGCCCCTGTGTCAGATCCCCGACTATGCGCCGGGCGCCTTCTTCTCGGTGCTCAAGCCGCGCACCCGGCTCCCGCCGCATACGGGCACGACCAATACAAGATCGATCGTCCACTTGCCGCTGGTGGTGCCCGAGGGTTGTCGGTTCCGGGTCGGTGCCGACGTGCGTGCCTGGGAGAAGGGCAAGGCCTGGGTGTTCGACGACACCATCGAGCACGAAGCCTGGAACGATAGCGATCAGGTCCGCATCATCCTTATTTTCGACATCTGGAATCCGCTGCTCACCGCCGCGGAGCGGGATCTCGTCAGCGCGCTCACCATCGGCATCGGCCGTTACTACGGTGTCGATGCACCTGCGCTGGGGTCACGTTGAGCGGGGCCCTCGCTCGGCGCGCGCTCCTTTCGCTGGCGGCAGGCTGCCTTCCGGCACTGGCCTCGGCCGAGGCCCTGGACGATGCGCTCCGACGGTGCGCGAAGGAGCACGACCAGACCCAGCGACTCGCCTGTTTTGACGCCCTGGCAGGCAGCCTGCCGCAGATCGAGGCCGATCGCTTCGGCATGACGGCCGACATCAAGCGCCAGCGCGACCCAGTGGCCGTGGAGGTGGCGAAGCACGAAGTGCTCAGCGGCAAGATCGTCGGCCTGCGACAAGCGCCCCGCGGCGAGTGGATCTTCACCCTCGACAACCAGCAGGTGTGGATTCAGAGCGAGGCTAGAGCCAGCATCCAATTCGCGGTCGGGGAAGCCGTCCACATCGAGCACGGCGCGATGAGCTCTCTGTGGCTCGCGGCCGATAAGAATCGCAAGGTTCGGGTCAAACGCCTGCAATAGCGAACCGTGCGGCGCGCGCGTTGAGCTCTCACCGACTCGCCGGGGCGGTCAGAGATTTCCTGTTCGCTGCGCGGCGAGCGGCGCGAGGGCCCGCACGATGGCCGTGACCACTGCGCCCCAGTCGCCGTCGGTCGACTGCCGGAACAGGCGCATGGTGGGGTACCACGGACTGTCGTTGCGCTCGAGCAGCCAACGCCACTCGGGCGACAGGGTGAGAGCCGTCCAAACCGGGCGACCGAGAGCTCCGGCGAGGTGCACGATGGAGGTGTCGCAGCTGACCACCAGATCAAGACTCGCCATGACGGCCGCAGTATCGAGAAACGCATCCGCTCCGGGATCGAGATCGGTACCGAGATCGACAATGCGGTCGGCGAAGGGAACCTGGGCCAACTGCTCGCATCCGGGCCCCTTCTGCAGCGACAGCAAGCTAACACCGGGCAGCTGCGCGAGCGGTTCAAGGGCCGCGAGTGGAAGTGAGCGCCCACGAGCCCAGATGAGTTTCTCGACTTTCGGGTTACCCTGCCAGGCGAGCCCGACGCGCATCCCCGGCAGTTCCCGCAACCGCTCCGCCCACTTAGCGACGCGTTCCGGCTCCGCCGCGAGGTACGGGCCCTGAGCCGGGATCGTGTCGACTCGAGTCTTGAGGGCATGCGGAAGACTCAGCAGCGGACAGTAATAGTCGACCGCGGGTAGGGGTTCGCCACGGCTGATGATGTGGATCGAGCCCGGCAGAGTACGCAGCAGTGCCTTGAGCGAGGGCATCACCTCGAACACGATGGTCGCGCCCTGCGCTGCGAGCGACGGCAGGTAACGGCAAAACTGCATGACATCACCCAACCCCTGCTCGGCGTGGACCAAAAGCGTCTTGCCGGCCAGCGGCTCGCTGCCCTGCCAGCGCGGCATGTTGAAGCGACGCCGCGGATTGCCGAGTGCTGGTACGTCGAATCGCGCTTCGTAAAGCGGCCATCCCAAGGCGAATTCGCCCAGGGAGAGATACAGAAACGCCAGCGCGAATTTCGCTGAAGAGTCAGTCGGCTTAAGTGCGAGCGCGCGATCGAAGCTTGCGGCGGCTTGACGATGACGTCCGAGAGTCTTGAGGAGGATGCCTATGTTGGTATGGGTGTCGGCGATCGTGCCATTTAGCACCGAGGAGCGAATGAAACTACCGAGCGCTTCGGACAGCCGTCCCGTCGCCGTCAGGGCAATGCCGCGGTTGTTCAACACCTCGGGGACGTCCGGCCGAAGCGCGAGCGCCCGGTCGAAGCTCTCGATGGCCTCCGCGTTGCGCTCGACGTTCAGCAGTGCCACCCCGCGCTGGATGTGCGCCTCTGCCTCCCCGGGCAGCAGTTCGGTGGCGCGCTCGAGCGGGGCCAGCGCCTCGCCGTAATGGCGCAGTGCAACCAGTGCGGCGCCTCGGCCGACCAGGTCAGCTCCACTCTCCTTGCCTTGAGCGGCCAGCGCATCGTAGTCCCGCAGCGCTTCAGTGTGTTGCCCCAGTAGGGAATAGACGACGGCGCGGTTGTGCAGGGCCTCGGGATTGCCCGGTTTGAGCGCGAGTGCGAGCGAGTAACTCTCTGCGGCTTCGGGCAGACGCTCAAGGGCTTTCAAGGCGTTGCCCCGCTGCGCGTGCAGGGCGGGCTGGTGGGGCTGCAAGGCGAGTGCGCGATCGAAGCTCTGCAACGCGCGCTCATGCTGTCCTTGGCGCATCAACAGGAGGGCGAGGTTGTGATGGGCTGCGGCGAGGTTCGGGTCGAGCGACGTGGCCCGCTCGAAGCACTCCAATGCCTCGCGCTCTCGTCCCACGGCGGCCAATGCCGCTCCCAGATCCGCATGGCCACCAGCATCCTGGAGCGCGAGACGCACGGCCTGGCCGGCGTTGGCGAGCGCCTCGTCGCGTCGTCCGAGAGCCGTGAGCACCGCGGCGCGCGTCCGGTAGCCACCCGCGAGCGACTGATCCAGAGCGAGCGCACGATCACAGGCGCGCAGGGCTTCCTCCTCACGCCCGAGCGTGTGCAGCGCTTGCGCGAGATTGAGGAGAACGGTAGCGCGGTCCGGTTGCAGCTCCAGAGATCGGGCGAGAAGGGCGGCTCCTTCCGCGTGACGTCCGAGTTGAGCCAGCGCGACGCCGAGCAGTTGCAGCAGATCGGCATCGTTCGGCGTACGACGCAGCAGAGCCTCGTATCCCGAGACCGCCTCGCGCAAGCGACCGGCACGATGGTCGCGCACCGCGGCAGCAAGGCTTGCGTGATTGGCTGGATCAGTCGCGCTCACGGAATTCACTTGGCCACGCGCACAGGAGGAGGATACACCGCCCCGATGTTCATCGACCTTCGCGCGAGGACCGCAAAAGCGATCCCGTGCCGTTTTGCTTTATGCTCGTGCCAGACGCCGGCCCGAAATGAACGGATTTCCCTGATGTTGTCCGCCTCCGACCCCGAATTGCTCCTGCAGCTCGCGCAGCAGGATCTCGCCTGCGACCAACTGGCCGCCGCCCAGCAGAAGTGCCTGCAGGTGCTCGGGGCACACCACCATCATCCGGGGGCGCTGGAGGTACTCGGCACGGTCCTCAGTTCTCAGGGGCGGCAGGAGGACGCGGTGCGAGTTTTCAATGCACTGACGCTGCTGCAGCCGACGGTCGCCCGACATTGGGAACATCTCGGCACCGTGCTGCGTCCGACCAAGCGCTACGACCAAGCCCTGGCGGCGTTCGAGCGAGCCTTGCGCCTCGCTCCGCCAACGGCCGGGGTGCTGTACAACCTGGGCGTGCTGCAAATGGATCGGTGCGACTACCGCGCGGCGTACCTGGCACTGCGCGACGGCGTGGCTCTTGCGCCCGCCGACGGCCGGATTCGCTGGGCCTTCGCACAGTGCTGTCTCGATGCCGCCCGGCGCGAGGAGGCCTTTGAAGCCCTGCAAGGCTGGCAGGAACTCGAAGGGCTCACGCTCGAGTTCACCGCACTGATCGTCCAGCTCCTTGGAATGCTGGCAGCGGTGGATCCGGCGCACCCGGTGGTCCAGAGGCTCCTGGCGAATCCCCCGGAGAACGGGCGGGCTGCGCTCTGCTGCGTGTCGATCCTGGAGCGGCTGCATCGCCTCGATGAGGCGCGCGCGACGCTCGAGCGGCTCGAGCTCAATGATCCTCGTGCGGAGCCTGAGCCCGACCGGCTGATGATGTCTGCAATGCTGGCCACGAGAACCGGCAAGCACGACGAAGCTTACCGACACCTGGTGTTGGCGCTCGAGAACCACAAGGAATTCGCACACCGGCACAAGCTCCTTTTCCTCTTCGCCCGCACGTGCGATGCACTGGGGCGCTACGAAGAAGCGTACGCAGCCGCCGAGGAGGCGCACCGCTCGCAACTCGAGTTCATCGAGCTCGCACAGGGCAAAACCTCAATGGAGGAGTCCCGGTACTGGTCGCTCACGGCGAATAGCTGCGATTTGCAGGATGTTGCCGCCTGGGGGAACGACGGCCCGTCAGTCGAGGAGAGTCCCATTTTCATCGTCGGGTTCCCGCGCTCGGGGACGACTCTGCTCGAGCAAGTACTCGATGCGCACCCCAGGCTTCAGTCCATGGACGAGCAGGGGTTGGTGCTGTGGGCGGTTACCGAAGTCACCAGTCAGGATATTCGCTACCCTGCCGAGCTCGGCAAACTGAGCGCACAGTTCCTGGATGAGGTCCGCGCCGGCTATTGGGAGCGGGCGCGCAAACATGCGCGGCTGCTGCCGGGGCAGCGCCTGGTAGATAAGGTCCCCCTGAACCTGGTCTTTGTGCCGGTGATTCGACGGCTGTTTCCCAATTCGTCCATCATTCTCGCCATTCGGCATCCCTGCGATGTGCTGCTCAGCTGCTACCTGCAGCACTTCGCCGCACCCCAGCTGGCGGTCGCGTGCCGCGATCTGACTACGCTCGCCAGGGTTTACTCCCGTTGCTTCGGCTTCTGGTATGACCAATGGCCGTTGCTGCGTCCTTCGAGCTATGAACTGCGCTACGAGCAACTCACCGCGGATTTCCCCTCTGAGGTGCGCAAGCTGAGCGCATTTCTCGAGTTGCCCTGGGACGAGGCGATGCTCGCCCCCGGGGCGCACGCGCGCGCCAAGGGATTCATCGCCACGCCGAGCTACGCTCAGGTCGTCGAGCCGGTCAGCAACCGCGCCGTCGGCCGATGGAAACACTACGAGTCGCACTTCGGCGGCGAAGTGCGCTCGCTACTCGCGCCCTGGATCGAGCGCTGGGGCTATTCCTAAACTCAGCCGGCGAGTTTCCAGGACCCAAAAAAAGACGGCGGGCTCGCGCCCGCCGTCGTTGTTTCATCCAGGAATCTGCGCCTTTTCTTTAGAAGTCCGCCGTCACGTTCAGGTACAGGTACCGGCCCGCCGTGTCGTACATACTCGGGTACGTGTTGCTCTCGGCGAAGGTCGAGTTGCCGCCTGAGTTGATGGTATCGAAAAGCGGCGGATCCTTGTCTGCCACGTTGTTGACACCGACGCGTACGGTGTACTTGTCCCACGTGTACGATGCGCGCAGGTCGATGTAGCTGATTGTCGGGAGGCGAGGATCGGGGCGACCCAGGGCGATGTTCGCCGGGCCGTATGACGACGGAAAGCCCGGGTTGACCAGTTCATTCTTGGCTTCCCCGAAATACCGCCAAGTGGCCCCCGTGCTGAAGCCCGCGAGCGGCGTATCCCAACCCAAATCGAAGCGATGCCGCCACTTCGGGGTCGCGGGCGCGCAGTCCGGGCCGAAGAATCCGGCGCAGTCGAAGGACGCCCCGCCGCCCGGGGTGATCTTGAGCTTCTCCAGGTAGCTGCCGTCCAGCCGAGCGTGCAGTCGGCCCGCGCTACCCATACTCATGTTGTAGGCCAGGCCCACATCGATCGACTCATTCTCGAGCTGACCCAGGTTGATCAGCGGATCGACCGTGTAGCCCTGCGGACTCGCCCATAGCGTTCCGCCCGGGTCGCGATGGATGCCCGTCTGGCCCGGCGCCGGATTCGTCTGACACCAGACGCTGTTCGCGTTGTTGCTCGCGATGCAGTTGGCCTGGATGAGGTTCGGGCCATAGGAAGTGATGACTTCCGAGATCTTGATGTCGGTGTAATCGACCGTTGCGCTGAACCCCGGCAAGAACGAGGGCGTGAACACGACTCCAAAGTTTTTGGTCTTGCCGACCTCGGGCTGCAGCAGCGTGTTGCCACCGATCTGCCCGTTGTACTGGCCGGCGGGCGAGGAGGGTGTCGGAAAGACCGGCAGGGGTTTCCCGCCGTTGGTCAGCGCGCACTGCGCCGCACTGATTGACGGCGACCCCGCGCAGATATCGCCACCGCCGTCCAAACCCACATATGTCGGCTTGAAAAGCTCCGCGACGTTGGGTGCGCGCACGGCCCGGTTGTAGCTGCCGCGCAGGCGAACATCGCTGATCGGCGCCCACGAGAGACCGACCTTCCAGGTGTCCGTGTTGAAGCCACTCGTATAACTCGAGTAGCGGTATCCGCCCTCGAGGTCCAACGCCTTGAAGCCCGGTGCGTCGCTCACCAGCGGCATTCTGAGCTCCGTGAAGCCCTCCCAAACATGGAAACCGGCATCGTAGCCGATGAGCGGCGAGCCATTCCCGGCCAGGTCGGCCGTGATGAATTCTTCGTCCGGGCGGAACTGGGCGGTCTCGCGGCGGTACTCGGTACCGAGCACCAGCTTCAACCCATCTTTCGCGGTGGGCAGCTTGAAGTTCTTCAGGTCGCCGCTGACGAACGCGTTGAAGATGTCCTCCTGCCCATAACCCAGCAGCAGTCCCGGCGCGGAGAAGTAGGCGAGTTGATCGGGGGTGGGTATTCCCACCGCCGGATTCCAGATATTCCAAGGCACGCAGCCCACCTGCCCACCGCGGCAAACGGGCTGTCCGTTGGGACCCTTGATTACCAGCAAGGCATTCTGCATGCGGCTCGAGGACGTATCGTTGTTGTGCCAATCGCTGGTGCGTACCCTGCTGGAAGCCCAGGATCCATCGTAGGTCCAGTCCTCGCTGAGCTCGCCGCGCAGGCCGGCTACCATGCGCCAAGTCGTGTGCAAGTACTCGTCCTGGCGCGGACCCCCTTCGACGTTGCGCCGTGCCATGAGCAGCTGCACATCCCCGCCAACGCCGCCTGGGCCGCTGGGGAATACGCCGTACGGGCTGCCAGCACTGCAAAGGGTACTGAACTCGTTCGCTGTCAGGAAAGGGTTCATCCCCGCGTTGCCGTAAGCACCCGTGCCGCAGTTGACCAGCCAGTTGCCGTTGCGGAGTCCCGCTCCCGGGTTGCCGGGGGGGGTGGTGGCAAAGCCACTGGAGAGAAAAATACCCGAGGGGGCATAGTTGCCGCGCGTCGAGTCGTCCATGAACATGAACTCGGTGTACGCCTCGACGTGCTCATTGAACTTCAGATGGCCGAAGAATCCGGCGGTGTAACGCTCATCGATGCGCTGCAGATAATGGGAGGCCGCGTAGTTGAAGCGCTGGTACTTCGGGACCAGGGCGCCCGTCGGATCGACCTGGACGGAGCTGAAGTCTGTCTGGTTATAGATCACGGTCGGCGCCGAGTTGCTCGAGCCGCCGCAGATGTACGGGGAGCCGGGGGACGACGCACTGAGCACACAAGCGGCATGGTCGCGGTGATCGGCCGTGATCGGCGATGACCTGCGGTAACCGAGGTAGGCTTCCATATTCCCCGCGCCGTCCGCGAAGTTATGGCCCATGATCAGCGTGAGGTCTTTGTTCGCCCCGTCCCAATTGGTTCCGGTGACGGTCGGGAAATGCCTGTCTTCCAGCAGAGTATTAATCCACGCATTGTGATTGCTGTGGTTGTAGATGCCGAGGTTGGCATCGACGCGAACCCCCTCGAAGTGATCGTTCATGATGAAGTTCACGACCCCCGCGACCGCATCCGCGCCGTAGGTCGAGGAGGCGCCCCCGGTGAGCACGTCGACGCGCTCGACCAGTGCCGTGGGAATCTGGTTCACATCCGCAGCCGAGGCGTAACCCAGGTTGACGACGCTCGCACCGCCCCCGGTGGGGTCTCCGGGCATCAGCCGCCGCCCGTTAACGAGCACGAGTGTGCGTTGCACGCCCAGCCCGCGCAGGTTGAGGTTGGCGACACCGGTTGAACCCATGGACAGTCCCGACCCCTGGTCGGCGACCACCTGCGGCAAGCTATTGAGCAGGTCTTCGATGCGGGTGGCGCCTGAGGACTTGATTTCCTCGGCAGTCACCGCCGTGACGGGGCTGATCGCTTCGAGCTGCGGCGTCGCGATGCGCGACCCGGTAACCACAACCTCTGTGATTGCCGGTGCGGCTTCGGCCGCCGTCGCGGGAGCAGCCTGCGCCTGCGCGAGCGAGGAGTGCGACATCAGGCCCGCGACTGTGCCCCCACTCAACAGCGCAGTGCGCACCGCTCGTCTGAGGACTGGGTGATTTCCCATGTTCATGTTCCAGTGACTCCCCAAAGTTGAATACGAAATCAAAACTCAATGAGACCTATTAAGGTTCGCCGTAATCTCGGACGATCCTGTTGCGTCGATCACGCTACGTAACAATGTTCAATTACCTTAGATGCTGTGCTTTTCGCAACAGCACTAAATTGCTACTGTGTCCGGGTGAGATGCTCCGTATGGGCCGCGACCTTATATGATTCTCCCAAAAGCTACAACCGTATCGAACCGGTGTTGCTCGATCGCAACAGTGTACCCGGCTCAAGATTCAGTCTAAGCCGAGCCACAATTCCACAGCGGAGCACTCCTGCACCGCGAGCCAGGCGGTGAGATTGGGATCCTGTCCCTGCAGCGCCTGCACGGCGCCTTGTTTGTCTGCGCCTGCGACCACGAACAGCAGCGCACTCACCTGCGCCAGCAGCTCTGGTGTGACGCTCACGGCGGACATCCCATCGGGACGCTTGACCGGGATCGCGAGATGTCCGCTCGCACGCGAGAGGTCGTCAGCGGAGAACAGGGAAGCGGTGTGCCCGTCGGCACCGAGCCCGAGGAGGCCGAGGCGGATGCCCGCGCCGGATCTCAGCATGGCGCCGAGCGCTCGCTCGTAGTCTTCCGCCGCCTGCTCGAGCGGCAGCTCGGTGCGCACGCGCAGGAGCTTCTCCGGCCGCAGCGCGAGCGCATCGAGCAGCGGCCGCGCCTGGTGGTAGTTGCTCGCCTGCGAGTCGGAGGGCACATAGCGCTCGTCGGAGAAGAGTACGTGCAGCCGCTCATCGTGCGGCAGCGACCGTGAGCCGAGCGCGCGATAGGCGGGGAGCGGTGTCGTTCCGCCCGAGAGCATGATGGCGCTCGGTCCTGAAGCGGCGATCGCACCGCCGAGGCGCTCCTCGAGCGCGGCATCGAGGGCGGCGCGCGAGCTGAAGCGCCGGGTGGTGAGTGTGGTCATGACGATGCCTCCAGGTCCTGCGCGTCAGCCGCTGCGGGGGCGCTCACCCACCTGCGCCCGCACCTCGAACACGCGCCCGCCGCGCATGCCCCGCAGCACCACGCTGGTCCCTGGCTGGCGGCTGGCGATGCGCCCGAGGGCATCCTGCGCGCTGTGCGGCGCGGTGCCATCGATGCCGAGCAGCAGATCCCCCGGCTGAAGCCCGGCGTGCTGCGCGGGGCTCCCCACGTAGAGATTGCCGATCAGCACGGCCGGCTGCCCGAGCCCGAGCTGCTGCGCCTGATCCTCGGGTACGTCCTCGGGCACGATGCCGATCCAGCCGCGGATCACCCGCCCGTGGGCGATGATGTCACTCAGCACGCCGCGCACCATGTTCACCGGGATGGCGAAACCGATGCCC
>Ga0210408_10004176_pt1 | contig 12986 bp, 11 predicted proteins | sample IncBWH4MmetaG_FD_155471 | JGI IMG/M metagenome (GOLD analysis project Ga0210408, IMG submission 155471) | Forest soil microbial communities from Barre Woods Harvard Forest LTER site, Petersham, Massachusetts, United States - Inc-BW-H-4-M | ecosystem: Environmental > Terrestrial > Soil >...
CTTCCTGGAAGGGCCGGTGCTGCTGACTAACACGCACAGCGTGGGTGTGGTGCGCGACGCGGTTGTTGAGTGGGGCACGAGGAAGTTTCCAGATACCGGGAACTTCAGCCTTCCTGTTGTAGGCGAAACATGGGACGGCGAACTGAACGACATTAACGGTTTCCATGTGAAAAAGGAAGATGTCTTTGGTGCCCTTAATGGAGCAACGGGCGGAGCGGTAGTTGAGGGCAACGTGGGCGGCGGAACCGGCATGCGCGCCTTTGGGTTTAAAGCAGGCATAGGCACCGCCTCGCGTATTCTTAAAAAAGGCGATGATGGCCTTTGCTTGGGTGTGCTCGTTCAGGTAAACCTCGGCCGGCGCGAGAACCTTATGGTGTCCGGGGTGCCAGTAGGTAGGGAGATTGGCGAACTTCAACCGCGCGTCCACAAAGAGCCGGAAAAAGAGGGTTCAATTCTCGTGGTTATCGCGACCAATGCGCCTCTGATGCCGCATCAACTAAAGCGAGTCGCAAAGCGCGCGGCGCTCGGAGTCGCGCGCACCGGCGCCGTCAGCACTAATTCGTCGGGTGATTTGTTCATCGCCTTCTCGACGGCGGTGCCTGCGTTAATCGATGGCCGCCAACAGTGGTCCACACTCAAAAACGATGATCTGGATCCTTTGCTTACGGCCACCGTACAAGCAACGGAGGAGGCGATTATCAACGCGCTGATTGCAGCGAAAACGATGAGCGGGATTAATAACAACACCTTCTACGCTCTGCCTCACGAGCGCCTGCGCGAGGTGCTCAAGAAATATAACCGCCTGCTTGAAATGTAGTTTTCCCGTCTGGGCGGCTACCGGACACACTTGCCAGTATCGATCCAGATGAGATGTAAACCGGTGTTTGAGGAAGATCCTGGATGATATTTCATTTAACGTCAGGCTGAAAATGGCCGATGATTATTGGAGTGAGCTCTGATCGATGGTTTTTGCGTTCCATCCGTATCGCGTTGGCGCTGATGCTTCTTTTGTCTGTGACGCCATCTGCGCAAGCCGACGACACCTGGCACAACATTTATCATAGCTTGAAGAGATTCTTCACGGGCGAGTCAAGCCCCAGTCCATCCCCCAAACACCGGGCAAAACGATCGGCTAGCCACGCGAGGACTGATCGCTCCTCGGAACTCGCCTCCACCACTCCTGCGGGCTCGCCTGAACCCGGCGTTTCCCCAACGCCGCGTGTAGTCGTTTTGCCGGCGGCTTCGCCGGCTGCGGAAAGTGATCAGGAAATATTAAGTCAGCCCGCGAAACCCGAGGCGGTAGTCAAGCCCGAGGCTTCGCCTAATTTGACGCCCGTGCTACTGTCGATGCCCCTGCCAACGCCCAGCGGAAGTCCCAAGATTCTACCATCGGCGGCGCCCGGGACGGGAAACGCGACATCCAATTAGCCGAAAACCGAAGATGCGAGGTAACCCGCGGTTTTCAAATTCGTAGCCGATAGTCGCGGTTCGCATCATTTGAGTACCCCACTATTTGAGAGGCTCGAAGACATCTGTGACGATTGTGTCGTCGCCGATACCGGTTATGGCAGCATTAGGTTGTTGCGCGCCTGATTTCGGCAAGCCGTACATCGCCTCAATCGTGCGCAGAATGTTGACATGGGTAATGCCTTTTCCTTCGGCGTAGGCGTCCGGTTTGAGGCCCGGCTTGATGTGAGCGCCGGCGAAAATGGTAACAATTCGATTTTGAATATCGAGCAGGTGCTGGTTATGCCTGCCCACTGGCGGATAGGTCGACCCCGGATCGACCAGCGGATTGGTGAGCCCGTGATACCTATCCTTGTCATCGTTCTCGTCGAACGTGACGATCAGCAAACTGTTGTGAGCCTTCGTCCATTGATAGTAGCCATCGAGGTTCTGCCGAAGCCACGTATCGCCCGCTGGAATACTGTCCGCCGGTTTGCCATTGTGCATATCGTGATTGAGGTTCGGAATGACGAATGCGACAGTCGGCAGCTTGGCATAGTCGCTAGGGAAGTCTGCGAAGCGCAAATTGGATGAAGTATCGATTGTGGTCCCGTTGGGGACGTTGGCAAAGCTGATCCAGGGCACATGCTTGCGGCCATAGACGCACCAGTTTCCGATGCAATTCCGCGGGTCGGTGTGAACCTCAGAGCCAATGGCCGGCAAGCTTTCAGAGTAACCCTTGAACGAAAGGCCTTTCTTGATCAGCTGTTCACCGAGGTTGCTTGCCTTGAAGGGATAATCGGGATGGTTAGCAGCGTTCGGCACCTGATCCAGAAAACCGACATTCTGATTGCTGCCAGAGAACAACCAGAAATAGTTACCCTGGCTGTTGTGCTCCTCGCCAAACATCCGGGCAATGCTGCCGCCTTCTGCTGCCAGTTTCTTGATGTATGGCGCGCCGGAGTTGCCGGCAAAGATTTGTTCAAAATCTTTGTTCTCTTCAACGACGATAACTACATGGTCATATACCGGTAGGGTCGAGGGCCAGGATAACGAGTCCGCGGCGAACGCAACGTCGCTCGCCGCCCGGATAAAGAGCGCAACGGCGCATAGGTGCGAAATCTTTGACATTTGTGTCTCCTCTGCAGACGCCGATTTCTCGGTGCTTCTTGAAGCAAGGATAGGCGACGCCGCGTTCCGGCGATAGTCTCACCCTGCTATCCCGTAACTCACGTAGAGGAGAAACTCGGGTTCGTCTGGAAGCCCGTCTTTATTGTTGCTTTGCGAATTGATGAAAATGCCGAGCGGAGTAAACGGGGTGGCCGTAGGCGCGTACCTCAGAATTCTTTGCGCTGTCCGATCTGCTACGTAGAAATTGCCGTCGGCGCCGAAAGAGATGCCCGAAACACTCGACAGACTGCCGTCGCTAACGACAGTTGAGAGCCCCCGGGTGTTCAGATCACAGCACACGACAGAAGGGCTCACCGGTGGACTAGCTTTTTTGTCGCCCGAACAGCCGACGTAGAGCTTGCTGCCCACGCAAAGGAGATGTACCGGTCCCGTCACAGTGATGTCGCCCTTGTGGGCTCCGCTAGTACCGTCGTAGATCTTGAGAGCATTACCCGGTTCATCAGCCACATAGAGGTTGCCGAGAGCGCAGACAATACCTCGAACCGAGTTCTGCACTTTTGAGCCGTCGTTCGGAAAAGCGTCCAATCCCTGTGGCTGAGACACCGGAGTAATTCCCACCATCCCCTCGCCCGAATAGGCGGGAAGGTTCGTGTAGGCTGACGCGACGAACGTCCCGTCGAGGAACTTAGCATTCGCTATTTGTGCCAGAGCGGGAGCGACTGGCGCCGAAGTGCCAGGATTTGCCTTGCTGAACGGACCAAAAACCGCTGTTACAAGATTGGTGTCCTGACTCGAGACGAAGACGTTGCCGGTTAGCGGATCGACCGTATAGGCAAACGGATGGACGATCGCATTGACGCTGGTGTTAGAAGTGAAAACGCCTTTGTAGTCGCGGCTGTGGTCAGAGTTCTCTTTGCCACTGAATCGCAGAATTTGACTAACGTCTTGTTTCGAATTGACCACGTAGAAGTCTCCGTCAGGCGCAAAACCGATTCCACGTAATTCTGCCTTTTTCAGTAAATCCTTCGGCGCAGAAGAGACCTTGAGTACGCTTGTCGTCAGCAGATTGCCGCTATCGTCATATGCGTAAATGTTGTAGTTGCTGCCTACGCCGTGAAAAGTCACATACCACATAGTCTACGTTGTTTTGCGATCCTCCGGGGCGACTTCCCGGCTCAAACCAACCCCCCCATTCGAAACCGACGAAAGATGCTCGTAGCAATCTTGTACTATTACTGTGGCAATGCACAAGCCCCAAACGGCTTGACACCGGCGGTTTTATAGGGCAAGAAGGCATCCTCAGATGCGTGTTTCCTCTGCTGCGTCCATCATGATCATTGCGATCATTATTGGCTCCTACTTGGGGCAGGGATAGACGCGCGCCGACTTACCGCAAACTCTAAATTCCGAAGCCCTGAGTAAACCACTCAGGGTTTTTTATTTGCCAAAACCTCCAAATGAAGATCGACCCTGTTTCCGAAGTTTCGCTTTCGCAAATCGTGGCAGCACGCTCACGCTTGAACGGCGCGATCGTCCGCACGCCGTGCACCGAATCCGCAGCACTGAGCGAGTTGACCGGAGTACGCATTTTCTGCAAGCAAGAGCATCTTCAGCGGACCGGGAGCTTCAAGGAACGAGGGGCGCGCAACGCCCTGGCAATGCTGACGCCGGAGCAGGCGCGGCTAGGGGCGATTGCGGCTTCCGCAGGCAATCACGCCTTGGGGCTGGCATGGCATGGGCGCGCGCTGGGCATACCAGTGACAGTCGTGATGCCGCGTTTCGCGCCGTTGGTGAAAGTGGCGCGCTGCCGCAAGTTCGGCGCTACGGTAGTGCTGCACGGCGACACGTTCGACGAGGCTCGGAGCGAGGCCGGGAGACTGGCCGAGGAGCGTGAACTTACCTATATTCATCCATTTGACGATCCTCGGGTGATCGCGGGTCAAGGCACGCTAGCCTTCGAAATCCTGGAGCAGGCGCCGGATGCTGAGGCGATTGTCGTCCCGGTGGGAGGCGGCGGCCTGTTGGCAGGGGTGGCAATCGTGTTGCAGGCGCTGAAGCCGAGTTTGCAGATCATCGGGGTGGAGCCGGCAAATGCCGCGTGTTTCGCGGCGGGACTGGCGGCTGGTGCGCCGGTTCGTGTTTCGACGAGGTTCACACTCGCGGATGGATTGGCAGTCGCGGAAGCAGGCCGGCACACCCTGGCCATCGTAGCTCCGCTAGCGTATCGGATGGTCACTGTGGAAGAGGAGGCCTTGGCCCTGGCGATGCTGCGGCTGGCCGAGTTGGAGAAGTGCGTAATCGAAGGAGCAGGGGCTGCGGGTTTTGCAGCGTTGCTGGGCGGGAGCCTGCCCGAGCTTGAAGGCCGCCGCGTGGTGTTGCTGCTATCGGGCGGCAATATCGATCCCTTGGCTCATAGCCGGGTGATCGAGCGCGGCCTGGCGGCGGATGGACGCATTTACCGGTTCGACGCTTTGATCAGCGATCGGCCGGGCGGGTTGGCGCATCTCTCCGGGGTGCTGGCCTCCGCCGAAGCCAATGTAACCGAGATCGTGCACAACCGGACTTTCGGCGGCCCGGATCTATCGCGGGTCCACGTGCTTTGCACCGTGGAAACGCGCGATCGCGCGCACATCGCAGAGATCCAACAACGGCTGGCGCAAAATGGCGTTGAACTATGCTGGGCCCACCATTCCTCCGTTTGACGATTTCAAGAACACAACGAACCTATTGTCGTGAAAGAAACCCGCCTTAGCCTCCCAGAATTCGCCTTTACCATCAGCACCCGCGCCATGCTCGGCGCTGGCGTCGCGCTCCTTCTCGCCGACCGGCTCACTGCAGAGCAACGGAAGGCTGTAGGAGCTACTCTGATTGCTGTAGGGCTACTGACCACGATTCCCACAGTCTGGGCAGTTTTCGGTACACGCGAGTGAGTCTGGGTGAAAAGTCGAGCATTTCGCTACGATGGTTCCGCGTTACGGATTTCAATATTTGACTTCTGTAACAAAATCGCGTTCACTTGCTCATGTCAGCACTGGAAAAGAGCAACCCAATGAGTGAAGCCACGCTCGGCGGCCGGTTCACGTTCCCCGGCACGTCATTGACAGTCCAACGGTTGGGCTACGGCGCGATGCAGTTGGCCGGCCCCGGCGTGTGGGGGCCGCCCAAGGACCCGGACGGTGCCGTCGCCGTCCTTCGCGAGGCCGTCGCGGCCGGCGTAAACCATATTGACACGTCCGACTTCTACGGGCCGCACGTGACCAACCAGATCATCCGGCAGGCCCTTCACCCGTACCCGACGGGGCTGGTGATCGTCACCAAGCTCGGGGCCCGCCGCCCTCCCGACAAATCGTGGCAACCGGCCATCTCGCCCGAAGACCTGACCGCCGGCGTCCACGACAACCTCCGCAACCTGGGCCTGGACGCGCTCGACATCGTCAACTATCGCGCGATGGGGTCGATCCACGGCCCCAAGGAGGGCCCGATCGCCGAGCAGGTGACGGTGCTGGCCGACCTCCGGCGCCAGGGACTGATTCGCCACATCGGCCTGAGCAACGTCACGGCCGCCCAGGTGGCCGAGGCGCAGGCGATCACTGACGTCGTGTGCGTGCAGAACAACTACAACCTGGCCCACCGCCACGACGACACCCTGATCGACGACTTGGCCCGGCAGGGCATCCCGTACGTGCCGTTCTTCCCGCTTGGCGGGTTCACGCCGCTGCAGTCGTCCACCCTGTCGTCCGTCGCGGGCCGACTCGGGGCCACGCCGATGCAGGTCGCGCTGGCGTGGCTGCTGCACCGGTCGCCCAACATCCTCTTAATTCCCGGCACGTCGTCGGTTGCTCACCTCCGCGAGAACATGGCCGCCGGTCAGTTGACGCTGTCGCCGCAAACCTTGGCGGAGTTGGACCGGATCGCCGCCGCGGCGGTGGCGGTGAAGCATTGATTGCGGCAGGCTCTCTGGTCCTCTCTCCTGGAGTACCGAGAGAGGAAGCCGGCGTGTCGAGAGGTCCACATGCCTTCCGCTGACATCCCGCTTACCCGCGATCGGATCCTGGCCACGGCCGAGGACGTCATCCGCCGGTTCGGCCCGACCAAGGCGACCGTAGTGGACGTCGCCCGGGCTCTTGGAGTGAGCCACGCGGCCGTCTACCGGCACGTGGCGACCAAGGCCGAGCTGCGGGACCTGGTCGTCGGCCGGTGGGTGGAGGCGACCATGCCCCCACTGCGGGCCATCGCCGCCCTGCCGGGCCCGGCCCCGCAGCGGTTACGGCGGCTGTTCGACGCCCTGATCGCCGTCAAACGCCGCCGGGCCGCCGACGACCCGGAGCTGTTCGCCGCCTATCGGACGCTGGCGGCGGACGCCCAGTCCGTCGCCGCCGCCCACGTCGACGAGTTGGTAGGGCTGGCCGCGATGGTCATCCGTTCCGGCGTGAAGGAAGGCACGTTCCGCACCGTCGACCCTGTGGCCGCCGGCCGGGCGGTGCTGGTCGCCACGTCCCGGTTCCACCACCCGGCCCACGCCGCCGAGTGGGTCGACCCGGCGATTGACGCGGCGTATAACGACGTGTGGCAGCTGCTGATGGACGGGCTGTGCGTTGCGAAGAGCCCCGGCTAGAGCGGGGCGCCGGTACCCTTGTTTTAGCCTAAATTCCGAATCTGAGGAGACGTCGTCGTCCTCGTCCTCGAGAATCCCGATCGTTTCGTAATCGACTAACAGAACAAATTAGTTCCATCGGTCTCTTTGCGGTCACGGAATCCCAATGCACCGAGGACGAGCACGACGACGAGGACGAGGACGATTCCAAATTTCGGAATTTGGGTTTAGAAAGCAGTTCCCTCTTTATCGGGCTCCGGCTGGCGAAGTACCCCGGCGACAGACTCTCCGGTGGGTCGAATTGCTTGAGCAAGAGCGGAGAGTGCGGATCTCAAGGTCCGAGAGAATTCTGGGTTGGGAGTAAAGCCCGCACCATCCGGTGTTCGAACTGGAAGTGTTAGGGTCACCGATGCTTCCGGGATGAGGCGTGCTGCCATTGTCACTAGAATCTCGGTCAGCTGGGCCGGCCCGTGCGTCGCACGGGGCGAAGTATTCAGCAGCGCAACAGCCTTGCCCGGGAATTCAGCGCTGGCAACTAGCCAGTCGAGCGCGTTCTTCAGACATCCCGGCACGCCGTGTGCATATTCGGGGCTGGAAATCAGCAGTGCGTCCGCAAGACCTACCTCGTAGCGCAACTCAAGTACAGACTGCGGCGGTTTGTTGTCGTCGAGGTCCGGGTTGAAGTGCGGCAAGGCACCCAGACCCTCGTAAATGATGACGTCGACGCCAGACGGCGCCACTGTTCGAGCAGCTCGCAGCACCGCGGTGTTGGAGGAAGTTGACCGTAGGCTACCCGAAATGGCAAGGATTCGCATGCTCCCCAAGGAAAGCTTAGACCGAATCTTCCTGCAACTTCTCGCTACGCTGACCGGGTTATGTGCTCAAACCTTACAAGGAGCGCGTCCCTCTCGCGTGGCCTGAGCCTCTGGCATTCTTCCTGCTCGTTTCGATCCCGTTATGACAACAAAGGGATCCAACGGACAGGGTGTCGACATTTCCGAAGACGTAAAACTACTTGAAAGCATGGGCTACTCCCAGGAATTGAAACGGCGGATGAGTAGTTTCTCCAACTTCGCCATTTCATTTTCGATCATCTGCATTCTGGCTGGCGGCATTACGTCGCTCCAACTCGGGACGAGCGCCGTGGGCGGGGCTGCGGCAGGGATCGTGTGGCCGGTGGGTGTGATTTTTGCATTTATCGTTGCTCTCGCGATGGCGCAGGTTGCCTCAGCCTATCCAACCGCGGGAGGACTATACCATTGGAGTTCCATCCTTGGCGGCAAAGGTTGGGGATGGGCCACCGCATGGTTCAACCTTCTCGGACTAATATTCGTGACCGCAGCCGTAAATGTGGGTACTTACCAGCTGCTCGTCAGCACATTTTTGCCGCTCTTCGGGCTGGATCCCTCGAAACTCACGCTGGTGCACCAGATTGTCGGCGTATCAGCGATCACTGCAACCCATGCATTGTTTAACCACCTCGGTATTCGGATAACTACACTCCTGACAGATTTCGCCGGTTACCTGATCTTCGCCATATCCATCATTCTAACGGTTTCAATGCTCGCGTTTTCGCCAACGCACGATTTTTCCCGGCTCGTGTCTTTCACTAACTTGAGCGGCGATGCTGGCGGCGGTGTTTGGCCCACACATGGGAGCATGGGAATGCTACTGCTTCTCGCTCTTCTCTGGCCGGTCTACACAATCACCGGATACGACGCCTCTGCGCACACTTCCGAAGAGACTGTCGCCGCGGCCAAAAACGTACCGAAAGGTATCCTACGGTCTGTCTACTTGTCTGGAATTTTTGGTTGGATCATGGTGTGTTCCTTTGTTCTTGCACTGCCGAGCGTGTCACAAGGTGCTGCGCAAGGTGGAAACATTTTCTTTTGGCTGATGGACAAGGTGATTCCAATTTGGCTTAAGCTGCCGCTGGAAATCGGGATCGTAGTCGCCAACTATGTTTGCGGTCTGGCTTGTTTAACGTCGACTTCACGGATGATGTTCGCGTTTGCGCGAGATGGCGGGCTACCGGGATCCCAGTGGCTGCGCAAGGTTTCTTCCAGGTACGGGGTACCGGTGATTGCGATCTGGTCCGGGGCGGCCCTCACTGTGGCTTGCACGCTCTACACGCCCGCGTACTCTACTCTGACGGCCGCTTGCGTGATATTCCTATATATTTCGTACGTCATGCCCACTGCCGCTGGCATTTTTGCTTACGGCAAAACTTGGAAAACGATGGGACCGTTCGACTTGGGAGGTAGACTCTATCGTGTCGTTGGCGTGATTTCGGTGCTTGGCGTTGCCGTCCTGATTTTTGCAGGCATCCAGCCGCCCAATGATGCAGCGCTGCCGGTGACCGCAGTTACCGTTATTATGCTCGTAGTAGCGTGGTTAACCGGTGTCCGAAAAGCGTTTGGCGGTGTCCCACAGCTGGCGCAAGTCCAGTTGGATGAGTCGGGTGAGGCTGCCGCTGCCGCCTCGTAAAAATGAGCTACCAGATTACTCTCGGCAGATCTTCCTATACATTCGGCGACCTGAAGACGCTTCTCGCGAAAGCCACGCCTCTCCGGTCCGGGGACCAGCTCGCGGGTGTCGCTGCCGTGAGTGCCGAAGAGCGTGTAGCAGCTCAGATGTGCCTTGCTGAGGTGCCGCTTCAGCAGTTCCTCGAGGAACCTCCGATCCCTTATGAGGAAGACGAGGTCACCCGCCTGATCTTGGATCGGCATGACAAGGAGTCTTTCGCGCCGCTGCGAAATCTTGCCGTTGGCGATTTTCGTGAATTACTCCTCTCTTACGAGATGGACTCTGCTGCACTTTCAGCGCTTTGCCCCGGCTTTACACCGGAGATGATCGCTGCGGTCAGCAAGTTAATGACCAACCAGGATCTGATCCTGGTGGCAAAAAAAGTGCAGGTGGTGACAAAATTCCGCAACACCCTTGGGTTACCAGGACGTCTCAGCGTCCGGCTTCAACCCAATCATCCAACCGATGATCCCAAAGGGATTGCTGCCTCGATTCTTGACGGACTGATGTATGGCTGTGGCGATGCGGTCATAGGCATCAACCCTGCCACGGACAGCACAGATGCCATGGGAACGCTGCTTCGGCTCATCGACGAGCTGATTCAGAAGTACAAAATCCCCACACAATCTTGCGTTCTCGCGCACGTCACAACCGCGTTGCGCTGTATCGAGAGAGGCGATCCGGTTGATCTGGTCTTCCAATCGATCTCCGGTACGGAATCGGCGAATAAGAGTTTCGGGATCGATCTTGCTTTACTGCGGGAAGCGCGGGAGGCAGCGTTAGCTCTCGACCGCGGCACCGTGGGCGAAAATGTAATGTATTTCGAAACCGGGCAAGGTTCCTGCCTTTCGGCTAACTCACATCATGGTGTCGACCAGCAAACGCTCGAAGCTCGCGCCTATGCAGTGGCACGGGAGTTTGAACCTCTGCTAGTGAACACGGTAGTTGGATTCATTGGTCCGGAGTATCTCTACGATGGTAAACAAATCATCCGTGCCGGACTCGAAGATCATTTCTGCGGGAAGCTTCTCGGTCTGCCGATGGGATGCGATATCTGTTACACCAATCACGCGGAAGCAGACCAAAATGATATGGATAATTTGCTGACGCTGCTCGGTGTCGCCGGGTGCAATTACATCATGGGCGTCCCCGGGGCGGACGACATTATGCTCAACTACCAATCTACGAGTTTCCATGACAGTCATTACCTGCGCCAATTGCTTGGTTTGAGGCCCGCTCCAGAGTTTGAAGAGTGGCTGTTGCAGATGGGGATTTTTGAGGACAAAGAGAGGCTCAAGTCCACCACCGCACGTCATCCCATGGTAGCACCACAACTCGCTTTTATTGAAATTGCAGGAACTGGGTAGATGAATTCTGAAGCCAATTTCAAGGAGACCTCGGACAGATGTGAGGCGTCGCTCGGGCAGTTGAGCGGGGGCGGCATGCGGGAGGATGTCTGGGCGCCTCTTCGAAAACTAACCTCGGCTCGCATCGCTCTCGGCAGAGCCGGGGGTAGCATGCCTACCCGTCACCAGCTAGACTTTCAGTTAGCTCATGCCTGTGCTCGGGACGCTGTATGGTCCCGTTTTGATCCCGATTCCTTGGCTGCTGACTTGCGAAAGCTGGGTCTGGAAGTAATTACCGTAGAGAGCGCGGCACGGGATCGCGCAGAGTTTCTGCAAAGGCCAGACCTCGGACGGCGCCTGGCAACCGAGTCTCGAGTTCGGCTTTTGCAGCAACTTGGACAGAGCGCCGGCGTTGATCTGGCGATTATAATAACAGACGGTCTGTCTGCCCTGGCGGTGACCACTCAGAGCCCTCCCTTTCTGGCGGAATTGCTCCACCTATTGCAGCACGATTCATGGTCGATTGCTCCGTTGATTGTCGCCCGACATGGCCGAGTCGCGCTTCAGGATGAGATCGGCGAGATTTGCCGGGCAAAGATCAGTCTTATTCTGATTGGAGAACGGCCCGGACTTGGTTCGCCGGACAGTATGGGTCTGTACTTCATCTATTCACCCAAAACTGGAAAGACCGATGCGGACCGAAACTGCGTATCGAACATTCGACAAGGCGGACTTCCGCCAGTTGAAGCCGCACAAAAGGTTCGTCACCTATTGCACGCTTGCAGAAAGATGGCGATCAGCGGCGTTCAACTGAAGGACGATTCTGCGGCCGCCATCAGTAGTTTGGGCGCCGCCTGACCGGGTTGAGCTCCACGTAACTGCTACCAATGATCTGCGTAAGAATGACCACAAGTGCAATAATCGTTTCCTGCGGTGTCGGCCTGTTGATACTGACCACACGCGCATTTGGAACACCGCCCATAACCCATCGGGTGTGAGGATTGATGGGGGTCTTGAATAGCTCCTTTTACCGCTGCCTTAGCCTTTACGATTTGTACCAATGCGGGTACAAAGGGGACTAAAAGTGCCATTGAGGACCACCGGCTCAAGAATGATCGTCTATTTATATTTATACCCATAAGCCAGGGAGCATATTTGTCCCTACCGAAGGGGATGCCAACACAATAAAGAGGAATGCCTTAGATGATCGGTATTTTCGACAATTACTGATAATTTAAACTGTTTGATGAACATGTTGGCGGTCTGGGCCAGGGCACGGCACGCTTTCGAAGTGCAAAATTAAGACTAGGGTCCACCCGACAGACCGGGAGGCCATTCTGCCGAGTTCCTGCGTATTGAAAGTCAAGATAAATCTTGCCTACCCTTGCGAAAGTGGACCATTTTAAAGGTATGAACGAGGCAGAAATTGAGACTCGTTTCGAACAGATCCGAAACGAACTGAAAGCGCAGAAGGAGCAGCTTGATGCGTTTAAAGAGGATCTAAAGATCCTGCTCAAACACCGTTCAATTGCTCCCCGCGACATTCTTGATACCGCGCAACAACTTGGAAATTCAGCCTTCGACCAATCTGACGTTCACAAATGCCAAGAGTTTTTAAAGAGATACGAAATTCGTAGGGGTTTCTAGGACGGCCCCGCGGGTTTGACGATTTCATTAGGCGATGCCGCGACGGTAGGGACGCGCTCCCGCGCGATGCACGGCAGGGCGTCCGATGGTTAGCATCCGGTGCAGCGCCTCTGATCGTATACGCGTTCCGGCGCGTCCGGCGCAGCACGTCCACAGACGCGTTTCACACCTGCAAGGCCGGACGCGCCGGAGTGCATCTACCATCGGAGGCGGTACACCGGACATGACCATCGGACGTGTTGCCGCGGATCAAGCGGGAGCGCGTCCCTACCTGTACCCTTGCGCCGGGAACGCGT
>Ga0210408_10004178_pt1 | contig 12979 bp, 26 predicted proteins | sample IncBWH4MmetaG_FD_155471 | JGI IMG/M metagenome (GOLD analysis project Ga0210408, IMG submission 155471) | Forest soil microbial communities from Barre Woods Harvard Forest LTER site, Petersham, Massachusetts, United States - Inc-BW-H-4-M | ecosystem: Environmental > Terrestrial > Soil >...
CAGATCTTGATCTTCATGGCCACTCGTAGTGCGGCGTCTGACCGGCGAGTGGGACCTCTTCGGGTGGCTCGCGCTCGGCGCGCTCGGTGACCGTGGGGAGCGCGCCCTTGGCGAGATCGTTCTGGGTACGGTAGCCGGTGAGGACGGCCTTGCGCGAGGCGATGTCGGCGCGCAGGCGGGCCGAAAACCGCACCGACTCCGCGCGGGTCTCGGGGCAGTCCACGAGGCCGAGCCCAATCCGCTCAGCGTGATGCGCCAGCGCCTCAGGGTGCTCCTTGCAGCAGTGTAGACCATGGGCAAGCGCGCGAAGGCCTGCATCGCCACCGCTCACCGCACCAAACATCCTGTTGAGGGTCAGGGCAGGCGCTTCGCAGAATGAGCACTTGACGAACTCTGGCTCTTCCTTCTTCGGCTCAGGCGCTTGAGTAGCCGGCCGCACGCAAGGCACGGCGTTGTCTTCCCGGAACTTCGCCATCACCGCGAGCCCTTCTTGGCTTGCCTGAATCGAAGGGCTCTGCGGTCGCCAGCTCGCGATCTCCCAGCGGTTGTCCACGACATGGAGGATGAGGGTCAAGTGCTCGGTGCCGGAGCGCCAGCGGGCGCTGTCTCCCAGGAGATCGTCGAGGCAGGCAGAATCAAGGCGCGTTTGGGTCAATACTATGTGCCACCCGTCAGTAGCACCGTCAGTACGGCGATCCTTGCACCAGAACTCGTAGCAGTCTTGCCCGATCTTTGAAGGCACCGCCAGGAACACGATGACCTTCTTTTGCGGAGCAGGGGCAGACGCGGGAGCGCAATGGTGTTGCTGCTTGAGCCAAGACTGGCGCGCGGCTTCCATGATCTCGGCGCCCCGATCATCCGTCGGGAACGTCGCCGAGCACCGACGGAAGTCCGTCGCCTGGTGAGTGATGTGGCCGAAGCCTAAGATCGCCCAGCGGCAATGACCTCCAGAGATGTTGGCGGCGGCTGTGGGGAGGTACTGGTAACTGAGGCCGCTCGCGGAGATGATGCACGTCCAATCTCCCGTATCAAGCTTCATGTACAGATCGTACAGCTCGTGAGCCGCGTGCTCTGAAGCCGGTCGGCTCACCGCCACGAATACTTGCACGTCTTGATCTTGCACTAGCTCCATCACTCAAACTCCTTGTCGAGCACGTACTCGTGCCGGGTGACGTCTTCCACTCGCACCGTGCCCCCGATGGCGAAGCAGAGGTTCTCCATCTGGTCGAGCTCGGACTCGACGGGGAGGCGGGCCATCAGGACCCACGCCCCTTCGATGAGCTTTTCCACCAGGTAGCGGACTCGGATCTTGGCGGCGTGGGCCGAGGGGGCGTCATACAGCTCTTCCCTCGTCTCGAAGCGCTCGAAGTCTCGTGGCATCGAGCAAGAGCTTGACACCGATCATAGGGTCACGTCGATTTTCTCGATTTGGATGTCGCCGCTCTGGGTACATGCACGCACGCCGCGGAGCGCGCCTTCGGTGCCGGGGCCTCCCGTGCTGAAGGCCAGGAACGCCATGCGGTAGCCGGCTTGGCCGTGCGCCAGCAAGATCTCGAGCAGGAGCTTGTTTCGGATGGGGCCGGCGGACTTGTCCTGGATGTTCCAGAGGGCGGGGTAGCCGTGCACCCGGAACTTCAGGTAGCCGGCAACGTCCGCCGCGACGCGGTCACAACCAGGGACCGTCGGGCGACGCCCTTCGCCGGCGCCATGGATCACGAGGCTTTGCCGGACACCCGAGAAGGGTTTCAGCTTGTCCTCAATGAGGTCTGCGTGGTGCCACAGCATATCGCGGCTGCCCGACACCATCACGGCCCACGGACGCTCGATCTCGATCATGCGTCCTGCATGCTCTGGTCGGCTTGGTCGGCTTCGCGAGCGATGCTCTTCCTACGCTCGATCTCCAACTCGCGCTGCGCCTGCACGAAGCACAGATCGGCGTACTCGAGCTTCCAGCCTTGGTCGAGCTCGTTCTGGCGCTTGAGGCCGAGCACCTTGCCGGTTGTCAGCTCGATCTCGTAGTCGCCCGCCAGCGGCCAGTGCACGATGGCGTGGAGGCGCGAGGGGGAGCGCTCGCGGGTGTCGTCGTCCGTCCCGATGCCGAGGTACGTCACGGCCTTCATCGCGCCAGATCCCGTGTGGCGCACGGTGAGCTTGCGGAGGCGGTTGGGGTCCGCCTTCTTCAGGCTGGGCATTAGGTCTCGGCCTTAGGCATCACGAAGATCCGATCGAGCGCGTAGCCGCCTGAGATGCCATTGATCATCACCACCAGCATGCCCCCAAGCGGCCAGGGCTTCGACCGAGTCCGAGTGAGGTGGGGGAAACCATAGTCATCGACTCGGATGACGAGCGTACCGGGCGCGATGTCAGCGGGCGCACGCGGCAGCATGACGCTGCCCGTCGTCACGCCTTGTCCTTCGGCTCGGGGATCTCCTTGTCGGACTCAGCAACCGCCATGTCCGCGAGCTTGAACCCCAAGCTGACGAGGTTTGCTTGGTGCTGCTGGCTCTCTTTGTTGTTCGTGATGTGGAGAGGCTGCAGGCGGCTCGCGAGCCCCATCATGATGAGCGCCGCGAAGGTCTCGCGCTTGTTCAGCGGAAAGCCTGGGATCGCAGTGATGGCGGCTCGGATGTTTTCGAGTTCTTCTTCCATGGTGGCCTTTACGGAGTGCCGAGAGAACTTCTTCCCTCGCTCGTTTCGGTCTCGACCGCGGAAACTAGTCGTGATAGCACGAAACTGTCAAGATGAATTTCGGCAGGGAAGATCCTGCTTGTTTCGGCGTAGCATCAAACGATGGCCAAGAAGGTTCATATCACCGGAGCGATCCACAGCTCGAAGGAGAACGCGCGCTACCGCACTCTCTGCGGGCGCGATATCCGGGGCCTGACCCTGATCAAGAACGGCTCCATCCGTGAAGCTACTTGCTTGGTCTGCCTCGGCTCCGACGACCGCCTACAGATCCTCGCCCACCAGCGCGAGTGCGCGGCCGCCAAGATCGACCCGAACACTCTCGAGCCTATCCACCGAGGACGTGACTGATGTGCGGAGACGACTGGGACGGACAGGTGCTGCGCGAGGAACGGCGCAAAGCCCGCAAGGTGCACTACTGCGCGGAGTGCCCGAAGCCCATTCAGCCGGGCGAGCACTACGTGATCACCGCCACGCTCACCGATGGCCACGTCGACACGTATAAGCTTTGCCTCAAGTGCGACCGGATCGTTACGGCACACTTCGCCGCGGAGCGCGCCATCGGCCACTACGGCGGATCCTTCATCCTAGGCGGGCTCGTCCAGCAGGTGCGCGAATGCATCCGCGAGGAGAAGGCCTATGTCGGCAACTTCCGAAAAGCCTGGCGCGGCGAAAAGCTCCCGCCGTACACGCCGCCCCATGATCCCTCTCGCTATAGCTCGGTGTGGGTGTGACCGACAAATCCCGCGAGCCCGGCACGGTCCACCGCCAGGTGGCGCGGAAGCAGCACGACTGCGCCGAGTGCGCTGACCCCATCTTGCCGGGCCAGGCGTACATCTACCTGAACACCTTCAACGAGCGCGCCTGGCCTCAGTGGTCGAAGTACGTGCTCTGTCTCGAGTGCGAGCGGATCCTCAACTGCTACCGAGTGGCGGGCATCGCGCTCGGTGAGGAGGCGACCTACACGGCTGGCTCTCTCCGTCGCGAGGTCAAAGGGATCCTCACGGTGGGCGGGTTCTGGAAGCGTGAGTTCAACAAGGCGTGGAAGGCGAGCGGCGGCGTCGACACGTCCGCTACGGGAGAAGACACATGAGTTGTACCAACCGAATCTCCGACGGCTATGAATCCGGCACGTGCGGGGAGAAGACGCTCCCTGGTAATCGCTACTGCATCAAGTGCCGGGTGTACTGGCTGAACTTCCTGCAGAAGCGCCTCGCGCAAGAGACGCGCACGCTCGCCAACACCCAGCGCGAGTACGACGCGCTGCTAGCCGAAGGCCGCCCATGAACACCTCCTGTAAGCGACTGCTCGAGGTTGAGGGCGACAACGACCCCATGACCTGCCAGGAGCCCACGAAGTTCGGTCGTACCCACTGCCACGAGCATCGTGCCGAGGAGCTCAAGCGCCTCTCCCAAGCCAAGGTCCGAGCCCGCGAAGCCTACGAGGCCGCTGAGAAGGCGTTCGACGTCTACTTCCGAGAGGGCTCGGGGCTATGACCGATCCCTACGGCGTGTACGCCCACGAGCACGCAACGCTCGCCTACAAGGTCTCTGACGAATGGGGTGACTCCGGCTCCGTCATCGTCTGGGCCCGGAACCCCATGGAAGCCAAACGCGTCGGCTCGAGTCACCTCGACAAGGAGTACGACGAGGTCGAGTGCGAGCGTTTCCCGAAGCTCGATGGCTTCACTGGCGACCTGCTGGGCTTCCTCATCGACGACGGCTGGTACTTTCCGTGTCAGCGGTGTGAGGCCCGCGACCCGAAGGACGGCGGGCAGTACGTCCGGGGCGAAGGCGATCTCATCTACTGCTCGGCCTCCTGCCGCGATTCCTTCGAGGCCTACTGGGCAAAGAAGCGAGCGCTCGAGAAAGAGTTTCAGCGCTTCGCCGAAGTGAAGTACTTCGGGCTCGACGTCAAAGTGAGCTACGTCAACGTCCAGGGCGACGCCCACGTGCAGGCGCGAGCCTGGGGCACCGACCGCTACGAGTACGGCGGCTTCATCAACCGCTCGGAGCTGGATCGCTCCGCTGTTGTTCCTACTGAGTGAAAGAGAGTCCTATGCAAGTCCACATCGAGCGTACCCATTTCCTCTCCGTCCTGAAGCGCGCTGGCGCCGCTGTCGTGCCCGGCAGCGACCAGATCTACAAGGCCTGCGTTCTCCTCATCGCCATCGACGAGACGCTGCTCCTCCGGTCCAATGCCGACACCCTGCACATCAAGTGCGCGGTGACAGGCGACATCCGTAAGCCCGGAAAGGCGCTCCTCGGTCACAAGCGGCTCTTCAGCATCGTGAGCGAATTGCCCGCGGGCATCATCGAGCTGACCGTGAACGACAAGCTCCAGGTCAAGATCAAGAGCTTGTCCAGCAAGCGGCACTTCACCATGCAGTCTCACGATCCGGAAAGCTTCCCGCCCTTGCTCGCGCAAGAGGCGGGAGAGACCCTGTTTGGGATCGAGGCGAAGATCTTCCAGCAGGCCGCCGAGGAGACGACCTTCCTCGTAGACAAGAGCTACGTGGACGGGGTCTTGCTATCGCCGGTCGACGACAAGCGCTTCGGGCTCGTCGGCATGAGCGGGCGGGGGCTCGCGGTCGCGACGGCTTGGTTTACCAAGAGCACCTCTCGCAAGGAGCTCGTCATCCCGCGGGCGCTCTTGGATGCCGTGAGCGTGCTCCCGGGTGACCAGACGGAGCTGCTTGTGCAAGCGACCGACCGGCACGTCACCGTGTCGTGTCCGGGAACCACCATCAGTTGCGACCAGCTGCAGAGTAGCTTCCCGTCGGTCTGGGAGAGCGTGCTCGCGGCGGCTCCCAAGGAGAAGCGCTTCCGCGTGTCATCGACGGCGCTGCTCGAGAGCGTGCGCGCGGTCAGTGTGGCGGCTGAGGTCGAGGGCGAAGAGCGCTTCGTGCAGATCGATCTCTCCTACCGGAACAGCGAGTGCTTGGTCTCGACTCGGAAGAGCGCGACCAACTTCGGGGAAGACGAGCTGGTGGTGACGGACCCGTCGCCGGGGGAGTGCGTGATCCACATGGATGGGCAGCGGCTGAGCCAGGCCTTGAGGGCGTTCGAGCCGGCGGAGATCGATGTCTACTACGACGTCATCTACAACCAGGAGGCGCTCCTCTTGAAGAACGAAAACCTCTCCATTGCGCTGACACCCATCAGTGACATCAAGGCTAAGGGCGGCTGATGGGCAAGCAACCAAAGAAGTCGGCGGCGCCCGCCAACGTGGTGCAGCTGCCTCCCGACTGGAAGTCGGCCTTTCAGGGACACGCGATGCGGACGTCGTTCTGTCTGGCGTTGACGCAGCCGATGCTGGAATTCCTGTGCGCAACCGCTGATGGGGTGCACTGGGACAGGTCTCTCTACTATCGCCAGTACGGGGTGGCGAAACCGGACAGTCTGTTTGGGACGGGAGATGCGCTCGTGAAGCGCGGGCTCATTGAGCGGCTGACCCGGGCGCAGATCGATGGGACGCCGATGGGCGAGTACTACCTGCACGCGCACTATCGCCTGACGCCTGCCGGTGAAGCGGTGGTCGCGCTGCTTAAGGTTTCAGGGATCTTCGTCGAAGCCGACGCCTCGATCGAAAAACGAGTCAAGCGATGACCGTCCTCGTCTACCCCAAGCATCATCCTTGGGATCTCGAGCCCCACTACACGCGCCACGTGAGCGCGATGACCAGCGAAGCGCTCCACAGCAAAGCCGACATCGCGATCCAGCTCGCTTGGCGGGACCAGGAGATCGAGAGGCTTAGTTTTCTGGCCAAGGGGCAGGAGGCGCCCTGGACCACGACCCAGCCCGACAAGATCCCGGTGGATGATCAGCCGGTGTGGTTCGTGGTGAGGAGAAAGGTGATGGAGGGGGTGTTTGCTTGGGGAACGAGCCTGAGCCGCAGCTACTTCAACGTCGAGGACGGGGCATGGTGCGCCGATCAAGTGAGCCACTGGATGCCGCGCTTCATCGAGCCTGCCCCACCTCCGCCCAAGGAAACGCCATGACCCTCCGACGCCTCCCCGACTCAGAGCAACTCGTCAACCGAAAGACCTGCCCCGATCCCGAACACAACCCGCCGGCGTTCGCGGACGTGCCTGCGGGATCCTACCTCCACAGCTGCTCCACCTGCGGCGCCTCAGTGCGGATTGAGGTCTCTGCTGTCACCCGCTCCGTGCCGGACACTTCATCATGACCACCACACCCACCACCCCCATCCCCATGCGCCTGTGCTGCGAAGACTGCGGCAAGCTCCACATCGACGAGGGAGAGTTCGCGACAAAACCCCATCACACGCATTCGTGTCAGTACTGCGGGCTCACCTGGAGGCCTGCGGTCGTGCATACGGTGGGCGTGCAGTTTCTTCCCGGCTTCAAAAACGACGCCCCCGTCACGAAGATCAAATGCTTCACCGGGTACAGCGGGCCCATCGAGCCCGGGTCAACCTGGCAGCACATCTCGGTCGGAACTCCGCTCTTGCGCGTGAAGGGCCTCGGCTCTTACGTCAGCGGCGGATCGAGGATCGATTTTACGGATGGGCATTCGCTCGAGGAGCAGTCGTTCCGCACGTACTACCGGCCCTACACAACGCCCATCAACAAGACCGAGTCTCCATTCAAGCTCGATGACTATGTGCGCTGCAAGGCCGATGGGCGCATCGGGCGCGTCTACCAGGTGGACGGCAAAGGCGATCTCGAGTGTCCTGACAGCGCTCGCTTGTATGTGCAGGCGATCGATCAGCGGGTGATCGACTGGGTGTCCTGGATCGGCAAATGGTTCAAGCCGGAGGAGCTCGAGGCCTGGGCGCCGAGGCGTGATGAACGGGTCCGCCTAAAGAAGGACGGCGACGTGCTTACCGTGTCGGACATCTACTCCGGCTCTCCACAAGCTCGGTATGGCCTAGCGGACGGATCGACCTGGGTCGGCTCGTACCAGCAAAGATATCTCGAGCCAGCCCCGCCACCGCTCTCCATCTGCTGCATTCTGGGCGGCGAAGAGGTTTACGTCGACGCCGACCCGAACGACTCAATCGAACGGGTACGCAACCATGCCTTACTTAAAAGGAAGACCCATCACGCTGTTCTCCGCCATGACTCTTGCGAGATCCGTGACGTGAAGGGCGTCTGGATCGATCCCGTGCTCGAGGTGAAAGACCTCGAAAGCCTCCAAGGCACCGAGCGCCCCACAATCTACATCAACCCTCCCGTCGGCTCCGGCGGATGAACAAACTCAACTCACTCCAAAACGTGCTGGCGCTCGCCGCAATCGCTGGCGCGGGCTCACTCGGTGTTGGCGCCGCCTCGCCACCTGCGCGTGACTGGTGCGGGCGGTGCCAAACGCGCGGCAAGTCCTCCGTGCTGATCCAAAGCGTCACCGGCGCTCGCTACTGTCACCGCTGCGGGTACTTCGAATCGAAAGACAAACCATGACCGAGCCCAAGTTTGGCGATCCCAGTGATCCCCTGAACCCCAACCCCTCCTCCGAGCACTTCACGCTCTACCGCTCCAAAGACGCCTTCGGCAACACGCTCAGCTTGCTCCATGGCGGAGGCTACCCCGTAGTGCTCCTGCATCAGCCATTCAACGAGTGGAGCAAGCAGCAGTGGGACGCGGCTCTGGCCAAAAGAAACGAGGAGCACCTGCTCCGCATGCTCGAGAAGGCTTACCGCCAGGGGCGCGAGTCGATGCGCACCGATCTCATGCGCCTACTCGGGACGCAGGTCGATCCGGGATGACCTTCTGGCACTGGAACCCCCACCTCCTCTCCACGCTCTGGGACATCGGCGGAGGCTTCTGGATCGGCACCGTCTTGCCGTACACGAAGGCGTGGCCTTGGAAGCAACGCATCGTCGGCTGCCTCATCATCTTCTGCATCTGGCCGCTCCTGTTCGTGATCTGGGCCATCGCTACCTACCAAGAGCACCTCGAAGAAAAGTACCCCGTCGAATGACCTCCCACCCCTACCTCCTGATCTTCTGGGCGCTCTGGATCTACGGCTCGGCCTTCATGAGCGGCCGGAACCTCACCCCTCCCTGGCCCGATCGACACCCCGTGCTCTGGTGCACGGTGTGTCTCGCGCTGATGCTGCTCGTCTGGCCGCTGAGCACCGCCGATCTCCTCTACCACCAATGGTGGCTCCGCCGCACAGGAATGACCGACGAATGAAACCCGCCTTCATCCCCAAAACCCTCGGTGGCCGGATCAACTGGATCGCCGAGGAGTGCGCAGAAATTGGCCAAGCCATCGGCAAAACGCAACGGTTTCGGGAAGAGAAGAAGGGCACGTTGACCGAGGCGCTTCACTACTTCGACCCAACGGTCCCGGACGACCAACGCGAGACCAACCACGCCTGGATCTTGCGAGAGCTCGCTGACCTGAAGCAAGCCATTGCGATCTTCGAGGCGACACCGATCCCGTGCTGCGAGGAAGACCCGAACTGCAGCCACCAGCCGCACGAAACCTTCACCTGTTTCTTATGCAAGCGCCTTCGCTGCTACTGCTCCCTCGGTGATCATAAAGTACTTGAGCGGTTCACGTGCGTTGATTGCTCACCCAAGAAAAAACCTCATGCCAAAAAGCAAAGCCGACAAACCAAACCGAAACCTACGAAAAACCAAGCAGCGGAAAAAGGGCCTGTCTCGTCCGGGAGCCGCCGAAGAGCGCTCGCTGGTATCCGGCGGCTCGACGGTCGCTGAGCACCACGATCTCTCCATCGGCCGAGGCCTCGATCGCGTGGACGCCCTCGGCCGCGCCACCTCCTCCCTCGTCACGCACGTCCTCTCCGCTGCTCGCGAGCAGAGCCGCGATCCCGCCGAGCACGTGCTGGACGTCTCGCGAGCGCACTACCGCGAAGGCGACAATCGGGTCATGAGGCTCCGCTGCGACGCGTGTGGCGCGCTCTCGCCCGGAGCCAGCACGCACGAGCGCGCCGCCGTCAACGCTCGAGCCCTTGGCTGGCTGTCGACCGACACCGAAGATCTGTGTCCTGACCACCGCCCCGACGTCCCCAAGCTCCTCGAAGGTCAAGTCTCGGCTTCCGTGCCGCCAGCGCTCCTCAGCTCGCCCGAGCTCATCCTCATGAGCCGCCTTGAGTACTTCGCGGCGCGCATGACCGACGGCACGAGCCCGCGCGCCTGCATCATCAACTCGCGCTCAAGCGGGCACCGGCACATGCTCACGGACTTTGCTCAGGGCTTCGAGTACAAGCTCAATCAGCTCGTGGCACACATCGAAGCGCTGGAGAGCCGAGGCGTCGAGCTACCGAGCAAGCCTGCGGACAGCGAGAAGACCCGGGAGTGGTTCCAGGGGCTGTTTGATCTCGTCAGAACAGAAGACCGAGGTGAGGTGTGAAGAAAGTCCTCGAAGGCCCACGCGCCGACTTCAGCTGGGGACACCTGTCGGTGGACAGCGTCGAGCGAGCGACAGAAGTTTTTGGGGCAGCAGTTTGGGAAGCGAACGACCGCGTCGTCGCTGATCCTAACCTCATGGTACGCATCACCATCGAAGCAGTGCATCGACCGATCCTTCCGGGATCGCGCTGGATGAGCCGAGTTAGCGGCGTGCCAAAGATCGTCGACTACATTACGGCTGATGGCGGCATCATGTACCGCGTCGAGGGCGATGGCTCCGGATTCTGTCCGCGTGCTGAAGACTGGTGCCGAGACAATATCTGGTACGCCGACCCATGATCTCACTGGGGGACGGGATCGAAGGACTCTTCTCGATCCCACGCGGTGAGGCTTCGCTCATCCTGAGCGATCTACCGAGCGGCGAAACGCAAGCCGCCTTCGACACGCCGCCCAACCTGCGCATGCTCTGGCACGCCTGCTGGCAGGCACTCAAACCCGATGGGGTGGTGGTGTTCATGGCGTCGAGCCTGGAGTTCGCGTTCCGGCTGACGCGCTCGACGCCGTACTTTCGCTACGACATGATCTGGCACAAGAGCGCGGCCTCAGGTTTTCTCAACTCGAAGACGAGGCCACTTCGGAGCCATGAATTCGTGCTCGTCTTCTTTCGCGAGCAGGGCACCTACGTGCCTCAGATGACCGAAGTTGGACAACCGATCAATGCCGCAAAACGTAAAGGCGGCGGCGAGAACTACGGCTACGTGGAAGGCGGCGAGTCACGCGCAGGCGCCACTGATCGCTACCCGCGGAGCGTGCTCACATTCGCGAGCGTCGGTACGAGCAGTAAGCTTCGCACGCATCCGCAGCAGAAGCCTGAGCCGCTGCTTCGCCACCTGATCCGCACTTACTCCAACACCGAAGAGCTCGTCGTCGATCCCTACGCGGGTAGCGGCAGCACGGGGCAGGCTGCCCTTGCTGAGGGGCGAAAGTTTCTCGGCTGGGATTCTGATCCACGATTCGCACCCCGTTGACCGTGCTAAGCTCCCCGCCTCTGCACAGGATCAAGCGGCAGTCAGCGCTCCGCCCCAGGTGCATGCTGCGTTGGTTTTGCTGTATTCTCAACGCAGCCTTCGTGGACCGTGTAAGGGCCCAGGCACGGGAAGCCTGATACTGGGCCGCTGTCAAAGGCGCGCTCGCGGAGTTTGATCCGCGATTTATCGGCGTCTGACAAGAGAGGATCGGAAGCGCACCCCTGCGCACATCTGCGGTACTTATCGCCTCGAATTAGAGTCGCAAAACCGTCTCAATTTATCTTGCCTCAGCTTGCGGCATTCGAGTAGTGATCGCGGTCCCGCCATGTCTCATCCGGATACCGACGACCCGCCGCCAGACTCAGAGAAACCCGAAGAGAAGAAGACCGAAGTGGTCTACCTCCGGCTCGACAGCGAGCACTACAACGCCCTGACGCGCGTTGCCGGTTTCGAGAAGCTCAACTGCCCCAACACGCTCCGCAAGCTCATCCGGATCGCCGACCAGATGGTATCGGGCGCCGACTCACCCTTTGCGTCTCGGCTGGAACATCTCCTCCTGCCTCGCAAAAAGGTGGGCTGACTGGCATGTCGGGATTCCTCTCGCCCAAATTCTGGGACAGCAAGAAAGTCGTCGACCTTGGCCACTGTGGAAAAATGCTGCTGAATTGCATCATCTGCGGGCCACAAGTGAAATTGCTCCCCGGGCTCTACCGGGGCTCGCCTGCGACGTTCTACAAATTCATGAGGCCGTGGAAGCCTCTGGAGGTCGAAAGCGCGTTTGAGGGCATCCTCGCGTCGGGAATCATGTGTTTCGACGAGACCGAGGAGGTCATCCGTTTGCCCAAGGTCTGGAAGCACCACATCACCCCCAACCCGAACATCGTCGTCGGCTGGCGACGGGAGTGGGCCGATCTTCCAGACATCGACATCAAATTCGAGCACATAGCGTCTTTGCGGCTGCTAGCCGCGAAAAGTCAGCCCTGTATGCCGGTGTTCCAGAAGCTATTTGGCGGAATCAAAAGGGGTTTTCCGGAAACCTACACGTCCTTCGACCGGAGTCTCGAGCAGCGGAGCCAGACGCCTTCCCCTAAGGCGTCACCCACTCCTTCCAGGAGACCTTCCTCTCCTGCTGCCTCTTCCGATCTGGGAGAGAGAGATAGATCTATGTCTCTCTCAGAAAGAGAAGAAGACGGATCAGATAGAGATAACTCTTCTCTTCTCTTCTCTTCTCTTCTACGTCCCTCCCCCACGCCTTCCGAAGGGAGTACGAATGGTGTAGGGGAAGGCGTACGGCAAGGCGTTAGGGAAGGCGTTAGCGAGTCCAGCGTACAGAAAGGGGAAAATAGTCATGAGCGACGACGATCCGGAGTCCAAGGAAAGCAATCTACTGGAGAGCCCCATCTTGGGCATGGAGGCGACGTTTCGAGCCTTGAGGGACGCCAACCAAGTAGCGTTCCGGAAGGCAATGGAGGAGGCGGGCGGGGCGGCGAAGTGGTTGATCTCGTGCGCCCCGCGCGCCCGAAGCGCCATCGCAAGTTTGAGTGAAGAAATTCTCCTGGGACCGGAAACCGAGCTTCTCGCTTTCTTGCTCCAGGACACCGAAAGCTTTTGGACCGGCCTCAACACTCGCTTGCGGGAGTGCGCCCAGTGTCCAGAGGACGGAGCTGCCTGCGACGACACCCGTGACCGAGTGCCTGCGGGCCTACAGGTGCGTCTCCGTATTACGGACAATGTTCCCCGTGAGCAGTACAAGGACTGCGCCCGCTACAAGGCCTTCCGAGCTCGACGCCGCCTCCAGAGCTACGGGCTCGATGCGCGTCTCAGCTCGGTAACTCTGAAGACGCTCGCTCCGGTACGAAAAGAGATCGACGACGCGTTCAACGTGTTCATGGACACGGGAGAGGGGAAGTCTGCGCCGCGCGGCA
>Ga0210408_10004182_pt1 | contig 12967 bp, 12 predicted proteins | sample IncBWH4MmetaG_FD_155471 | JGI IMG/M metagenome (GOLD analysis project Ga0210408, IMG submission 155471) | Forest soil microbial communities from Barre Woods Harvard Forest LTER site, Petersham, Massachusetts, United States - Inc-BW-H-4-M | ecosystem: Environmental > Terrestrial > Soil >...
CAGCGAGCGGCGCAGCTGCGGCGGCAGCGAGGACATGGCGGCGATCAGCGCGTCGCGGACTGCTTCGGCGGTGTGCCGGCCGGGCAGGTGCAGCAAGATCGTGAACCGCGACGCCCGGTCCACCAGGGTGCCGATCGCTGACCGGTTGGATGCCCCGGTGATCAGGTCGCCTTCCAGTGGCCCGGCTCGCTGCGGGCGGCAGCCCCGGCGGGCCGCTGCCCGATCATCGTCATGGCGGTGATCGGGTTCGGGCGGCGCTCGCCCGGCCGGCGATGCGGCCTGCGGCGGCGCCGGCCGGTCCGCAGCACCCGGGCGGGCAGCTCGCGGGACAGGCCACCCAGCTCAGGGCGGTAGATCGCCTGGTAGATGGTCTCGTGCACCACATGCCGCGCCGCCTCGCCCGGGAACTCCGCGCGCAGCGCCCGGCTGATCTGCTGCGGACTCCACCGCTTCTCCAGCCGGTCGGCCACGACCTGGCGCAGCGCCTCATCGCGGGCGATCTTGCCCGCCCGGGGCCGGGCCCGCCGCCGGGCGGCCAGCTTGTGCGCGGTGAACGGCCGGTACCGCCCGCTGCCCGGGTCACGGTTACGCCGCAGCTCGCGGCTGATCCTCGACGGGCTGCGGCCCAGCCGTTCCGCGATCGCCCGCACCCCCGCCCCGCCCTGGCGCAGATCCGCGATCTGCACCCGCTCATCCTCAGACAGGTACCGCGGCGAGACCTCCCGCCTGACCGCCCCCGTGGTGACCACGGCAGCATAATGCAGCTTCCTGCCGTCCCTGGTCGTGATCGTGCGGCCGTGTCGCCACCGTTTCCCGGTCCGCCGGTTGATCCCGACGATCCGGCACGCCTCAGAATTGTTAAAGCCCTGCGCGATCAGCCGCGCGAACTGCTCGCGCTTCTCCGCTTGCGGCAACGCACCCGGCCCACGACGCCCCATCGCAACCCCAGAACCCATCGGGTGTTGCGACGACCGCTAGAAACCGCCGGAGAACGGCGGGGCCAGTTGGGGTTGACACGGCCACAGACTCTGGACCCGCCGAATTAAGGCCGTCACGATCTGATTTTGGCTCTGGCGAAGGAGGTCAGCGTGAACCACTGGCTTTCCGGCATGACCGCCCCACGGGCGGCTTCGGCCATCGGCGGGTCGTCGACCGGTGGGTGCGTGTGATCACCTGAACTGGATCTGACCCGTATTTCGTGATGATCTCGACCCCTGCCGATCGGGTGGCTAGCAGAGCAGGACGCGCTTGCGGAGCAGGCCGAAGGTGGCGCGGCCGTACATCTGGCGTTTGAGCATCTTGATCCGGTTGACGTTGCCTTCGACGACTCCTGAGCTCCAGGTCAGGGTCAGGCCGTTGAGTACGGCGTCGTGGTCGTGCTTCAGGCCGCGGGCGAAGGAGTGCAGGTCGGGCTGGTCGTCGGCCTCGACGGCGGTGATCCAGTCGTCGAGGCGGTCGCCGTGCAGGCCGGTGAGGATCTTGGCGAACCCGGTGACGTGGCCGGCGAGCGAGTTGAGGTGCGGGCAGCGTTCCCGGGCCTGCGCAAGCTTTGATTTCTCGTCGTCATCGAGGTTGTCCGGGTCGGTGAGGATCCAGCTGGCGAGGTCGCGGGCCTTGGGCGGGCCGGGGGTGGCGGGCGGGGCGGCGCCGGCCTGGCGGAACGGGAGCACGTAGTCGCGGATGGTGCCGTAGCCGCCCTTATAGCCGCGTTCGCGGAGCTCGGCGTGCAGCTGGCGGACGTTGGTGCAGCCCTGGTTCCACCGCTGGTGCAGGTAGGGCTTGTAATCGTCCAGCAGCGAGGGGCGCCCGTCCCTGACCTTGGCGAGCAGCTCGTCGACGGTGGCGGCGCGGTAGAAGCGGCGGACGGTCTCCTTGGCCAGGCCGGTCTGGCGCATGATGGGCTTGATGCCGTTGCCCTGCGCGCGCAGCGCCTGGACCTGCTCATACCGCTGGCGGGTCCGGACGGCCAGGGCGGACTCCGCCGCCCGCCGGGCAGCAGCCGCGATAGCCGCCTGCTGCAGGTCCGGAGCGGCCTGGCCGCCGACGGCCTCCTGCGGTTCCGGTTCGGGGGCGGGTTCTTCCAGGCAGCCGCGGTGCCGGGCCACCGCCTTCTCCACGTGCTGCGCGAGGTTGTGGTAAAGATGCCAGCGGTCGGCGACCTGGGCCGCGCCCGGGGCGCCCTGGCGGGCGCCGTCGGCGTAGGCGCCGGCCCGGTCGCGGCAGATGACCTCGGTTCCGGGGTGCTCCTTCAGCCATCCGGCGAAGGTGTCCGCCTCGCGATCGCGCAGCAGGTCCACGGGCTCGCCGGTGTCTGCGTTGACCAGCACGGTGCCGTAGTCCCGGCCGCGGCGGAACGCGAAGTCATCGACTCCGGGCACCCTCACCGGCCCGGTCTCGGGGTCGGGCAGCGCCATGACCAGCCGCAGCAGGCTGGACCGGCCCGCGGTCAGGTCCAGCACCGCGGCCAGCCGCGCCCCCGCCCGGCCGGCCAGGGCCAGCGCGATCGCGGTCAGCATCCGCGCCAGCGGCGGGGTCCGCCGGGCCCGCCGCGAGGTCAGCCCGTCGACCTGCTCGGCGAACGTGACCGCGGCGCAGTCCGGGTTGCCGCAGAAGAACCGGCGCACCGTCAGCCGGATCACCACCGGCTGCCCGCCGACCGGCGCGTCCGCCAGCCGCCGCTCGTAGCTGCTGTGCACCCGCGCCCACGGCCGGCGGCACCGGGGACACGCAGCACCTTCCGCGCGGGCCCGCGCCCAGATGCACAGCCGGCCACCCGCCAGCTCGGCGGCTTCCACGACTACCCCGGCCAGGTGCGGCAGCAGCCGCTCCAGGCTGACCTCATGCTGGCATGACAAACACCCGCTGACCTGCGACACTGACAACCCGGACTCCTGGGAAGACGGCTGGACTCGACAACCGCCGATCTACCAGGAGTCCCTCTCTCATCTCGGGCAACACACTGATCACCCGCCAGAACAAGCCGGATCGTTACAAACGCCACATCCCGTCGCGCAGGGGCTTGTTGCCGTCACGAAATACGGGCCAGATCCCCTGAACTGGCCCCGGCTGGCGGCGGTCCGCATCGGGGGACACCGAGGAGCTGCTGCTGCCCTTCTCGATTGGGTGCGAGTTCGCGATCGAGCCGTCGCGGCACGCCCGCTGGGCGGCGAGAGGAGATCACACCCAACGCCAACGGGAGATCATGACGGGCTTGGGCCACGGCTTTGAGTGGGCCGGGACTGGTCGGCAGAACTTAGAGAAAGCGGTGACAGTCGCTCTCGCCGCAAGATCACGCCCAGCCGCACCGGGTCCACATCGGCTGGCTAAAGCCGCTGTGACGGATCGGTTTTGGGTGCCTTCCGGGTGGCCAGCCGGTGCTGCAGCTCGATGTGCCGGAATTGGTAGACCGCGCCTGCCTGCCGGAGAACGCCCCGCCTATGCGCGTCAGCCAGGAAATCCATCAGCGACCATGGGAGCAGGCGACGCAATGCCAGCTCCCCTCTGGCGAGCACGTATGACGGCCAGGCCGTTCGGGTCGCGCTCAGCCCGAAGCCAAGCACGAGCCCAGCGGCGAGCCCGCCCACGACCCCGAGCGTGAGCTCGCGGACCAACCCGAACAAAAACCCGCCCACAAGCCCAAGCGCGATCCCGGAAACGAGCAAATACAGGAGCGCCACCTTGCGATCACGTGCAAGCACTGCCGTACAGCTCGTTACTCGCGCGAGGTCGCTCGGCTTTGCCTCGAGCCCGCCCCCGAGCCCTCCGACGAGTGCGCCCAGATACCCGAACACGACCCCGGGCACGATCCCGTGCGCAATCCGGGCCATGAGCCCGGTCCAGGGATACTGGTCCGGAAACTTGAGCCCGAACACGGGCCCGAACACGAACCCGAGCAGGAACCCGAACCCGAACCCAGAAGAGAGCCCGAGCATGATCCCGGACGCGAGGCCTCCGGCGCTTATCCGCGTACCCCGCGCAGGTGCTCGCGCTGGGACAAGGTCATTCAGCTGCCACCACGCTAGGTTAGGGTTACCGATCGTTTGCTCCAGGTGACGGGCAAGAAGCACCAGCCACGGTTCTGCCTGCCGCGCCGTCCATCGCCCAGTGATGTGATCGCGGTAGGCGGCCGGGATGAACGCGTCGTACAGCAGGGATTCCGCCTCGGTCTGGCCGCCCAGGGCCGGGTCGCACAATTCCGCTGGATCGCGCAAGGTCCCGGCCGACTCACCAGGCCGCGGGTTGTAGATGGCGCGGGCCAGCCCCACCATGAGCGGCGTGCGCAGGGCCTGCCCGGCCGGGGCATCGGTACCGAGTACCGCGAAGACGGGATCCCAGCGGGCCTTTGCGACCGGGCCCGCCGCGTCATCACATAGATAGCTGCGGACGACGGCGACGTCCAGCGGGCGCAACTCGATAGCCGCGGCGGCCCGGACAGTCACCTCGATACCTTCTTGCGGCCGGACGGCATCGCGGTACTGCCGGATACGCGAGGTAACCACCACCTGCTCACCGGGCCGCAACGCGTCGTTGATCCGGCCGATCGCCGGGCCCCGGACCTGCTCGGGTATCTCGTCGAGCCCGTCCAGGACCGGCAGGATCAACCCGGAAGCCAACAGCGCTGCAGCATGGGTTGGCTCTGCCCGGTCAGCCGGCGGTCCGGCAAGGCCAGGATGGTCGATCAGGAGCTGAGCACCCAGCCAGTCCCGCAAATCCTGCTTCTCAGGGTTCCAGGAAGCGATCGAGGTCAGGAACGGGACGGGGCCGCCAGCGGCGCGGCGGGCTAGCAGGTCCAGCACCAGGCGGACCATCAGCATGGTCTTGCCCGCGCCCGGCTCGCCCAGCACGACGAGCCGCCCGGTTGGCACCCGGGTCAGCACTTCCACTAGCTCGCCATCCTGCCCGGCCAGGTCATCAGGGCCGGGCGCCCAGGTCCCCGCAGGCGGTGGCAAAGGCCATCCGGCGCCGCTGCTCGCCAGCTTCACAAGCGAGTCCCAGGAGTCAGTCAACGACGTATCCGCATTCCAGGAGACCGGCAGCGGGTATGGGTCGTTCAGGCGGCGAACAGCGGCCTCGTCGGCCCACTGTTTACCTATCGCAACGGCTATCTGGTCGGCCACTTGAGCCATACTCAGGCCGGTAGCCAGCGCCCCGGATCCTCCGCCCTTCGCCACGGTCACCCAGGTAAGCCACAGCCCGGACAAGGGAATACTCACCGCAGCCAGAATGCCGACCACAGTAGCGTCGAGGTGATGGTGAGGTGCCAGCACTAGCGCTATCACCCAAGGCAATACCAGCAACCCCACGGCCACCGTGGCTGCCAGCCACATCGGATAGTCGCGGATACCTCGCCGACGCCGCCTATCCGGCCGCTTCCCACCCCTCACCATTGCAGATTGCCACCCACTGCGGTCTGCGGCTACCGATCAGTGCGGCAATAGCATAACGGCGGGCGACGGCATGGGCATCTCGCGCCGGGCGGCGGGGCTTCACGCCACCTAAGAGTCCGGGGCGTCACCGGGCACCAGCGGACTGGTGGGGAATCCGGTGATGGGCCCGGAGGCGGTGAAGAACCCGATGGCGGTCAGCTGGCTGGCGAAAGTCAGCTGACCGGGGGCCTGCGGGGTGCCTGCGCCGCGGCGGTTCCGGCGGCGCAGCCTGCTACCGCGAACGCGGCCAGCGCGCCCGCCGCGACCCGTGTCCTGATATGCATCGTGAATCCCTCCTCGGGAAGCCGGAGTCTGCGTCGCTAGCGTGCGGCGGCACCGGCCTGGCAGGCATCGGCCAGCTGGCTGATATCGCGATCGGTCAGGGCCGCTGCGGCGGGCGCGAAGATCGGCGCACGACCGGACAGGTCGCAGAACAGGCGGACCGGGCCTATCGGGCAGGCGTCCCCGTCGTCGCGGGTGCGGCGCGAACTTTGCGGGTGCCGGCCGCGGCCTGCCGCCTGCGCCCGGCTCAGGTGGCGGCCGGGCCGGTGCCGTCCCGCGCTCGTTACCCCCGGTGCCGAATTGCCTCGGCGGCGAGCTGGGCGCGGGAGGTGATGTGGAGCTTGGCGAACACGTGCGCGAGATGGGTTTGCACCGTCCGGCGTGAGACGTACAGCCGCTGGCCGATCTGGGGTTGGACAGTCCCTCGGCGACCAGGTCGACCACGGCCTGCTCGCTGGGGGTTAGGCTCTGCCAGCCGCTTTGCGCGCGGCGGTGCGTGACGTGGCGGCCGCGGCGGACACCCATCTGCCGCAACGCGGCCTCGGCCCGGGCAAGATCGCGTGCGGCGTCTAGGCGCTCATAGACGGTGATCGCCTGATCGAGGAGCTGGCAGGCGCGGGCCGCGTTGCCCTGCCGCGCGAACGCGGCGCCTGCATCCTCGGCGGCGAGTGCAAGCTCGAGCGGGTGCGACCCGCGTGCGTAGGCGCTGACAGCAGCATCCAGGATGCCGGCGTCCTTCTATGCCAGTCCCTGGCAGCGCAGTGCGGCGCCGGTGATCCAGGGCACCTCGTTGCCAGACGCCACGCTGGTGACCGCAGCCGTGACATCCCGGGCCCGGCCAGCCTCACCGGCGGCCAGCGCCAGCCGGACCAGATCGGCCCCGATGACCGGGTATTCCCTCACGAGCCCGCGGCTGGCGCACCGGTCCCAGCACCCGCCGAGGATCGCGAGCGCCTGCGCGAGCCCGCCCTCGGCCTCAAGCAGGAGGGCCTGCGCCCACGCGGACCAGTTGCCCTGGCGAGGGCTGACGTCAGGCAGCTGGCCCGCTGTGACACCCGCCGCGTCCCGGGCGGCGGGCAGGTCGTTGCGGTGCAGCCTGATCAAGGACAGCAGACCGCGGCCGAGGATGAGGCTATAGCTGTGCCCGGTCTCGCTCGCCAGCTCGGCGCCCGCCTCGATCTCGGCGATCGCATCATCCCAGTGCCCCGCGATGAAACGCTCGAACGCGCGAACCGCGTGATAGCTGGCAAGGGGCCAGCGGATGCCGTGTTCCTCGCTGATCCGCCTACCGGTTTCGATCGTGGTCCTGGCCTCATCGAGCCGGTCAAGCGCTACGAGAATGAAACCGCGGGGAATGTGGACCGGATACCGGTGTCCCAGCCTGCCGGGGCTCTGGTCAGCCAGTAGCTTGGCATCGTCGGCGATCTGCAGCGCCTCCCGGAGGTGCCCGCGGTTTTCAGAAACCACAGCGAGCGAGGCCATGGCGATACTCGTGGCGGCGTGATCGCGGGCCGATACCGCCGCCGACCGCGCTTCCCCGGCGGCGGCTGCGGCACCGTCGAGGTCCAGCAATCGCAGCCGGGCGAAACTCGCCCACGCCTGGGCCTCGGCCCGTTCGGCGCCGGCGAGCAGAGGCGACTGGCATGCCCGCTCCAGCTCGCAAAGGCTGTCCCGTGCCCGTCCAGCCGATAGCAGGGCATGCCCGAGGCATACCCGGACCGCACCCTCCAGAGATGGGTCCAGGTCCCGGTCGAGCAGCAGCCGGCAGGCCGTTTCGGCGTCGGCGATGCGCCCGGCCCACATGAGGCTGCTGGCCCGTTCGGCGAGCAGGTGGTCCCGGCCGGGATCCCCAGGTGCCATCAGCCCGACCGCCGGGTCCAGCAGATCCGCGGCGACATCGGGTGACCGCGGCGCCGCCTGGCGGGCCGCCCTGCCCAGCCATGCGACCGCCTCCGGGTCCCCCGGAGCCGCCCCACGGGCCAAGTGCTCGGCGACCCGCAGGGCTGGTGCCCCGGCCTGGGCCAGCCGCTGGCCGGCCTCGCGATGCAGGGCCCGGCGCACGCTGCCGGCCAGGTCATCATAGAGGGCATCACGGATCAGCTCATGCCGGAACCGCAGCCGTGCGCCGTCGTCTTCGACCACCCGGGCCCTGATCGCCTCGGCCAGCACGACGGACAGGTCCACAGCCGAACGGCCGGTGACCGTGGCCAGGTCGGTGAGCGTGAACCCGGATCCCAGGATGGAGGCGGACCGCAACGCCACCAGCGTAGGCTCGGGCAGGAAGCTAAGCCGGCGCAAGATGGTCAGCCGCAGCGTCGGCGGCAGCACCGTCTCTGCCACCTCCGCCCGCCCGCCCGCGGTCGTGATCGCCCCCTCCTGGGCCAGCGCACCGAGCAGTTCGGTGACGAACAGCGGATTGCCCGCCGCCCCCGACACCTGAGATGCCGGCCTCCAGCACGCCGGGACCGGAACGGCCCGCGCCACCGATCTCCAAGCTGGTCATGCTGGCCGAGATGCGCTGTCGGCCGGCACCTGCGGCGGCCGGAGCATCAGAGCGTCCGCCGGGCCGAATCCGGCACGTTCATAAAGCGGGACGGATCTCTCGGTCGGGCTCAGCACGACCCGGGCGAAGCCGTTCTGATCCGCATAGGCAAGCGCTGCACTGACCAGCTGGCTGCCGATGCCCCGATTGCGGTATGCCCTACGTACGAATACGTTGCCAAGGTATCCCCAGCGGCTCAGCGCACGCCCTGGCCGCGGCATCCGCTCGTAGATGGCCAAGTTCATCATGCCGGCCGGGCGGCCGCCTTCCTCAGCCAGCCACATAATCCGGCGGGACCACTCCCGCCCGAACCAGGCTCCCAGATTCTCCTCGAAGTCCGGGTCTTCAATCTCCCCGTCCTCTTCCCGGGTCCACTCATGACGCAGCTGGACGATCGCCGCTAGCTCGGCGTGCCCGGCCCGGCGGATCAAAGCGTCAGTCATATAGCCCAACGTACTTACACGACAGCCACGACACCGCGGCGGGACAGTCCCCCCGATAGCTCGCCCGTACTCGCAACCGGCAAGGTGGCCGGCCGGGCCGCCCGCGACGCTGCGGCCATCCGCGCCCGGCCCGGCAGCAGTTGCTCCTGGTACCGGATAAGCCGCTCACCCGGCGATGAGGCGGCCAGGAGTGCCTCTACCGCCGTGAGTGACGAGGACAGTGCGTATCGTAGCTCGCCAACCCCCACCCGGCCTCGAGCACCGAATATTTCCGCCTGTCGCTACGAGTGCCACAGCGGCGCGGCACCGTCAGCCGGGAGGTTGACACGAGCCTTTCGTCCCACATTGGTGTCAACGGCCAAGTTGCTCATGGCCACGGACAAGCGGAGTTATCGAGGACCCGTCTAGCCCCTGAGGTTACGATGTCCTCAAATCGCATGAGCGGACGTCTGCTGCCCGTGGGTCACGCGTACGAGCACCGACCACCCGCTTCGGCGTGGTCTGGAATTGCTGCCGATGGGACCAGGCTGCCGATTAAGGCGGCATTGCGCGCGTTATCCCGGATCAGGCGCGTTACCCAGCGTCATACTGCCGATCGGCATCACCCTTGGGGTCCCCGGCCGGACCGTCGGTTCCTTCCGCACCGGACCGGCGGCTCGCAGCGGTCCTATGTCGGCCGCACCGATGGTATCAGCTATGATACCATCGGTGCATGGCGATGACTCTGCGGCTTGCCGACGATGAAACCGACGCGCTGCGCCGTCGCGCCGAGCTTGAGCACCGGTCGATGCAGGAGGTGGCTCGGCAGGCGATCCGCGAGTACGTAGAGAACCACAGCCGCGCTGAGTTGCTAGACCAGGTGCTCGACGAAGAGCTGCCCAGGTACGCCGAGGCGCTCGAGCGGCTCGGCCAGTGATCTACCTGACGCTCCCGGAATTGCTGCACGTCGCCGGGCGCATCCTCGGGCCGGAGGTGATGGTCCGCGATTACGGGCTGCTCGAAGCCGCCCTTGCCCGCCCCCAGGCCACGGCGTTCGGCAAGGATGCCTATCCGTCCCTCGATGCCAAGGCAGCCGCGCTGCTGCACTCGCTGGCCCGCAACCATGCCCTGATCGACGGCAACAAACGGCTCGCGCTCGCCGCGGTGATCGCCTTCTACGGCTTCAACGGCCGCCGCCTAACGTTCACCAACGACCAGGCCTACGAACTGGTGATGAAGGTCGCTGCGGGCGAGCTGGACCAGGTCGAGGAAATCTCGGCGGTCCTGCAGGGTGCTACCGCGCCCCGCCAGTAATGATGCCGCATTCCGGCCCGCAAGCCCCGCGTGCCCGGGTAGTGGTCGGCTGCCGCGCTCGGATCAGGCCGATCCGGCCAGTAAGATTCCGGCCGTCCTGACGTTAGCCTTGCTAAGGGGATTCCGGGGAGCCAAACTGGGAGCCAAAGTGTAAGGCTCCGCTATGTCCGAGACGAAAGTCCGGCGCCGTGGGCACGGCGAGGACGGGATCTACGTGGACGCCGCGAGGAACCGGTACATGGGTTCGGTCTCGCTCGGGTACGGCCCCGACGGGAAGCGGATCCGGCGGAAAGTCTCCGGCAAGACCAAGCAAGAGGTCCGAGCCAAACTCGAGGCGCTGCACCAGGAACTGAATGCCGGAGTCAGGTCTTCGAGCACCTACACAGTGCGGGAGGCCGTGGACGACTGGCTGCGCGAAGGGCTGGCTGGCACGTCCGACCGGACGCGCACCCTCTACGAGGGCCTGCTGGGGCCGGTGCTTGATGCGATCGGCGCCAGGCTGTTGCGCGACCTGGGCGCGCGTGATGTCCGGTCGGCCCTCAGTCGGCTCGCCAGCCGCTACTCCACTCGGTCTCTCAGATCACTCGGAACTCGCTGGAACGGGCGATCCGGCATGCTGAGTCCAACGACTTGGTCGGCCGCAATGTCGCGGCTCTGGTGAAGACGCCGCAGGGGCGCAACGGGAGGGCGTCGACGAGTTTCACGCTGGAGCAGGCGCAGGCCCTGCTGGCCGCGTCGGAGCGTACGCGCCTGTACGCGTACGTCGTGCTGAGCCTGCTGGTCGGCATCCGCACCGACGAGAGCACATGAAGCGGCAGGAGAAGGAGCGGCTGAGGGCTGGTGAGCTCTGGCAGGAGCACGGCCTAGTCTTCTCCTCCAGGATCGGTACGCCCCTGACGGCGAACAACGTGATCCGCGCGTTCCGGATAATCACCAAGAAAGCGGGGCTCGGCGAGGACTGGGTGCCCCGCGAGATGCGGCACACCTTCGTGTCGGTCCTGTCCGCCAACGGCGTTCCCGTGGAGAGCATCGCCTTGCTGGCCGGACACGACCGCACGGCCACCACGGAATCGGTCTATCGTCACGAGATCCGGCTTGCGCTCATCCAGGGCGCAGAGGTAATGGACAAGATCTTCGGCTAGCAGGTGCGCCAACGAGATCATCCGACAGGCCTTGGAAATTGTGTGACTAGACCGCCGCGGTGGGCCTCTGCCGATGTCCGAAAGGAGCACCGATCAGCGATCCCGGCGACACCGGCTTCGCAACTTAGTCCAGGAATTGGTACTCAGCGTGTAAAACCGCCACCGCCGTCCCTTCTGATTCCCGGGTTGGTCACGGGCTCATCGCCGGCTTGGCGACTGCTGCCGGGCCGCCCCGGGCGGGATGGCGGGGTCTGGGAGGCGGGGGCAGGTAGTCGGAGCCGGGGAAGGAGAGCGTCCCGCGCCACCCGTCCGGCACCGCGGTCTGGCGCCGCGCCGCGGGGATGCTCGGGTTCTGCCTGGCGGGCAGATGCCACGTGTCCTTATCTCTTTCTCCTCGGCCCGGGAACTCCGGCCGCAAGTCGCGGGCATGTCGGTCACACTGTGGCTTTCGCTTCGGGTAGGCGCGCAGGGTTAGCCGGCGAGTGCCTTGGTGATGAAGCTGGCCACGCGCACCGGGTTGGCGATGAACGCGGTGTGCGATCCGCTGATCGATTCGGTGACGGCGCCCATCCGTTCGGCCATGAATCGCTCTGCGTCCGGCGGGATGGCGTTGTCGTGCTCGGACACCAGGAACCAGGAGGGCTTGGTCTTCCACCCGGCCGCGGTGGCGTTTTCGGTCAGCGCGGCGAGCGAGAGCGGCCGCTGAGTGGCGAACATGACGTCGGCGAGGTCGACCGGGACGTCCGCGCAGAACGTCTCCCGGAACTGTTCCCTGGCGATGTACAGGTCTGGTCCCTGCAGGGCGCCGGGCGCGTCGTACGGCGTCGGGTGGGAGGTGGAGGCAAGCATGGACGGCGGGAACGGGGTCTGCACGCTGGCACAGCTCTCGCCCGCGTCGAGGCCGAACGCGGCGAGGTAGACAAGCCCGGTCACGTTGTCCAGCCCGGCTGATGCTTGCGTGATCACCGCCCCGCCGTAGGAGTGCCCTACCAGGAGTGCCGGGCCTTCGATGGCCTTCACCACCGCGCTGACGGCGGCGGCGTCGGAAGCGAGGCTGCGCAGCGGGTTCGGCGGCGCGATCACCGCATGGCCGGCGCTGTTGAGCTCGCGGATGACTCCTGCGAAGCCTGACGCATCGGCGAAAGCGCCGTGAACGAAAACAACGGTCGGCTCACTCATCAGATTCTCCTGCCTGGTAGTGCGCAGAACGGGACGCTGCGAGCGTAAGGATCGGCTCAGGAATGACGCATCCCCGAAAATCCGTAGTCTTCTGTACGTGCGTGCAAACCGTAAAGGCTGCCGGTGAGCAGACTGTTCGGGCGGGCGCAGGAATGCGCGGCGCTCGACGCTGCCGTGGCCAGGGCGCGCAAAGGCGATGGCGGATCACTTATCGTGACCGGCGGCCCGGGAGCTGGGAAGTCTGCGCTGCTTGACTACGTACTGAACTCGGTCGGCAATGCCGAGATCATCCGTATCGAGGGACTGGAATCGGAGGCAGAGATCGGGCTGGCCGGGCTGCACCGGCTCCTGCTGTTCCACCCAGAACGCCGCTCAGTGCTGCCGCCCGCGCAGCGCCGCGCCCTCGACGCGAGCCTGGGACTCGCCGGGCAGGCCGAGGCCACGCCGTTCCTGCTCGGCCTGGCCGTGCTGACAGTGCTGAACGACCTGTCGAGATCCCGGCTGCTTGTCTGCCTCATCGACGACGCCCACTGGCTGGATCCCGAATCCGCCCAGGTGCTCGCGTTCGTGGCGCGGCGACTGCAGAACGAGCGGATCTTGATGGTATTCGCAGCCCGCGACCAGCCCGAGGACACTGTCTTCAGCGGTATCCCCGAACTG
>Ga0210408_10004183_pt1 | contig 12966 bp, 12 predicted proteins | sample IncBWH4MmetaG_FD_155471 | JGI IMG/M metagenome (GOLD analysis project Ga0210408, IMG submission 155471) | Forest soil microbial communities from Barre Woods Harvard Forest LTER site, Petersham, Massachusetts, United States - Inc-BW-H-4-M | ecosystem: Environmental > Terrestrial > Soil >...
AGGAGAACAGGCAGCAACGAGCCGCCGCTGTCCAAGAGCCCAGCAATCCCCTCGTGAGAGATCCGCGCCAGGACAAGCGGCACGAGCACGCTCCCCACGGCGCCACAGAGCACATACATACCCAGCAGCAGCGCGAGGGACATCAGGGCAAGGAAACTGCGGTTGGCGCTGTCGAGCCTCATGCGTCCTCCTCAAGGAGACTACGCAGGCGGCGCAGAGCGTCAGGATCGGCGCGCGCCTCGTCCACGAAATGAGCGACCGCCGCGTCGCCGTAGGTACGGATCACGTCGCGCACCGCGATCCCAGCGGCGTCCGGGGCCGTCGCCTCATATACATAGCTTCGTCGCTCACCCTGGCGTGTCAGGACGTTCTTGGCGGCGAGCCGGTTCATCACCGTCATTACGGTCGTGTAGGCCAAAGGCTCGGGCCGCCGCTCGTTGAGCGCATCCACGATCTCACGAACCGACACCGGCCGACTCGCGTCCCAGATCGCGTCCATTACCTCGGACTCAAGGGGAGCAAACCCTCGGCTTGCGTTGCTCGGCCTTCCTGCCATGAGCGGGACTCTACTACATTCTCGTCGTGTATGCTCGGGCTATGAGCCGACATGCCTACGGGCCGCTGCCGCCGGGTCCTCGCGCCCCAGCATCCGTCAACACCGCCCGTCTTGTCCAACGACCGTTGCAGTCTTTGCTCGGTTGGCGCGAGCGCTACGGAGACGTTTTCACCGTCCCACTCCTCGTCTTTGGCGTAGGCGTCTACGTCTCCGATCCGAGCGCGATCCGCGAGATGCTGACTGGCGAGCAATCCGATCTTCACGCTGGTGAGGCGAACGCGCCCCTATCGGCGGTGCTCGGCGACCGCTCAGTCCTGACCCTCGACGGACGCGAGCACCTGCGCCAGCGAAAGCTATTGCTACCGCCGTTTCAAGGATCGGCCATCCAGAACTTCCGCACAATCATCCGCGATGTCGCCGCAACCGACATCGGCAGATGGAGAGAGGGCGAGCGTTTCCTCATGCGCGAGCGGATGCGGGCAGTCACCTTCGAGGTGATCGTCCGTGCCGTCTTCGGAGTAACTGACACAGACCGCATCAAGCGGCTGCGTAGCACTCTCGTCTCCGTGCTCGATATGCAGGCCGTTCTCTTTCTGCCCGACATGCTGCGCCGCGATCTCGGTCGCTATAGCCCGTGGGGCCAGTTTCAACGACGCTTGCAGGCAGCGGATGCGCTGATCTACGAGGAGATCGCCCTCCGCCGTTCCGCGCCGGACCTTGAGGACCGCACCGATGTTCTCTCGTTGTTGCTGCGCGCCCGCGACGAGGACGACCAGCCGATGACCGATGTCGAGCTTCGTGACGAGCTGATGACCCTGCTGCTCGCCGGTCACGAGACAACCGCTACCGGCCTCGCTTTTGCCTTCGACCTGTTGCTGCGCAATCCCCGCGTGCTTCACCGCTTGCGAGAAGAACTGATCGCCGGCGACGACACATACCTCGACGCCGTTGTGACAGAGACGCTACGGCTGCGGCCGGTGATCGACGCCAACGCTCGCACGCTTACCAAGCCCCGCACGATCGGCGGATGGGACCTCCCAGCCGGTATCCGTGTCTACCCGGCGATTGCCGTTGTTCATCTGCGCGAGGATCTCTACCCGCAGCCCCACGAGTTCCGTCCAGAGCGGTTCATTGACGGCGAGGCGGAGTCCTACGCTTGGCTTCCCTTTGGTGGCGGCATCCGTCGCTGCATCGGTGCGTCGCTCGCCCAGGCCGAGATGGCTGAGGTAATCCGCACCGTCGTCTCAAGCGTCGATCTAAAGCCGACACGGCGCGATCCTGAACCCGTGGTTATGCGCGGGATCACGCTCGTCCCAAAGCACGGTACGCCGGTCGTCGTGGGACGCATCGACGGGGAGCGGTCACGGCCTGTCGTTGGGGAGTACCCCAACCGCCGACCTCTTGGAGAGATCGTCAAGGGCTACGACCGAGTTGCCCGGCTCTACAGCACGTTGGAGCCGCTTTACCTGATCTTCCCGCCTGCCCGGCGCAGGGCGGTCGCAGCTCTCAACCTGAAAGCTGGCGACACTGTTCTTGAGATCGGAGCCGGCACCGGGCGCAACCTGCCCTACTTGGTCGACGCGGTTGGCCCGACTGGCACCATCGTCGCTGTCGATGCCTCCGAGGGGATGCTGGTCGAGGCGCGCAAGCTCGTGGAGCGCCACGGCTGGTCAAATGTTCAGTTGCTCCGCCAAGACGCCTCCCAACTGCAACTCGATGGCGACGTTGACGCTGTGCTTTTCAGCCTCAGCTACTCGGTCATACCCGAACCCGGTCCCGCGCTCGCAAGGGGCTGGAAGCTGCTGCGTCCAGCCGCCCGGCTCGTCGTGATGGACATGGGACTGACCGACCCCAGGCACCACCGAGCGCTTGGTCTGATCGCCCGCCTTCTGGAGAAGCTCGCGCCAGGTGATGCCTACTCGCGCCCGTGGGACGATCTCGCTATCTATGGGCCGGTTGCAACTGAGCGCTTCCTGTTGGGCATCTACTACGTCTGCACAGTCGTGAAGACTGTGGAGCAGGGGGATCGCCCGGCGCCTACTGCCGAGGCTGCTCAGCGAGCCAGTCATCCAGCATGGGGCGCGTGAAGCGGATGTGCCGACCTACTCGATGGCACGGCAGGCGACCAGCCCTCACGGCCTCATAGACCCAGCTCGTCTTGACGTTGAGATACCAAGCCGCCTGCTCCGGGCGAAGGAGTCGATCCTCGGTCAAAGCGGTCGGGGGGTTTGCTGTTGATGGTGCTTGCATACCCCCTTACAGACCGCGACGCGCCAGAAGCGGCCAACGGATTTGCGCCGAGCACAACGCGCCCGGATCAGCTCTGCGACCGTTCGCCTTCCCCGGAGGACGAGCGCGCAGCTTGGACTCGCTCATCAAGCTCGACCTGCTCGGCCGCATCCAGGGCGCGACTGTGACCATCCTGGCTCACGTACACATCCAAGTCAGGCTCAGACCTCGCGGCGAGCGCGTCAGCGATCCCCTCCAGCGTTCCGGCGACGCCGAGAGCGACGTGGGGTTGCGTCGGGTCGGAGATCACGTACATACGAACGCACGTTCGCACACGCGCGGGCCAAGTGCAAGCCGGAGATTTCTCGGCTCGTCCGGCCGTCGCCGGCCTGGCCGACGCGACCGGGCTTTCTGATCTAGTTGCCCTACGTTGGCCGACCTGACTCCACTGCTCGCGGTGCCAAACGTCTCAGAGGGCCGTGATCGAATCGCCATCGACGTGATCGCCGCGAGCTGGGCAGCGAGCGATGAGATTCGGCTCTTGGACGCCCACGCCGATCCAGATCATCACCGCGCGGTACTCACCTTGGCCGGCAGCGCACGGAGCCTTTCCAACGCACTCGTGCAGGGCGCTCGGGAGACGGTCAGCCGGATCGACGTGATGAGCGAGCGAGCCGGCGGCCCAGGACAGCACCCACACGTCGGCGCGGTAGACGTGCTCCCCGTCGTCTACCTCGACGACACGATGAGGGGTGCCGCGTGCGCCGAGGCGTTGGTCGTCGGCGACCGGATCGGTGAGGAGCTGGGAATACCCGTCTTCCTCTACGGCGAGCTGACCGCGAGCGAGGGCAAGCCAGAGCGCACACGCGCGGAGCTGCGCCGTGGTGGTCGCCGTGGCTTGACTGAACGGATCGCCCGCGGTGAGCAGCTCCCCGATTTCGGGCCGCCTGTGCTGCACCCAACGGCAGGGGCGACGCTGGTGGCAGCGAGGGAGCCGTTGGTGGCCTTCAACCTGGAGCTGGCGCCTCCCGCGACGGTTGCCGACGCGCACGGGATCGCCGCTTTGATCCGCGAGGGCGGAGCCGAGGGCCTGCCGGGGCTCAGGGCGATCGGCGTCGCGCTCCAAGCTGGCAAGACTGCCCAAGTCTCGATGAACGTCGAGCGGCCCCTAGAGCTGCCGCTAGCACAGGTCGTGCAGGCGGTCGCACGGCACGCCGATGTGACGCGCGCTGAGATCGTGGGCCTGGCACCAAGGGCGGCGCTCGCAGGCTTCCCCGAGGACATCCCACTGCCGGACTTCGACCCTGAGCGCCAGGTGATCGAGACGGCGTTGTGCCTGTAGGGGGGCCAATTCCGGCCTTCCACGCCCGCGCGACGCCCCCTGGGGAAATCAGTGGGGAAATTAAGACGCCCCGTCTGCACCCCCTGATACAGTCAAAACCGCTTGGTTAGAGGCATTGCGGCAGTGCCGGAGGAGGGACTCGAACCCCCGACACGCGGATTATGATTCCGCTGCTCTAACCAGCTGAGCTACTCCGGCGGGACGGCGCAGTTTAGCCCCATCGATCCCGTCTCCACCGCTCGTGTCGAGTCGGGCGCCACAGACTCCGCGAGGCGGGCTTGCGACAAGCAGACACGGGAACGTCTCATGTCGATAGCAGGCACAACGCTCGTTGCAGAGGCATGCCTCCCGCACGCTGCGCTCATAGAAAAGCCCCGCCGGAGCGGGGCTTTTCCGTAGCAGGTCGATAAGCCGGATTCTGTCGTTGAGCAGCCATCCATCTGCGCGGCCTACCTGGACCTCGGCGGGCTACCTGCAGTCGGTCCGCTTTGACCTTGCACCGGGTGGGGTTTGCCCAGCCGCCGCGTCACCGCGACGCTGGTGCGCTCTTACCGCACCATTTCACCCTTGCCGGCCCGCCGTTCACGTGGGACGGCGGACGTAGGCGGTTTGTTTCTGTGGCACTTTCCCGCGGGTTTCCCCGGGTCGATCGCTCGACCACCCTGCCCTTCGGTGTCCGGACTTTCCTCGAGGGCCTTAGCCCCCGCGGCTGCCTGACCTGCTCCTCCACGGTAGCGCCCCGAGGGTGTCGTGTAAAGCGCCGCACCTGAGGGACGCCGCGGCTCGGCCCCCCCCAGCCGCGCTTGCCGGAGCGCGCCTCGGTGTGGATCTGTCTCGACAGAGCTGGGCTCGGCGCTCAGACGCTCCTGAGCAGCCCGACGACGCGTCCGATCACCTTGACGTCGGTGCTGCGGATCGGCTCCATCGTCTCGTTCTCCGGCTGCAGCCGGATGTGGTCGGACTCGCGGAAAAAGCGCTTGACCGTCGCCTCTTCTCCGAGCAGGGCAACAACGATGTCACCGTCGCGCGCGGCATTCTGCGAGCGCACCACCACGTAATCGCCCTCGAGAATGCCGGCGTCCTTCATCGAGTCGCCCCGGATGCGGAGCAGATACTGGCCGTCTCCGCCTCCAGCCTGCTCGGGCACCGACACGTACTCCTCGATGTTCTCCTCCGCGAGCACCGGCGCGCCCGCCGCCACCGAGCCCACCAGCGGCAGGCTGCCGGTGCGCACGATCCCGCGCACGCTCTCCACGGCGGCGCCGGCCGCGCGATCCAGCAACTCGATCGCGCGCGGCTTGGTCGGATCGCGGCGCAGCAACCCGATCTTCTCCAGGTTGGCGAGATGCGCGTGCACGGTCGAGGACGAGGCCAGTCCGACGGCTTTGCCGATGTCGCGCACCGTCGGCGGATAGCCGTACTTGGCCGAATGCTTGCGAATGAAGTCGAATATCTCCTGCTGGCGCTTGGTCAGATCCATGATTTGCCTGTTCCGCTCCCTGTGTGGTTCGGTGGACGGGGGACTTCGACGAACATGTGTTCGCACACTAGCGCGCCCTGTGGACGGATGCAAGGACCGAACGCGTTTATGTCAGCCCTGATGCCTGGCTGTGAGCCCTCCCGGGGTCGCCGCGCCGCCGCCGAGAGCGCCGCCGGGGGCCTGTTGGGGCTCATTGCCCGATCGAGGCGGAGGGCTATACTCGCCTTCTCTGCGCCCGTGGCGGAATTGGTAGACGCGCAAGGTTGAGGGCCTTGTGGACCGCTTGGTCCGTGGTGGTTCGAGTCCACTCGGGCGCACCAAAGTTTCGTTATTCGAACCAAAATGGTTCGATTGCTCCCGCTCGCCTGCATGCATGCAAGCACCCGCAAAATCAGCAGTTTTGACTTTGTGATTTGTTTGTGATCGCGTGCTCGCAGATGCTTGCCAAATCCCAACATTTCCCGACCGCCGCGGTCGGATTTTTCCTGGATGCCAATTCCATCGCACCCGAGGCTCAACAGCTGACTTCGCTTGAAGTGCTGACTGAGAGTCTGCAAGTCCTCGGACCAGCTCTCGAGTCCGTGAGCGAATATCCCGAGTCCGCATAAGCAGTCTCCTTGAGCCCTCGGTATCGGCATTCCCCGTTCTGCATGGCGCGGTGGAGGGTGGATAGGCGTCCCTGACGTCGTCGCGTTGGGTCGTACTTCGCTCGAGACCAACGCACCGATCGGGACGGTTCGCATGAACGATCTGTAGATTGCGTGCAATGCCACGACGCGTAGTGCTGTCGGGCGAGTTCGACACCGACGACGTGGATGCGTTGTGTGCTGAGCTTGCGCCTGCCGCGAATCTGAGCTCGCCTGCCACGGTGCGGATCGACCTGAGTCAATTGACGGGGCTCAGCGCATCAGCTCTCGCTGTGCTTGTCGCAACACTTCAGATGGTCACAGCGAAGGGCCTATGCAATCCAATGGCTGAATTCGTCCCGCCTCGGGATGCGACGTTGCGCGATTGCCTGTGCCCCGCAAGCCTGAGCGCTCTTCTCGATGATCGCGCTGCCATCGAACCCGGGGCGACAGCAAGGAGAGCCGGAGGAAAGTGCGGGGTCTGCGAGCCATTTAGCGACGATCAGGGCATCGAGCAGGCTGTCAGTACGACATTGAGGTGGCTGAGAAGCGAGCATCATCTCACGTGGGACACCTTATTCACGTTGGACGCCATGTTGTCGGACTTTGCCCAGAACGTCATGCAGCATGCAGACATCGGTGGGGGCGCTATGGCGATGAATCTCCGGCCGGAGATCAAGAGCTTGGAGTTCGCGGTGGCCGACCGGGGGATCGGAATACGGCGGAGCCTCGCAAAGAACAGTGATTTCAAGAAGCTTCGAGACGACTCTGCCGCTGTGACCACTGCGCTGGCGCCGGGACGGACGAGCGAACCCGGACGAGCGCGAGGCATGGGACTCTACTTTGGAAAGGTGCTGTTGGTCAAGAACGGAGGGACACTGACAGTCCGGTCCGGAAATGCAAGAATCGCCACCCCTCCCAACGACGGAGATGCCGATCGGCTGCCTACCTTTGACGGCACCTTGGTCACTGCGATCGTGCGGACCGATCGACCGCTGACGCTTAACGTTATGAACCGTGCGCTCGAACGTTTCGGAGGACTGAAATCGGTTGCTGTGGCCAAGAACGTCGACAGGATCTAGATAGGTCCCGAGGCGCGAGCGACTATGGAGCCATGAGAAACCCCAAGGTGCTGGCGATATATCTCAGTGGCACTAATCTCTGTCATGCTCGCGATGAGATCAATGATTACACGCTCGCGCGCCGCGCCCTTGGCCCGTTTGAGTTGCTCAGCGGCGGCGGGAGGAAACACGTCGAAGTGTTCAATATCCATAGCCTTACGATACATCTCGTAGAGCGATTCGATGATCCGCTCGTGACCACGCTGGATCACCGCGAGGGACGGGCGGTCGATGATGTAGAACCAAGTGAGCGACTTCAAGACGGTGACCTCGTCTCGGATGTCCTCGCTGATCTCCAACAGCGCAACGTGGCTCTCTGGCGCATCTCTCAGTGAGATCGCCTCGACGTATCGGGTGATCAGTGTCGCCCCAAGCGATCTGAGATTCACGCGCTCTTCGGTTCGGCCCGTGAAGCGCGTGCGGATCGAGGAGATAAAGCCGTCGAACAGACGGTCAGCGGCATCCGACAGCCGGGCGCCATCTCCGGGGTAGCGATGCTTCAGGTCTTCTTGGAAGGATGCTCGCTCAAGACGGTCGGTAATCAGACGGTCGAGGGGGACGAGACCGGCGCGATAGAAGTCGTCCATGTCGTGGACTGCGTAGGTGACATCGTCCGCCCAATCCATGAGATGCGCCTCCAGCGTGCGATGTTCGTGTTGCATACCTATGCGCGCCCATTGGAAGTACTCTTGGTCCCCATCGTACGCGCCCCACTTTTCCGAGTGCTTGGGCGGCTCCTCTTTGTGCGCCCACGGGTACTTGAGAATGCCGTTGAGGGTCCTTCTCGTAAGGTTCAGTCCGGGAAGATCGACCGAGCGCAACGCGAGGCGGGTGACGATGCGAAACGACTGCGGATTCCCCTCGAATGTCGCCTGTCTCTGGCTCGATAGCCGCTGCAGCACCTTCTCTGCGAGATGTCCAAACGGTGGGTGGCCGAGGTCGTGAGCGAGTGCGGCGGCTTCAGTGGCGTTCTCGTCAAGCGCATCGACGAGCTTGGCCGAGATCGCGCCCAGTTCGCCGTTCTCACGCTGAACCTTGAATCTCTGGGCTAGGACTTTGGCGACCTGAGCCACCTTAAGAGAGTGAATCAGCCTGCTGTGGAAGGTGTGCCCCACCTCGGGCGCGGCGACCTGTGTGACGTGGCCGAGCCGTAGGAACGCTGAACTGTAAAGGATTCTGTCGCGATCACGCTGCGCCTCCGTGCGAATCGTAGGACCGGGTTCAGGGTGCCGCCGTTGATCCAGAGTGTCGCGAACCTGATCTGTTGGCGGCGTTAGCCTGGCTTGCACGGCGATAACGTCGTCGCGAGATGAGTCTAGGCGGCGCGGGCTCGCAGGTCAGTGTCCACATTGACGACGCCAGCGTCCCTTAGACGCAAGAACGCGATCGAGATGACAGTCGGCGATAGTGGTTTGCGATAGGCAACTGCGTTTTGCAAGTCTCTAATCGACCAAGTGCGTGTTCTGTCCTCATGCAACAGATCCATGATGACCTCTTCCGCTTGCTCAACCTTCTGGGCAACTTGGGCAAGGGCGGTCTCAGCACCGTCCTCTTCCAGTATCGCCTCGGCAGTGGTTGGCATCGTGCTCCTCGTCGAAGGGTGCGAGTCAGGCGTCATCATGGCTATTCCATCGGACGGAACTCGCGTGAGGTTGAGCTGGGCACCCTAGCGCACATCGCCTGAAAAAGCGCCTGCGGCCGGAAGATCCCTGCACGTGGGGCTGTTCTTGATCCGCTTGCCGAGAGGGTCGCGCCTCGCCGGCGAGACGCCGCGAGCGTGCGCGCGGATGGAGGGAGCTCGCGCTGCACCGGGGTCCCCGACTGCTGCACTGCTGGTCTGATCGCTGGGAGGATCTGGAGTCCTCCATGCCATCAGATTGGGCTATCTCGGGCATTTTGCGGCCCTCCGAGGCTAGCGTTCGCAGTCTTGATAACCTCCTTTAGAGTAGCACCAACGGCCGCGCAGATCCTACGGTTCCGGCGGTCGTCACTGCACGTTCGCGGTGGACCCCGACAGAGGCGGGGACGGCGACTTGAGGGGTCTGGTGATCGAGCGGATTGTCTCTCGTTCGGCCGAAAGGCGAGGGCACCGATCGGCCATCTCGACCAGCCGTTCTGCATCGTGACAAATCTCTGACAAAGTCATTCCTCCAGTGTGTCCAGAACCTGGACGATCTGGACGCTCCTGGACGCATCTACACCGGCATATCAGGTTGAGACCTTGCCTGGAGTAATCCAGGTGGTGGTTGTTCGAGTCCCCTCGGGCGTACTGGGAGAAACACAGCGCTCTGGTGCTCACAGCGCTCTGGTGCTGATAGGTCACGGCAGCTTCGGGTCTGAAGAATGCCGACCGAAGCCGATCGGCTTGCGCACGAGCCCGCCTCGTCCAGGACCGAAGGGCTATGGACGATTCGAGCGGGTGTTAGGGTCCGCAGGTGACTGTGCGGGTGGACTATGAGCGTCACGGGCGCACCTATGCACGACATCGGCGCCCGGACCCGCGGATCGCCGCGCGCATCCATGCCGCGCTCGGCGATGCGCGCACGGTGCTCAATGTCGGTGCGGGCACGGGCTCATATGAGCCGAGCGATCGTTGGGTGCTGGCCGTCGAGCCGAGCGCGACCATGCGCGCCCAGCGCCCGGCCGGCGCCGCGCCGGCGATCGCCGCTCGCGCGGAGGCGCTTCCCCTCGACGACGGCGCGGTCGATGCGGCGATGGCGTGCGTGACGATCCATCACTGGGAGTCTCCCGAGGCCGGTCTGGCCGAGCTGCGTCGCGTGGCGCGCGGGCCGGTCGTGGTGTTCACGTTCGAGCTCGACCGCCTGCCTGCGTGGCAGCTCGAGTACCTGCGAGAGGGAGTCGCGAAGGAGCGACCGCGATTCCCTGCGCTGGACGATGTGGCAGCCGCGCTGGGCGGACGCACGCGGGTGGAGCGAATCCCGACGCCCGGCGATTGCCGCGACGGCTTCTTCGAGGCGTTCTGGCGGCGGCCGGAGGCGCTCCTCGACCCTGCGGTCCGCGGCGCCCAATCGATGTGGGCGCTGCTCGAGCCCGGTGTCGAGCAGCGGATCGTCGATCGTCTCGCCGCCGCACTGGGCTCCGGCGCGTGGGACGCCGAACATGGCCACCTGCGGGAGCAGGAGAACCTCCAAGGCGCCCTGCGCCTCGTGATCTCCGAGGGGTCGTAGTTCTGTTGACACCGCCGCCCGTCACGAATCGCGCGTGAGTAATCCCCCAAAGCCCGGTGTCCATAGAGCCAGTCCGCCAAAAGCGCCAAGGTTGCGCCTCGCGTTGCGCGCGCGAACACGCGCACGGGTAACGATCGAGGGGCGAAGCGAACGGGGGCGGCGGTACACACGACGGACCGCGGAACCCCGGCCCGAGCGTTTTGGGCGAAGGCGCGAATGTCAAAGGGCGGCGAAGGAGGCCGCGACGGCGGACAGCACGGATCCAGCGGCGACGGTGCGGGCCATGACGGGATGAACCCGTCCCATCCGAAGACGGCATGAGCGCCGGTGGCGCACGCGACCGCGAGGGGCGACGGCAGGGTCCTGGTTTGGGGGTCGAGCCGGCGGGGACGGCGAGTCTGGGACGTGGTGTCCGCGGTTGATCGCGTGCGCGAAATGAAGCGCTCGCAAAAGCAGGCTCATCCCCGCTGAGAAGGGCGCGAAAGAACACAGCAGGGACGACGGGACGGTCGATCGACGGCGGGTTGCATGTCTGTCGGGGCCCGTGTAGGTTGGAGGTGTGTCCCGCGGACCGGTTGCGCCGGCGTTGCGATGACGGGCGTGGCAAGCAAGCGGGCCGAGCTTCCGCTGCAGGGAGGACAGAGCGGCGCGACGCTGAAGCTGCGCCCACTGCTGTGCGCGCAGGTGGGGATGCCGCCCAACTGGTTTCATCGCAGGCGAGGGCCGCTGGAGACGCTCAAGGCGTTCGGGATGGGTGTGCCCGAGAGCGGTCTGATGGAGATACCGATCCCGGCGTACCTGCTCGAACATCCGAGCGCGGGAGCGGTGCTCGTGGATACGGGCATGCACGCCTCGCTGGCAAACGGAGGTGGACGCGAGCGCGCCCGCAACCTCGGTCCGATCGGCCGGATGATGTCGCGCCACGCGAGCATGCGCCCCGAGCAGACGGTGGCCGCCCAACTGCGGGCACGCGGATTGGATGCGGGGAACATCGAGCTCGTCGTGATGACCCATCTGCACTTCGATCACGCGAGCGCGCTGTGCGACTTCCCGAACGCGACTGTGCTCGTGGACGAGCGCGAGTGGAAGGCCGCGTGGGCGCGGGGCGCGTTGCTGAACGGATACTCAAGGGCGCAACTGGACCCGGGCCCGTCCTATCGCACGATCGACTTCACGGCGGCGTCGGTCGTGTCGCGAGGCCCGTTCGAGCGGACGGTTGACGTGTTCGGCGACGGCGCGCTGACGCTGTGCGCAACCCCGGGTCACACCGCGGGGCACCTGTCGCTGATCGCTCGCCTGAAGGGAGGCGAGGCGCTGCTGAGCGCCGACGCGGCCTACACGATGGCGACGATACGGAACGGCGAGCGACCCTGGCTCACACACGACCGCACCGCGTTTGAGCACAGCCTGCACCAGATTCAGACATATGACCGCGAAAACCCCGACGCGCTTATCATTCCCGGACACGACATGGAGGCCTGGAACGCCGCATGCGAGCGGCTGTCCGCCGTCACCGAACACCCCTGACCGGGTAGATGGGGGGCGAAGAGGTCGGATGCCGGCGAGCCGGGGCAAGCCCCGCAGCGAGTCCGAGCAGAGAGCCCATGCACGAATCGAGACAGAGAGCACGGGTCTGCAGGGGAGTCGGGGTCGAGACTGCATGCGATGAGCTTCTCCCCTTGCACGGGTCTCTATAGATGCGGTATCTAGATGCGGTATCCGTTTGCGGGGAGTTGATCCGCCATACGAAGGGAGCACGTCATGCAGCATAAGATCGTCCCAAACCTGTGGTTCGACACCGAGGCCGAGGAGGCCGCGGAGTTCTACACGTCAGTATTCAAGGACTCGCGCATCGTGAATGTAGCCCGCTACACCGAGGCGGGACCACGGCCGGCCGGCACGGTGATGACCGTGGAGTTCGAATTGAACGGTCAGCGATTCGTCGGCATCAACGGCGGCCCGCAGTTCAAGTTCGACGAGGCGGTCTCCTTCCAGATCACCTGCGAGACCCAGGAGGAGCTCGACTACTACTGGGAGCGGCTGTCGGCGGACGGCGAGGAAGGGCAGTGCGGCTGGCTCAAAGACAGGTACGGACTGTCATGGCAGGTCATACCGACCGGGATGGAAGAGGTCTTCGCCGATCCCGACCCCGAGCGGGCCGCGCGCGCGATGCGAGCGATGCTAGGCATGCGCAAGCTCGACATCGCCGCGCTGCGGGACGCGGCCAACGGCAGCTGACGTAGAGCATGCGGGCGTTCCTCCATGAGTGCACAATGGCGAACAATCAAACAGGTGCCGGGACAAACTTGTACAGTCGCCTTAACGGGAGCCAAGCTAGGTAGCCCCCTACGCGCACTGCCGAAGCCGCATGATGGCTGCTTACTGGACCCCGTAGTAGCAGGGACGAGCTTCCGCGGGATTTGC
>Ga0210408_10004185_pt1 | contig 12964 bp, 11 predicted proteins | sample IncBWH4MmetaG_FD_155471 | JGI IMG/M metagenome (GOLD analysis project Ga0210408, IMG submission 155471) | Forest soil microbial communities from Barre Woods Harvard Forest LTER site, Petersham, Massachusetts, United States - Inc-BW-H-4-M | ecosystem: Environmental > Terrestrial > Soil >...
CCCGCCGCTGGCGTCGAGCAGCACGACGCGCTTGCCCAGCATCGTCAGAATATAGCGCAAGAGATCGACGACCGGCGCCGAACGGAGCTGGCCGAGCAGATAGATCGTGTCGGCCGCTTCCAGCCTGCGGATCGCCTTGTCGATGGTCTTGGCGGAGATGTTGCTGAGCAATTCCTGCAGCGAGGCGATATCGCGCAACACCAGCTCGTGGAGAAACGCACCGCCACCGACACTTCCACGACCGCTCAACTCCGTTTCGAGCGCCTTGATGCGCGCTTCGAAGCCAGGAGCTGCGGTCGACAGCCGCTTCTGGAAGACGGCCTGCAGCTCCTTGAAACCCTTATAGCCAAGCATCTGAGCGAAGCGGACAAAGCTGGACGCGTGAAGCCCGCAGGTCGCCGCGATGGCGTTCATCGAGTTGACCGCAACATCGTTGGGGTTTTGAGTGAGATAGACCGCGATACGCTGATAGGATTTGTTCATGTCCTCATAGCGTTCGTGGATGGCGCGGATCAGCTCTTCGTAGTCCTTAGGCATTGTCTCGATTCGCATTGGTCAAGTTGTGCAACCCTCATCGCAGGCCGGGTGAGATTGTGCACGATGACCGGGACGACGTCTGCAAAAAGGCGGGGCCGTAGCCCCGCCGTCCTTTCGCGAGAGGCGAAAGGTTTCATGAACCTCCGCCGACGCAGGTGTCGGCCGTCTTCGGCGTGCAGACGTCGAGACCGGTATAGGTCGGATCCTTCGGCGCCGGCTTGCCTTCCTTCATCTCGAGCAGGGAGTACATCACCTTGTAGCCCATCTCGAACGGCCGCTGGCCGACCTGACCCGCCGACAAGCCCTTCTTCATCAGGTCGATCTGCACCGGCAGCGTGTCGGCGACCACGAGCGCGAGCTTGCCCGAGGCGATCTTGTCCTTCACCTTCTCCGCCGTCTTGGCATAGGCATCCGGCAGGAATTGCGGGAAACCGCCGGTCGGGATGAAGGCGTCGAGATCGGGATACTTGTTGAGGATGTCCTCCATTTGCTGATTGGCGACCGCGAAGTCGTCATTGGTATAGAGCGGGCAGCCCGCCACTTCGTTCCAGCCGTTCGCGCCGGCCAGACGTTCGCCGGGCGATTCAGTGCTCTTCTTGCCGGACAGCGTGTCGCGGATGCCCTGCATGCGCTCATTATGGTTGGCCGCCGCCGCGCCGCCCGACTGGATGCAGATCGTGCCGCCTTTCGGCTTGATCTGCATGGCGAGCTTGGCGAGGTTGACGCCGATGTCATAATTATGCGTGCCGACATAGGCCGCGCGCAGGGCCTTGTCCTTGTCGAGCAGGTCCGAGTCCCAGGTCAGGATCGGGATGTTCGCGGCCTTGGCGCCCTGCAGCGCCGCGGCGATCGCCGCCGCGTTCGACGGCGACACGCCGATGCCGTCCACCTTCTTGGTGATCAGATCGGCCACGATCTGCGCCTCTTCGTCGCCGCCGCCATGCTCGCCCGGGCCGATATAGAGGCATTCGATCTTGCCGTTCAGCTCCTTCTCGGCCTTCTTGCAGCCTGCGAGAGCCTGATCGAAGAACGGATTGTTGGTATTTTTCGGCACCAGCGCGAAAGTGTATTTCTTGTCCGCGGCCGAAGCTCCGCTCGCAAGCGCGAGCAGAGCACCGGTGGCGAGCGCGGTCGTCAGAGCGTATTTCAACATCAGCTTCCTCCCATTTTTTTCCGAGGTCTCTCCCTAATCGCGACGCCCGCGTTCCGGGTCACTCGCGTCTCCTGCCGCGCACCTTTTCGAGCACGACGGCGAGAATGATGAAAGCGCCGACAAACAGCCCCTGCCAGTTGGAATCGACGCCCGCCATCAACAGCGAATTGCGGATGACGAAGATCAGCGCCGAGCCGATGAAGGCGCCATAGGCGGTGCCTTCGCCGCCCATCAGATTGGCGCCGCCGATGACAGCGGAGGCGATGGCCAGCAGTTCGTAGGACTGGCCCAGGCTGTTGTTGGCCGAGCCCGACCAGCCGACGCTCAGGATCGCGGCAAGCGCCGCCGACAGCGAGCACAGCACATAGGCGCCGACCTTGACGCGTTTGACCGGGACGCCGGTGAGATTGGCGGCCTGCTCATTGCCGCCGATCGCGAGGATGTGCCGGCCCCAGCTCGACATTTTCAGGACCAGCCCGAGCACCAGTGTCAGGATCACCAGGATAAGGAACGGGTTGGACAGCCGGAACCCGCCGGCCAGGGCAATCCCGAAATTCTCGCCGCCGCCAATCTGTTTGAACGTCACCGCCTGATCCGGCCTGAAATCGTAGAGCATGCGGTTCTGCGACAGGATTACCGCGAGCGAGCGAACGGCCGAGAGCATGCCCAAGGTGACGACGAAAGGCGGCAGGCCGACAAAGGCGATGAGCACGCCATTGACCCAGCCGACGAGCGCGCCGGCCAGAAGGCCAAGCGTCAGCGCCATCCACCAGGAATGCGTCCAGGCCGCCGCGTTCCACCAGTCCGGCATGTAGCTGATCGGCTGCTTGAGAATCACGAGGCCGCAAACGATCGCAACCAGTCCCATGGTCGAGCCGACCGAGAGATCGATGCCACCGGTGATGATCACCGGCGTCATGCCCAGCGCCATCACTCCGATGAAAGCGAAATTTCGCGTGATGTTGAAAAAATTGTCCTCGGTCGCGAACACCGGCTCCAAATAGCTCATCACGCCACAGATCGCAGCAAGCGCGACCGTGACCCAGAACGCCTGGTTGCCGAACATCCGTTCGAGAAAAGACTTCTCGTGCGTATCGAGGCCGGCCTCGGCAAGCGAGGCGGCGTCCTGACCGATGGAAGCCTGTGTTTCAACCGCCATGGATCGCCCCGGTGATAAGGCCCGTCACTTCCTCGGGCGAAGAATCCTTGATCATCTTGTCCGCCACCTTGCGACCACGCCGCATGACCATGACGCGGTCGCAGACCGCGAAGACGTCGGGCATGCGGTGGCTGATCAGAACCACGCCGATGCCATGATCGCGCAGCCGGCGGATCAGATCGAGCACTTCGGCGACCTGGCGCACGCTGATCGCCGCGGTCGGCTCGTCCATCAGCACGATCTTCGGATTGGACAGGCGGGTGCGGGCAATCGCGACCGCCTGGCGCTGACCGCCCGACATCAGGCGCACCAAATGGCGCGGCCTCGTCTCCGATTTCAGCTCGGAGAACAGCCTGCCGGCCCGCTTGACCATGGCGGCGTGATTGAGCCAGCGGATCGGACCGATGCCCGACTTGATCTCGCGGCCGAGAAACACGTTGGCGGCAGCGGTCAGATTGTTGCAGAGCGCGAGGTCCTGGTAGACGATCTCGACGCCTTTTTGGCGCGCCTCGATCGGCTTCGAAAAATGCACCGGCTGGCCTTCGATGCGGATTTCCCCGCCGGAGGGCGGAAAGTTACCGGCGATGATCTTGACCAGCGTCGACTTGCCGGCGCCGTTGTCGCCCATCAGCCCCAGGGCTTCGCCGGGCTCGAGCGACATGTCCACCCCCGTCAGGGCGTGGATCGCACCGAAATGCTTGGTAATGCCTTGCAACTCAAGAACAGGCAACGCGTCCTCCCGAAAGGCACTTTCTTGAAGGCGCCCGATTCAATGGCGTCTGGCCGTCGAGCTCTATCGGCTCGGTTGGCAGCCAGCTTCCGACACTTGCCGGAATTAAGCAAGAGCGGGAAATTGCAGAAATGCGATTTTGGCAATGACCGTTGCGGTCGCCTCTGGATCCAGGAGTCCGTCAAGGCGGACCGAGAGCGATTCAATCATCCCAGGACGACGGCACGAAGACGGTCGCCGCCATGCCCTCAAGACCGATGTCGTCGAGCAGGGCGTCAAGCGCAGGTCGTCGTCGAGTCGCGCCTGCGGCAAAAATGCCGCATCGCCCTGCGGCGCCTCCCGTTGTGCCGCCTGCCAGCCTGTTGTCAGATGGAAGCAACGGCTTCGACCATAAGAAAGCACGGCAATGCGCGATCGAGAATGGCTGGCTGGCGAAGCGCATTGAAGCAAGAGATTAGGGAAGCGCGATGGAATTCGCTGAAATCAATGGAGCCGGCTTGCGCTACGCGCTGAACGGCAGCGGTGAGCGCACCTTGGTGCTGGTGCACGAAATGGGCGGCTCGCTCGAAAGCTGGGACGACGCTGCGCGGCGGTTTGCGGAATCCCGGCGCGTGCTGCGCTACGATTGCCGCGGCGCAGGGCTGTCGCAGAAGGTGCGCGGGACGCTTGCCATCGACACGATGGCCGACGATATCGCAGCGCTGCTCGATCACACCGGCGTCGCTGGATCGGTCGCACTGGCCGGTGTTGCCGTCGGCGGCGCGATCGCACTGCATTTCGCTGCCCGCCATCCCGATCGCACCCGCGCCATCGCCGTCGGCAGCCCCGCAACCGGCATAGCGCCGGATCGCCGCGCCGCAGTGCTCGAATACGTCGCGAAGATCGAGGCCGCCGGCATGGCGTTCGCCGTCGAGGAATCGATGCGGAACGGATATCCCGCCGAGCTTCGCTCCGACATCGCCCGGTTCGAGCAATACCGGGCGCGATGGCTCGGCAATGATCCGTCGAGCTACGCTGTGGTCTACCGCATGCTGGCCGCGACCGAGATGCAAGACGAGCTGGCGCGGCTCCACTGTCCGGTACTCGTGATCGGCGGCAGCCTCGATCGCACCCGCCCGTCCCATCTCGCCAAAGCCGTGGCCGACGCCATCCCGCGCGCCGCCTATGACGAAGTCCGCACCGGCCACTACATGGCGGTGCAGACGCCCGACCTCATCTTCGATCGCATCGACGCCTTCCTGCGCGCGGTCGACGCCTGATCCCACGTCCTCATCCAAAGGTGTCTCCATGATCCCGCAACCCGCCCAGCAGATACCCGGCATCTATCATCGCAAGATCGGAGACATCGTCGTCACCGCGGTCAGCGACGGCTATCTGGACGGCAGCCTCGATGTGATGCGCAACGTCGATCTCGACGCGGCGCATCGGCTGCTGCGCGATGCATTCCGGCCGGCGCGGCGAACCAGCGTCAATGCCTTCCTGATCCATTCGAAGGGCCGGCTTGCGATCGTCGACACGGGATCGGGCAATTATCTGCTGCCGACCGCCGGCTTCGTTCAACGCAACCTCGCCACGGCCGGCGTCGATCCCAAATCGATCGACACTGTGCTGCTCACCCACATGCATCCGGATCATTCCGCAGGGCTCACCGACATGTCGAACGGCGAGCGGCTGTTTCCGAACGCCGAGCTCGTCATGCATGAGAACGAGCCAAGACACTGGTTCGACGACGGCGCGATGGCAAGCGCGGACGAGCGGGCAAGACAGCTCTATTTTCAAGCCGGGCGCGAGCAGGTCGCTCCCTACAAAAACAGGACGCGGCTGTTCACGCAAGGCGAGGTGTTTCCGGGTGTCACGGCGATACCGAGCCTCGGACACACGCCAGGCCACAGCGCCTATCTCGTCGCCTCGGGCAACGATCAGCTGATGATCTGGGGCGACACGGTGCACGTGCCGGAAGTGCAGACCGCGATCCCTGAGGCCGGCATGGCCTTCGACACCGACCTCGCTGCTGCCGCGGCGGCGCGCAAACGCATGTTCGATCGCGTTTCCGCCGACGGCGTCCTCGTTGCCGGCATGCACCTGCACTTCCCGTCATTCTCGCGGCTTGCACGGCGAGGCGACGCCTATGAGCTTCATCCCGAACCCTGGATGCACGCGCTGGAGGCGACCTGACGCGCAGCGCCTCAGCCGGGACGACTGGATGTCGCCATATAGGCCTGCTCCAGCCGATGCGGCAGATCGGCCTCGCTCGTTTTCGCTTCCAGCACGATCGATCCGCGCGCGAGAGCATAGACGCGATCGGCAAGCGCCAGCGCCTTCTCGATCAGTTGCTCGACCAGCAGCACCGCGGTCCCGGCCTCTCGCAGCCGCTGCACCACCACGAGCACGCGATCCACCAGGACCGGCGACAGGCCGGCCGAGGGCTCGTCGAGCATGAGCAGTCGCGGCCGCCGCACCAGGCCCTGCGCAACCGCCAGAATCTGTTGCTGGCCGCCGGAAAGCCAGGCCGCACGTTCGCGGCGTTTGGCGGCGATTTCGGGGAACAGTTCGAGCACCTCCTCGACGCGCGCGGCGTGCTCGCTGCGGGGCAGGTCATAGGCCGCAAGCCTGAGGTTGTCGAGCACCGACAGCTGGGTGAACACGCGGTGGCCCTCAACGACATGCACAAGCCCGCGCTTGACCGTATCACGCGGGCCGCAGCCCGTGAGGTCGCTGCCATCAAAACGCACGCACCCCGACCAGGGCAAGAGTCCGGAAACCGCGCGCAACAGCGTGGTCTTGCCGGCGCCGTTGGGCCCGAGCAGGGCGACGACTTCGCCCGCGCCGACCTTGAGGTCGACGCCCGTGAGGACGCGGATCTTGCCGTAGCCGCTGCAGAGGCCGGCGACATCGAGCAGCGGATCAGCCGCCGAGATAGGCATTGACCACCTCCCGATGCGAGCGGATTTCGGCGGGCCTGCCGGCCGCCAGCATCTTGCCGAGGTTGAGCACGGTGACGTGATGGCAGACGTCGAAGATGAGATCAGGATGATGCTCGACCAGCAGCACGCCGGTGCCGGCCCGCGCGATTGCCAGCAACAGCGTGCTGAGCCGGGTTATTTCCTCAACCGACAGTCCGGCCGCCGGCTCGTCGAGCAGCAGGAACGCGGGCCGCAGCATCAGGGCCCGGGCGATCTCGATGAAGCGAAGCTCCGCGTGCTGCAGCCGGTCGGCTCGCACGGGCGCAAGCCGCTCCAGGCCGACCGTCGCGAGCGCCAGCATCGCGGTGTCGCGCAACATGGCTTCGTCGCGCCAATGCCGCGGCAGCGACAGCAGGGATTCGGCGAACGTGCCGTGGCCATGGATGGTGCCGCCGATCATCACGTTCTGCAGCACCGAGGCGGAGCCGACGATGCGCGGCGTCTGGAACGTTCGCGCGATCCGCATGCGTGCGCGCAGGTGGCGCGCCAGCGCGGGCAGCGCCGCACCGTTCAGCCTCACCGCGCCGCGCTGCGGCGCGTAGTAACCCGAGATCACGTTGAGTGTCGTGGTCTTGCCGCTGCCATTGGGGCCGATCAGCCCATGCACCTGGCCGGCCCGGATTTCGAGGTCGAGTCCGTCGATCGCACGCACCCCGCCAAAACTCAAGCCGACCTGATCCAGCGTCAGGCTGCCGGCGGCGGGCGCCGCGTCGAGCAGCCGCGCGACAAGCAGGGGTTGCGGAACGATCGCGCGGTCGCTTTCGAGCGGGCGGCGGTTCCTGAAATCCAACAGCTCGGCAATTCCGCCGGGGATCGCAAGCACGATGACGAGCAGCAGCACCGCATAGAGAAACGTGGACCATGCGACCAGGGGTGCTGCGAATTCCGGCAGCACGGTCAAGAGAATCGTGCCGAGCAGCGGGCCTAGAACGGAGCTGCGCCCGCCGATCAGGATGGCGATGAAGAACAGCACCGACAGGTCGAGCGTGAATGCGTCCGGGGTAATGTAGGATTGCAACGCAGCGAACAGCCCGCCCGCGACTGCCGCGACGGCGCCTGAGAACAAGAACACCGTTCCGAGCAGCACTGGCTTTGCGATGCCGCTGGCTTCGGCCGCGACCTCCGCATCGCGGATCGCGGTCAGTGCGCGGCCGAAGCGGCTTGCCGCGATATTCGCCGTCATCCAGGTGCAGACCGCAGCCAGCCCCAGACAGAGATAGTAGAAGCCCCATTGCGAGGCGAACGGCTCCGGGAATACCGGTCCCGGCACCCCGACGCCGCCACCGGTGACGCTCTGCCAGGCCAGCGCCACTTGCGTCACGATCGTGGCGAAGCCGAGGGTCGTGATGGCGAAATAGAACGTGCGCAGCCGCAGCGCCGGCAGGCCGACGATCAGGCCGAAGACGGCACCGACCGGCGCCGCAATCGCCAGCGCCAGATAGGGCGGCAGCGCCGGCATGACGTTGCCCGCGGCAAGTACGCTCGTGGTATACGCGCCGAGCGTGAGCAAGGCCACCCAGCCGATGGCGATCTGGCCCGCGAACCCGACGACCAGATTGAGGCCGGACACCAGCACCCAATAGACGCAGGCGCGGGTCGCGATCACGCCCCAGTAGCCGCCACCGAACAGCGGGAACGCGACGCCGATAGCGAGCAGCGCCAGGAAGGGCAGCGCCGCGCCGAACGTGCTCGCGGAGCCGGGCAGATTGGCGCGGCTCGCGCGCAATTTGGTCGGCTCGGGTGTGGCCTGTGTATCCATCAGACGCGACGCTGCAGGGCGGCGCCAACGAGGCCCTCGGGGCGCGCCAGCAGCACGATGATGAAGACCGTGAAGACCGCCACCGAGGCGAAGATGCCGCCCACCAGGAAGTTCGCGGTTTGCTGAAACAGTCCGAGCAGAAGGCCCGCAACCACGGCGCCGCGATTATTGCCCATCCCGCCGAGCGCCACCGGCACGAAACCATAGAAGGTCAGCATCGGTGCGTTGGCGAAGAAGGCCAGCAACATCTCACCACCGGCAAAGCCCGCCAGCGTGCCGATCACGCCTGCGAGCGCGTAGCTCGTCATGCGCAGACCGCGTTCCGGCAGGCCGAGTGCGCGGGCGGCATAATTATCCTCGGCAATCGCCAGAAAGGCGTGGCCGATCAGGGTGTGCCGATAGAGCAGTTCGAGGCCGCCGATGACAGCGGCGCAGGCGAGCATCGGCAACCAGAACTGTTGATCGAACTCGCTGCGGGTGATGTCGAGGAGTCGCGGAAACGGCTGCGGCTCAGTGCTCCACTGGATCGCGGTGAACTGCTGGATCATCAGCGCCAGCGCGAGCGTGGAGAGCACGTAGAGATGCTGGTCCAGGCTCTTGAGCACCGGCCGCACGGCGACGATCTCGGTAACGATGCCGAGCAACGCGCCGCCAACAAGCACGAGAACCAAGCCGAGCGCGACCGGCAGGCCCATGCGCGCGATGAACAGCGCACCGAGCACGCCGCCGAGCATCCCGAGCGCGCCCGCGGTGAATGAGAACACGCGCGAGGCCGAGAACATCACATTATAGGTGACGGCGACGAGCGCGTAGATGCAGCCCATCGCCGTCCCCGACAGGACGATCGATTCGACCATGCGCTTACGCGCCGTAGCCGGGCGCGACCTTGAACGCGCCCTCCTTGAGCGAATTGGCCTCGACCATCACCACCTCCGCGTCCGGGTAGCCATCGTGCCGATCGGGCGTGAAGGAGATGTCACCGTAGACGCCGCCGAATTCCTTGAGCTTGTTGAGATAGCCAGTAACCTGCTCGGCCTCGGTGCCGACGGCCTTCATCGCTTCCGCAATCATGCGTGGACTGTCATAGCCGAGCGCGATCCACCACAAGAGCGTGTCGCCCATCTCGATCTTGGCGCTCTTCAGGCGGTCGAGGAAGGCGCTGGTGCGATCCGAAAGCTTGCCGTCGGCGGCGTAGCAGACCGACCGGAAATTATTGGGATAGACCTTGGCCCAGTAGTCCGGCTTCTCCAGCAGCGCCTGGGTCTGGCCGGAGCCGAGCGTGGTCTGGCCGACGATCGGCACGTCCCAATCCATCTGCCCGCGCGTATTGATGATGCGCGACAGGAATCCGGCATTCACGCTCCAGGGCATGATCGCCTCGGCGCCCGCCGAACGCATGCGCAACAGCTCGGGCCTGAGATCCGGATTGGCGGCGTCGACGTTGCCCTGGTAGACGACATCGGCGCCTTTGGCCTTGAGCATCGGCACATAGGCGTTGACCGACGCGGTGCCGTAGCCGGTGGTGTCGCTGACGACCGCGACCTTCTTGTGCTTGAGCACGTCCACCACATAGCCGTTCGCGGCGCCACCGATCTGCTGGTTGGTGGGCGCGTTGCGGAAGCACATCGGATATTTCTTCGGGTCGGTCAGGCTGTCGACCCAGCAGGGATGGACCTGCGGCGTGTTCGTGCGCGCGAGCAAGGGCACGACCGCGAGCGACTCGCCGGAATTGACCGGACCGAAAACGACGCTCACCTTCTGTCCGCGTGTGAGTTCGGCCGCGCCGTTCACGGCCTTGGTCGGATCGCTCTGGGTATCGCGGGTAATCAACTCGATCTGCCGCCCGTCGATGCCGCCGGCCGCGTTGATCTCCTGGACCGCCAGCTGGATTCCCCTGTTGATCCCGACCCCGGTGGACGACGAGGGACCAGTCAGCGCCGGAAGATAGCCGATCGGGATCGGCTCCTTTGCAGCGATTGCAGGCTTGGCCACGGAGCCTGCAATCGCAGCGGCGCCGGACGCCAGCACTTGACGACGAGTCATCGGCATTTTGGCTTCCTCCTGAGTTCGCTCCCAACTTCTTGTCGAGGTTTGCTGAACCTCTGTTCCCTGCTGCACGGGACTATAGTCTCGGGTTGAAGGTCCGCAAAGCGCGCGTGCAGCGCATCATGCAAGGTTGATCCCCTCCCACTTTCGCGTCATGTTCGCGGCGGCGTCGTTGAAGGTCGACAATTCCGGGGGAGACAGAAGGTGACTGACGGACCAACTGACGGCAGCGATACGACACGGCCGAAACTGTTCCAGCCGTTGACGATCCGAGGCGTCACGTTGAAGAACCGCCTCGTCGTTCCGCCGATGGTTCATATCGCTGCGACCCCGGCAATAGCTGCGGCGCATTCCATGTCGTGCATCTCGGCCGCTACGCATTGGGCGGCTTTGGGCTGGTCTTCGTCGAGGCGACGGCGGTCGAGGAGGTCGGCCTCATCAACGAGCACGATCTCGGCATCTGGAACGACGCCCAAGTCGAAAGCTACAAGCCGCTGATCGCCTTCATGAAGCGCCAGAACACCGCGATCGGTATCCAGCTCGCCCATGGCGGCCGCAAGTCGTCGTCGCAAACCGCCATGCAGGGCATGGGGCCGCTGAGCGAGGAGAATTTGAAGGCGGGAGCGAAGATCTGGCAGCCGGTGGGACCGACGGCGGAGCCGGTCGCCAAGGGCTGGCTGACGCCACGGCAGCTGACGACAGCCGAATGCAAGGCCATGGTCGGCACCTGGGCTGATGCGGCGAGAAACGCGGTCAGGGCCGGGTTCGACGTCATCGAAATCCACACGGCGCACGGCTATCTGCTTGCTTCGTTTCTGTCTCCGGTCTCGAACACGCGCAATGACGAGTATGGCGGCGACCGAGCTGGGCGCATGCGGCTGCCGCTCGAAATCGTCGAGGCGGTACGCCGCGAGATGCCGGCCACCATGCCGTTGTTCCTGCGAGTCTCAGCCGTCGACGGCACCCAGGAGGGCTGGAACATGGGTGATACGGTCGCCTTCGCGCGCGAACTGAAGGTGCGCGGCGTGGACGTGATCGATTGCTCCTCGGGCGGAATCGCGGGCGCTGCGACCGCGGCCCAGGTGCCGCGCAGTCTCGGCTTCCAGGTCCCCTTTGCGGAGCGGGTCCGCAAGGAAGCGGACATCGCCACCATGGCCGTGGGCATCATTCTCGAGGCACAGCAGGCGGAGACCATTCTCGAGCAAGGCCAGGCCGACCTCATCGCGGTCGGCCGCCAGTCCCAGTACAACCCCAACATCGCACTTCATTGGGCGCACGATCTCGGCATCAACCGCCGCTTCGAAGACTGGGCGCCGGAGTATGGCTGGTGGCTGGAGAAGCGCATCAAGACGATGGAGGGTTTTGCGACGCCCACGGGCGTCGTCATACGCCGCTCGTGAGGGCCACGCGCAGGCGGTTCGCGCCGTCGACCAGATGCGGACGGATGACCGCGATGCGGGGCCCTCAACGGCTCTCGAGGGCCCCATAGCGGTCGCGCAGATCGATGCGCCGGCCGGCTGTCGCTGCCTCGGCAATGGCAAGCGTTGCGATCAGGGAGCGGGCGCCGTCCTCGACCGTCTGCAGCGACGGCGCCGTGCCGCGGATCACATCGCGGAAATGGTCGAGCTGGGCGACATAGGGATCGATCGTGGCAGCATGGATGTGCTGGGCCTGGATCGGCTGGTTCCAGTTCTGCGCGCCGCCCGGTTGCGCCCATTGCACGAGATTCGGAAACTCGATAGCGCCACGGCGGCCCATCAGGCGGTAGCTGTTTTGTCCGCTGAACGGGAACTCCACGGCCTCGCCAAGCCCTTGCTCCATCGTCCAGGGCGAGACCGCGCTGTCACTGATGAAGAAGGTGCCGAGCGCGCCGTTGTCGAATTCGACCAGCGCGGCGGCGGTATCCTCGACCGCAAAGCCGCGCTGACGGTTCGAGACGATCGCCTCGACGGCCAGGATTTCGCCGACCGTGAATCGCAGGAAATCGATTTCGTGAATCAGGTTGATCAGCACCGGACCACCGCCGGCCTGACTCCGCCACGACGCCACCTCAAAATAGCTTTCCGGTTTGTACGTGGCCCAGATCGCCGACACCCCGACAATCTCGCCAATCCGTCCCTCGCCGAGCAGCGCCTTCAGCGTCCTGACCTGCAGATGATGGCGGCGGTGATGACCGACCAGCGATTTGATGCCGCCTTTGCGCACCTCGGCCAGCAAAGCGGCCGCGCTCTCCAGCGTATCGGTGACGGGCTTCTCGATCAGGATATGAATGCCCCGCCGGGCGCATTCGATGCCGGTCTCGGCGTGAAGCTGGTTGGGCGAAGCGACGATCACGGCCTCGGGCCGCGCCTCCTCGAGCAAGCGGCGGTAATCCGCAAAGACGCGTGTCTTCGGATGCTCGGCTGCGACCTGGTCGACATTCACATCAGCGATGCCGACCAGATCGTAGTCGCTCCGCCCGGCGAGTTTTCGAAGATGCTTGCGTCCGATCAGCCCCGCACCGATCACGCCGATGGTGATGTTCTTCATGTCGTGCATCCTGTCGGTGAATTTTCGCGGCGCTGGCCCGGTCTCACCGAAGCCAGATCGAAAACCGGAACGCGCATCCCTTCATTCT
>Ga0210408_10004187_pt1 | contig 12959 bp, 13 predicted proteins | sample IncBWH4MmetaG_FD_155471 | JGI IMG/M metagenome (GOLD analysis project Ga0210408, IMG submission 155471) | Forest soil microbial communities from Barre Woods Harvard Forest LTER site, Petersham, Massachusetts, United States - Inc-BW-H-4-M | ecosystem: Environmental > Terrestrial > Soil >...
TACCTATGCACTACCAGTAGTGCATCCCCAGTTCCTATACTTTCCTCAGCATAAGTTTGGACGTGGCAGCGCTGCCGTAGTGTCCCGCAAGGCTCCGGACACTTGGTCGGTAGCGCTTTGCTTTTTTGTGCGCATTGTGCGGACGACACCCCGCACGCAGAAGGCTGGGAAAGCGCTCAGAAGGCCAGCTGGATGCGGTTCATCAGCACGTTCTCACTGTGCAGCGGAGCTGAAGCCCCCGCCGCCATCCTGAATCCAGTGTGCTCATAGTCGGTTTCGAGTTTGACGTAGCGGTTCAAGTACCAGTTCAAGCCGATTCCCTGTTCCTTTGCCAATTGCGCTGCGGTCGCCGGATTCGCAAAGTGTGAGAACGCATCGCCGTCAACGCGCAGTTGACTGTAGCGCAGTGCCAGTTCGAGTCCGCCCAGATGCCGAAGTCCCCCTACGTGCTCCACGGCATTTCGCGGCCGGACTCCGCTGTAGGAATTCTTCTCTCCCGTGAGCATCACCGATCCTGCAACCTGCCAGGCTTCGTTTCGTACTCGCTGGCTGAAGCCTTTGTTCAGAATTTCCTGCGATGAAATCACGTACTCGCCTATCACACCGAACGGCCCGGCATAGTAATACGCCTGCGGCGAGAGCCGGTTATGCTGGCCATTCGCGGTCGCAGTCGAAGAGTATTTAAAAAATGTGGTTTGGCCCATCGTCTTCAACCCGGCGATCGCGCCATGCTGATCGCCTGACGAGCCCGCCAGGCCGACACCGAACTGATGCAAAGCGCTCACGCCCGTCGTGGCAAAGGGATGGAAGAAGACCCGCGCGGCCGCCTCGTTGCCATGCGTCCACTGCGTAAAGACGCCGTTCGATCCATCGCTCGATCCGTCGAAGTAACCCGCCGCATAGGAGATGGAATCGGAAAGCACGGAACCGGACAATTGTGCTCCGATATAACGTAGCGGAACTAGGTCCGACGCCAGCGAGCGCTCGGCAAAAGTCAGATCGCGGTCGGAGCGCAGGACTTCCAGTCCGATCGGTTCCTTGAATTTTCCCACGCGCAGTTTTGCGAACTTCACCGACTTCAGTTCGAGAAACGCTTCCTGAATCTGCGGATTGTTCTGACCGAAATCCGGCATGAATCGGAAATCAATGGCCTTGAACAGCGTGCCCTCAAACAACGGCCGGATGCGGCGGAACAGGAACGTGTCCAGCCCCTCGCCGTGCGTGTTGCCGGAGAACATGCGGTCGTCGGCCTGCGCATATCCATGAACGTGCAGTTGTGTGGCTCCATCGTGGGTCGAGAACCAGAGGCCGTCCCGGCGCGCCGAAACCGCCGATGCGCTCTGGCCGGACGCAGCCGCCGGCTGCACCGCCTCGAACGTGTTGCCGTCCGAAACCGCCGCTTGCCCGGAAGCACGCGCAGCATCCGCTTGATCGGAGGGCGCCACTGACGATGGGTCCGTCGCACCCTGCGCCCAGCCCGAGCCCGCCACCGCAAACCACAACCCTAAGCCAATCAGGAACCAGCGTTTCATCCTTTGTGCCCCCCAGCCACCATGGGCAGGACGCTGCCAGCTTCCTTCTTCCTCTGACCGCGGCCCTTGCTACCTCGGCCCCTGCGCGGAGCAGGATCGACAATCAAATCTGCCAGAGTCGTATTTTCCAGAATGCGCGCAGCCGCATCCCGCACATCCAGAAACACCTGATACAGCGCGCGATGCGGCACGTCGCGGTCAATCAGCACGCGCAGCTGTTCCGCGTCGCTGAACGGCGCCAGCGGCCCGTCAATCAGCCGGATGATTTCGCTGAGCCGGATTTCCGCGGGATCACGCCGCAGTTGGTAGCCACCCTTGGCCCCGCGCACACTTTCCACGATGCGGGCGTTCTTGAGCTCGAGCAGAATCAATTCCAAAAATTTCTCCGGAAGCGTCTCTTCATAGGCGATGTCGCGGATTTTGATCGCCCCCTGGTTGTGCCGCCGCGCCAGCATCATCATGGCTTGCAGAGCGTACAGTCCCTTTTGCGAGATCTTCATAGTGGTTGCCGATTATTCCATAAACTCGACTGAATTGATAGACTTTATTGACGTAAAGGACATTGCAACTCACCTGCCATTTCCGTGCCCCGGTCTGCTCGATTTATAACTTTTGATTTGAGGAACTTAGGCAGGAGCGCCATCCGTGGCGCGGGCCAGCGTGTGCATTTCCTTTCAGCTAATAGGCAGCGAACGAACCAAGAATGACACGAGAACGAACCGAAAGTTCTGTGGAAAACATTCATCTGGAGGCGGGGTTTTGGGTCCCCTTCCGAGAAATGCAGCTTACCCGTCGACTCGCAGCACCTGCACCGTAATATTGTCCGGACCGCCCCGCACCAGCGCCAGTTGCACCAGGGTGCTGCAGGTTTCCGCCGGCCCGCTCGCACTCACCGCGTTGGCCATTTCCTGCTCCGTGACCAAACCCCACAGTCCGTCGGTGCACAGAATGAGCGTGTCCCGGCCCTCCAGCGTCATCTCTCGCTCCGGAGTATCCGGAATCACTTCGCTTCCCGACCCCAGCGCTGCCGTCAGAATATGCCGTTGCGGGTGAGTCTCGGCATCTTCGGCGCGCACAATGCCGCTTTCCACCAGCCGTCCCACGTAGGAGTGATCCCGAGTCAGTCGTGAAACAGCCGCGCCTCGAACCAGATAAAGCCGGCTGTCCCCGACGTGCGCAAAATAGAGCCGCCCGCCCAGCACAGCAAGCGCAGTACAAGTCGTCCCCATCCCATGCAGTTCCGGATGCGCCGCAGCGTAGTCGTGGATGCGCTGATGCGCCGTGGCCAGCGCCGCGATCAAGGTCGCCTGAGGATCGTCGCGAAAACTCTTATCGTAGATATTGCGGACGGTCTCGACTGCCAGCCGGCTGGCTTCCTGTCCCCCTTCATACCCGCCCATCCCGTCGGCGATGACCGCCAGACGGCCCTTGCGCCGGAACTCTTCGTCGCTCTCCGGCTCCCAGTAAAGATAAGAATCCTCGTTGTTCCCGCGCTGGCGGCCCACGTCGCTCAGGCAGGCTACCTCCATGCCGGGTTTCGCCGCCTTGCATTCAACCGCCATAGTGGAGACTGCGCTTGCCAATCCCTTCGACAACATCGTGAGAAAATCTCGCCCCCGAATCCCGCACATTATACGAGAGTCAACTGTTTTTGTTTCCCCGAGCCCGCTAAGTCTCCCGGAAAACCGACTAGGCTATCACTGTTTAGACGATTGCACGCCACGGGATCAGCGTCGCGTCCGGAAAACAGAAATCCAGTCACACAAATCCGCTCGATTCAATGGCCTCGCTTTGAAACCTTGCCCGGTGGAGCGTTCCACGGGCTCCGCGGCAACAATAGAAAACCGGCGTTCTCGGTTCCTTCATGATCTCCCCAGCCCACGATCTCCCCGCGATCGTTGATGCTGGTGGCCACCTCAAGCTGCCAGCCTGCCTGCGGGTCGATCAGCCCATTCAGGTCGCGCAGCCCCTGAACTTTGTCCCAGGAAAAAGCGCGTTGACCCTCTGGCTTCACCCCGTAAGATCCCACCACGATTCCGCTCTTGTTGAGGGCGTGAGGGGTAGCCTCACGAACCCCGATGGCATCGAACCGACCGTCCGAGTACAACAGCAACCCACTGGGAACCGCGCGAACCACAACCTGGCCCCGATCATTAAGCGCGAGCGCCGAACTGTACTCTTCCCCGGGCAGCGCAACCGGCCGCGCCCCTCGTGCTGTGTCCCACAGAAACGCGTGATAGTGTCCCTGCTGATTGTACGTATCGCCAACGATCAGGCCGCTCGTGTTGATCCGCCGTGCCGTTCCCGCGCAGCAAATCTTCAGATCAATCACGGACCCTTTCCGCCACAGGACCGGGCCGACTGCTTTCTGCTCCGGCAGCCTAGCCTGACCCACAATCTCGCCCGCTTCGTTGATGCCTTCGGCGTGCGATTGTTCGCCGGGCAGAAGAAAAACTTTGCCCTGCCGAAATACGAAAGCGACACAGCGGCTGGAATCCGCCGTGAACGCGGTGCCCACCGTGTCGCCTTTGGAATTGATGCCCGTCGCCTCGGAAAGCACAAACTCAGCGGGCAGCGGAACACGCTCCAGCCCAGTCTGCGCACTCCACCGCGCCGCTTTCTGATCCGGAGTTATGCCCGCTACCCATCCCGAACTGCTCAGCGCCAGCGAGCGCAGAGGAAGTTCAACCACCCGGTAGCTGGGAGCAGATTCAGTCTTCGGTTTGGTCTGACTCTGGGCCCGAATGACGCCCGGCGCGATGACGCCTAGCGGGATGATCCACACAAACGCGAGCCGGGCCAACACCTGCTTCACTACAGCGCTGTCTCTTGCCAAGCGGTGCCGCATCGGTGCGTTGCCCATCGTCGACAACCGTCTACTGCACCGTGATCGTGAATTCCGCCGGGGAGAGCCCCGCCGCGGTGGCCGTAATCACATACGTCCCTGTCTTGCTTGGAGTCGTGTAAAAAGTGCTGACCTGTCCTGTAGTTCCCGTGGTTGCTGTCGGACTTGAAAAAATTCCCCCGGCTCCGCCGTCGCTGAACGTGACCATCACTCCAGGAACTCCAAAGCTAAATCGATCGAAAACTTCCGCCACGAAGGCTGCGGGCAATTGCGTGGACACTGGCCCCATCTGGAGGCCGCCCGAGATCGGAGTCACCCGCGAAGGCGGACCATCCACCGCAACCTCTGAAAACGTCGCCGTCGTCATCGTCGGATTCGTGCACGTGATGGTGATGCTCTTGCCTTTGTGCGGCAGCGTGTAATTCACCGACGCCAGCCCTTGGCTATCGGTAATCACGCTCGCGCTGCTAAATATCCCTCCCACGCCGCCGTCCTTGCAGCTCACCGCAACGTTGGACAATGCACTCCCCTGGTAGGCGTCGGCTACCTTCACTTGCAGTGCCAATGTAGTTCCAACAAAAGCCGACTGGTGGTTACCGCTGACGGGCGAGAGCACGGGAAGCAATCCATAAACTGTCAGAGCGGCGTTGCCTCCGATGTAGACCCTTCCGTTCGCCACAGTCGGGGTAGCAAAATGAGGCACTCCTCCCACGTTGTCACGCAACAACTTCGCCTGGTGGGAATCATAAAGCTCAGTAGCCAGGTTCGTGGCATCGAAGGCGTACAGAATCGATGCGGTCGCGCTATGAGTCATCGCCCAAAGAATTCCGTTGCTTAACTGACTGCTAGAAGACACAGACACCGAACCTCCGCCTCCCACACTGAAGGGGATCGATGTCTGCGACGCAGGTTGGTCCGACAATACTCCGTTGGTCAGAGAGAAGGCCTTGACGAAGTCGTTCTCGCCCGCGATGTACACCAGCCGGTTCCAATAAGCCGGAACGTTGTCTAATTCTCCCGCCGAAGCATTCGGAATGGATTGCACGATCTGGCTGTCGCTCGCCGGGTTGAAGCCGCCTAGATTATCGCGATCCACCAGGTAAAGCGTCCCTTCTTTTCCTCCCCCGACTGCTTCACGGGTATTGGTCCCGGCCTGATCCGGCACCAGGAGAACTCCGCCCGCGCCAAGATCCCAGTCATTGTCGGAGAGATCCTGCTCGTTGTAAGGGGTGAAATAATCTAGAACCGTCAGGCCGCCGCTGGCCGGCGTGAGATGCAACAGGCTGTCTCCGTAGTCCAGCCCTCCAGAACTTGCATCGAAGGTGCCGTTGGCGACCGCCAGAAAGATGGTACCGTCACTGTCCGCTGCCGGACCTCCGCCAGACTGCCAGAGCGCGCCCTTGGTCCCATCCGGGGTGGTGATAAACGTTCCAGCCGGCTGCAGAGTCAATTCATTGTAGGCCAGCAGCCAGCCGTGGTAGGCAAAGGTGTCGCAGCCATTGCTGCCAAAGCCAATGTAAACAGTGCCATTCGACAGCAATAGCGCCGGGCGCTGCATCTGGATGGCAGGATTGAATTGCAGCGTCCCTTTCGCAGTGGTCGCCGATGCGCTGATCAACGTCGGCGGCATCACATCGTGCCCGGTTGTGATGCTCACGGCATGCAGCCGGTAAATGAACGCTCCGTTCTCTTCAGTCTTGGCCACCAGATAAAGTCTGCCATTGACCGCATCGATGACCGGAGTACTCATGATTCCGATTTCGTTGAAATGCGTTCCCGCGCAGCCGAAAGCGCTGATCGGAACGCTCGTGATTCCAGCCGCTGGATTGATGTAGCTCACTGTCCACAAGGGCGCCTGATTCTTGTCGGCGTCAAACGCATAGACGCTGTCGTGCTGCGTGGCAACGTACACCACATTGTGCGTGGAGCCATTGGGGAAGTGCACCCCGGTCAAGTACAGCGGCTGCCCCACGATGTTGCCATCCACCTTCAGGCTGAATAATTTCCCGAACTTCGCAGCCTTGACGTTAGCCCAGGTCAGCCGCGTCTCGTTGGTATTCGCTCCGCTTCGAAACGTATCGTTGTGCTCGGTGAGCACCTGAACCTGGGCGCATGCCAATCCGGCCGCAACCATGTACATCCCGAGCGTGAGGACATAGGCCAGAACCGCAGAACTCTGCAAGAAATCAGAACGACGTAGCGCGTACCGCATCGAAATCTCCTCGCAGGGGCAGAAACTACAATGTGGCTTCATTCCTTCATGCCGGGGGGGATTGCATGAGGGGAGCCTCTACAACTCGGCTCCGATTATGGGATTGGTTCTCTGTGATGTTGACAGCGCGCTGTCAGCGCACTGTCAAAGATTCGCAAAAAGCTCAACAGAATTACAGTGCCGCGCCACCTTGGGGAGGAATGAGAATCAAAAATACGCACACAAAACAAAACGCCCCAAGCTCAGTTAGAGCCATGGGACGTTCGTTGATCAGCCCTCCCCCAAGTGCTGCTCACCAACAACACTAGTCCAAGACCCGAGGCAGGTAAATGGCACCCCCGTGCCATACGCAATCAGTAAACCCACCCGACCCCAAACCGGCGGGTAACTGCCACTGAAACAAACCGTTACGCCAGAGTCGCCTGGTGCCGGGAGAGGGATTTGAACCCTCATGGAGCTTTTGGCCCCTGCGGATTTTAAGTCCGCTGCGTCTGCCAGTTTCGCCATCCCGGCATGGAGCTATTCTAGCTCACTACTTCGGCCGCGCCCGAAAGCGGGCAGGAAGAAACCGTAAGCCGTGGCCTTGAATTTTCTGGAAGAGTTTCGGAAAGATTCCGCCGGGATGCTCTACGCAGACGCGGATGCGGCCGACGCCGCGAGGCTGCGCTGCTTGCGTAACAGCGCGAGGAAGGCTTCCGGAGGCAGCATGTACTGGCTGTGAAACAAGTCGAGGAGCGGGTCTTCTTCACCCGGCGCTGGCGGGTTAGAAGAATTGCCTTCCGGGTCGGACTCCAAGCCCTCCGGTTCCACCAGTAACTCCGGCAGCAGGCTGCGGTTCTCCATCAGCACTCCCAGGAATTTCTCCAGAGCGGTGCGGTGTTGCGGGGTAGCTTGGGTAAATTCCACCCCCATGCCCTTATCTGGATGCATCACTCGGACCACGCCCTCGGCCCGCAGTTCGGTGCTGGCCGCACGCATGGAGAGCGTCACCCGGGTCGATACCGGGAACGGCGAGGAGATCTCCAGATAGCACCCGCCCAGGCTGAGGTCGGTAAGCTGGCAGCGGACCGGCGGATCGTCCTGTTCGATCTCCGGCGCATTCTGCTTGAGCCAGGCCTCCAGCTGCCGCGTGGCTTCCGGAGAAACGTCCAGAAAACGCAGGCCGGCCTGGGCCGCTGTTCCCTCCCAGGCAAATTCTGCAGGAAATTCCAGCGTGGTCTGTGTCCCCGGCAAAGTGAACGCAATCTGCCAGCGCCCGGTGGGCCGATGTCCGCGGCGTGGAATCTGCACCGCCATCCCACCTTCACTCACGTCGATGGTCGTGACTTTCAGATTTGCATCCGTGATCGGATTGCGGATGCTCACCGGGATCTGCACGGGAATTCGGAAATTGCGCCGGCGCTCGCGCTTCATCAGGGCGCGGGCCGCGCGGAAACTCGCCTTGGCGCGCTCGCTTGACACCGGCTTGTACAGCACGAAGTGCGCGCCCAGGTCGAACACCGAGCGCAGTCCGGTCCCACCGTCCACGATCGCCACCGCAATGGCGCGCTTGTTGCACAAGGCGGACCGGGCGCTGCGCAGCACCTCCGACGACCCGGGGCCCGAACAATCTACAATGATCGCCTCGAAGCGGTTCCGCGTCAGCTTGCGCAATGCGCTTTCCGCATCCATGCAGAGCTCGACGCCGATCTCGAGATCTCCCAGGGAACGGCGGAGCACCCGCACGATCTTTTCGTCCGAACAAACCACCAGTGATTTTAGGTTCATGACTCGCGTCTGTTCACGACCCGGCAATGCCTTCGGTCCTGGGAAAATGTTTTTCGCCGACGGGGGGGCGGCGCGCTGCAGTCCAAGGAGAAAGGCTCCTTTTTGAACTTTAAGCCGGGAGCAAGGCCGGATCAACAACCTCCCGTGCCGCCAGGTTACGTCCGTAACCGCCCGTTGCCTGGGCCTCCAGCTTTGGGAAGGCAGGGGGAGTAAATGCCGCCTCGACGACCGAGAAAGCCCCCGACCAGCGCAAGAAACCCCTGCCCTTTCGTTCTTATCGCAGAGGGCCTCCTCCATCGGAGTTTTGCCAGATTTGTTAGAGGTAAGCGGATTGTTTACAATGCTTTAGACTGATTATCCTCAGGTGTCGGTGGCAAAATACCGGTTGACTTTAAGATAAAAATGTCATAACATGTCGAGTCTCCGAATAGCTTCTGGGTCCGCTGTGGATATCTAGCCGGTCTAGCTGTCCCATGCAAGCTTAGGCTACGCCTGAATCCTGTACAGGCTACGGAGAATCATATAGTTAGGCGTTAGAGATTCAAGAAACAAGAACTTTTTCGTGCAGGAGAAAGGCATTATTCATGGCTAAGCGACGCGGAAATCCTAACTGGGGCAAGCCGGAGCCGATCGGCCCCATCGTCCCCACCATCACCGAATTCGAGCAAGTCGTGCGCGAGTATAAGCTCTCGCCCGACCAGTACCTGCGTTCGACCCGCCTGCGTGAGTGGGCTCGCCGCAACAAGAATTCCAAGTACATCCCCGAACCTCTGCTGGAAGCCTGGGGATTTGAGATCGAATCCACGCTGTAAGCACAGCGGTGGGAGAATTCAAGGGTCGCTTCCGAGCAGGGAGCGACCCTTTCCTTTTCCAAAGCACCGGTATCAGACTTTCCAGCCGCCGAGCTGATGCCAGGCTTCGCGGTATTTCTCATAGCGGCCGCGGCTGGTGCGATCCTCGGGATAGAAGTTGATATTCTTGGCGAGCAGCGCGGTCACTGGGATTACGTACCACACATTCCTGGTGACCACGAAGGCGATGAGGAAATCAATTTCTTCCGGGGTGTAGACGTGACGGGAGTGGTGGTTGCTTCCGGTTGCGCTCAGGCGATAGCGGTCGCGGGTGCGATACGCCGAGGACTTCACTTACACCCGCCACAGACGCGTCCCTGCATCGAGGATGAAATCATAGCGCCGGCTGTCGCCATAAGGCTTGGCTACGGCGAGTCCCTCCTGCGACGCCTTTACCATGAACATCATTTCGACCAACTTGCCGCGGCGCTTGGTGTGAGCATCGGCGGGTGTGGAATGCGGTTTTCGTTTCTTGTTGGTTCTTGACCTGTATCCGTGCACCACTGGCTGCGCTTGCCCGTGGATCGGGCGTTTCGCCGTACTCCCACTGACTCCCATGGCCTACTCTTTTCCCACTGCTCGGATGTCCTGATTTTTCCCAGAAACACGAACGGCGCAGACCGGATGGCCTGCGCCGTTGTTTTTGCCCTATATATTCAGAATATCAAGTTGGAGGGGGTAAATGTAACATGGTTTTGAACTTTATATCTCCCAGCGAATCAGCGACTTGATCCAAAATACTCGCGTTTAGGGTCTTGACAAGATTTTTCCATAACAGTCCTGGGTGGCCCATCCTTGCGCTTTTTGCAAGGGTGGGGCAGCGATGCTGCTAGCAGTGTCGACTACAGAGCGTATGCTCGATGGCATCCGGAATGCCCACCCTTTGCAAAAAGCGCAAAGGATGGGCCACCGCGATAGGACACGGGTACGCCACGACTAAGCCATGCGCTTAGTGAACGATCAACTCTGCTTTCATGGTGGGGTGAAATTTACAGATGTAGGGAAAGTCGCCCTTCTGCTTCGCCTGATAAGTCCAGCTTTCACTTTGATCCATGCTCTTGGACCTAAAATCGAAGGCATCCACCAAGTGCGGCACGATGTCTTCATTCTTCCAGATGACCGTGTCGCCGATATTGACCTCGAGTTTTTCGGGTACGAACTCAAAGCCTTTAATCGACACGGTGTAGGTCTTTGGTGAAGCTTTCGGCTTTGCCGACGCTGTGTTCGCGGAGAACAGCAGCGTCGACAAAACCAGCATGAGTACCGAAAAACCATTGCGCACTGTCATGATCGCAATCCTTATGGTGAGTTTGGTGAAGTGAATGTAGATGTTTGGGTGAAAGGCTTAGTGGGACATTGCCTCGCCGCTACCTGACTGGACCAAACGCGCGTGCTCAAGGTGCTTCAGGAATAGCGGTTGGGCGCCTTGCAGGGCAGCCTTCAGTTCTGCATTCTGGGCACTGGGAATCAACACGGCATCGACAGCGTCGGTCACGGTCTTGTGATAGGAGACCTCGTTGTCAATATAGAACTTGTTGAATTCCTTGCCTTTCAGGTTGTTCAGCTTGGCAGTGATGTCGACAGCGCCAGACTTCAGTGCTGTACTCGTCGAGCTGTCTTCTGCCTTCACGCCGAGTTTCTCGGCAAGGCCGATCACGCTCTTCTGTACAGCGGAGTGATCCGTAACCATACGCTCGGCAAACTCACGGACCTTCTTGTCTTTGGACTTGGCGAGCGCGATCTTACCGTAGTCGATGTCAATTTGGTCGGCAGCGAGGACGATGCCGACAATCTGTGGATCCGACGGACCCTCTGCGGCGTATGCAACATTGTTGGTCAACGCCACAACCCCAAGGGCTACGGCACACGAAAACACGAAAAGCTTCTGCTTCATCATAGATTCTCCTGGAAACTGCGATTTTTTCAACTTGCACCCATTGGATGTTGCAGGTGAGGGGATTTGTGACAGCTGCGCTGTGAAACTTTTACGGCAGGTCCACAGGTGGGTGTCACAAACGGGGGTGCACGCCCACTCTAAGGGATGGAGTAGACTCGATGACGTGCTCGGATATGGAAGAGGCGATATTCGCCCACTTTGAGGGGGCGCTTGGCGTATTTCAGTCGCAGGCCTTTCACCGCCATCTGTCGGAGTGTGAGGATTGCTTGCTGCACTTCATCAGTTACCAATCGCTTTTAATGTTCTTGCGCGAAGAAGCACGGCACCTGAATCGCGCCCGCAAGGTCGCAGAAATTAAAGATCACGAAGTGACCTAATGCCCGAAGTCGAAGATCGATCCCTGGTAGAAGGTTTGATAGCGAGTCAGCCGGAAGCATTCGAGAAACTGGTGCGTGATTTCAGTCCCCGGCTGCTGGCCACCGCGAACCGAGTTCTTCGCGACTCGGACGAAGCCCAGGATGCGGTCCAGGATGCGCTCATCTCGGTTTGGAAAGATATTCGACAGTTTCAAGGGACCGCGAGTCTCAGCACCTGGGCGCACCGCATTGTGATTAACGCCTGTTTGACGCGGATACGGTCCTCCCGTGCGCAAAGAGAAGTGTCGATCGCGGATGAAGGTAGCTCGTTCAGCGTTGCTTTCGAAGGGCTACCGGCGGCGTGGTCGGAACCCGGGCCAAATTTGGAAAAGCGGGTTGCCATGCGCCGCTCGATTCAACGCGCCCTAGATGAGATTCCCGAAGAGTTCCGCATCGTTCTGCTCTTGCGCGACGTGGAGGAACTCAGCTCAAGGGAAACCGCAGAAAAGCTAGGAATTACCGACGCCTTGGTTCGCCAGCGCCTGCATCGCGCAAGAACCATCATGGCGGAGATGCTGCGACCCGAACTCTGTGACGGACCGGAACTGACGTGCGGCGGCCAGTTGGATTTGTTGCTGGACTATATCGACAAGCTACTTCCGGCGGATCTTCAGCAACCAGTCCAGGACCACATTGCATTGTGTCCCACGTGCACAGGTCTGCTCAATCAATACCGCACAACGATTGCTCTTCCGCGAGCGGTTTTGGAGCTCACGCAGGTGCCCGGCGTGGAAGCGAGGTTCGTGGCCGGCACGGTGGATTTGTGGACGCGTAGGGCGTTTGAGCGTTGAGTGCCGTGCTGGGAAACAAGTGATATTGGGGACAACCCACGGGAAGTTCCCCAGTTTTGAAGCGGAGAACCAGGGGAATGGGCCACCCTCGTTATATTTACATTATTTAAGAACGGCTCATGCCCGACTGGCTGCAAATCCCGCCCACTGAGCTATTCGCCCTGCTGGCCGCCATCGGCTTCGCCGCTGGACTGAATCTGTACGCGACGGTGGCCGCGCTGGGATTCCTCGCCCGCTTCGGCCACCTCCCGCTGCCTCCTGGATTGCATCTGCTGGCGAGCTGGCCCGTCATCGCCGCCAGCGGAGCGCTGTTCGTTATCGAATTCTTTGCCGACAAGGTTCCCGCCTTCGACCTCATTTGGAACGCCCTGCATACCTTCGTGCGCGTCCCGATCGCGGGCCTGCTGGCCTACGAAGCCACCAAGCAGCTCTCCCCAGAACTGCAACTACTGGCCACGTTGCTGGGAGCCGCTGTCGCCCTTGCCGCCCACGGCGGAAAAACCGCAGTCCGCGCGGCAGTAACGCCGTCGCCGGAGCCGCTCTCCAACATCTCGCTGAGCCTCGGGGAAGACGTTCTTGCTGTAGCGCTCACCTGGCTGGCGACGCGGCATCCGTATATTGCAGGGACGCTGGCGCTGTTGCTGGTGA
>Ga0210408_10004188_pt1 | contig 12958 bp, 11 predicted proteins | sample IncBWH4MmetaG_FD_155471 | JGI IMG/M metagenome (GOLD analysis project Ga0210408, IMG submission 155471) | Forest soil microbial communities from Barre Woods Harvard Forest LTER site, Petersham, Massachusetts, United States - Inc-BW-H-4-M | ecosystem: Environmental > Terrestrial > Soil >...
TTCGGGCCGCAGCCCGACCCGCTCGAACAGATGCGCCACTCGCTCGCGGCGTTCCGCAGCGGCACCGACGCGATGGATGTCAAGCGGCTCGCCGACGATCTCGCCAGCCGACATGCGCGGATTGAGCGAGGCGTATGGGTCCTGGTAGATCATCTGCATCTGTCGCCGGTACGGCAGCATCCCCTCGCGCCCGAGATCAGCGATGTCGGTGCCGCGAACCACGATCTTGCCGGCGGTCGGCTCCAGCAGCTTCAGCAGGGTTCGGCCGACCGTTGACTTGCCGCAGCCGCTCTCGCCGACGAGGCCCAAGGTCTCACCGCGCGCGATCTCGAACGACACGCCATCAACCGCGTAGACGTAGTCGGACACCCGCGAGAACACACCGGTATGGATCGGAAAATGCTTCTTCAGCCCCTCGACCGCGAGGAGCTGGACATCTTGCTGGAGTCGAGCGCTCATGCGCCGGCTTCGCGAAGCCGATCGGCGTGCCAGCATGCAACCCAGTGCCCCGGGCGACGGCGCTCGAGCGGCGGGTATTCCGCCCGGCATTCCGCAGTAGCAAAGCCGCAGCGCGGGGCAAAGCTGCACCCCTTCGGCAGGTTGGCGAGCGACGGCACCATGCCTTTGATCTCGACGAGCCGTGTGCGGCGCGCGTCGGTGCGCGCCGCCACTTCGAGGTTGGGTAACGAGCCCAGCAGACCCATCGTGTAGGGGTGACCCGGTTGCTCGAGCAGGTCGTCGGCGCTTGCCTCCTCGACCTTGCGGCCGGCATACATGACGATGACCCGGTCCGCGTTCTCAGCGATGACGCCCATGTCGTGCGTGATCAGGATGACCGCGGTGCCGAGCGTATCCTGCAGCTCGCGCATCAGGTCGAGGATCTGCGCCTGGATCGTCACGTCGAGAGCGGTCGTCGGCTCGTCGGCGATCAACAGTTTTGGATTGCACGACAGCGCCATCGCGATCATCGCGCGCTGCCGCATGCCGCCGGAGAGCTGGTGCGGATAGGCGTGGACACGCCGCTCCGCTTCCGGGATGTGGACGCGGCGCAGCATCGTGCACGCCTCTTCCAATGCCTCACGCCGCGCCAACCCCTGGTGCAGCGCGATCGCCTCGCCGATCTGCCGGCCGATCGTCATCAGCGGGTTCAGCGAGGTCATCGGTTCCTGAAAGATCATCGATATGTCGTTGCCGCGGATGGCCTCCATCTCGCCTTCGCGGAGATCGAGCAGATTCTTTCCCTCGAACCGGATCTCGCCGCTGACGATCCGCCCCGGTGGGCTGGCGACAAGGCGCAGGATCGACAGCGCGGTCACGCTCTTGCCGCAGCCCGATTCGCCGACCACTCCCAACGTCTCGCCGGGCCGGACGGAGTAAGAGATCCCGTCGACCGCCCGCACGACGCCGGCAGCGGTGAAGAAGTGGGTCCGCAAATCGACGATCTCGAGCAGCGGCGACGCCGTCGCCGCGCGGTCCTCGCGGCGCGGCTCTTCGATCGAAATTACGTCATTCAACGGTGACACCTGCGGCCGCGGTGATATTTTTGGCGCGTCCAGTTTCCGGGACTATCAGAGCACGAGCATGCCCGGTCCCGAAAGAGCCAAAGGGGAGATGCGCCCATGACCGACCCGCTTGCCACGCGCCGGTGGACCCGCCGCGACTTCTTGCAGACGAGCGCCGCGGTAGCGGCCGGCGCCTACGGGATGCGCTGGGACCTGGGGCTCGCGGCCGACATCCCCTATGAGCTCGACGGCGCGAAATTCCAGCTGGCGGCGCCCGAGCCCAACCCGAAGCGCGGCGGCGTCCTGCGCCTGGGCATCCCGCTGCGGCCGCCGCATTTCGACATCCATCAGTCCGGGACGATCTTCAGCCTGGCGTCGCAAGGCGTCATGTTCGACAACCTGATCCGGCGCGACCCGCGCAACGGCGGCAAGACTGTCATCCCCGACCTCGCGCATAGCTGGGAGATCACCAAGGACGGCAAGACCTACACGTTCCATCTGCGGCAGGGTGTCCAGTTCCATGACGGCGCCGAACTGACGTCGGAGGATGTAAAGGCGACCTTCGACCGCATCGTCAAGCCGCCGCAAGGCGTCAACATCCCGCGCAGCATCCTGTTCAAGTCGGTCAGCGAGATCACCGCGCCCGACAAATACACCGTGCAGTTCAGGCTGGCTGAGCCGCGCCCGGTCAACTTCATCATGTCGGCAATCGCCAGCGGCTGGAATGTCATCGTTCGCAAGAAGACCTTGGAGGACAACAACTATAACCTCCGCAAGGTCGAGATCTTTCCCGGCACCGGCCCGTTCAAGAGCGTCAAGCGGGTCGAGAACGAAAGCTGGACGATGGAGAAGAACAAGGATTACTGGAACAAAGGACTCCCGTATCTCGACGGCATCGAGATGTATCACGTTCTGCCGTTCTCGCCGGAGATGGGGTCGGCGATCCTCTCCAACCGGGTCGATTACGTGCGCATCACCGATCCGGTGACGTGGCGCAAGGCCAAGGCGACACCCGGGATCACCGCGGTCGATCACTACCAGAGCGTCATCCAGGCGACCTGGATGAACAACAAACACAAGCCGCTCGACGACCCGCGGGTGCGCCGGGCGATGCATCTCGTGCTCGAAAAGGAAACGCTCGTCGACGTCGTCAAGGATGTCGCGCCGATGATGGTCGGCGGCTTCATCTACCCGTTCTCGGAATTCGCGACGCCAAAGGAGGAGCTGTCAAAGCGCCTCGGCTACCAGCCGGATCCGGCGGCTTCGATCAAAGAGGCGCACGCGCTGATGGCCGCGGCCGGGCATGCCGACGGCATCAAGGGGCTCGACTACATGGTGCGCGAGATCGCCACCTTTAAACTGTGGGCGCAGGCGATCCAGGCGATGCTCAAGGAAGCGCTCAACATCGAGTGCAACCTGCGCACGGTCGTCGAGTCGGTGTGGTTCGACGACGCCAAGAGCGGCAATTTCGACCTGGCGATCGGCGCCATCGTATCGACGCTGCTCGACCCCTCCGACTATTTCAACGCGTGGTACGGCAAGGACGGGCCACAAAATTATTCATTCTGGGACAACAAGGAGTTCCAGGCGCTGACCGCGCAGATCGACGTCGAGCTCGACGCCGAGAAGCGCCAGGACCTGATCCGCAAGGCTGAAGCGATCATGGAGCAGGACCCGCCGCTCCTGCCGATCTCGTGGGAGAAGATCGACGAGGTCTGGTACAGCTATGTCAAGGGCATCACCGCAGCCGATTACTTCGGCGTCTACGACGTCGTGCGGCAGGACACGGTCTGGCTCGACAAGGCGTGACGCCCCATCAAGGTGAACCGTCGGGGGAATGTCCCTCAGCGCTAGGTACCGCCCGCGCCAGAATTTGTGAAAGTTGCATCGACGGGCCGTGAACCCATATGAGAACATATCAGAAACTCACGATGCCATCGATCATGTTGTCCCCACCTCTCACCTCCCTGCAAGCTCCCTGCGGTCGCGCAGAATTCGCCTACAAGATACTGATCTTTAACCAATTAACGCAGATTCCCGAGAAAATCTCCCTGCCGGCAGGGAAGCGGAGGTCGTAAACGGGATCCCGCTCGCCATCAATCGTGCGCCCGAACATTGCCGCTCGCGTGGACGCCCGATATAACCGCGGCCTTCCTGCCGGCGGGAAATGGCGATGACCATCGAACGGACGCTCTCGATCATCAAACCCGATGCGACGCGGCGCAACCTTACCGGGGCGATCAACGACCGCTTCGAAAAACGGGGGCTGCGCATCGTCGCACAGAAGCGGATCAGGCTTTCGCAGGCGCAGGCCGAGAGCTTTTACGCGGTCCACGCCGAGCGCCCCTTCTATCACAGCCTCGTGGGCTCCATGACCTCGGACGCGGTTGTCGTTCAGGTGCTCGAAGGGCCGGACGCCGTGGCGCTCAATCGTGAAATCATGGGTGCGACAGACCCGGCAAAAGCAGCTTCGGGGACGATCCGCAAAGATTTCGCGGAGTCGATCGAGGCGAATTCCGTCCACGGCTCCGACTCGGGCGAGAATGCGGACCGCGAGATCGCCTTCTTCTTTTCCGCAATCGAAATATGCCCCTAGTTCGGGCAGTCGAATATTCAGTGCTGGCGGGTCCGGGCGTCCAAGCCGGAAAGCACACAAAGCGCCGACGGCGGCATAGCGGCGACGAGCAATCCCGGGCGCCAGATTGCCCGGGTTGACATCGGATCAGGCTACGCGGCGGGTCGCCGTTTGGTTCGAAGCGGGTCTCGACGCATCCGCCCTGCTGTTCTTCCCGCTCCTCGTTCTCGTCCCCCGGAGCATTGCGCCGCTAGTTTCAGCCGCCGGGTTGTGCGCAGCGGGCCTGCTGCTGTCGGCGCGCGGCTTCAGGCCGCAACCGGCGCTCGTCCGCACCGTTATGGTGTTCGCCTGCCTCCTCGCTTGGGGGATGGTTTCGGCATTATGGTCGGAGGATCCATGGCGCAGCCTTGTCCTTTCGGCACGCCTTGCCGGGATGTTCGCCGCTGGCCTTGCTCTGATCGCGGCTGCCGATCGCATCGCCGCTCCGCGCCGTCTGATGCGCTGCGTGCTTGGCGGGCTTACGCTCGGGATCGCAATGGCTGCAACCGAACTCGGCAGCCATGGTGTGCTGGGTGCGCTCGTCACCGAGCGCCCCTACCAGGCAGCTCGGCTAAACCAGGCTTCAGTCTCGTTCGCGATCCTGTTGCCGCCCGTTTGCGCTTTTCTGGCCTGTCGCGGCTACGCGGCTTTCGCGTTGGTGATCGCAACCGCGACGGTTGCGACAATCTACGCGCTCGCCGGGACGTCGGCCAAAGCGGCCGCGGCCGTGGGCCTGGCGTTGGGGGGCCTGCTCTACCTGGGGCCGACCCGCGCCGCCCGTGCCGCCGCGGTGATCTCGCTCGTCCTCGTCATCACCGCACCGATGAGCGTCGCCAGGTTAGAGAGACTGTCCGGGCTGGTCGAAACCGCAGATCAGATCAAGCTCTCAGCCGGGCATCGGCTGCTGATCTGGTCCTTCGTCGGCAGTCGGATCGCCGAACGGCCGCTTGTCGGCTGGGGCCTCGATTCGTCGCGAGCGATACCGGGAGGCAAGGACCCGATCAGACCCGGCGAGGACTGGCTGCCGCTGCACCCGCACAACGCAGCGCTGCAGCTTTGGCTCGAGCTCGGCGCGCCGGGTGCGGTGCTCTTCGCGCTGCTGGTGGCGCACGCCTGGTGCCGCCTCGCCGCGGTCTCTTGGCCACGGTTATTTGCCGCCGCGGCGGGCGCGAGCCTGACGATCGCGTTGATGGCCTCCTTCACCACTTACGGGATATGGCAGGAGTGGTGGCTCGGGACCCTGTGGTTCACCCTGTTCGTAATTCTAGTCATGGGACACATCGCCCAGCAGCGGCTCGGCCGTGCGAAAACGCGTGGGCCTGCATGCGCTCGATGATGGCCGGCCTCGGGCCTCCGCGACGATGGCGGTCGCTACAACAGGAACGTTGCCATCCCGACGAGGATGATCACGATCAAGGCTACTGCGTATTTCATCAGCCGCGTGAACGAGATCCACATTCGACGATGTCTCTCGAGCTCGGGATCGATCGCTGTCATACCTGCCTCGCCTCCTAAACGACGACTATCGACCGATAATCTAACCCCGGTTCGCGGCCAACGGCTCGCCGGCCGATTCATCGGGGTTGAGCACGGCTACCCTCGGAGCCCACCATCCATCGATCTCGACTTTGCCGCCGGCGACTCGGACGCGACCCTCCGCGACAAGCCGCACCGCGAGCGGGTAGAGCCGATGCTCGACTCCGAGGATCCGGGCCGACAACCGCGCCTCGTCGTCATCCGGTCGAGTCGGCACGACCGCTTGGGCGATGATCGGTCCGGCGTCGACCTCGGGGCGGACGAAATGCACGGTACAACCGCTGAAACGCACACCCGCTGCGAGCGCCTGCCGTTGCGGGTGAAGACCGGGAAAAGCCGGCAGCAGCGACGGATGGATATTGACCATCCTGTCATGCCAAGCCTCGACAAAAGCTGCGTCGAGCACGCGCATGAACCCGGCTAGGCACACCAGATCCACACGCCGCTCGCGGAGCAGCGCTTCGGCTTCAGCCGCAAAAGCGGGCCGAGAGCGGTGCCGGATTACGACCCCGGGAATGCCGGCAGCCTCCGCCAGCGCTAGCCCCGCAGCCTCGGCGCGGTCGCTGACAACCGCCACGATCTCGGCCGGGTAGGCTGGGTCGGCGCAGGCGTCGATCAAGGCCCGCAGGTTCGATCCGCGGCCCGAAATAAATACCCCCACCCGCTGCCGTGGCATCTCCATTCCGCCGAAGAATGTCTTAGTTGCGGGCTCGCTGCCCGGCGGGTCGGCTGTCGATGGCGGACTCGTAAAAACTGCTGTATGACCGCTCGGCCGCGGCCGGTCAGCCGCGAAAGTATCGGATCGGAGGCGGTTTGCAATGGTCTTGCCGCTGGTGTCCGCGCTCGCGGGAGTCGTGGCCGCCCGGCGCTGCGCCGGCGCCGCGCTGCTGCTGGTCGCCGTAACGACGGTGAGCGCGGCGGCGCTCGCACAGGATCAGAGCGAGAGCTTTTCGGCAACGGTGAAGGTCGATGCGACCGCCGACACCGCTGCTGCGGCGCGCGACCTCGCCCGCACCGACGGGCAGCGGCGAGCGCTTGGGCTGGTGATCGACCGCCTTTCCGGCTCGTCCGACAACGCCAAGCTGGCAAAACTCGACGACAAGATGATCACAGATATGGTCGAGAGTTTCGAGGTGGCGAACGAACGAATGTCGGCCGTACGGTATCTTGGCGACTACACCTTTCATTTCCGCCCCTCGAAGGTTCGGCGGCTGGTGCATCTCGCTGAAACCGCCCCCGCCGACGGGGGGACCAAACCGGCCCCCGCCGACGGGGGAAGTAAGACAGCAGCCCCTGAGAGCGGTGGCAAGCCGATTGTGGTCCTACCCGTCTATAAGGATGCCGCAAAGACCGTGCTGTGGGACGAGCCCAACACGTGGCGCGATGCCTGGGGGCAACGGCCGGGGGATACTGGCGCTGTGCATTTGACCGTCCCACTCGGCGACGCGAGCGATTTGGCGACGATCGATGCCGGCCGGGCGGAGACGGGCAAATCCGATGCGTTGGCAGCCATCGCCCAGCAGAATGGCGGCGACGAGGTAATCGTGGCGCTGGCGACAGCCAGGCGCCAGGGAGAGCGGCTCGTCGGTCTCGATGTGAGTCTCAAGCGATACCGATCCGGGCGCCTCGCCGACGCCCAAACGACCTCCATCGACGCCAACCCAGGGGAAAGCGAGGATGTGTTTCTGAGGCGCGCGGCGGATACGGTCGCCGGCGCAGTTGCCAAGAAGAACCCCCACTCTGACCAGCAAGCTACCCTTGCGGCGAGCGTCCCGATCAGCACCCTCGGCGAGTGGGTGCAAGTGCGCGATCGGCTCGCCTCGGTGGCGGCAGTGCGCAAGGTCGAATTGCTGTCACTCAGTCGTCAGGAAGCCAAGATCCAAATCAGGTATGTCGGCAGTGCCGATGCGCTGAAATCCAGCCTTGCCGAGGTCGATCTCGGTCTCGGTGGCGGTGATCCGGTGTGGCGGCTCCAGATCTCCGGTGCGACGAGTTCGCGCTAACCGCACCTGAACGAGTGAGATAATGGATCTGTTCGGAGAACCTTCACCTACGAGGAAGCATTTGCCGATTTTGAGCGCGCCGCAGCGGTTTGCGCCGCAATCTCCCTGAGGCCGCACCGCAGTCATGACGATGAGCGGGCTCGAGCTCAACCTGCCCAATCTGATCTCGCTGGCGCGCCTTCTGATGGTCCCGCTGACGATCTGGCTGATTGTCGCCGGCCGTTACGGCATCGCCTTCTGGATCCTCGTCGCAGCAGGCGTCTCGGACGCGCTCGATGGGTTCATCGCTAAACGCTTCAACCGGCGCACCCGGCTCGGCGCGCTCCTCGATCCGGTCGCCGACAAGGCGATGCTCGTCAGCGTCTACGTAGCACTCGGTCTGGTGCACGAGCTTTGGACTTGGCTCGTTATCCTTGTCGTATTCCGCGACGTTATGATCGTCGGCGGCTTTCTGCTGATCCAGGCGGTCGGGGCACCGAAGCAATACGCTCCGCTCTTTATCAGCAAGATCAACACGGGCCTGCAGATAATCCTTGTCGGCTTCGTCCTGGCACGGCTGGACCTCGGCGGGGTCCTGGACTGGCTCGACCTTGTCTTAGATTGGCTCAGCCTCGTCTTGAGCTTGGCGGTGGTCGCGACGACGTTATTGTCGGGATTGGCCTACCTCGTCCGATGGGCGCGCATCCTGGGACGCTCCGAGCAGGCGCTTTGAGCACTCGATGCCCTCGCCTTGCCCGGCTGTTGAATTTAATCTCGTCTGGATGATCCAGCTCCCACTCGACCTGTCTCACCGTCCATCCTTCGCCCGATCGGATTTCCTGCGCTCCGGAGGAAACAAGGCGGCCGCCGAGCGAGTCGACCGGTGGCCCGATTGGCCTTCGGCGGCGCTTGTGCTGTACGGTCCCCCGGGCTGTGGCAAGACGCATCTGGCGCACCTCTGGTGCGAGCGCGCATCGGCACGGATTATCTCGGGGGAAACATTGACGGAGGCGACGCTGTCGCGCCTCCTCGACGACAGCGCGAAGCCGGTTGCGATCGACGATGCCGATCGTGCCTCGGAGCGTGCCCTGCTCCACCTCTACAATTCCTCCGTCGAGTGCCAGGGCAGCATGCTGATCACGGCTCGGAAACCGCCGGGATCATGGGAAATTGTGCTTGATGATCTCCGCTCGCGCCTGCGCGCGGCTTTCGCCGTAGCGATCGAGGCCCCCGATGACGCGCTACTCGGCGCGGTTCTCGTCAAGCATTTTGCCGACCGTCAGCTCCGCGTCGCGCCTGGGGTGATCGCTTATTTGCTCAGGCGCATGGAACGATCCTTCGCGGCCGCCGAGAAAGTTGCGGCCCACCTCGATGCCGCCGCGTTGAGGAATGGAGGTCCGATTACCATTCCGCTGGCGCGTAAGGTCTTGGTAGATCCCGGATATCAGTCCTTGTCTCGCTGCAACGACTGGACGGTGACGTAATCGACGAGTTCGTACTGCGAGCGGCCGAGTGCCGACCAGGGATCCGGGATCCGGAAGCTTGCGCGCGCGGCGGTCGGAAATTTACCCGATTCGAGCTTGCGGAAGCCGGCCGAGTTCGTATCGGCGAGGGCGACTGCGAGTTCGTGAAGTCCCGGGTTGTGCCCGATCAGAAGTACGCTGCCGCTTCCCTCGGTGAGATGGCGTAGGCGGTTTATCAGCTCTTCCCTGCTCGCCGCATAAAGCTCGTCCTCGATCATGCTGTGCGGCCGAACCGGGAGTTCGTCGAAGACCAGCTCCAAAGTTTCGCGCGTCCGCCGGGAACTCGAGCACAGGACGAGATCGAGCGCTCCCACCGATGCCGTAAGATGCCGGCCGACCTGGCGCGCCGACTCGCGACCACGGCGGTTCAAACCCCGCTCGCGATCGTCGACTCCCTCCTTCCAACTCGACTTGGCATGGCGCAGCAGGTGCAACATATGCATCGTTGGTCTCCTGATCGACCAGCGAGGCCGCGGAGTCGCCGGAATGCTGCTCGCGACCCCGGGCAATCCCCGCGGTAACATGACAAGTCGGCATCCGCGCTATATAGAATTGGTTTCGAAAGTTCATCGGGAGAGCGGAAGTGAGAACCAGCGCGCAGCCGGTCGAGATCCAGCCGGCCGACTCCCATTCCGAAGCACGTTTCATCAACCGGGAGCTCTCCTGGCTCGCCTTCAACGAGCGCGTTCTCGCCGAGGCCGACAACATCCGCCACCCGCTGCTCGAAAGGCTGCGCTTCCTCTCGATCTCGGCAAACAATCTCGATGAATTTTATATGGTGCGTGTGGCCGGCCTCAAAGGCCACTATATCGCCGGCATCAAGAGCCGAAGCCAAGATGGGCTGACGCCTGTGCAACAGCTGGAAGCGATCCAGCAGCGGGCGGGCAAGCTGATGGCCGATCAGCAGGTCACCTGGATGGACCTGCGCCGGCAACTCGATGAAGCGGGGTTTGCCGTCATCGAACCTGCCGACCTCGAACCCGGTGACAGGGCGTGGCTCGAGGAACGATTTATGGCGGACGTCTTTCCGGTGCTGACTCCGCTCGCGATCGACCCTGCCCATCCTTTTCCGTTTATCGCCAATCGCGGCTTCGGTTTGGTTCTCGAACTCGAACGAGTAGCCGATGGCGCCCGTCTACAGGCGTTGATTCTTATCCCGTCCTCGATCGATCGGTTCATGCGCCTGCCGGGGGAACGGCTTCGCTTCCTGCCGATCGAGCAGGTGATCGCGCTGTTTCTCGACCATCTCTTCCCCGGTTTCGCAGTGGCGGCCCAGGGCGTATTCCGGGTGCTGCGCGACAGCGAGGTCGAGATCGAAGAGGAGGCCGAGGATCTCGTCCGGCTCTACGAGACCGCCCTGAAGAGACGCCGTCGCGGCCACGTCATCCACCTTGCCGTAGATTCGACAATGCCGCTGGATCTGCGCCGGTTTTTGATGGAAAGGCTCGACGCCGCACCGGCGGACGTCTTCGCCGGCGGCGCGATCCTTGGCCTCAACGACACTGAGCAGCTGATCATCGACGAGCGCCCAGACCTCGTGTTTACTCCCTATCACGCTCGCTTTCCGGAGCGGATCCGGGACTTCGGCGGCGATTGCTTCGCCGCGATCCGGCAAAAGGACATCATCGTCCACCATCCTTACGAGAGCTTCGACGTCGTTGTTCAATTCGTAAGGCAGGCTGCCCGAGACCCCGCGGTCGTCGCGATCAAGCAGACGCTCTATCGGACCAGCGTGGATAGCCCGATCGTGCGTGAGCTTGCCGATGCAGCCGAGGCCGGGAAGTCGGTCACCGCCCTGATCGAGCTCAAGGCGCGCTTCGACGAGGAAGCAAATATCCGGTGGGCGCGCGACCTCGAACGCGCCGGAGTGCAGGTGGTCTACGGGTTTATGCAGCTGAAGACGCACGCAAAGGTGTCACTCGTCGTGCGCCGTGAGGGCGGCGAGCTTTGCTCATACGTCCATTTCGGTACGGGCAATTATCACCCTTACACAGCCAAGGTCTACACTGACCTGTCCTTTTTTACCTGTGATCCGGCATTGTGCCGAGACGCAACGCGTCTGTTCAATTACATGACCGGCTACGCGAGCCCGGCCAGCCTCCAAAAAATCGCGGTTGCGCCGATCGACTTGCGGGCCCGGCTCGGCAAGCTGATCGAGGCTGAGATCGCCAATGCAAAAGACGGCAAGCCAGCCCAGATCTGGGCGAAAATGAATGCGCTCGTCGACCCGGCGATCATTGATCTTCTCTATCGGGCGTCACAGGCGGGGGTGAGCGTCGATCTCGTCGTGCGTGGGATCTGCTGCCTGCGGCCCGGTATCCCGGGACTCTCCGACAACATCCGGGTCAAGAGCATCATCGGCCGTTTCCTCGAGCATGGACGCATCGTCTGTTTCGCCAATGGCAGGAAGCTGCCCTCCGACCGGGCCAAGGTCTTTATCAGCTCCGCCGACTGGATGCCGCGGAATTTCGACGGACGGGTCGAGGCGCTTGTGCCGATCGAGAACCAGACCGTGCACCGCCAAGTGCTCGACGAAATCATGGTGGCGAATTTCCGCGACAACTTGCAAAGCTGGAGCCTCTCGCCGGACGGCAGCTATCAACGCGTACCGATCGACGAGGAAGCCTTCTCTGCTCACACCTATTTCATGACGAACCCGAGCTTGTCGGGGCGCGGCACGGCGCTCAAGCGAGGGCAACCAAGGCTGGTCGTTCGCTGATCTGATGACCGAGCCGAATGTGATCCCGAGCATTGGTCGCATTGCCGTCATCGATTTGGGCTCGAACTCGCTGCGCCTGGTGATCTTTGAGCGGCTCGGCGGGGCCTTGTTTCCGCTCCTGAACGAGAGAGTCTTGTGCGGGCTCGGCCGCGGTATCGCCTCGACGGGTCGGCTGAACCCTGAGGGTGTGACGCTCGCGCTGGTCAATTTACGTCGGTTCGTTGCACTCGCGCGCGCCGTCGGCATCGAACACATCGCGGTGCTGGCGACAGCCGCAGTCCGCGACGCCAGCGACGGCCGATTGTTTGCCGCCGAGGTCGAATCTGAGTGCGACGTGCCGGTCGAGATCATCGACGGCGGCGAGGAGGCGCGATTATCCGCGGTTGGGGTGCTCGCCGGGATTCCCGAGGCCGACGGGCTGGTCGTGGACCTGGGCGGAGGCAGCGTCGAGTTGGTTCGGGTCGGGGCGGGCAACTCGTCGCCCGACGGCGAGATCGGGTCGATCGGCAGGGGGATCACCCTGCCGCTTGGACCGTTGCGTCTGGCCGAGTTCGGCGACAGCATCAGGGCGGTCTCCGACGCGGTGGAGCGCGTACTTTTTGGTGCTGCCTTGTTGCCCGCGGCACCCGGCAAAAATCTTTACCTAGTCGGCGGCGCTGCGCGTGCTATCGCGCGGCTGCACATGGATCACACCCGGTATCCGCTGCACATCGTTCACCAATACACAATTGCCCGCCGGGAGGCCGAAGCCTTTCTCGACATCATCGGGCGGCTGTCGCGCAAGTCGCTCGAGAGGATTACCTCAATCTCTCGCAAGCGCCTTGAAGTCGTGCCGGTTGCGGCATTGATCCTGCGCAAGTTAACAGCGGTCGCAGAACCGCAAAACGTCATTTTCTCCGCCTTTGGACTGCGCGAGGGTTACGCTTACGGGTTGATCCCGGCCCGGGAAAGAGGCTCCCATCCCCTGATCGCGGCCTGTGCGGCGATTGCCCGAAGCCATAGCCGCTTCCAGCTCGATGGCGATCGCTTGCAGCAGTGGACAGCACCACTGTTCCCGAACCTTTCCGAGCAAGCCAGGCGCC
>Ga0210408_10004189_pt1 | contig 12957 bp, 8 predicted proteins | sample IncBWH4MmetaG_FD_155471 | JGI IMG/M metagenome (GOLD analysis project Ga0210408, IMG submission 155471) | Forest soil microbial communities from Barre Woods Harvard Forest LTER site, Petersham, Massachusetts, United States - Inc-BW-H-4-M | ecosystem: Environmental > Terrestrial > Soil >...
GTCGGTTACTAGCGCGACCCCTGGATTTAACGTGATCACAGGTACCGGGCTTGCCACGATCGTCCTTGGAACTGCGAATGCCGCCAACAACACAAATCAGGGATCAATCAACATCACCTTCAGCGGACCGATCACACAATTCTCGTTTGATTGGTCGAATAACGATCCCGGTCTTGGTGCACAGGCGATCGCGTTGGGGCCGTTGACCTACGATGTGGTCCCCGAATACGATCCGGCGTTTGGTGCTTTGGCGGCCTGTCTCACTGCGATTCTCGGCGAGAAATTGCGGCGGCGGAAGTCCGAGCCGGAGTGGCTTCGCTGGGACCGTAAGATCCAGAGCTTGAAAAGCTGAATCGGGCCGCTCTTCGGTAAACTATAAGTCCGGGATCCCTTTCGCTGCACTGTTCTATATTAGATGCACGGTCCGTTCCCAAGGCTTGGGCGTGGCGAGCTAGAGCACTGTAAAAATTGAAGCTGAATTCAACGGGCGTTTCCGATTTGATCAAGACTGACGCCGAGATGTCGATTTGCCGCGCCCGTACCGGCGCGAGCGATGCGCTCGAGAACACGGAGATTGTGCTCGGGAATGGCGTCGTGCCAGATTGGTTTACGGGCGAGAACAAGTTCGCCGTTGGATTCAATCAGCGCGCCCCAACCGATCGGGATTTCCGGCTCGTTGAAAAGTTCCTCCGGCAGCGCGAGAAAAAATAGATTCGCGCAGCGGTAACGGACGAGCGTTTCGAACTTGGTGCAATCGAATAGCCGATTTTGGAGCGCGCGGGTCTGACGCAACACTTGTTTGTAACCGCGATGATCGATCGCTTCGAAGTTATGCGAGTCGAACTCGGCAAAGAGCGAATCGTGCATGCGCAATGCCGGATAGTGGACGCGAAGATTGCGCTCGAGCACTTCGCGGCGCGCATAAACTTTTTCCAAACGCCGAGTCGTGGTCGCGGCGCAACCATTGTCGCGGCGAAGATCGACTAGGCATTGTTTGCATTCGAAAACGGCGGTGGTGCCGATGTCAATTCGTGACGAGGAAAATTTCGCAGGCCGATAAGCGGCGACATCGGCGCGATATCGGCAGCGCGGCAACGAAACTTCCACAGCGCACGCGGAGTAACCGTTTTTTTGCGCCCAAATCAGCGCGAGGCGTTTGAGCTGTGCGTGCGCAGCGGTCTCGCCGTTGGGACTCGTTACGGCTTGAGCCATTCGGCGAGTTGTTGCGCCCAGTAGGTGACGATGATGTCGGCGCCGGCGCGCTTGAGCGATGTCATGATTTCCATTACGGCGGTGCGTTCGTCGAAGACTTTCTTTTCGGCGGCGGCCTTGACCATCGCGAATTCCCCACTGACGTGATAAACGGCGGTGGGTTTGCCAAAGCGTTCGCGCGCGCGCCAGAGAATGTCGAGGTAGGGCAGCGCTGGTTTGATCATAATAATGTCGGCGCCTTCATCGACATCGAGCGCGACTTCACGTAACGCTTCATCGGCGTTGGCAGTGTCCATTTGATAGGTTCGCCGATCGCCAAATTGCGGCGGACTTTCAGCGGCGTCGCGAAACGGTCCATAAAAAACCGACGCGAACTTGGCGGCGTAACTCATGATTCCCGTGTCGGTGAATCCGCCGGCGTCGAGCGCTTCGCGTATTGCGCCGATGCGGCCATCCATCATATCGCTGGGCGCGACCAAGTCGGCGCCGGCCTTTGCATGCGACAACGCGGTCTTCACCAAAAGCTCGACCGATTCGTCGTTCAGGACATGAAAATGATCGCCGTCGATCCGCGTGACGCCGCAATGGCCATGGCTCATGTATTCGCAAAGACAAACGTCGGTGATCGCGACGACTTCGGGACACTTCTTCTTAATTGCGCGCAACGCTTTTTGAATCACGCCGTTCTCGGCATACGCGCCGCTCGCTTGTTCGTCTTTTTTACCCGGGATTCCAAAAAGCAGAATGGCCTGGAGCCCGGCGTCCTGCGCCCGCTTCGCTTGATCGACTACTTCGTCGGCCGTGAATTGAAAAACGCCGGGCATGCTCGGAATCGGGCGCTGTTTGTCGATTTTGTCGCTGACGAAAAGCGGCAGAACGAAATCGTGGGCGGTCAAATTGGTTTCGCGAACAAGATTTCGTAACGCGGGAGAGCTTCGCAACCGGCGCGGACGATGGACCAATTTTCGCACGCGACGAGAGTACGCGTTTGGTTAAACTGCCGCAAGCCAATGGCTGATTACCTCTTAATAGATATCAGCAACTCGTTTACCAAGCTGGCGTTCGGGACGCGGCGACGGATTTCCAAGCCCAGCCGGGTTCCGACCGAGAAATTTGGCGCCTCATTGCTACGACAATCGCTGCGAAACCGAAAGGTCGATCTCGTGATCGTGAGTTCAGTTGTTCCAAAGAAAAACTCTGCGGTTCGTGCAGTAGCGAAAAAAATTTTGTGGGTGACGTCGAGGACCAAACTTGGTGTTGGCATCGATTATCCAAATCCGAAAACAATCGGCGCCGACCGATTGGCGAACGCGGCAGCAGTCACGAAACTCTATGGTTGTCCGGCGATCGTGGTTGATTTTGGGACCGCTGTCACATTCGACATCGTTTCGGCGCAACGAAAATACATTGGCGGCGTGATTGCGCCGGGTTTGGAAGCGATGACGAATTTTTTGTATCAACGGACCGCGCTGCTGCCGAAGCTGTCGTTGAAAGAACCGCGCTCGGCGGTTGGAAGATCGACGATCGAGGCGATGCGCTCCGGGGCGGTGATCGGCTATCGTGGCTTGGTGCGAGAAATCATTTCGAAAATCAAGGCGGAGCGTTTCCCTCGGAAGAAGGTGCACGTGGTGGCGACGGGGGGATACGCCGGCCTGATCGGGGCTCGGTTGAAGGAGATCGACAGCGTGCGCCCCAATCTGACTCTGGAAGGGTTGCGGATCGTGGCCAATTTGAACCGGTAGACGCGCGGAGCTTGGAGGGGCCCGCCGGTCCCCAAAGTTTCTCTGACGCCGGCAGAAATTTAGGCTTGTCATTGAGCCCGCGGAGGCGTTTCATCCAGGGAGGCCATGAAATTCCGGAAAATCGCGGCGATCGCCGTGCTCGTACTCGGGTCTTTGGCGGCGGACAACGTCGCACCGTCGAAGGCAGAACTGGAAGCAATGTATGACAAAGCGTTTCGCGCTTTCGATTCGAACAATTTCTCGGAGGCGCTGAAACAACTCGACGCGATCGACGCGCGTCAACCCGACTTGGCCGAGTCGCAGAACTTGCGCGGCGTGATCATGATGCGCCAGGGGATTTACGACAAAGCCGAAGGGGCATTGAACGAAGCGCTGCGGATCGATCCGAAATTCTGGAACGCACGTTTCAATCTGGCCGAGATTCCGTTTTTGAGAAAAGATTGGGCGCAGGCGCGCGAACGTTTTCAGGGGTTACTCTCCAGCAATGCCTCCGAACTTCAGGGAGAAGCGACCCAGCTCATTCAGTACAAAATCCTCCTGACGTATTTGCTCGAGGGCAAAGAGAACATGGTCGATTCGATTCTGGCCAAGTTTGAGCTTTCGCCAGACACGCCCGCGGTCCATTACGCCAATGCCGCGATCGCGCTTCAGCAGAAAAACGCAAAAGAAGCGCGGGATTGGATGGCGCAGGCGGAAAAGAATTTCTCGCCAGCGCTCAACAAACTTTTCGCGGAGTCGCTCTATGAAGTCGGCTGGTTGCAAAAGCAGGCCGGGCAGCAGCGTGCCGCTTTGGAGTTGACCAGCGCGGCCGACCGCACCGCCAAGACGAAAGCCTTTGCACGTTCGCGTTTCGAACAGTCACGACAAGCCTATCAGCAACGCGATTTCGATTCCGCTCTGAAATTTGCGAATGACGCGGATGGGGCTGAGCCGAACCAGGCCGCGACGCTGACTCTGCGCGGCGAGATTTTGTTGGAGCAAAAGCAATTCGACCAGGCCGAGGCTGATTTCAAAAAAGCGTTAAAGGCCGATCCGAAATTCCGACAGGCGCAATTCAACCTGGCGTTGGTGCCGTTGAAGAAGAAGGACTACACCACGGCGCGCGACCGGTTCGAAACACTCCTCGGCAAGACGCCGGGCGGAGACAAGAGCGAAGCCGCGCAGATCATCAAGTTCAACATCTTCATGACGTTCTTGCTGGAAGGCAGAGAAAGCCGCGCTCAGAAGATGATGGAGCAGTTCCAATTCACCGGCGACACGCCAGCTCTTTATTACGCGCAAGCAGGCTGGGAGTTTAAGCACAACAATCCAAACAAAGCGACGGATTGGATCACTTCGGCCAAGAAAATTTATTCGCCGGCGCTGAATCTGGTTTTCGCGGATTCATTTTACGATCTCGGCTGGCTGCAAAGTCCAGCGGTGGCTATGTCGCCGGCGCCGGCGGCCGAAGCTGCGACGGCGTTGGCTGACGTGCAAAGCGAAGCAAGCCCGGCCATAGAGCCGAGTCCGATACCGGGCGCCGCACTGGCCAAGAACAAGGCAGGCGCTCCAGCGATTGCTGGAATGGAAGCGACGGCGCCGAAACCGGAAGAGACTACGGCCAGCGCCGCAGTGAAGGAGTCGACTTCGCGCGCGCCGCAAACATTTGCGGCTGGAAGCCCATCCAAGCCTGAAGAAATCCCGACTTCCGCGCTACCGACTTTTTCACCCGTCGTAGAAACGCCGGTTGCCGGCGCAAACGCGCCGGCGTCAGGCGCAATTGCGAAGGAGCAAGTCGCAGTTGCGCAACAGGCCAAAGCGCCGCCGGTTGCGGCGCCACAAGCATCGGCGCCTGCCACGGTTCTCGCTCCTGCGCGAGTTGGCGAAGTCTCGGGCAAAAAATTCGACACCCAGAGCTTGTTAGTGGGCGCGTTGGTTTTGGCCGGGCTCGGTTTGCTGGCCTGGGTGATCGTGCCCGAAGTTCGCCGGCGTGGAATTCATTTGCCGAATTTCCGCCGCGCCGCGCCAGTGAGCGGTCCAGTTGAAGGCATGGGACTTGCGGCAGCTCCGGCAACTAAACAAGCGTTGAAAGTGATGCCGCGTCTTACTGGTGGTCCACGCCAAATCTCGTTGAAATTAAAAGCTTCAGAGCCATCCTTGCGCCGCGCGGTCGTGCCCGTGAGCAAACCCGGCCGTATTTTTGGTAACGGGGGCGCCATAGCTGAACCCGTTCATAGTAATGGTGAACATTACGCCACGCCCGAACCTGCGGAGGAAGCATTCGAGTCTGTTGGGCCGATAGTGGAAGGAGTTGGACAAGTCTTCGAACAAGGCGCGATCCCTGCTGCAAGAGTGGCAGAGTCCGAATGGGTCTCGCAGCCAGTGGAAATTCCGAGCTTCGAAATGCCAAAGTCAGTAGTCACGGAACCGGAGCCAATGGTTGCCGAACCCGAACCAATTTTCCGAGAGATGGAACCGGTCGTCGAGGAGCCTGAAGAAATCACGCCACCGGAACCAATTTTTGCCGAGATGCTTCAGCCCGAAGCAGTCATCGAACCGGAACCAATTTTTGCCGAGATGCTTCAGCCCGAAGCAGTCATCGAACCGGAACCAGTTGCCGCGCCTGAGCCCGAACCAGTGTTCAGTCAGATGGCCGCAATGACGGAACCGGAAATCGAACCGGTCGGGCAGGGCCAACCGATTCCTCAGTTGACGCCTGTCGATGAACCGTCGATCATTGAGGTCACTGAACCGGAACCGGCCGTAGTTGAAGCGCTTCGTCAACCTAACGAACCGCAAATTTCGCCGGTCATCGAATCACCAATTTACGAACCAACAACACCAGTAATCATGCCTGAACCGATCCAAATACCAACCGCTCCATCACGAGGTGGCGCACCTTCGCCGGCCGGCGCCATGCAAACCGCCGTGCAACTCACCTTCGCTTTCGAAATTGCATCGATGCAATTGACTCCAACCTTCAAGATGGGTGCGCTGCAATTGCGCCCCGCCTCAAAGGTGGTGACGATGCGTTTGGCCGGCTCCTCGCCGCAGCCGGCGATGAACCTACAGGTGACCTTTGAGATCGCGCGAATCCAGCCGGCCGGCGGCACACTCGGCAGCGTTCGGCTAACACCGTCGCAACAGCAGCGTCCGTCGGTAGTCGGCTCGCCGTCGTTCACCGTCGGAGGTTTGCATTTGGTTTCGGACTTCGCCGCAGCGCCACTGCAACTGACGCCATCCCAACAGGGTCAGGCCGCGGTGCACGTCGTTGCTCCGTTCCAAATCGCCACGGTTGAATTTTCACCGTCATTCGAAATTTCCTCGATCGTGCTGAATTCGAATTCGAAGCAAGTCTCGGTGCAGTTGCCAAGCGCCGGCGGCGCGGCCGTCGAAGGCTCACCAGTATTCGAGATTTCGAATCTGCAGCTGACCGGCAGCGGCGAGATCGGAATGATGCAGCTGAACCTGCTCGGCCACGGTCCGAAACGCGCGGCCTGACAGCGTAACATCGACATCTTTGGCGGGGCGACTCGCAAGAGTCGCTCTGCTTGTGTACAGACGCTTACTTTCCTTTTACGAAGTTGCTCCGATTCAGCGATCGGAGTTCCTTGGGCAAAAAATCGCCATCTCGTCGAATCAACTTTCCATCGAAGTAGATCTCGCCGCCGCCGTAACTCTTGCGTTGGATGTTGACCATGTCCCAATGTACCTGGCTACGGTTTCCGTTGTCGGCTTCTTCGTAGGCCTGGCCAGGGGTGAAGTGGAACGAACCGGCGATTTTCTCGTCGAAAAGAATGTCGCGCATCGGTTCGAGGACATGCGGGTTAAAGCCAAGTGAGAACTCACCGATGTAACGCGCCCCGGAATCGGAATTGAGGATCTTGTTTAGTTTATCCGTCTGGTTGCTGGTCGCCTTAACGACTTTGCCTTTTCGAAAATCAAGACGGATCCCGTCGAACGCGATGCTTTGGTATATCGTCGGCGCATTGAAGGTAACGTGTCCTTCCACTGAGTTTTTCACCGGCGCGGTGAAAACTTCTCCGTCCGGAATGTTTCGATCGCCACCGCAAATGACCGCTGGAATTCCTTTGATGCTGAATCGCAAGTTGGTTGCGGGTCCTTTGATGTGAACCCGATCGGTCGACTCCATGAGTTGTTTCAATGCCTTCATTCCCGGCTGCAGTTTCTCATAATCGAGCGTGCAGACTTCGAAATAAAAATCCTCGAACGCTTCCGTGCTCATCCCCGCTTGCTGCGCCATTGACGGCGTCGGCCAGCGCAAGACGCACCATTTCGTTTTCTTGACCCGTTGATCCTGGATTGGCTTCATTTTTTTTGCGACGAGCTGCATCTTCGAGACAGGCACGTCAGCCAGTTCGGTGATGTTGTTGCTTCCGCGAAATGCGATATAGGCCTGCATTTTTTTCATGCGGGCTAGCTCATGCGACGCGGCAAAGTTCAGTTGTTGATCCGACGCTTCCATCGCCAGCTCCCGGCTGATGCGGTTGTGCTGAACTTGAACGAATGGAGTCGCTCCCATTTTTCGTGCGGCCCTGACGAGGGCCACGACCATTTCGTCCGGGACATCAAACGCTTCGATCAAGAGGTTCTCGTTCCGTTTGAGTCTGGTCGAATATTCGACCAGAACCTTGGCCAACTTATCGAAGCGCGGATCGTGCATAGGACGCTACAATTCCATTGAGTCCGCGGGACGCAACCTTTCCGCGAATGCGATCAAGCGTTGCGACGGAATCTCGTCGCAAACGCGCCGTCAAAATTTTCACGAAAGGGAAGGGAGTATCGTTTTTCTTCCAACTGCAAGATCGACATCTTTTCGACCAAGTTTCGGACGACCTCTTCGTTTTCTTCGCGCTCGAGACTGCAGGTGCTGTAAACGAGAGTTCCTTTTGGCTTCAGCAACGGCAGGACCGCGCCCACAATCTGAATCTGGCGGGCCCGCATTCGCGCAAAATCTGACGGTTTCAAACGCCACCGGACATCAACGCGGCGTCTCATTACTCCGGTGTTGCTGCAAGGCGCGTCGATCAAGATTCGATCAAACGGCGCATCGGCCCGAATGGCGCTGGGGATTTGATTCTTCGTCCAATCATGACGAACCCTCTTTACAAGCGCGACACCGAGGCGCTGGATGTTTTGTTCGAGCGTGCGCAGTCGGTCCGGGTCGCGGTCGCACGCCACAATCACGCCGTTGTTGTCCATCAATTCGGCTAGATAGGCGGTTTTTCCGCCGGGTGCCGCGCACGCGTCGAGGATCTTCTCGCCGGCCTGTGGCTGCAGCAATTCACAAGCGATCGCCGTGCTTGGATCCTGGACGTAGCAATCTCCCTGATTCAGAGATTCCGCGGGCGAAGGAAGATGGACAAAGTTGGAAACATCAGGCAGTGAGCGGGCATCGTGATAACGTTCGAGAAAGTTCAGACGATCGATCTTGAGTTGATTGATTCGGGCGTAAATCGTCGGGGGCCGATTGTTCCACTCGCATAAAGCCTTCGCTTTTTTTTCGCCGAACTGCTCGTTCCATCGTTCGGTCAAGAATTTAGGGTGCGAGAACCGAACATCGACTGGTTGAGAATTTGCCTTGTCTCGCAACTTCTTCCGACGCCGAACCGCCGAACGCAGAATTCCGTTTACGATTGGGCGCTTTCGTCGGGGTGCGAGTGCAACTGTTTCGTAAACGGCGGCGTGTTCGGGTGTATTTGCGAGGAAAAGTTGGTAAAGACCAAGGCGGAGAAGATCGCGAAGATCGACATCTACTCGCGTCGATCGAAGTTCGCGAATCCAAAAGTCGAGCAGGGTAAGATTTCGCAAAGTCCCGTAGAATAATTCGACTGCGAAGGCGCGATCGGCCGATTCCAGCGCGGCATCGGACAATAAGTGGGAAATGATGGCGTCGGCGAATTCCGTTTTCTTTCGCCATGTTTTCAGCGCGGCGAGAGCAACTCGGCGAGCTGAAGTTTGCGTCACCAAAGCTTAGCGCGGAATGACGCTGGCGCGGCCAATCGAATGATAATGAAACCCGAGCTCGCCCATCGTCTCCGGATTCAGGAGATTCCGGCCATCGAAAACGATTGGCGTAGTCATCCGTTTCTTGACCGCGGCAAGATCCACATTGGCGAACTCAGGCCATTCGGTGGCGATTATCAGGGCCTCGGCGCCGTCGACGGCTTCCAGCGCTGACGCCGCGAACTTTGCGTCCGCAACTGCTTTCAGCTCGCGCGCCTTTTCCATTCCCTTTGGATCGTAAACGCTGACAAACGCGCCCTCGCGCAACATCGCGTCGACCAACTCGATGGCGACGGATGAGCGCACGTCGTCCGTGTCCGGCTTGAAGCTGAGTCCCCAAACCGCAATCTTCTTTTCCCGCAACACCCAAAGTGTATCGCGAATCAGTTTTAGAAAGCGCTCCTTCTGCGCCTGGTTGATGCGTTGCACTTCCTTCAGCAGCGTGAAGGGCACACCGAGCTGGTCGCTGATATGGATGAACGCGGCCACGTCTTTTGGAAAACAGGAACCGCCGTACCCAATTCCGGCATTGAGGAATTGGCGACCGATCCGGCGGTCCATTCCGATACCGTCGGCGACTTTTTCGACGTCCGCGCCGCTAACCTGACAAATAGCCGAGATGGCGTTGACGTAGGAAATTTTCAGCGCCAGGAAGGAATTGGCGGCGTGCTTGATCAGCTCAGCGCTGTTGATGTCGGTTACGAGGATCGGCGCCATGAACGGCTCGTAGACCTTCTTCATGAGATCGACAGCGTGCTGGCTCTGTGCGCCGATGACGATGCGATCTGGATGCATCAAATCGTGAATGGCACAGCCTTCGCGCAGAAATTCAGGGTTGCTGACCACATCAAACTTCGCCCCGCGGCGATTGTAGCGTTTGATCGTCTCGGTCACGCGCTCTCCGGTTTTGACCGGCACCGTGCTCTTGTCGACAATCACGCGATAATCCGTCAGCACGTCCGCGATCTCGCGGGAAACTTTTTCGATAAAGCTGAGATCGACTTCTCCATTTGGCTGTGGCGGGGTTGGGACAGCAATGAACACGATTTGGGAATTGTCGACGCCTTCGCGAACGCTACTGCTAAATCGCAACCGACGAGCAGAGACGTTGCGATGGATGATTTCTTCCAAGCCGGGTTCATAAATCGGAATGCGGCCGGTCTGAAGAGTTTTGACCTTCGCTTCATCGTTGTCGACGCAAATGACGTTGTGCCCGACGTCGGCAAAACACGCGCCGGTGACAAGACCAACGTAGCCCGAACCGATAATTGAAATATCCATGGATGACTGATTGCCAGCCGCTCAACCTAGCACAAAAGGGGCTGAGCCTCGCAATTTCGTTGGTGACTTCACTGCCCCTGACTTCCCGGATCAAAATTCAAATCAAAACCTAACTTGGGAAAGGCCTTCAGGCTGAAGGTGAGCAGCACGCCATACTCTTTTTTGTTGCCGGTGTTGTCTCGAACAACTGCTCCGAATGAGGCAACCCAGTTGGTTAAATCGCGGTAGATGGCATAGCGTTGCTCCTGGAACAGGCCGATTGTGCCTTCGTATTGATCTTGAAACCCAAAGCCCCAGTTGTCGTTGAATCGATAGTAACCGCCCACGACAAAGAGGCTGCTGTGGTGGAAGAACGGATTATCGTTCAGGTAACGATGCGCCGCGTTGAGTTGTAGGTTCGCGATCGGTTGCACGGCCAGAGTTGTGTTAACTTCAGTAAAACCGGAACTGAACGCGGGAATCTGCGAATCAATCGACAGCGACGCCCACGGCAACGGAGTAAAGCGCAGTTTGTTGAAGAAGTTGGAGTAAGCGCGGCGATCGTAGGGATTATTGAAGTTCACATCAAAAAATGTGTCGAGCTCCAGCCAGGTAACAGTCACGTCGTCGCGCCGCGTTTCCAAACGGTTCCGAATTCCATTGCGCCAGATGGTCCAACTGGCGATTGAATCGATGGAAGTGAACTGTGGAAAATCGATCGGGCGCAATTGGGTCGATGGTTCAAATCGATCAAATTGCAAAACTGCAGCTGGATCGATTCCGCTTTCATAAACGTATGAGAAATTTGTGTAAGGTTGAATGACATGAAGCAATCCATCCAATCCCAGCGTTCGACTCGATACCTCTTCCCATGTACGTGATAGTTTGAAAGAAGCTTCCGCGCCCGTATTGAACACGGTCCGAACGCCGCTGCCAGCATCCACGATCGGATTTATCGGCGTTGGATCCGGCGGAATAAAGTTGGGGATCAACGGATCGTCAGTGGTATCGAAGATCGTGTTTCCAAGGTCGCGAGTCTTGTCGTAATAAGTTGCGCGAAAACCCGCTCGGGGAACCACGGAAAGCCAGCCGAAATAGGTATTGGGATAAAGCAGTTGATGAAAAGTATCGACTCGGTCCGTCCCGTAACTTTCGACACCGGAACCGTCGGCGAAACTTCGGTGCAAATTGGCAAAACCACTCTCGCCCTCGTAAAAAATGGGACTGCCAAATAAGGCCTGACGTTTGACGTCGAGCACCACCTCGGGCAGGCGCTCGGTTTGTTCGAAGAAATCGTTCATCTGAAAACGAGCGATGGCCGTGAGAGTGTAAATTGGGTCGGCTTTGGTCAGGGCAATGACATTGTCGGGGACGGGATCGATCCGAAACTCACTTTGATAGAAATCCTGCATCACGAACGGATCACTTAATCGGGTCACGTTGACGATTCCGTAGATGTCTTTGGTAAAATAAGTCGTGTCTTGAAGCGTGACGCGGTAGCGGTCGGTCGGCACATCACCGCGCTTGATAGCCGTAGGGTTTATGTCCGGATTTTGGTCGTCGGCGTAATAGGTCTTGAGCTTCAGGTTACTCGATTTGTCTTTTCCATAATCGACGTCCGAATCAAAACCGATCGCCGGCCCGCGGCGCCCGCGATAATCAAGCCGAAGTCTTCCTTTGATATCGTCGGTAATCGGAAAGGTTATCTGGCTCAGGATTGAAGGTCCCCAGGAACTCAAGTCAGCCGGCGCAATTGAAAAACTGAAGGCGTCATTCAAGGACTGATACATGTAGGGCCACCAGAAAACCGGCACTTTGCCGATATAAAACGTCACGTCCTGAAACACGACGTGGTCGTTCTCGTAAACACGGACTGTTCGCGCGTGGAGATGAAAATCCGGGCGCGGTGAGTCGGCGGTGGTGAAATTGGCGTCTTCCACATGATAAACGTTAGCGGAGGTTTCGTTCACCTTTTGTCCGCCCAAAAAGTAGGGATGATATTCCGTCCGCATTTTGTCGGTGCGGATCTGTTTGGTTTCGATGTTGTAAACGCCTTCGTCGGCGATGTAGAGACTGAGGTCGCGATAAATTCGCACGTTGCCTCTAACCAGGACTTCGTGCGTCTGCGAATTGTATTGAGCAAAGTCTCCATAAATATCGGTGTCGCCAATATGAATGGCCACATTGTCGCGCGCGGTGGCAATTCCGTTTTCGTAAGTCGTTTCTCCGCTGGAAGTAATCTCGACTGGTTCGTGATCCGATGTCGAGCGGGCTGCAATTGCCAGTCCGGCCGCCAACAATAAGAAAAGACCCCCCCAGCCCAGCGTTCGCATGGCGGACGCCGAAAGTACTGCAGCGAACCTTCGTTGCAAAGGTAAAAGCGGGTCGGATTCGGCCTGCTGATTAGATCGACAACCGCAGTCCGGCAGCCTGCTGGTTTAGGCCGCAGCTTAAAACAATCGCGCCCAGCCCGATTTCGGTCGTTCCGAAGCGAAGTCCGGTGTCCGCGTGGGCATGCAGCATCGGCGGAAGTCGCTTTTCTTCCAGAGCCTTTGCGGCGATAATGACCTGCCAGAGGGCGCTCGCGCCGACGCTTTCGCCCAGTGCCGGCTTCGGGCTGTAAACCATCGACTGCGGCATCTCCTTTTGGATCGCGGCGCGTTCCGCAAGGTCGATGAATGTGCCGTTGGCGCTCGCAACGATGCACGCATTCTCGTCACGAAGGTCGTGGAGGATG
>Ga0210408_10004190_pt1 | contig 12957 bp, 12 predicted proteins | sample IncBWH4MmetaG_FD_155471 | JGI IMG/M metagenome (GOLD analysis project Ga0210408, IMG submission 155471) | Forest soil microbial communities from Barre Woods Harvard Forest LTER site, Petersham, Massachusetts, United States - Inc-BW-H-4-M | ecosystem: Environmental > Terrestrial > Soil >...
CGAAGAGATAAAGACGGTCGAGTTCGGTCACGGACTGGACGGCGTAGTTCGCAATCGGGCGGACCGCCTCGTGGGAATTTTGAACGGCGCGGACTACGCGGCATGGAGTCCGGAGCGCGATAAGGCCATTGCGGCGCGTTATTCGCCGAAAGATCTGTCGGGCAAGCTGGTGTGCAAAAAGAATTTGCTGGAAGTGTTCGGCTTGCCGCCGGGGTCCGTAAACGAGCCGGTGCTTGGCATCGTCTCGCGCTTTGCCGGTCAAAAGGGGTTCGACCTCATCGAACAGGTTGCCGCCGATTTGTTAGCCGAGGATCTGGCCATCGTTGCTCTGGGTGCGGGGGAACCGAAATACGAAAAACTGTTTCGAGACCTGATGAGGACGTATCCCGCAAAATTCAGCGTGAGGGTGGCCTACGACAATAACCTCGCGCACAAAGTGGAAGCAGGAGCAGATATGTTCCTCATGCCTTCCCGCTACGAACCCTGCGGTTTGAATCAGATCTACAGTTTGAAGTACGGAACGGTGCCCGTGGTGCGGGCCACGGGGGGCTTGGATGACACGGTCGAAGCCTTCGATCCGGCAACAGGACGCGGCACGGGTTTCAAGTTTCGGGCGTATGATGGTGCTGCGCTGCTCGGCGCGATCCAACTGGCACTGTCTATATTCCGCAATGAGCCCGCGGATTGGCGCCGTATCCAGTTGAATGGCATGGCCCAGGATTTCTCATGGCAGACGTCCGCGATCGAGTACGCAAAGCTGTACCAGGCGGCATGGAAAACCAGAAACCAAAAAGTTGAAACTTCATCTAATCAATCCAGGGCAAAATCGGCTAAGATGTCGCCGGTAATTCCCATTGGAAAGGGTTCACATGGCAGATAATGTTACCAATGTAACGGACGGCACGTTTCAGGCGGAAGTCATCGAGGCAAGCAAGACCCAGCCCGTGATGGTCGATTTCTGGGCAGAATGGTGCCGGCCTTGCCTGATGCTGGCTCCGACGGTGGCGGAGGTGGCCACCGCGTACGCGGGAAAAATTAAAGTCGTGAAATTGAACGTGGACGAGAACACCAACTCCGCTGGCCAGTTCAACATCCGCGGCATCCCGACCCTCCTCATCTTCAAGGGCGGGCAGGTTGCCGAGCAAGTCGTCGGCGCGGTTCCTCGCGATCAGATTGAGAAAGCGGTTCAACGTCACCTCGCATAAGCCCTCCATGCCGGACCGAACTCGCGCCGGGACGCCGCAGCCGCCCCGGCGCGCTTGCCATTGGGCGCAAAGCGGCACCCTGGCGCGCTACCATGATGAGGAGTGGGGCGTGCCCGTGCACGAAGACAACCACCTGTTCGAATTCCTGATCCTCGAGGGAGCGCAGGCAGGTTTGAGCTGGGAGACGGTTCTGCGCAAGCGAGTGCGCTACCGCGAGGTCTTCGACGGGTTTGACGCTTCCAAAATCGCGCGGTACGACTCTCGAAAAGTGCGCGCGCTGCTTGCCGATCCCGGCATCATTCGAAATCGCCTGAAAATTTCTTCCACGATCTCAAATGCCCAGGCGTTTCTCGAAGTGCAGCGCGAATTCGGCAGCTTCGACAAATATATTTGGCAATTTACAGGCGGCAAGACGCTACAACGCGTGCGGCGACGCCCAAAAGACGTACCCGCTCGGACCGCGGAGTCCGACGCCATGAGCAAGGCGCTGAAGAAGCGCGGTTTCCGGTTCGTCGGCTCGACCATTTGCTACGCGTTCATGCAGGCCACCGGCATGGTGAACGATCATCTGCGCACTTGTTTTCGCTGGAAAGAGGTTTGAGACAGATCTCTCACTACAATTCACGCCTGAACTGTCATTTCGAGCAAATGCGATTTGTTGATTTTGTAGCGCCGGCGTTCCGCCAGCAGTTTTCCGCCGGGGCACGGCTACAAAACTGCCAGCGGGACGCCGGTGCTACAAGACCCCTCTGCACAATGATGGATGTAACTGCCAAGCGCACAAATCCAATCGTGGAGAGACATCAGAATAAAGTCCGAATTGTTTCACTACTTTGAGAGAAGGCGGAGTGTGCTTGCGGGGTAGAGGGCCAGCAACCGTCCCTGAGGCGGCGAGAAACGCTCCAATTCCAAAATTGCAAGGCCTGCCTTTTTCAGTTCGGTTATTTTCGCGCTAGTATGCAGGACGTGGCCAATCACGAGGTGCAGATGCGGCTCGTGGCCGAAACAGAGGACGACTTTCGCTTTCATCGATTGTAGCTCGCGCAACAAGTCGGACGGGGCGCTGGTGCCTTTCAAAGCGTCCGTGCGGATGATTGTTTTGGAGGAATAGCCGATCGTTTCGCAAAAAATTTCCGCGGTTTGCACGGCTCGCAACCAAGGGCTGGTCAACACCGCATTCGGCTTCACGTCAAGAGCGCGCAGTCCAAGCGCCGCGGCGTGAGAGCGCTTCATTCCCTTGGGAGTAAGGGGTCGCTCGGTATCGGGCGGGCAATTGGGATCTTCGCGGTCCACGGCAATACCGTGGCGGATCAGATAAAGATGCATCATTAAGCGACCCTCTCCTTCTCAACCATCAGGACACGGTGAAACGACAGGCGCAGATTCAGCTCCGATTCGAGGAGTCGCGCTTTTCTTTCGATGCCCGCGAGGCTCAGCCGCGAAGCGTCCCGCATTTCCACATGGATGCGGACGTCTCGCGGGCCTCCTTCGACCGTGAGTTTAGAAATGCCCTGCCGGTGATCGCTTTCGAGGCGTTCGGCCAGGCGCAGCATTCCGGCCAACAGCCGCGCTTTCTTTCTCTGTTCCCGGTTAAGTGTGGCGAACACGGGATGCGCCGTGCTGGGCTCGGATTTTCTGTTGTGGTAGCGCACGAGACAGGCCGTCATGTTTTTCGCCCACCCGCGCAAACCCGGGATTTTTGCGTTGTGGATAAGATATTCGCCGTGACGGTGGTGCGCCTTGCGATTGATCAGCACCCCACAATCGTGAAGCATCGCAGCCGAGGACAGAACGGTTCGCTCTTCAAAATCCAAACGATGATACGGCCACAATTGATCGAAGAGTTGCAGGGCGAGTACCCGGACTTGCGCCGCGTGTTTCAAATCGCACCGCACGCGGCCGGCAAACGATTCCGCTCCGGCGAGCATAACTTGCGAGCGGTTCCGCTGTTCGTCGGTAAGTGTGGGTGATCCAACTTGCGCGGAGGCGAGTTCGTACAACAGGCCTTCGCGAACACCTACTCGCGGGGCGATCATTTGGCGCAGCCGCAGCCACCACGCCACAGTCACCAGAACGATCGCCGCAACTCCCATCACCTCCGCGCGGTCCCGCCGCACAGAAAATGATTTCATGCGCTCTTCCACATTGAGCTGCAGAATGTTCCACAGCCGGTCACGCAGCAATCGCGGATTCAAGGTGGTGAATGCTCCCATCCTCGGGCCTGAAGCGAGTCCGGCGAGGGTTTCCGCGTTGCCCCCACAAGCTACGGCAGAAGACCCCAGGAGGCGCGGACGGGAGGGCAGGGCGCTTTGCAGGACGGACAGTACGTGCAGCCGAATCTCGTTTGCGGTGTGTTCGTGGATCACGCCCTGCGCGCGGAATGCCTCCATCAAGCGGACCGTTCCCAGAGGCAGCCCGATGCTTTCCCGCAAATCGCCATGCCGTAATTCATTGAACTCGAGGCTGCCGCCGCCCAGATCGAGGATGAAGCGGGGCGGCTCAATATCGCGAAGCGCGCGGAGGACCGCGACCCGCACGAGACGCGCTTCTTCATCGCCGGAGATGACTTCCAATTCAATTTTGGCCATATGGCGAATGCGTTCGATCAAAACGTGGCGATTGCGCGCCTCGCGCGCGGCGCTGGTCGTCACGGCTCGGTACGCAGTCACGCCGTGCGCGTCCATGATTTTTCGGAAGCCGCGGAACGCGGACGTGGCGTCGCGCAACGTTTTGCGATCAAATTCTCCGGATGTAAAAACTGAATGACCGAGGCGCACAGGAGCCCGAATGGACTCCACAATCTCCCATTCGTTGGTGGAATAGAGGCGCGCAATCATCAACCGGAAGGCGTTGGACCCGGCGTCGATCGCCGCGAGTTGGATGGGCTTGCGTAGTCTTAGCGCCACAGGTGAGCCAGGGCAGCGGAAGGCCGGTAGTGCGTGCGTTGAATGCCGAGATGCGCAGCAATTCGCTTCCGCAAGTCTGTGTTGACAGAGGCCACGCTTGCCTCTCCGTCCATCGCGAGAAACCCGTGGCGCTCGGAAAGCGATTCAAACTCATTTTTGATCTTGGCTTGATACAGGATGAAGGATTGAAATAAATCGTCCGAAAGTGAAAGGTCCCGCCCGGACTCCCAATAGCTGATCGCGTGCGATTTGCGAAACTCGCGCTCGAACGCCACTTCCGGGCGCACGTTGAGCCAGAACGTGAGATCGGGACGAACCGCCATTTCGTATAGCCCGTTCAAGTAGTCGCGCTCGATGCCTCGTGCCACAGCCCGGGCAATCAAAGTATAAAAGTATCTGTCAGCGAGAACAACAAAATCGGATCGCAGCGCTGGAATGATGCGGTGCTCGAGCTGGTCGTAGAAATCGGTGGCATACATCAACGTGAGCGTCATCCGGGTGATCGTGTTTTCGGCGAGCAGCGCGTCGATATCTTTCGCCACCAGGCCCGAGCGGCGCAGGCCCATCGTCTCCACTGCGAAGCCTTCGGACTCGAGCCATTCCGTCAGCAGAGAAATTTGAGTCGAGCGCCCCGATCCGTCCATGCCTTCAATGACAATCAGAGACCCGCCAAATTCCTCGACATTCACACCGGGTAAAGGGAGGCCATAATTCCGCGGGGAAGCGCCCGAGGGAGAGACTCCTTTTTTCGCTGGACCGTCCTTTCCCTTCGATTTGACGGATTTCACGAAGCTCTCCGCGCGGATTTCTTGGGAGCGAATCGCGCCAAATCGATGCGCGCTTTTACCATCTGGCGCATCTGTTTTTGCAGCGAATTCACCGGCAGAGTGCCGTCCATCACCACGAACTTGTCGGATTCAATCATTTCGTCATATTGCGCCAGGATGCGTCCCTGAAAAATCCGGAAACTTTCGGCGCGGTCCAGGGAGAGGTTCAAGTCCATGCCCGCTTCGTAGTATTTCAGCTTGGGGCGGCCGCTCATGATTCGTTTCACGGCCACGTCGAGCGGCGCGCGAAAATAAAACGTAATATCCGGAACCGGGGCAAACCGGTAAAGATTGCGCAGCCAGCGTGGAGAGCAGTTCCGCGCCACGTCGCGCGCAAACGCGGTGTAAATGTAGCGATCCGCAAGGACCAGGTATCCGCTATGGAGCAGCGGCAGGATCTGCCGCTCGCAGCGGTCGGCAAAATCCGCTGCATGAAGCAGGGAAAACGTCGTGGGCGTCAGAAGTCTTCGCTGCTTCCCGCGCCGCGTGGCGGACTTTACGAGCGGGGAGGAATTCCACTCCGTGAAATGAAGGCGATAGCCGCCGATTTCCAGCCAGCGCTTCAATAAGTACAGTTGCGTGCTTTTCCCGGAGCCATCAATGCCTTCTACGACGATAAGGGCCCCCGGGTACTTTCGGGAAGGTTCCAGCCGCAGGGAGTGTCCCTCGGAAGTCTCGACTGGACTGGCGGACGCGTGCTCAACCGTTGACAAGGGGCGCGAAGTCACAAATGAGTCTCCCGACCGCCCATTATACGCAAACTATGTAAAAGTTTGGTGACAACAAGATGAGTAGAGGATGAATGAGGTGGCGGTGCGATTGTCAAATTCGGTTTAACCTGCGTTCTTCACGGCAATGGCGGGGCTCCAGAATCGGAATAGTCACTACTCATAATGCGGTTGACCTATGATCCCCGTAGTAGAGGCACGGCATGCCGTGCCCCAACATGTTTGCTTTCGAAACGCGGTCCTACTGCCCCCAGACTTTCGCGCGGGAGTCCTCAAATGGATAGACGTGGACCATCCAGCCGAAAATCACGGGATAAAACGTACCGCCGGCCTCGGTGCAGGCTTCCTTGGTGAGAATGGAACCCTGCAAACCGAACTTAGTCCAGTCGGCGCCCGCGCGCTGGTCCCTCGGAGGAACGCATAATTTTGTGTGCAGGTGCCATTGCGCGATGCTGAGGGGGACGCGCTCGTTCAATTGTTCTTCCGACACGCGCTTGGGCATGGTGTACATCGCGCCAATCAGGTCGTAGCCGGTATTCGTTCTCTTGTAGAGCAGGGAAGTGGGTCGCGTGGGGTCGAAGCTGAACGATTCGAGGAATCCGTTGTAGTAATTCGTGAAGTGATATTCGGTCTGCGGAAGATTCGGCATGAAAATGCGGAAGCCGTCGGAGAGCGCCGCATGGTAGTCCTTGTATTTTTCGATGGACTCGCGCAATTCGCCGGCGATCTCGTCGGCCTTGGCCCAATCCTGCGGCGTCGCGGTGCGCAGCTTCGTCATGTACATATGCGGGCCCATTTGGTGATGATGCATGTGGCTCATGGCATCCATGGCGCCATGCTCGGTCTGCTGATCTTTTTCGTCCTCGCCCTGGCCCATCTTCATCCCGGGCATGTCATGATCCATGTCCATGCCTGGCACGCCATGGTCCATTCCTGGCATGTTCTGATTTTGCCCGGAATTGTCGCCGGGCTTCTGCTTTTGAGTCTGCTGCGCCGTCTGTCGCGCAACGAGGTTCCCTGCAATCCCTACAAACGCGAGAGTAGCGATAGCGATAAAAGCGAAAGGAAAGAGTCTTCGTGGATTCATGGTCTTGACCTTCTCCTCCTTATTCTACGCGCTGGTTGATAGGAAATTTCAAGTTTGAATTCGCCGGTGGCATATTTGAAGGCGGATCTGGCAAAGGAGTGGGGAAGTCGTGAAGGGGGTAAGGTAATTGGATATCGCCCGCGAGGCGGTCGAATCGACAATCGAAAAGGGAACTGGTCGAGCGACTTCAAATCCGATTCGCGTCTCGATCCGACTAGCCCTGACTGCCGGACTTTGTGCGAGTCCATTGCCTGAGGGCGAAGACAAACACCAGCACGGAGAGGACCAGCGAGATAAATCCGAAACCGACCATGAGAACGCTGCTTGGAGTGTTGGTTCCGCTGATCGCCGTTACTAATAGTATAATACTGAACACTTGGCCCAATGCGCCGCCAATCGTAAGAAAAACCGCAAGAACTCTTCGGAAACCAACACGAACATTGGCCATGTTTGTTCCTCGGACGGCGATTGCCGTGGTTGAGGGAACCTACGCGCGCCGCGTAGATTTACTCTCTTGGCGAGCCATCGGAATTCGGGTCGGCCGTCTCATGACAGGGAAGCGCGTGCTCTAATTCTCTGCCCAATAGATGCACACCCGCAAGCGCAAGAGGCGTTTCCGAACTCATCCGCTGGCCGGTACTTTAAGAGTCCGTTAGCTGATTCGATCGATGGCCAATGAGGGTGGGGAACGGCCAATCTCAACGAGAAGCTGGCCTGGCAAAGAACGGGGTGTCGGATGGCTGAACAAAATTCCCAAAACCGTCCATTGGACGCCCGGCGCATTCGAAGCCAAGAGAAAAGGAATTCGATGTAAGGTCCGCTGATGATCTAAAGAAAGAGTGACTACGGATTTCTTAATGGCGAGCACGGAGGTCGAAGCCTCTTCCAGCGTAGCCTGCATTTCTTGCAAATCATCGCTAAGGGAGATAATCGGGAAAACAATCGCAAGGAAACAAGTCAAGGCGACGACGGACTGCGATCGGCTCGTACCTCGATCCAGTTTCGGGCCACGACCTGAGTCGCAGCAGAACAGAAGGGAGTAACTGACGACTGCTATGACGGCCCAAATGAGGTTGAGCGCGAATTCCATGGATCTCAACCGATCCTACCAGCGCCACATCGATTCATTTTCGATTCTCCGACCGCTTAAGAATACGTTTAAAAGAGCATGCCAAACGAACCTGAACATAGCCTGAAAGAACTCCAAAATTAATCGCTGGTATGATAATTTGTGGTCCGACTGCCCTCGGTACGAGGGCCAAGGTCGCCTAGGACGGGACGGACCTCGTCGACTCCTTTCTGCAATGCCCCTGACCGAATCCATTTCCTACTCCCAATCGGAGTGAAATTCGCTGATCAGGCTTGCGCTTGCTCGGAAACTCCAGTAGGCTGACTGAGTCGTCAGCGGAGTCTCCCCACCTCACCCGCTATCGGTTGCTCCAGTTGCAGTTCCAATTCTCGCGATGGAAGGATGGCGCATGACGCGCAAGAGCACATTGGCCAGCCTTGCCCTGGCGGCAGGGCTGAGTTTGTCCCTGACTGCCTGTAAGGACACCAAGACTTTGCAGGAAAACGAGCAATTGAAGGCCCAGGTGGCGGACCTTCAGAAACAGAACGGCGAAATGGGAAACAATCTCGAAACTGTGACTGCTGCCCGCGACGCGTTGACCCAGGAAAACGAGTCGTTGAAGGCGCAGCTTAAGACCCGGAAGCTGAAGACTCCCAAAAAGAAAGTTTCAAGTCGAAAACGTCGTCGAAGTTGAGTCGCATAGCTGTTAAGTCGTGGAGTTTTCGGCTGCTTTTGGAATTTGCACATGATTTGGAATACGCGACGCGGATTATTATACAAACTTAAAAAGGGAGGTAAGGTGCATGAAATCGTTTGAGGTGCAATTTCGTTATCGCGATCGAAATGAGGAAACAATGGAATCGACGGTGAATGTGGACGCGTCGAGTCTGCCCGGAGGCGTTGCCAAGGCGACACGCGAGTTCGTCAAAGGCTTGGACCGGAAGCAGAGATTCGATATGAACAAGAATGGACTCGAAATTGTGGCCAGATCTGTCGGAACTGCGACAGTAGCCCCGGCGAAGTCTTCGGCTGAAGCCGCTGGCTGACAGTCCGGCGAATCGCCAGCATAAAGCCAGACACAACAGGCCCGAATCGTACAGGTTGACCCCGGGAACGCCAATCTCCCGATTGGCGGGTTGGAAAACGCCATTCAGGAGAATGGCGTTCCCGGGATATCAGCAACGTATCCTTTGCTTATCCTGAACCAATGGGTTTCGAGGGGCAGAGTGTCACCCCCTCGTTTCTTGTCCTTCGTCGAATCCCTTGAGAATTGTGCTTCAAATTGCATTGTTTGAACCAACCCTCCACTGCCGCCGAGATTCTTGGGTAACCGCGCTGGTTCGAGTTAAACCGATGTTCAAGAAGCGGCAAGAAGTTTCTTGACAAGGAAAGCGCTCGGACGTACGGTCCACCTGGACTTTCATCGCGAATCATTAAATGGCGCGGTCGGCCTATGGCCGAACGAGTCGATCTGGAAAGGAACTTCCATTGAAACAGGGAACTGCTTTAGTAGAGAAACGAATGCTCGACCGCGTCTCCGATGAACAGTCTTATTCGCGCCGCAAAATTCTCGCCATGATTTCCGCTGTTAGCGCGGGCTTGGCGGTGTCCCCGCGCTCTTTCGCTCAAAATATTGCGGGGGGACCTCGCATCATCGACACGCACCATCACATTTATCCTCCCAAGCACACGGCCAATAACCTGAAGCGAATTGTGGATGATGCCCCGGATGTCCCGAGCACCCTCTACACGGGCTGGACGCCGCGCTACTCGCTCGAGCAGATGGACCGGAACGGCGTCGCCACCGCAATCGCGTCGATTTCCAGCCCCGGCGTTTGGTTCGGAAATACCGAGGAAGGGCGCAGGAATGCGCGAGGCGCGAACGAATACGGCGCGCAGCTCGTCAAGGATTATCCGGGGCGATTCGGGATGTGGGGAGCCATCCCGTTGCCGGATACGGAGGGAAGTCTTCGCGAAGTCGAATACATTTTTGACGTGTTGAAGCTGGATGGGATCGGCCTGTTGACAAGCTACGACAATGGAAAATTGCTCGGCCACCCCAATTTTGCGCCAGTGATGGATGAGCTCAATCGCAGGAAAGCTGTCGTCTTCGTCCACCCCACAGTGTCCTGCTGCTCCAATCCCGTTCCCCCAGTGAATATTCCGTCCATCGAATTCCCCACGGATACAACGCGAACGATCACGGATCTGGTTTACAGCGGAACGCTGATGCGCTGCCCCAACATTCGTTTTATTTTTTCACATGGTGGAGGAACGATCCTGATGCTGCTCTCACGCCTTGCGGGCGGGGGTCTAAAGCCTGAAGAGAAGACAGCCGTGATTCCAAACGGATTCGACCACGAAGTGCAGAAACTCTACTACGATATCGCCAGCGTTGCCGTCAATCCCACTGCCATGATGGCGGTGTTCAACGTAATTCCCAAGGAGCACATTTTGTTTGGGTCGGACATTCCGTTTTGGACAATTGAGAAAATCGCGACGGCCATGAATAAATTCGACATTTCCGCCGCCGATCTCCGCAAAATTCAGCGAGAGAATGCCCTCCAGCTGGTGCCGCGGTTCAAATCATGAAGATGGAAAGCGAAATTAAAGAATCATGCAGGTGAGAGCGCCCCGGGAACGCCAATCTCCCGATTGGCGGTTTGGAAAACGGCATCAAGGAGATTGGCGTTCCCGGGGAATTCGGGCAGGTTCCTCAGTTGCTGGCGTGCTCATTGGCGCCGGCGAGGTAGAAGTAACCCACCCTGTTATTCGTCGGCGTTGCGAACCAGATCCGGCCCTGCGCGTCGAGGAAAAATTCACGCATCATGGCTTCGGAATGGGGGAACGGATATTCGATCACTTTGCCGGTGTTCGGATCCAGGCGTCCAATCAAATCTTGATCCGTCGATGCATACCAAATCCCATCGTCCTTCCCGACGATGATCGCATAAGGTGTGGCAGCCGGTCCGGGCAATGGATACTCTTTGAACGTCTCTGTCTTGGGATCAAACCTGCCGATCTTGTTACCCGTGCGTTCGCCGAACCACACGATTCCATTGGAGTCGATCGCCAACCGCTGCGGCGTACCCTGTGTCGGCGGAGACCACTGCGTCACTTTCTCCGTCTTGGCGTCAATCCTGCCGATTTTTCCGTCTTTCTCAAGCACGCAAAACCAGACATTGCCGTCCTTATCGAAAGTAATCCCGTAGGACGACGGAACTTCCATGAAGTGCGTGTATTTCCCGGTTTCCTGATCGTATTTACTCAGCGGGCTGCCGGAGGACCACAGATTTCCCTTCGCATCTACGCGAACCGTATGCTTGTCCGACCGCCTGCCAGGCACGACCACGTTGTCTTGAAATTCCGAAATTTTTCCGGTGCTAGGATCCAATTTCGCCAGCTTGTCCAGAGCAAACTCAGTGAAGTAGACCATGCCATCAGGCCCACGCACGACTGAATGAACGCCCGCTGTCTCTTCAAAAGGGAGGGGGAATCGGGTGAGTTCACCGGTTTTAGGGTTGAGCCGCGCGACTTCATTTCCTCTTCCGTAATACGGGATCCAGAAATTGCCGTCTTTGTCCGGAGAGGCGCTCCAGGGCAGTCCTTTAGACCCCGACACATCGTACTCGACGTAGACAATATTCATGGCCTCGTCACTGAAGGGACGCACGGTGTTTTTGTACGCGGGAAGTTCCGTCGGAGTACGCGGGACAGTTGAATCCGAACCAAACACCGTATTCAGATAGGAAATTACGGCGTCCGCCTTTTCGTCGTTAAATCGCTCCGACAATTGGAACGCCATGGCATCCCGCATGTAGTTGACACGGTCGCGCCAGCCTTCTTCGTCGCGGCGAACGGCGGCCATCCGCGTTTGAAATCCGTGACAAATAAAACAGTTCGTGGAGAGAATGTCTTTTCCTTTTCCATCCGGCATGAGTTTCTTGCCCTGATAGAGATTCAGGTCGCTCCAGCGCACTGTCCCTTGTTTCAGCAAAAATTCAAACGACACATTTTGGTCTGCCGTAAGGTTCACCGCGCTGTGCGGATCCGTGGCGAATCCAACCGCTCGCACCCGCACTTGATATTCTCCGGCCGGCAAGTTCTCCACGCGATAATGCCCCAGCTTGTCGGATAACACGCTGACACTTATTTTCGTCCTCGCATTGACAGCCTGCACAAAAGCCCCTTCAAACGGCGCACCTTCCGGCCCCTTGACAGTGCCAGTAACCGTCGCCGCATGCGCGGAGGAAGAGAAAAGGACTACGAAACTCGCCAAAGCCGCAAGCTTGTTGATACTTCGCATGGACTCTCCTGACCTACCGAGTGCGCGCAAGATGGATGCTCACCGTTAATTAGGGACTATACACGTGAGCGTATTCACGTTCAAGATTCAATGCCGAATGCCGCCGCTGCCAACGCCTCAGTATTTCCATGTATTTATTTGGCCGTTCACAAAATGACTGCGATTGATCTTGACGCTCCGAATTAGGGGGTGATATAGGCATTCCATATCAGCACGTGGGTGTTTCGTCTGAAATGCGCAATCAGGGTGGGCACAGGCAATCGAAATAGTGATCGTCCGAGCGAATTTCAGTAGGGGGTGCGTATGAAGTTTTTCCACTTGAAGTGGGGTGTTTGTGTTCGTGTATTGACAGCGGCGGCGTGTGCGTTCCTGGTGTGTCTCCCAGCGTTTTCACAAGGGAGTGCAGGCCGCATTCTTGGTTCGGTCACTGACCAAAGCGGCGGGGTTCTTGCCGGTGCCACCGTGATTGTTTTGGATGTCCAACGCGGCATCCCGCGAACCTTAATCACCGATCAGTCGGGAGAATACGTCGCGCCCAGCTTGCTTCCCGGCACTTATACCGTCCGAGCCGAGTTCAAGGGCTTCAAAACAATTGAGCGGCAAAAGATCGTTTTGGAAGTGAACCAGGATATTCGCGTTGATTTGGCTCTCGAGCCTGGCGAGCAGACACAGACGATTACCGTCACCGAAGAGCTTCCGCTCGTCGAAACAACAAACGCGACACTCGGCGGGACGCTGAGTAATGAAACCATTAATGACCTGCCCATGATGGGCCGCAGCTATCAAAACCTCCTGACATTACGCCCGGGAATGATGATTTATCCAGGCG
>Ga0210408_10004191_pt1 | contig 12954 bp, 14 predicted proteins | sample IncBWH4MmetaG_FD_155471 | JGI IMG/M metagenome (GOLD analysis project Ga0210408, IMG submission 155471) | Forest soil microbial communities from Barre Woods Harvard Forest LTER site, Petersham, Massachusetts, United States - Inc-BW-H-4-M | ecosystem: Environmental > Terrestrial > Soil >...
GACGCGATTGCCCATCAGCGGAACCTGGGCCACTTTGGGGCGGCTCAATGGATTGACAGACTATTTGGACCGCGAATGCCTTAGCCAATTCCGCTACCTCCGGCGGATCAAAGATCTTGTGCCCTGCTTCGGCTAAGCTCGGCGAGATGCCCTTACTACGCAGGAAATTTACTACTATTGGCGACTGGATGGCAAAATTAACATTCTGAGGAATATTGCCCGTAACCTTGATCATCAACAAAGCGTTCAACTGGTCCACGACCCCTATAACGCTGCCGGACATGTCTAGCAGGGGGCCTCCGCTATTTCCGGGCTGGACCGGTGCCGAAATCTGGAGCACTCGGCTATCATCGTTAGGTCCAGCCAAGGACGTCACGGAGCCCAACGTAAATTACCGCTCGACGATAGCAGGCCAGACAGTGGAAATCCGTAGGTAGCAACCGCTCAGATCAACACGGTTTTTGGACCAATCTTTAGAATTTCCGAGGCGGAATTCTTGTTTGTTCCATCTCAAATGCCTCCTCTTCCAGACTGCTAATCCATTTCGGCGTTGACAGATACAGCAACATATTCCTCTGATAAGCGTCTACTCCTAATCGCATGTATGATCCGTCTTCCAACTGCCATTGAGAACATTGGCTTATCCCCTGGGGCGACGGAAGGCACTCTTGCGAGTTTCCTACCCCAAACTGCATCACTACGTTTTTAGCCATTGTCTCCAACGTAGCGCCGCCAGCTGGGAAATCGTATGTAACCTCTTTCACCATACGCGGCCTCGTGTGTTCGGTAAGAGATAATTCAAAACGCTCATCTTTCGAAGGCACTGGGCAGAGAATCTTGTGTCCGCTAGCCTCGCAATTCGACAGCCGCTGTTTAGCTTCGGACTCCGTCATCCCCGGCTTAAAGCCCTGAATGTCCCGTTTTAAGGAGCCGTTCCACAACGGATAGGAATTACGACTCTTTATGAAATCAGAGTCGTTGTTCTGAGCGAACGACGTTGAGACGCTGCTCCCCAACAAAGCCGAGACGATCAGAACTCCTGATAGGGCTTGAGAGAACATAGCTTTTGTACCATCATTGGCAGCCTAGGTTAGGCGGAGGCACGCTAGACAAGCACACTGGTGCGTCTCCTAGCCTCCAGTCCGTATAAGAAAATCTACCGATGCCAGCGGGAATACGCTCCATGCGCGGCAGTCAAGGCCCACAATTTCAGCTCACTGGGCTGCCGTTTTCTCTTGCGTCAACTTCTCTGCACACTCCCTAGCCAGGTGATAGTCGGTGGAGGTAGCTCCTGGCTGTGTCGCCCAGCCACCCTTCCGCACGTACTCGCCCTGTTCCGAGTTCGAAGGGATCTTTTTTATGACTGCCAGGTTCGCTTGCGCATCGCTGTTCTGCAGGAATTTCTCCACACAGACCGGCGTGAGGGCTGCCACGACGGCGGTATCAGCCCGCTCAGCCGCAAGTCTATTAGCTGTGCTGCCAGTCATCCATCCGCCCCAAGAAAATCCGATGACTATCGATGCGACCGCGCCGATAGCTATCCCTTGTAGAAGACGAGTCCGCGACTCGCCCTGCAGAATTGAAGGAACTTGCATGGTACTTCCTTTCGTCCGACGCGCTTCGGACCGACTGGACACCCGGATGGGTGCCGGTTCAGCAAGTTGAACTGATGACCCGAACGCTTGCGGTGGCGTATCGATTAGGGCTGGGCTACACCTTTGTGCGCCGGTAATCTGAGCAAAACAGCTCACTTCAATGCTCAAGGCGCAGCAGTCGAGGTCCTACGATTCAGTTCATTGGGCTCATAAGCTGAGGAGTTATGGCCATCACCTGTTTGAGCCGACTGCCTCAATGGGTGAACTAGACGCTTGCGCCCCGGGTCGCAAACGCATTGTTTGAATACGACGGCATCACCCAGGCAAAGCTCCTCATGTCCCCAGAGGATTCAGCGAAGGCAATCAGGACCATTGCCCCGCGGTGAATGCATGCAACGCGGGCTGACGCGAGCGAGTAGCTCATTGATGCCGGATAGTGGGCGACGAACCAAGGATCCAGCCTTCGGTTAACTGAATGGCGATGTCTTCCTTCGAGCCCGGGTCGATGTCTGCCGGACGCGCAAATTCGTACAAGAGCTGGTCTTGCCGGTCTAAGTGGCGCGCCCATTCCCACATCGCATGAACCTGGCCGCGATCCTTTATCGGATCGGGTTTCGGTTCTCTAACGCTAGGATAGATTTCTGCATGAACGATTGAAATGTGTTCGGGAAGCCAGGAAGCCTTGATGGCCCAACCCGTCTCGAACGGCCAAACGGCAGAGCGCGGTGCGAGTTCTGGTTCGTTGCGCAACTTGTAGAGGTGGGGTATTCCCGTGATGCTTTGGCCGCCTACGCTGGCAGTGCCGAAAAGACGAAATGGCGTTCCACTTTTTGCGCGCTTATCGGTCAAACGCAAAGGCTTTATTAGGTAGCCTTGGGCCGAGGCAAATGGTTGGTCCGGTCGGCGCTGAGGAATATGCAGGTAGGCGGCCTCGGTGGCTGAGCACCAGAAGGGGCCTGCCGCTTCTCGGCTGCTAGACAGCGCAGAATTAATCAAGTTAGCGACCTCGAAACGATTGCTACGGTTGCTAGGTCGGCGGTTCGGCAAAGTTCCCATGTCGTCCTTGACTGCTTCGTTCAGGTACTGCCAAACCAGCCGCCAGGGTAAATCCGATTTGCCGGTCGCTGACTCCAGCGCGGCGGCAAAATCGACGGGATACCCATAAGCGAAGTCAAAACAAACGAGTACGCGCGACCTACTCGTGAGCCACTCGTGCAGCAGCGCGCGGATCAGTTCAATTGCTTCAGTTCGTGAAGATGGGCTTTCAGTTTGTGGCGAATCATCCTCTATTTCGCCGTGAGCGATCCAAATGGCGTCCTGCCGGTTCTTCCGGCGACGCGAGCCCCCGGACCAATCGGTCATGATGTATGCGTCGAAAAAAGGCATGTCGCTGCGCCGTCAAGCTAGCAAATCACCTGCGCAACCTTACCAAAACCGTTTTCTTCCTGGCCTTCAAGACGAAATATTTGAAGACGACGTTGAGCGCAGCAGCTCCATCGTTCGAGGATCCCCCTGGCCACCATAGAATTGATCCAGAGCTTGCTTGAACAACGCACGGTCGGAGTCATCTGACGCCGCTTCAGCAAACAGGGTGAGACAAGATCGAAACTTGAGGTCGTCGGGAGGCCCGAGGATGTCTAATACTGACTTATCCTTATGGCTCACCATCAACCGCACATCATCGCGCAGTCGGCTCCCGAGGAGGGGGTACGCCAAATATCGTTTCGCCTGATCTAAATCGCCGATGGCGTATCGCCGCGCCATAGAGCTATGCCCCAAGCCCGCGAGTTGGGGAAAGACGAACCACGTCCAGTGGGTCTGCTTACGTCCTTCGGTAAGTTCCTTCGCGACCTTGTCATGGACGTCAGACTGAGCATTCACGAAGCGAAGAAGGTCAGCCTCAGTCACGGTCAACCTCCGTTCTGTCGGCTCCCCCGGGATCAAGCATTGATCATGGGTGATGCCGGACTATCCCATGAGAGTCTTTCGCCGCCTGAACTATGGCTTCGCCCAAGCGCGGAATCGCAGCCCGATCCCGGCATCCTGCTCCGGTTCAGGTATCCCCGGCATGTCCAGCATTGAGACCTCTGCCGATCCTCCTTCAAATTGCACGTTGAAGGGTAAGCCCCGTCAGGGTGCGCGAGTGTGGTTCAAGGTGGTGGGAATGCACATGTACCCGCGACATCTGTAACTCCCAGGGGTAGACCGACACGAAGATGCTACTGCCGGTTCTCGAAGATTAGGCAGTATTGCCTCGTTCCGGGATGCGCTTTGCAATCCGCACGCTGAAATACCCGGTCCCCGCGCCGATATCGGCGACAAGCGAAGTGCGCTGCAGATGCAGGGCGTCCAAAATCTCCTCAGGCTTCTGCCAGGCGTCGCGTTCCGGATTATCGACTCCTTGGCCCATTTCTCCGCATCTTCGAATCGACGATGGAAGGCGCCATCGGATGGGCCGTTCATCTGATGGCCCGACCTCGCGTGCTCGACGGGCGTTTCGGACCGCGTCTGGGCCGGAGAGTACCGAACCGCTCCCCCGCCCCAGATCATCGCAACAACGGCTATCGTCGAGACTATTTTGGTTTTCATTTTGTAGCTCCCCCTGGAAGTGGGGACGCAGTGTGCTGTTGCTCGGCAGGCATTCGAAGTGCAGCACGATCTAGCGCCGCTGCGAAGCAGCAATTCCCGAGGCGACGGGAGTGCTATACGCCGTAGCCAGAACAAAAACCTTCGCGCCGATTGGGGTGCGGTCGTAAAGATCGACAATGTCATCATTGGTCAAACGGATGCAGCCGGATGAAACGTTCTGGCCGATAGTCCATGGCTCGTTGGTGCCGTGGATCCTGTATAACGTGTCCTTGTTGCCCTGCCAGAGATACAACGCCCGTGCGCCTATAGGGTTTTCTGGGCCGCCCGGCATTCCTATTCCGCTCTGGAGTTGCGTCATGTGTTGTCTGAGTTCGGGCTTCCGCTGCAGCATTTCGGGGGGAGGGTACCAATCTGGCCATTCCTGTTTGTTGTGAACAGTAGCCGAACCCGACCACCCAAATCCCTCTCCACCGACGCCGACCCCATAACGGATTGCTTGTCCGCCGCCCTGTACCAGGTAGAGAAAGTGACTGCCCGGATCGATAACAATTGTGCCCGGCGAGACAGGCGTCGGATAGGCCACGACCTTGCGCGCAAAAGCTGGATCGGCCTGCCGCGACACCGGAGTAGTCGAAGTCGTCGCGCAGGCGACCAGACCTAGCAGTCCCATCGCCGACACGCCCTTTGCAATGAGGGCTCGAAGGGCCAGTCCCGTCTCCTCGGACTGCATGCGCACCCTCCCAAGCACGCCATTAGCCCCATGCGCATGTTTAGCAGTAAGCTATGTCAAAGCTATGGCTGGGCTGCCGGGATCGAAAAAACCCCGCTCGGTTCGGGCTGCACTGTCCTCTTCTGGCGGAATATGTGCCAGGTGTCAGCCCGCTTCTCAGTGACCGATCCTGGTCAAGAGCGTTGATCGGCGCCGGACCGCCAACAGCCCACGGTCAACTGAATGGTCGGTGAGGTTTCGCGAGCGTGGTTTGCATCAGGAGCTACCACCCTGACCAGCGGAGAAGTTTGGCGTCCTCCGTCAGGCTTCACTGATCCAGTGCGTCTGCCGCTGCACGCAACAAATCAGCGATTTCGCGCTCGGAAAGCTCTGCTGCGCGCATTTCCTTAATACAGTCCACGACCAGCGGAATTACTCGACTAAGCCGATTGACGTGCGCGTAGGATGTTTTCTCTTCTTCGATAGCACTTAGGCGCCAGGCCTTTTCCTGCTCAATGGCGGCCAATCGCTTAGCGAAAAAATCGTTCGGCATGTTCATCTTGGAACTCGCTCCTGCTTGATCGGTTTTCGCTTAAAGCCCCGAAGCGACTCCCGTTAAGGCGTGAGCGTGCCGCACTTGCGTGTAGATAGTCGGTTCTTGGCTTAAGCGGCCACCTTTCCAGCTTGTTGTTTATCGATAACTGTTTCACTTTGGGTGCTGTCCAACTGCGCGCGTATCCAACCCCAAAGCGTCTCAATTTCCAGTGCTGCCTTGCCTTCGCACGCGTATTCGGTAACTCCCAAGCCTATCGCAATGGCATCCTGAAAATCCATGCGCGCGCCCAGTGTCGGCGCGGCTAAAACTCCGAAACGCGTTAACGCCTTTGCTGCTTCGCTTGTTCGCAGGCTAGGGTAGGTAGGTGGGCATTGGTTAAGGAGTAACGCAGCTTTGCGCTCTGCTAAACAAGCGGCGCGAAAAGTCACTGCTGTCACATCCACGTCCAGGCGTGTCGGGCGCGTTGGCAGGAGACAAATGTCTGCAGCTGGCGCCACAAGACGGGCGGTTGCGCTATTTGCGGCGGTATCGAAGACCGCAATTGTAAAGCCAACCTCGGCGAGCCCCGCGAGAATCGCGGGGAGCAGTGGGAGGCGTTCGCTTTCGAGTGGCTCAATCACGAGTTTATTCGGCGTGTTCGCAGCCTTTCGGCGTTCGCCCCAGCTTACGAGCGATGCCTGCGGATCTAGGTCAAGCGCCACCACCCGTTCACCGGCACCCGCCGCTGCTACTGCGAGTGAAGCCGCTAACGTGGTTCTTCCAACTCCGCCCTTTTGCGACAGGAAAGCAATGCTACGCATCGAAGCACCCGTTGAGCCATTTCTGACAGGTGTGGAGTGAGAATGGATTGCCAATTCTTTAATAAAGTGCGGCGAGAGTGGTTAATGAATGATTAAAGGTCGGCGTAGCTGCCTAATTGTCGGAGTGACGCTTGCCGAGATGAGCATGCGAACGTCGATTCACCTGGCCAGACGCTCCTCGGCGACTGATTAAGAAAGGCGGTTTTCTTAACGAGTGATCAGGACGCATTTTGCTTTTGCACGTCTGCTGACGGTGATGGTCAGGCGCTGCCAAGGGTAGATGGCATGAGCGCAATTCGGATATCTAAGGCTCTCAGCGAGCCAACTTGGACCTCATCGCGGCACAAGACATCGGGATGTGGATGCCCGCCTTGCGAAGGTGCCAACGATGATTTGGCAAAACCACCACAATGCCAGCAGGGGTCCGAGATATGCTGAATACGGGTCCCGGAGCGTATACGCTCGACACGGTGGTCCATTACTCGCCTTGGCAGTGTCGGACGGAAGCTCATGCCCAAACCCAGTCCCTCCCTCTATGCCGCGGCGGTTCTGATTTGGTTGCCTCGTGGCGAGCTACCGGACATCGGAGGTTTTGACACGACCAAGGTGCAGCCGCCGCCCACGCCCAATCCGCACCCGTGGTGGCTGCTTCATGAGGCGATCACCTATGCTGTAACCTTGCAAGACAAGCACGGCAAGGTGCCGTGGATTAAGACTGGGGAGCAAATACTGATGCCCAAGCAAATTACGGAGCTTTACCTTACGATGGGCGATGTCAGCACGTTCGGTAGCAAGGTTTGATGAATGGCCGCCTAATACCGCGCTGAGAATTGAACAGCATATTAGGGCAACGGGCGGAACAATCGACTAAGAGCCCACGCGCGTACCATTGTGGCCCTGGGCCTGTTCCGGCAACATTTGCTAAACCATCAACGAACTTCACAAATTCTTTGCCTTCCTTCTTCGTATTCGTTTCAGGTCTATAGCTCAAAACCGATGCGGGGCCACGTGACGGGAAAAATAAAAAGTGGTGAGGCGTCAAACGGAGCTACCTACCCTGATGTGGCCCTTACTCCGTGCTCAAGGTAACCGCAGGATTAAAAATTTCGTCGCGCGCTCAGGTCCGGCAGAGCCGTCCGGGTCAGGATTAAAGCGCGTTAAGGACTAAAACCACAGCCCATCGGACAAGCGGCGTAATTACAAGCATCCCCCGAAGGGGAGCGCCAAAAACAGGGATGAGGTGTCGTGTTTACAGCGTTTGATCGCGTTTGGCCGCTGGTCGGTCTAGCCCTCGCGTTGGCAACCATCGTCTGCTGGATAACCTTTCTCAGCCACGGTGCTATCAAATTACCCTGATCGCATTATTCTCGCATTCTCAGGCGTTTCGCGGGTGCACAGCAGTCGAGGTCCTACGATTCAGTTCATTCCTTTGACTGGGTGCTTGTTGACCGGGATTTTGACGATCATCATCGCCCGGCTCATAGCCTTCCTTCAACTAAGGAGCGCTGCTCTTTGGCTGCTTTGATATAGGTCAACGGTGCTCCGGGGCGAGTGCTAGCTTTTGCGCCGAACTTTGCTCGTTGAAGGAGCGCTTATTAAATAGACGTTCCACTCGTCTGGATTGTTGCGAGCATCAAGGTCGATTTCCCCGTCGCGAATTGCTTGGTCGCGAGACTGCTTCCATTCGGCGTGTTGTGCGGCCGTCGCCTCTCGGACCTCAATGGCCGACTTCCCGTCCCATAGCGACTTTCCGTCCATTCCAGCAAGCGCCCTCAGATCAGATCGCATGCTGCCTCCCTCGTCCTCGATGATCGCGCGCGCTTCATCGTCATCCTCAGCACGAAAAGCCAATACTGCCTTCCCGTTAATAATGGCGACGTACGTATTCATCGTGAACTCCGGTTCGTCGTGAAGGGGTCATGGTCATCGCAAATTCCAGGGGTCGCTGCAATAAATCCAAAAATCCCGATCAGAACTTGCCGCGGGCGCCGACAATGCCCGCGTCGCGGCCTTTCCGGCTGCTGACGCAGTCGCTGTTCTTTGTGTCCGCGACGGAACTTGCGTAGCTAAAAAGTAGCCGGTGGGCTTGACCTAGACTAGAAAGGATCGTGGCATCCGGGGCATTTCTGAGCTATCCGGCTTGGCTTCTGGCGCGGAGGAGGGAGTAGAGGTCAGTCAGTCGCACTGGCAGAACCAAATCATCAGTCCCGGCTTGAGCGCACGCACACTACGATGCTCTATTGTGCGGGAGCGACGGACATACCGCAAAGTGCTCGTTTGAGCGCCAGGCGATTAACCGCTCAGTTTCCGCCCAAGTCAGCCGCTCGACCATCGTTCGGGCTGCGCTAGTTGCTGGTAGCTATCGACGCCTCGCCAGTCTTGCAGCAAGGCCGGAAAAGCGCGAATATTCACACCAGTTCGGGAGTCATCGAATCCCGGTTCAAACTGGTGCCGAAAAGTCGGCTTTTACCGCGATTGGCAAAAAGAAAGAGGCAATATGTTCAAACCAGCACCGCACAAACAGAAACTTCTCATGTTCTGTCTAATTGGCTGGGCTTGGTTCTTGGCGGCTGCAGCGCCGCCTGCCTCGGCCGAGTTCCAGGCATCGGTCATGGCCAAGCTCCCCGATACACCCGAGGGCATGGCAGTCGATTCGAAGGGCAATATCTACACAACCCTCTTTCATACTGGTGAAGTGATCATGTTGAAGGATGACGGCAGCTACGATCACATCGCCTGGGTGCCTTCGAAGGAAGAGAGCGGAAAGGGAGACCTGATCGGGCTCGATTTCGATAAGGAGGACAATATTTATGCGGCGTACAAAGCTCACTCGAAATATGACGCGACCGACTTGACGGATCCTTTTCATCCGTCATGTCGAGATGCGACAGTAACTCGCTCTGGGGTCTATAAGATCGACGCCAAGACGCGAAAGGTAACGGCCTTCGCGACCAAAGCGGAGGGTTGGCCGTTCTGCTTTCCGGACGATGTGGCCATCGACTCGCAAGGCAATGTGTACCTGACGGACCTCACCTACTCGGGCATCTGGAAGATCTCGCCAGATGGCAAGAAATCGGGCATCATCGATGTCACGCTGCATGATTTCGTCACGCTTTTCACCGTTATTTCGGCACCGGAAAGCCCTTCATGCAAACCACCGTACGATCTGCCTCTTCCGGCTTTGACGTAAGCCAAGCTCCGGAAGACATCCGCTTTTTCGAAGAACTAGGCGACGCGATGAGGAAAGGGCTTTCCGCTTCCATCGATTCGACTGACTCGCTGGTAGCTTCCTTCCATCAGATAGGGTTGAACGTCGGCAAAGGCTTCGAATGGCAAACACTGGACGAACCAACCCGGCGCGGGCTTGCGCGCGCGATAAAGGTCGGCTCGCAGGTTGTCGATATAAAATGGGAGGCGGCGGGCGAGGTCACCAACGGCTGGAAGTACACTTTCGCCGGCGGCCGAGCCGGGTACGATCCGGGGCTACGCGCGGCCCTCGCCAAATATGAAGTCGGCGCACAGCTTTCCGATCAAGTGATCTATCCCAACACCAGCGTCGACGACAAGGGCGAACAACTGACCGGCGCACATAAATATGTGCTACATTTCGATGCCGGCAAACTACCGCCCGTCGCGACATTCTGGAACTTGGCTATGTACGGCTCGGATATGCTGTTCGTCGAAAACGACTTCGGCCGCTACAGCTTCGGCAGTACGACCGATGGTCTCAAAAGGAACGCCGACGGTTCCCTCAACATCATTATCCAGAAAGACAAGCCGACCGACCCTTCGAACTGGCTGCCGGCGCCGGCTGGGAACTTCAATCTGACCATGCGCTTTTATGGACCAGAGACCTCAGTGCTGGAAGGCTCCTACCGATTACCAGCCGTGAGACGCATTCCCTAAGTCCGGTATTGATGCTGTGGACGCCTTCTCCATCGGTGCGCGAGTGCCAGGGGTTTTGACACTGACAAAGGTTTCTTCTCTTCCTCTCGAAATTTGCGCGGTGCATGAATCTACTTCTGGGCTTCTCGCCCATCGTGCAATTCGCGTCGGCGCAGCAATTCGGTCGCTTCGGAGCGAAGGACACTCGGCGAGCCGCGCTTACAGAACCGGATTAATGAGTACGCGCCCTAGCCTCTGCGCAGGCACAAAGTTTTTCCGCTGAAGACCTCACCCACCGCACCGTCGAGCGGCGTGTCGTCGAAGCGGTCAACTGGGGTATGCCGGCGGTCAATTTTGATTTGATGTTCCGAGCGATGATCGACAGTGCACGCGTCGCCTCGCAGCCTGGTTTTTACCATCGCAGGAAGGGGCCGAAAGACACAGGTTGCTGCCAGCCCCTCCAGTTCGCATCACCTTGCGCGATACCCCAGCTGCGGCCTGGATTGAGAGAATGCTGATGCCTGATGCTATGAACGGCCGATTTTGTGGAGGATTGTTCTGGAGAAGCGTTTGCTCGTCGATCGGCGGCGGATGCTGAAAGATGCAATACCGCGTACTGGGTGTCGTCGACTCGGCCGTTCGGACCAACCCGAAAATGCTCGATGAAGCCGCGCTCGCGCTTCATGCGATCGCCCGACTCAAAGTCGATCGCTAGATCGATGAGTTGGCTCTGCGCCAAGGACGACGGACCACTTAGTGGCGCCTTCGGCGCAATATTCTTCGACCAGACCGCGTTGATGATCGGCTCAAAGATCGGGAGCGCCACCTTCGCCCCGGTCTCGGCGGAACCTAGCGAGCGGCGCTTGCCATCGCCATTGTCGTAGCCGACCCACACCGCGATGGTCACGTCATTGGTAAAGCCAATGAACCAGCCATCAACCGAATCCTCGGTCGTGCCGGTCTTGCCGGCGACGTAGGGCGAGAGTGCGCTGATCGCGCGCGCGGTGCCGCGGGCGACGACGCCCTGCAGCATGGTCTTAAGCTGATAGAAAGACGTATGATCGGCCGCTGCTCCGATTGTCGGCAGCGCAGTGTTTGGGTACTCATAAATGGTACGGCCACTAGCTTCAATTGAGTCGATTGCATGCGGCTGCGGCCGCGCACCTTCATCGGCGACGGCGGCATAGAAGGCGGCGAGATTGATCATGCGTACCGGCTGGGCGCCAAGCACGAACGGATAGTAGCGAACGCATTCAGTGTAAATCTTCGCGGCTACCGCTGTCGCGCAGATGTCGTCCAGGCTCCGCTCCGGCTCGGCTTCGATGCCGCCGTCGAGCAGATGGGCGGTGACCGTATTGACCGAATTCTCCAGGCCGCGGCGCATTGTGTAGATACCACCTGCGTCGTTACCGGCGTTTCGCGGCTTCCAATAATCCTCCTCGCGTGCACTGGTGGGTTCGGGGGCAGTAGTCACGCCGTAGGCCCCGCTGCCGCGAGCACCGACCGGCGGCAGCGTGATCGGATCGCCGAGTACGAGAGTATTCGGCTGGAGACCCTTCTGCAGCGCCGTGAGATAGGTCAGCGGCTTGATCGCCGAACCCGGCTGACGTTGCGTCTGCGTGGTGCGATTAAGCTGGCTTAAGGGATACGAGAAGCTCCCCGCCATGGCGAGGATGCGGCCCGTCTTGTTCTCCAGCACCAGCGCCGCACCCTGCACCGTCGGCCGCACGCGCAGTCGCGCCTGCGCGGTGGCCCTGGTCTTGCCCTCGATAACGCGGACATAGACGACGTCGTACTGGTTGAGGCTGCGCCTGATCCTCCCGCCTGAGATTACCAAGGGCAGGATGCGGCCGTCGGCGAGACCAACGCGGAACGCGTCGTCGTCACGCTTGCCGCTTTTGAGGATGACCGCCGGCTCCCAGTGGACGTCGTAGAGCGGCAAGTGAACTTTCGCGAGCGCCTGCTGCCACGCCGGCATCACCTCCGGCGCGGCATCCGCGGTCGCGCTGGGCGCGCCGCCGCCGCGATTACCGGCAGAGAGCTTTTTCACCGCGTCGGAAATGTTGGCTTCCGGACCATGGAACTGAACGCGGCCGGCTTCGATTTCGTAGTGCGCCAGTCCTTCCTGCAACGCCGCTTCGGTATCGCGCTGCAGGGTGGCGTTGATGGTCGAATGCACCGTGTAGGGTTGGGCGGTGAGGCTCTCGATGCCGTCCGCCTTGGCCTCGCGGCCGAGAAAATCGACGAAATGGAACCCGCTGTTGCGCCGCTGGCGGTCGAGGGCGGCGATCTTCGGCGGCGCAGCCAACGCCTCAGCCTTCTGCTCCGGGCTGATGACCCCGTCCTCCTGCATGCGGCCGAGCACATAGGCCAGGCGTTCCTTGGCGCGCTCAGGACGGCGGTCGGGATTGAAGAAGTTCGGTCCCTTGAGGAGACCCGCCAGCATAGCCCCCTCGCCAAGGGTGAGCGCCTTGGCCGATTTGCCGAAATAGCTCCGCGCGGCCATCTCGACGCCCCATGAGCCGCGGCCGAGGTAGGCCGAATTGAGGTAGAGCTCGAGAATTTCCGCCTTGGTCAGCGCGCTCTCGACCCGCGACGCCACAATGATCTCGCGAATCTTGCGCTCATAGGTCACGTCCTCGCCTACCAGCAGGTTCTTCACCACCTGCTGCGTGATGGTCGAGCCGCCCTGCGGGCGGCCCGATTCGCCGAGATTACCCATGAAGGCGCGGATGATGCCGCGCTCGTCCACGCCATGATGCTGGTAGAACCGCCTGTCCTCGGCGGCCACAAAGGCCTTCTGCACAGATTCGGGGATGT
>Ga0210408_10004192_pt1 | contig 12954 bp, 13 predicted proteins | sample IncBWH4MmetaG_FD_155471 | JGI IMG/M metagenome (GOLD analysis project Ga0210408, IMG submission 155471) | Forest soil microbial communities from Barre Woods Harvard Forest LTER site, Petersham, Massachusetts, United States - Inc-BW-H-4-M | ecosystem: Environmental > Terrestrial > Soil >...
ACGTGGTGGCGATGACCATCGAGAGCGTCATTACGGTGAATAGGCTGAGCAGAAGAAGCGTAGTGACCAGCGCGACTCCGCGATTCCGTCTATTTTCTGTTTTTGTCATATTGTTTGTCATAGTCATCCTCAATCGGTCATGCTCATGTTTCGGGGGTTAATCACGACGGAAACACCCTGAATTTCGTAGGGCCCGTTATCGAACGAGTTCCGGAACGTATAGGAAGGATCTGGGTTCGGGTTGGTCCGTCCAATGAGCGATACCATGATGGACCGGACCAGCGTGTAATTGTAATGAACCGGGCTTCCGTTGTCGTAATTGCCCGCATCGAAGCTGTACGTGGTCGTATCCGTGTCGGTGGTATTGTTGAACAGCGAGGCCCCAAGCTTGAAACCAATGACTTGGGTTGCCAGCGTTTTTTGCGAAAGGGTCTGGGACAGCCCCGTAACCGTGCGCGTCAGTACTGGATTCGACGGATTTGAAATGTCCACTTGATAGGTGATTGGCAAGATGCGAAGCACCCAATCGGTGGAACAGAAAGAATTGAAAAGCATGGTATTGGTGTTTGTGGTCATGTTATACGGATCGTTTGCCGTGGAGGTATTCAGCCCTGGCGGACTTGGTGAACCCGCGGTAGTTCCGTAAGTGAGGAGCACATACCAATAGGTGCCGATTTTCGCGGTTGCGCCCGCGGACGCCAGTTTCGCTGTCGTATATTGTGATCCGCTGTTGGTGACAAAGAGAATTTGGTCGCCTGACAAATAGCTCGCTGCCGCGGTCGTTGCGGCCGCTGGCGCTGTGGTGCCGGTACCATACCCGGTTGTGCTGCCGGAAGGCGACAGGTAGGCCGTGCCGTTTGCACCTGACGTCGCCGCGGTCGTATCGATGCAGCCGCTGGTGCTGCTCATCGGATTGGCCGGCGGCGTGGCTTTATCTGCGGTTATGATGCTCATTTGGTCGAAGCAACTCGCGCTGTACGTCAGCGGAGAACCGCTTCGGCAGTCTCCGCCCGACGACACTACATTGTTCGTCACTACGACGCCGACGGGATAGTTCGGAATGTTTGCTCCCGTATAATAATTCGCCCCGGCGTTGGCGATATCGATCTGCATCTGGGCCACGGCGTTTCGCAGCGAGATATTCACCTCCGCCAGATTCTGCTGCCGGTTGAAAATCGGCTGATGCTGAGCCATCAGCGAAAATGCCGCTGAGCTGATGATCCCGAAGATGAGCGTGGCGACCATGAGTTCGAGCAGCGTAAATCCGGTGTCGCACGTCTTTCGAGACATTGGCATCATTCCTCGCTTTTCCACGAATCCACTCATGGCCGCACCGTACTCATCTGAAAATTGATCGCCGGTTTCACGATCGACAGGCTGACGCTGACCGTGATGCGTCGACTTCCAGTCAGGGTAAGGCCATTCACGACGGGATCGCTTTCGATAAGCCACCGGCGATGGAAACCGACGTTGCCCGTCCCGGAAGGGGCCGGCGAATTGCTACTGGGGATCACTTCACCTGTGGATTTGTGGATGACACTGACGTACCCGCTGCCGGTTGCGACGGTTTCAGAGACCTGCCCATTGGTATTTGACAGGTCAATATCGTCATAATAATTGAGGCTGCCAACCGTGGTATCCGTCGTGAGGCTTCCGCCGGCGGCGACGTGGGCGTCAACGCTGCGCCATCGGTTCAAGTCCTCGAGCTTTTCCGACGCCAGCGTCGTTGCTAAAGCCATGTATCGAGCCCGCTCCGTTCCGGACAGGCTTTGTGCGACGAGAGCCGCCATCGCCGACAGGCCAATCGCCAGGATCGTAATCGAAATCAGGACTTCGAGGAGAGAGAAGCCCGATTTCTTGATTCTCTTACTGCACTGTGACGTTTCCATAGTTGGACACCGTAATTGTCTTCGTCGAAATTCTCTTCGTTCATCCTCGTTCGTGCGCAATGGCAACTACTTTGAAGCCGACCATCAGAACGCCCATGACGACCGCGATCTCCGGCCTCGCTAAACCACCCACCTGGCTGAGACTAACAAGGGGGGGTTCCAATGGTTCCCGTGGCGACGCCAACATTTCCATAATTGCTCACCGACACTGTCTGACATGCCCCCTGATACGTGATGCTGAACGGACTGGCTCCAGCTTGTATTTGAACGAACCCGTTCGGTAAGAATCTGACGGTCGTGTCTTGATTGAATGTCATCGGCCAGCTCGCCAGCGGCACTGAGGAGCCGACGTTTTGGTATGTGGCGCCGCTCGGCAAGTTCTGAATCTGGTAGCTATTGGTCGACGCAGTGAATACGACTTGGTGCGGATAACCCTTCATCAACGCCTGGAACCGCGTAGATTGGATCGCCCACTTGGCCATCGCGACCGCGCTGTTCAACCGATAAGAATTCACCCCAGACTTGACTTGAGGGGCCGCGATAGCCGTCAGAATTGAGCCAATCATTATGACCATTACGACTTCAAGCATCGTGTAACCGCGAATTGTTCGGGAGGATCCACTTCCTAATTGTCGGCTACGTTTGTTTTCCTGGGCGTGCGTCATGAAAACATCCTTTTGTGCATTTCACCCTCTTCGGAGATTCCGGGGGGAAGATGCGGTTCGCTCTTATTAGTGCAACTGCCCCGCCAAGCCTGGTATTCAGCGTATAACACTGATTACAAATAGCTTATGCTTGTCCGTGGCAAATTCTGCATCCTCTTTCCAGAACCTAATGAGTAGAAACTGTACAAATCGAGTCCGAGCCCTCTTGATCAAGATTTGAGCCTTATCCAAGTCAAACTTATCCACCACCTTTGGCTAATCGGCATTAGGCTTCATTTTCTTTAGTTTCAGGAAAATAGAGGCGCGACCTTCGTTTGGCTGGTGACGAAGGACCGACTAATTCTTGCCCAGGGGAAGTGCGTGGTAGAAATCGACTTGGCGCGTGGTCGACTCTCGCGGTTCAATTTCCAAATCGAGGTTGGGATCTATGGAGGCGGAAGGGAATGCTTATGTCATCGTGCTTAGGTGGCGGCGCTTATAAATCCTCGTACTCCAATCAGCCATATCCAGTCCTGCTAATTAGCAGGCACCTTTAACTTGTTGCGTAGTTAGACTCGGGGCAGGGTGCCTTGCCCAATTCTTATGGCCCTTGCCGAAAGCGCGCGGAGAAAGACGCTGCGGACGCCGGTACCGTGCATTCAGATTGCGCCGGCCAGCCTGGATCGGTCGACGAGTTTCGGCACAGCGAAGTTGAGTTATAGATGACGTTTCCCAGGACGACCGGCCCATCCAGCGGCTCCGCATATATCCGGTAAGCCTGCGAAGTTCCAACCTTCAATCGCTGCAGGGAAAACGAGCCGTCAAATTGCGTTGGGCCAGGGTCGCCGCAACTCCAACCGGCCAGCACTGCCGCAGTCACTGTTCCGGTTGCGTTGTCGAGGGCCACGACTTGCGCGGGAAAAGTACCGGTCACTCCGGCGGGCGAAATGGGCAAAGTGAGCGGGTTCGCAGGCAGGACGCGCCCGCTGATGGCGCCAATGTGCGCGGAGTCGGCTGGATCCGGATACAAGACGCGCAACCCGGTTCGATCGTCGTCCGAAAGCGGGGCATCGGGAGATTGCGCGGTGGGCCTTGTGCCCGTCATTTGGCCCGGCAAAGGGGCGAAGGGAAACATCATCGCGCCCCACACGCCAGAATGATTGAAACCGAAGGTGTGGCCGAGTTCGTGAATCAATATAGATTCGAGGTCGAATGCGTTCGGGTGGGAGTGGAGCGCCGCAGGAGTAGCGAATGTCGTATTGGGATCGGTAGGCAAGAGCAACACGTCCGCATCCAAAATCTGGCCAACGAAAGTGGAGACGCCGGCACCCGAGGGAAGCTGCTCACCCAGCGAGTCTGCCGAAACGACGCGTGTAAATGCCAGAACCCCGAGTGCGAACCCGGGGTCGTTCTGATCGAAGCAGATGGCATTTAGTCCGTCAGATGAATCGCAAGCGGGCGCCGCGTCGGTGCGCTGCAGGACGTCGAGAGATGTGGGCACGAGCGCGCTTCCAGGAACGCTCGTCCACACCGACAGCGATTCTTGAATGACCGCCTCGATTTCGTTCAGTTGGCCATCCGGGGTTTGGCCCGCAGTGAGAATCGTGACGGGGCTTGTGCTGAGCAATGTGCTCCAATCGCGGTTAATCGAGCCGGGCGTGGAAATGTCGAAGCGCGTGAGTTGCGGGCAGGAAGTTCCGCCCGACGCCGACGCGGCCAGACGCATGTCCGCCACGGTGGTTCCCAGATCGTACGCCCCGGTGTACGAGGCGGTAATTTGCAACAGGAATATGCAAGCAACGGCAAACGACAGCGCACTGCGGAATTGACGGCGGCGGTTTGCGCTCATCTGGTTTTCCCCTCCCTGCGCGCGGCTGCAGTGGCAATTCGCGCGCGAAACTCCTCGATCGGCATCCGGCGGATGCCTTCAGTGCGAAACGTGCGAGTCGCGGTGTCGAATACGGAGAAGGCACTGGAATCCTGCGTCAGGATCTCGCCGCCGGTTCGCACATCGCGCGAAATTCGGAAGGTCCCCTGGACCCATCCCGCCACCGTGAATCCTCCCGCAGGCATCCGTTGCAGGAATACGACCGCGTCGTCTCCCCGATGGAATTTCGGAGTGCCATCCACAGTGGCCGTCAAATGGCCCACGCGTCCGCCCGGCAATCGGATCGCAATTTCACTGGGCAATTGACCCTTCATCGTTTCCACAACCTCGACCGTCGCCAGAGTCCAAATCGAGCCGTTCTCCCAGCGCGATTGGGCGCTTGCACAGCGCACGCGCGCGACTGCGTCGGACCCCGCGGCCAACTGCTCAAGGCTGAGCCGCGCAAGCGTGGTGGCGCCGATTGCCGGCAAGAATAGGAACGCGGGCAGGAGCAAAATCGTAAGTCGCAGTCTGGTTGGCATTAACGAACCTCGATAGCGCCAGTTCCGGCGGCTTTGTCGCCTTCCGGATTTTCAACAAATAAAGTTCGCGGGCCTGGAGCTGCCGTAGCGGGGACCTGCAACGTCAAATGCAGGATCCCTAGGCCGAGCGGCTCGCGACTGATAACGGAGATGTCCGGGTTTGCTGGACCACTGACCGTAAGGGTGAATGAGGGTTCGAGAGCGCTCACGGAAAAAACGCACAGGTCCGCGGCCCCGGTCCCCGCAACGGGCCGCTGAATGATTACCGGGCTTCCGCTAAGCACGCAGGACGAAGTCGAAAAGGAGAAGGCTCCGATTGCGCCAATGTTCAAAGTGACATTTCCCGCCACTCCCGATCCGCCATTGGTGCTGAGTTCCACGACAATGATGTCATTTCCGGGGCTCGCCGGCGCACTGGGCGTCAGCGGAATCGTCCCGGCACCCGAGCCCCGCGCCAGCACAACGAACGTTTGCGCATTGGAAAGTGTTCCGTCGGGATTCTGCAATTGCACCAAAAGGTTTCCAGCGGATTGCAGGTCAGCGGCGGCGGGCGAAGTTATGCATTGAACACTCGATGTGCAGGACGTAGCTCGTGAACTGCCCGCAATCATAATCGTGGAGCCGGGCCCCGGATTGGATGGTGAAAAGTTGCTGCCGGAGACCAGCAGGGTAAAGCCTCCCGCCGAGCCCGCGTAGGCGCTCGTGGGACTGAGTGAAAAAATGGCTGGGCCGCTTGCAATCGTTACACTTGCCGTCGCCGATTGAGATTCATCCTCGGCACTCGTAGCGGCAATTTCGATTTGGTCGGGCGAGGGCGCAGTTGGAGGTGCAGTGTAAAGCCCGGTGGAATCAATGGAGCCGCAGGCCATGGGATCGCCGCACCCTGCGCCCGTGATTGTCCAGAAGACCTGTTGATTGTCAGTGCCCGTAACGCTGGCGGTGAATCGTTGCTGCCCCATTCCTGCCAATGTCGCGCCTCCCGGCTGAACACCGACAAGAATGTGAGGCAGAATCGTGACGCTGGCCGAAGCGCTGCGGTCTCGGTCCGCCTGGCTCGTTGCCCTGATGTTGACGGGATTGTGAGACGGCAACCCAGCAGGAGCAACGTAGTCAATATCCCCGCCGTTGCTGGCCGAAACTGTCTGACATGGGTTAGACCCTGCGGCACAAATCCGGCCCGTTGTCGAATTTCCTCCTGGAATCCCGTTGACCAGCCAGGCGACATTTTGATTTAGAGTGTTGTAGACGTGCGCGGTCAATGTTTGCATGTGACTGACGGCAAGTGACGCGACAGCAGGCGTTAAAGTTATGCTGATGGCGGTTGTGAACGTGATGGTTGCGCTTGCGGAAAAGCTTGGATCGGCATTGCTGCGCGCATGCACGGTCACCGATCCGCCCGCGGGCAGGGTTAGCGGTGCTGTGAACAACGCATTGTCAGGATCCGTTTGCGAATTTGGGACCAATCCGACCGCCGTGTTTCCACCCACGATTCCGTTGACGTCCCACGTCACGGTCGCGTCCCGCGCTCCGGTTACGGTGGCTTGGAAGGATTGCGCGGCCCCAAGCGCCACCGTCGCCGAGGAGGGAGAGATCAATACGCCGATCAACGCACCAATGGAAACGGAAATGGAGGCCGCCTTGGATGGATCGGCTTGCGGCGTGGCAACAATCTGAACGGTTGCAGGGGAAGGCGGGAGCGAGGGTGCGGCATAGACTCCGCTCGCGGAAACCGTCCCGCACGCCGCGCCCGTGCAGCCGGTCCCCGCAACGCTCCAGGAAACCGCGCGGCTTGGATTCGAGTTTGCTGCCGGCGTGAGTGTCGCCGTGAAATTAGCTGTGCTGCCTGTGTTGACGGACGACGGCCCAGTCACGCTCAGGGAAAATGAGCTCGTTACGGTAATCGTCGCGGCGCCGCTCTTGGTTGGATCAGCCACGCTGAGGGCGGTGAGAGAAATGCTCGGGGGCGATGTGAGAAATTGGGGAGCTGTGTAGACGCCGCCCGCGTCGATCGTTCCGAAAGCCGCATTACCTCCTAAGATGCCATTCACGCTCCAGCTCACGGCTGTATTCGGTGTATTGCTGACTGTGACGGTGAACCTTTGTGTCTCGCCCAGCAGAAGAGAAGCACTAGATGGTGCGACCGCCAGTGTAATAGCCGAAGGAGGGAGCTGTGACGGTCCCGATCCTACGAGTCCGCCACAGCCCAGGGATGACGCGACGAGAAGCAGCGCGGGACGCCAGTAATGCGAGGTGCGAGTCAAAGAGCAGCGTCCGCGGAGTTTCGTGCCTCTATCCATTGCGGCGGGAATTGCACGCGGTGTGCCAGTGTGGTGCATTCGAAGGGAGCATTCACTTTGTAGGATCGTGTTCTGGTTCCAGCCGGGAAAGAATTCGTGCAAGCCTTAGGCCAGCAGCAGGTTGCTGCTATGCGATCACCTGGGATCAAGAGGCGAAGGAAGACCGGCGCTGAGATTTTCAATTCGCGTTGTTGCTCTGTTTGTGCCGGATTGGGAAAAGCAATCGGGAAGGGCGATTCAATTTGGTGCCCTCGACTGATCCCTGGTTGACAGGGATGCCTGTGGCTTGAATAATCCCTGCATGCCTCGTCCTGAAGTGGCACACCGCGTTAAGAGTTATTCGGCGGCAACGGGCTACGTGTACCAATACTATTTTTATGAGGTGGAGAAATCAAAGCGTGGAGCGGCAGAGGGGACCGAGTACGTGTACATGGCTTCGGTCGACCGGAAGCATGTCTTCCCGGTGCGAATCTTTGTGAAGAAAGACGCGCTGGAGAAGTGGTCTGCGCACACTGGGCGGCAATTTACCGGAACAGAAGAATATGCCCTTGCCAAAATGCGTTTGTTCCAGGCCTTTGACGAAGTGGAAGAGCTTGCCTCCGCAAAGAATCCCGATCTCTCGGTCGATGAGTCGAATCTCGAGACTCTCCTATCACAATTAGATCTTTGAGCTTGGTGCCGTGGCGCCGGCGTCTCACCGGCGGTTTTGCAGCGCATCGCAATCAGAAAATCGTCGGCGGGACGCCGGCGCCACGCAGGGCCTGTGTTTCTTGCCGATTTTGATTCTATTGGATGCGGAATGATGCAGTTGGATCAAACATACGCGGCACAACTCTGCTGATCTAGAAGAATAGCTGAGTCACGTGCGATGTCAATTCCATTCACGAAAAATCTGACTTTGCATTCAGAAACTAGATGATTTTCATTCGAATGGAAAACCTCATCGCATATCTATTTTCGGAACACTTCCCTTAGTGCGTTCGCGAGGTTGGGCTGTAAGAACGAGTATCCCGACTCCGCTAGCTTGGACGGCATCACCCTTTGGCTGATCAGCAGCAATGCATCCGCCATTTCTCCGAGCGCCAGGCGAAGCGCGAACGCAGGCGCGGGAAAAAGGGCCGGCCGGTGAAGTGTTTTTGCCAGGATCGTCGTGAAATCGCTGTTTCGAACTGGGTTCGGAGTAACCGCATTGACAGGTCCAGTGAGCGCAGAGCTGGTAAGTGCGAATTGAATGATGTTGACGGCTTCCTGCAGCGTTAGCCAGGACATCCATTGGCGGCCACCGCCCAATCGCCCGCCCGCGCCAAGTTTAAAGGGCAACGCCATTCGCGGAAGCGCCCCCCCGTGCGCCGCCAGGATGATTCCAGATCGCAAGTTCACCACGCGCGCGCCGAACTGGGCTCCGCGGGCGGATTCCGCTTCCCATTCCGTGCATAGCGCGGCCAGGAAATCGTTTCCTGTAGCGCTTATTTCGGTAAGAGTTTCGTCACCGCGATTGCCGTAGTAGCCGATGGCCGACGCCGCCACTATCACGCGCGGCGGCCGTTGCAATTTCGCCAGCGCACCGACCAGATGCCGCGTGGCGTCGATCCGGCTCGTTCGCAACAGCGCCTTACGGGAAGCATTCCATCGTCCCCCGGCGATGGATGCTCCCGCAAGGTGAATGAGCGCCTCCGCACCCTCCGCTCCTGCCGCGTCGAATTTGCCCGCAACAGGGTCCCATGGGACGGTTTCTGCGTGAACCCCGGAAGGACTCTTGTGCGTCGTTCCGGGCCGAACAAGCCGCGCAATTGAATGACCTTGTCCCTTGAGCGTTTCAACTACTGCCGTGCCCAGGAATCCAGTCGAGCCCGAAACTAGAATGCGCATGTGCAAAGCCTCCCAGTCCCTTTTCCACGCTACGGTGTGGCCGCTTGCAAGGTCAAATGAATTTCGGATTTGTAATCTCCGATCTCTTCTTATTTTTTGAACGGGCCGAATTTTCAGAATTGGGACAAAATTTCGTTGGAGCATTCGTCGGTGACACGGAGGCGGTTTGGCTTTCGTGAGCCGCCACCAACATGTTAGGATTTCGCGGGGGGAAAAGTATGGGACATCGACGAAACGCCAACATTCTGAAAGCGGCCCGCGAGGGAATCATGAGCCGTCGAGGCTTGCTGCAACGCGCCGGATGGACGGTGGCGGCCGCCGCGCTCCCGAGTGGATTATTTGCAGCCGAGAGCGTCAGCCCCGTAATGGTCAAGCTCAGCGCCTACATGAGCGAAGCCGCTGGACGAGCTCTGCCGGATGAAGTGGTCGAGAAAGCCAAGCATCACATCCTCGACACGTTTGCCGCCATGATCTCCGGGTCCGATCTGCCTCCGGCGCGCGCCGCCTTTACTTATGCCCGCGACTTTACAACCGACAAGACGGCGACGATCGTGGCCTCGAAAATGACGGCGAGCCCTCCCGAGGCCGCATTCATCAACGGCATGCTGGCGCATTCCGATGAAACCGACGACTCCAACGAATTCTCGCAATCGCATCCCGGCTGCGCGGTTGTTCCCGCCACGCTGGCGGCTGGTGAAAAGTTCGGCATCGACGGTGCACGCTTTTTGCGCGCTGTGACGCTTGGTTACGACGTCGGGCCGCGCATGACCATCAGTTTTGGCGCGCTCGATTTCCGGAATAACAGTCACAAGAGTACGCACGCCATCTCAAGCGTGTTTGGCGCGGCGGCCGCGGCGGGATGCGCTGCGAACTTAAACGCGCAGCAGATGCGCTGGCTGCTGGATTACACTTCCCAGCAATCCTCGGGCATTGGCGCGTGGAATCGCGATACCGAACACATCGAGAAAGCCTTTGTCTTTGCCGGCATGAATGCGCGCAACGGAGTCACTTCGGCCCTCGTGGTCCATGCAGGATTTAATGGCCTCGATGACATCTTTTCGGGCGTCGACAATTATTTCCAGGCCTACGCTCCGAAGGCCAATACGGAAGAGCTCGTCTCGCAGCTCGGCGAGCGGTACGAGATTGCCCGAACCAACATCAAGAAATGGACCGTGGGTTCGCCGATCCAGGCGCCGCTCGATTGCATGTACAACATTCTGAAAAAGCGCCCCGTGAATCCCGACGAAGTGAAGTCCGTCGTCGTGCGTCTGGCCAACAGCGAGGCGCGCGTCGTCGACAACCGCGAGATGCCGGATATCTGCCTGCAGCACATGGTCGCCGTGATGCTCATGGACAAAACCGCTTCGTTCCGCGCGGCGCACGACAAGCCTCGCATGAAAGATCCGGCCGTCCTCGCCGTTCGCGCCAAGGTGCAGCTCGTTCCAAGCGAGGAGCTCGAGAAGCTGGAACCGGCGCGGCAGGCCATCGTGGAGATCACTTTAAACGACGGAACGGTTCTCTCCGATCGCGTCACGGACGTGCGCGGAACAGTGGATAATCCGATGACCCGCGAAGAGGTGGTCCAGAAATGCCGCGACCTGGTGGAACCGGTCCTTGGCAAAGCGAACTGCGCGAACCTGATCGACAAGGTGATGGGGATCGAAAAAGTCACGGACATCCGCGACCTTCGCGGAGTGCTGCAAAAGTCCTGATGGAGATTCGACCCCCGTTTAATAGGTGAGAGTTACTTAATAGTAATCTTCTCCACGGTCCAGGTGGAGCAGTCGCCCTTGATCAGTACATTGTCGGAAACGGCGTGCATCTCGTGAATCAGGCAGCCGGTCTGGCCGTGGCCCAGGCTGGTTTGCGCCCAGCCAAGCAGTTTTCCTTCGTGATCCAGCCGGTAGATTTTGCCGGTCCCGTCGCCGCTGTAGATATACTTCGGAGTAACCTGAACGGTCCAGGGAGCGCCCACGCCGCTGTAACTGGCCTTGAATTTCAGATCGGTGTCGTAGACCTGAATGCGGAAATTGCCGCGGTCGGCGACATAGACGTTGCCTTGTGGGTCCGTGGCGATGCCATGCGGCGTGCTGAACTGGTTGTCACCGGAACCGTGCGTTCCCACAGCCTTCACCCAGGTGCCGTCCTTCGCGATCTTGACGACGCGCGAGTTCCCATAGCCGTCGCTTACGAACATGTTGTCCTGGGTATCAAAAGCGATGTCGGTTTCCCGGTTGAAGGTGCCCATCGTTCCGGCCGGATAGCGCTCCGTGACTTTCTCGCCGCGTTCGAGGAAGCGTTCCATATAGTCGATCGCCTCGGGCTTGCGGCCGAGGGTCATCTTGACGTTGGCATTTGGGTCGAACTTGACGATCATTTCGGAACCCTCATCCACCATCCACACGTTGTCGTACTTATCCACGCGAACGGAATGCGCGAAGGACGCGGCGTAGTTGTCCGGACCCCACAGCTTGACGAATTTCATATTTTGATCGAACTCGAAAAGCTCCGCGGCCGTTCCGCCGCGTGAACTCCCGCCCTTGCCCGTGCGCGAGTACACGAACAGGTGGCCCTTGGAATTCATGGAGACGCCTTCGGTTTCTCCGATGGTGTGATCGGGGACGACGAGGTTCAACACTTCTTCATTGATCTGCAATTTCGGAGTGTCAGCCTCGAGAGCAAGCTGTTTGGCGATTGCGGCCTGTCTCTCCGGAGTGGGAGGGCCGAACTGGGCCTGAACCCGGCTCGTCTTCGCGATCATCAAAGCGCCAAGCGCGAAAAAGGAAAACAGCACGATGGAGCGTTTCATATAGTGAAACTCCTTTTACAATTGAGCATCCAGCCGAGGCTCGCCCGGAAGGTTTTGCTCATGATTGTCGGTTTTTCCACTCGAGGCGCGTATCCTACACCTAAACTCGGACCGGTGTGAGATTTTGTGAAAGTACTTGATGCCGAAGAACTTTTCCGACGAAACGATGTGTAGCGCCCGCCTTCAGGCGGGCACCGGAGATTCGAGAAAATAAATTCGAGCAAATAGTTTCAAGCGCACGCTCGTCCGCCGCGGCGGACGAGCGCTACACGACATGTGGAACTTTTCTTGGCTCGCGGATAGAATGATTGAATGCGTGTGCGTGTGCTTTTTTTTGGGCGGCTCAAAGACATCGTGGGCAGGGGGGAAGAGCAGGCGGAGCTCTCCGACGGCGCACGTGTCGAGGATCTGTTTGAGCGCTACGGACGGAGTTTTCCGGAGCTTGCCAAGTTTCGCGCTTCAGTGGTCGCGTCCGTGAATCAGGAATTCGCGGAGTGGCGCGCGCCGCTTGCCTCGGGCGACGAAGTCGCGTTTCTTCCTCCTGTCAGCGGCGGAGCGACTCCCGCTGATGCCGCGGTCGAGGAAAACTTGTGTGCCCTGGTTCGACGGCCGATCGAGACGTCGGAGATCGTTGCGCAGCTCAAGGCGCCGCCCGATGGCGCTGTGGTGGCGTTTGAAGGGATCGTGCGCAATCATTCCGCCGGCCGCTCGACCCTGTACCTCGAATATGAGGCTTATGAGGCGATGGCCATTGCCAAAATGCGCGAAATTGGCGCGGAAATGCGCGAAAAATTCGCGATCCGGCGATTTGCAATGGTTCACCGGCTGGGCCGGCTGGAGATTGGCGAAACGTCGGTGCTCATCGTGGTCTGCTCGGCTCATCGCGCTGCCGCCTTCGATGCCTGCCGCTTCGGCATCGACACCCTGAAGCGCAGCGTGCCCATCTGGAAGAAGGAATTCTTCCGCGACGGTGCCGTCTGGGCCGAAGGAGAAATCCCTTCCGCCTGAGCAATCCTTTTCGCGAGAGAAGGAATCGT
>Ga0210408_10004193_pt1 | contig 12952 bp, 13 predicted proteins | sample IncBWH4MmetaG_FD_155471 | JGI IMG/M metagenome (GOLD analysis project Ga0210408, IMG submission 155471) | Forest soil microbial communities from Barre Woods Harvard Forest LTER site, Petersham, Massachusetts, United States - Inc-BW-H-4-M | ecosystem: Environmental > Terrestrial > Soil >...
CGAACTCTGTTCGGCAGCGACGTATCGATCGATTGCAAAACGGCCAGGGGGGATCTTCCAAAAGAGACAGCCATGCCGCTCGCGTTGATCATCAATGAACTGCTGATGAATGCGGTAAAATACGGCGGCAACCGGCATGGGCAAGTCATCGTCACAGTCGGCTTGAGCCGGCGCCCGGGACTATACGAGCTTTGTGTGCAAGACGAGGGGTTCGGCTTCGATTTGGCGAACCCCAAAAGTCGCTTGTCGGGTCTCGGATTGGTCGGGGCGCTCACGCAACGGCTCGGTGGGAGCTTCAGTGTGGAGCGAACTCCGGGAGCGCGTTGCACAGTAAGATTCCCAGACCGGTGACATGCGCCAGTGTGGCCGATCACGCGTGCCCAGTGGCCTTGCAAAGGGCGAATCATAGGTTCATTCATGACGCACGAAGACACCAATGAAAATGGCGACGTGTTGGCGTGTGCGCCGCATTTTGCGCAGTACGGGCAAGCGCGCCTCATGGCTCCAGTTTCGCCCATCTTGCGGTGCAGTTCTGATGCAAGTAAGCCGCCGCTATATCTCGCACGAAGCTCTCAAGCGCGCCTCCCGCCAGGTTGCCGGTAGTTGTGGATCTTGGCATCCTTCGGAGTTGGTGCGATGTCGGAGTTGAATCCGCAATGAGCGACTAGGTAGACGCGCCGGTCGCGTCAATGAAAAGACTCGGGGGAAAAAATCAGGCCGGCCGACTGGCCGATCGGCGTGTTTCCCTGGCGATCGGCATCGAGAGCGATCGTGTGGAAGAGCCGCTGTGGCGTCTCGCCGACGATGGCGTCGAAATCGTTGATCATGTGGGCCTGATCGGCAAAGCCGCAGGCATATGCGATATCCGCCCAGGCCGATCCCGCTTGCCGCATGGCCAGGATCTTCTCGATGCGTGCGACGCGTGCAAACTGCTTCGGGCTCGCCCCGAACATCGCTCGAAAGCCGCGCGACAAATGCCGCTCGCAGACGTCCAATTGCGCCGCCAGCCGACGCACGCGTAGCGAGGGATTGCGTCGCAAACATTGCGCAGCCCTGCACACGATCGGGTCCGGCTGGCGTTGACGCAAGTTTCGCAGCAAGACACTTTCGATGCGCGCGAACCGTGCGGCGCTATCCGAAGCCTCCATCAACATTTCTTCGAGCAAGGACACCTCGGCCGCACTGAAAAGATTACCCAGGTCGATCTTTTCATTGACGAATTCCTGCATCCGCTCGCCAATGAGGTAGGCAGCGCCCTCTGGCTTGAGGCGAACGATGAGAAAACCGAGCGGACCGCTTGGCCGTACCGTCACGACGCCCGTTCCGACCGCGGTCACCACGTGCCCATACTGCCGGTGCCGATACCCGCTCGAGCCGAAATGTCGATCCGACCGCATCGGCGCGCGATATTGCGCGATGAGATAGGGGGTGGTGCTCGGCAATGCTTTGGGCGTGATAGCCCGCGCCACGTCGCCATCGGGAACATCCCAATCCGCGATCTCCTCAACGATTTCTACCAGCAAGGGATGGGTCTGGACGAGCTTGGTAGGTCCCGGCATCTCCGGACGCCCAACGGCCCCGCCGGACTTCTCCACTTGTTGCGGGCGACCCATTCGTCGCGATCCAGGCTGCCCCTGCCACGCCGACAATGCCATGCATCCCTCCAGGGCTTCCCGGCAGCTAAGGCCGCGCAGGTGATGAAAATTCGACTCGGGCACACAGCCCGAACCGACTCCAGTGTCGGGCACCGCGGTTACGCGACAACTACAGAACGAGGGAATCTGGTTACAGGTGAAACCGGGCAGATGGCGGCATCGCGGCACCGAGCTCCTGCGTGCTCAAGACGGCGGCATCGTATGATCCTGAAAGAGTAAGGATCGCGTTAGCTGTGCCGCATTCCGTTTGCGCATGATCGTCCGTTTTTCCAAGCCGATCTCCGGCCGAACCGAACCGCGAGTCCGATTTTTTCAATCCATCCGTTTTCTGGGACCGTAGAACCTCGCACACGGAGTGGCCTGGGGTCAGCGACCGGTGCAGACGCGACGCGGTCGTCTTCCCACAACTGGCTACATCACAACCCTTCACTAAGTTGCGGGAGCGGCATGGCATGACCCAAACATCGGAACCCGGAATCAAAAGCGTGCACGGTGAAGGCGACATGGAAGCGGTCGAAACGAACGACACCTGCCCGCAGGTGCGGCGAAGCGCGAGATCGCACGCTGCAGTGATTGTTCGAATCCTGCTTTTCTCGGCAGTGAGTCTGCTCGTCGCGACCAGGGTTTCGAGTGCCTCCGATCCCAACATCATCTCCAGCATGCACGGCGGAGACTTGGCCACCATCATCTCCGAGCTTCCCCCCGATCACCCTGTGGGTACAAAGGCAACTGTCGCCCTTGTCTCGTTCAAGCGGGCGCCTCACCTGGATGCGCCATTTCTTTCGACGTTCATTGTCGACTATCTCCCGGGCGGTTCGGCGGTTCTGCATCGGTCGCCGACCGCGGGATATGTCCTGGTCCACGTGCTGTCGGGCGAAATTCGAGCGCAGGCATGGGAAGCAGGCATGGGCACCTATCGTTCCGGTCAAACCTGGGTCGAGCCCGCCGTCGCAAACGACATCACCACCAAAAACGCCAGCGCTGTCGAACCGGCGCGCGCACTTGTCGTCCTGATGACGAACGAGACAGTCTCTCTGAAATCAGAGGATCATTAACCGATGCAGACGCGGCGCGGCCCGCCGCCACCATCGGCCAAATCACAACGCTTGACTGACTTGCAGGAACGGCACGCCATGACCCAAATATCCGGAATCAAAAGCGAGCAAGGCGAGCGGAGTCGTGCGAGCTGGACACAGACGACCAATGCCGAACCTGTGCTATCCGCGACAGCAGCGAGCAGCACCGGTTCGATTTGGAAACGAATTCGGGCTTTTGTTTTATTCAACATTCGCGTGCGAGCGGCGTGCCCGCGGGCAGGTCGGGCCACGGCACCGCGACCCAGCGCATGGTGGGATGAGTTGCGGACACAGCACATCGCAGGCACCGGAACGGCTCTTCTGTTCGCTGGCCTCGCTCCCGCTTTAGCGATGGCCGCGTTTTGGCACACGGCGGAGATCGTGCCGTTCATCTTCACCTTCACATTCGCCATCGCGCTCGGTCACGCGGTTCTCCTCGGCCTACCGCTCTTCTTGGTCTTCCGGTCAATGAGTTGGATCAACCTCACGACGTGCGTCGTCTTTGGGTTTGCCGTCGGTGCTGCGCCGGTCGGCGTCCTGACCTGGCCGATGCGGCATCCCGAACTTCATACGAGCGCGTCCGTCGTTGGTGTGCCAATGATTATCAACGAAGCCATCACGGCGATCGGATGGATCGGCTACATCAAGCCTGTGATCTGTTTTGGCTCGTTCGGGGCGCTCGGTGGATTCGCCTTCTGGGTTGCTCTGATATGGTGCGGCACCTTCGAGTCTGATTTTTTCAATCCATCCATAACCCGGCTCCCTAGAACCAAGGACGGCGGCTTTGGCGCTGCTGCCCGCGCCGATCAATTGTCGCGCGGTGGCTGCGCCGGGCAGAACGGAAGGGAAATCGCATGCGTATCGGAGAAAACTCAATGGCGCCGATAGAGGCGTTGCACCAACGTGCCAGAACCAGCCCCGACGGCGTAGCCTTTATCAATGGCAATGACAGATGGAAATACGCATGGCTGGCGGCCCAAGCCGAACGGCTCGCACGCGGATTGATTGGACGTGGCATTCGAAAGAGCGATCGAATCGTCCTGCACATGCCAAACCGGCCTGAGTTCGTCGTTTCAGTTTATGCGTGCTTTCACATAGGGGCCGTCGTGGTCCCACTGAACCACAAATTGAAGGCTGTCGAGCTGAAGCCGCTTCTGGAGCAGTCGTGGCCCGCTCTCTACGTAGGCGACACGAATCTCCGCGATCTGCTGAATGAGATCGATTGCTCAATTCTCCCACAGGAAAGGCGCTTCTTCGTCGGCGAGACTAGAGAGGACGAGGCTCTGCAGCCATGGGCCAGTCTATTGAACGACAGCGCCACTCCGCTTCCAGTTGCAGCGGCTCTTCATTCGCCGGCTGTACTGTTCGCAACCTCCGGAACACCAGGCGTCACCAAATTTACCATGCATACGCAGGCGACGCTGGCTGCGCTATTCGGCCTCCCGTTCATTTGTGGCAGCTAATGACGGCGGGTTCGCTCCGCTGATCGACCAAATAAGGCAAATAAGAGCTGACAGTGCTTTTGGATGTCCGCTTTGCGACCCGCTCACGCATTTCGGAACCCACGGCATCTTCATCGGCCGGGTCGAAGAAATGCGGTTTGCTAAGGACGCCGCCTGCTCGTTCACCGCGCTGGCCGAAATCAGGGCAATCGTCGAGCGGCAGTTTGCCTCAACGCGCGCCGAGCGCCATTTGATTTCACGGGCTTCGATCGTCTCGCCGCCTTGCCCGCCGGCCATGCGCGCATGGCCAGACGGCCTATTTCCGCCAGTTTCTCGCGCGATCCGCCATCGCGCGCCTGCCCCGCAAGTCCGCGCGCCACCGCGCTGAAGTAAGCAGCGAGCATGTCCACATCAGTGTCTCCAGGCACGTCGCCGTCGGCGATGCCCTTTCGAATGCGCCCGGCCATTGCGCCTTCCGAAAAGGCGCGAAGCTCAACCATCATTTCGCGAATGCTTTTTAACGCCGGGGGCGTGTGCGTACACGCCAGTGAAATCATGCAGCCCGCCGGATGGTCGCCGCGCGTGAACTCCTCTGCGGTCGCCGCAAACAGGCGCGAAAACGCCGTCCGCGTGTCGGTGGACTCGTCATTGAGGACGCCGAAGAACCAGCGACCGGAAGAATCGAGGTAAGATTGCGTTGCCTCGCAATAGAGCTCCTCCTTGCTGCCGAACGAATTGTAGAAGCTCGACGCGCTGATCCCCATGGCATGGATCAGATCGTCGAACGAGGTGCCTTGATAGCCGCGCTCCCAGAACAGCTTCATCGCCTTGTCGAGTGCGGCATCACGGTCGAACACCGGCGGCCTTCCGCGGCCGCGTTTGGTGCCTTCGATTATTTTTGGTGGCATCGCTCCAATAATCGACCGACGTCTCGCCCGCGCCTATATGCGGCTCATATTGGAGTAACTCCTCCAGATATCAACGCCCTTTCGGCGGAGCTTTACAAATGCAGCGCGTGACCATTCCAGATCGCTTGCAGCAGACGGGAAGGCAGCTGGCCGAACGCGACCTTCCCATTCCCCAGATGCACGTCGTGCAGGCAGCATCACGACATCTTGACATGGTCCGGTACCCGAACCGAACCGCGAGTCTGATTTCTCCAATCCATCCACCCCCGGCTTCGCAGAATCAAGGATGGCGGCTTCGGGGTTGGATACCTCGATAGTTTTGAACCATGCATACGGCTCAAAACATCACCGACAACAATCACACCGATCACTGAACTTTCAACGGCAAGGCAAGGGCGCATGGACGGTCTCATGGATCAAATCAGCAATCACTCCAGCTTTGAAAGAGAAACGGTTGATTTGCCCGACCGTCGGCCGACCCGGCGGGTGTGGAAGGTAACCGCGACAGGCGTGGCTCTAGCGGGTTTTGGCGCTTTCATGTATCTGGGACTCTTCCATCACAAGGAAGCTCGAGCGGTCGCGCCGCAAACGGCACTTCCACTCGTAACGGTAAGCAAGCCCTTGCAGCGCGCGGTCGACGCACGGCTTGGGTTTCTCGGCCAGTTTTCAGCGGTCGACAGAATTGAACTGCGAGCGCAGGTTGGAGGAACCCTGACGGAAATCCACTTCAAGGATGGCCAAATCGTCCACAAGGGCGATCTGCTTTTCGTCATCGACCCGCGGCCCTACGAAATCAAGCTTGCGCAGGCAAACGCGGCGCTGCAGACGGCGAAGGCACGTGTTGCGTTCGCGAACAACCAGCTCTCGCGCGCACAATCGCTTCGGCGCAACGAGTTCGCGACCCAGGAGACGGTCGATCAACGCACCTCCGACCAGGACGCGTCAGAGGCCGCAGTCGAGGACGCTAAGGCGCGTATACGAGATGCCCAGCTTGACCTTGAATACTGCCGCGTCACCGCTCCCTTTACGGGACGTATCGGCGCCCGCCAGGTTTCGATCGGAAGCCTGATCGCCGGCAGCCGCGCGGCCGTCAGCCCGACGACGTTGCTGGCGACGCTGGTTTCGCTCGATCCCCTATATCTCGACTTCGACATGAGCGAATCCGACTATCTGACGTTCGCGCGCGAACGCGCGCGCCTCGCTGGTCCGCTCGCCGACAGGGTTTTGATCGGCTTAAGCGATGAGAGTAGCCTCGCTCGCGAAGGAACACTGGATTTTGTCGACAATTCGCTCGATCGCTCGAGCGGGACGATTCACGCGCGCGCCACAGTGCCCAATCACGATCTCTTCCTCGCGCCGGGGCAATTTGCGCGGCTCAGCGTGACGGTTGCGCCACCCGCACAGGCCGCCCTGTTACCCGACTCTGCGGTGGTGCTCGATCAATCGCAGCATCTGGTCATGACGGTTTCCGCGGATGGAACCGTTGCGCCCAAGATCGTGCAAATCGGCGAGCTTCGCGGTGGACTGCGCGTCATCAAGTCCGGCCTGGAGCCCAGCGACCGCGTCGTCGTCGACGGTCTGGTGCGGGCCATTCCGGGCACAAAGGTCGCGCCCGAAGACGGCGCGATCCGCTATGACGCGGCCGCCGACGGCCAAGGTTAGGCCATGGCCAAACAATCCTAAAGCAGGAGCTCCGCCATGCGCCTCTCACACGGCTTTATCGACCGGCCGATTTTCGCCACCGTCCTCAGCGTCTTCGTGACGTTGGTCGGACTTGGCGCGCTCGCCATTCTGCCGGTTGCGCAATATCCGGAGATCGTGCCTCCCACGGTCCAGATCACGACGACCTACCCGGGCGCGTCCGCGGAGACCGTTTCGAGGACCGTCGCAACGCCGCTAGAGCAGGAAATCAACGGCGTTGAAAACATGCTCTACATGAGCAGCCAGTCGACGGGGGATGGCAAGCTCACGGTCACCGTGACGTTCCGAATTGGGACCGACCTCAACGTCGCGCAGATGCTGACGCAGAACCGCGTGCAGGATGCCCTCCCTCGACTGCCCGAGGACGTGCAGCGCCTCGGCGTGCAGGTGAGGAAGTCAACGCCCAACATCCTGCTGGCAGTTCACCTTTATTCGCCCAATAACACTCGCGACACGCTGTATATTTCGAACTATGCAACGCTACACGTCAAGGACCTGCTGGCGCGCCTGCCGGGCGTCGGCGACGTGCAGATCATAGGCGGTCGCGAATACGCAATGCGGATCTGGCTCGATCCGGATAAAGTCGCGGCCCATAACCTAAGCGCCGGCGAAGTCCTCGCTGCTCTGCGGGCACAGAATATTCAAGTCTCGGCCGGTGTTCTCAATCAACCACCGGTCGCCTCACCGGAGGCCTACCAAATCAACGTCCAAACGCTTGGCCGGCTGGCTACGCCAGAACAATTCGCGGCAATCGTGTTGAAATCGGACTCGCTGGGGCGCGTCACGCGCCTGCGCGATGTCGGGCACGTCGAGATTGGCGCATCGGATTATGGGTCGACCGCCTTCACGGATCGCGGACCGGGTATGCCTCTGCTGATCTTCGCCCAGCCGGGGGCGAATTCGCTGGCCGTGGAGCACGAAGTTTTGTCGACCATGGAAACGCTCGTAAAGGAATTTCCGCCCGGCCTCAGCTACAAGATCATCTACGATCCCACGATATTTGTCGGCAAGTCGGTCAACGAAGTGATCAAGACGATCTTCGTCGCGATTTTGCTGGTCGTCGGCGTCGTGTTCCTGTTTCTCCAGAGCTGGCGCGCCGCGATCATTCCGGTGATCGCGATACCGGTCTCGCTGGTCGGCACCTTCTCCGTGCTCTACGGCCTTGGGATTTCGCTGAACAATCTGTCGCTGTTCGGCCTTGTGCTCGCGGTCGGCATCGTCGTCGACGACGCGATCGTGGTGGTCGAGAATGTCGAGCGCAACCTTGAGCGTGGCATGACGCCTGCCAAGGCAGCGCATGTCACGATGGATGAGGTTGGCGGCGCGCTGATCTCGATCGCGCTGACGCTTTGCGCGGTGTTCGTGCCGTCGGCGTTCCTGTCCGGGATTTCCGGCCAGTTCTTTCGTCAATTCGCGGTCACGATTTCTGCGTCGACATTGATTTCCTGCTTCGTCTCGCTCACCTTGAGTCCGGCCCTCTGCGCGGTGCTGTTCAAGGCCCACGATCCTGATCATAAAGCCCGGCCTCTGGGGATAGTCCGTCTTTTAAAGGCAGGGTTTGATCGGTTCAATTTCGGATTCCAATGGCTGTCGACCAGCTATGGACGACTGACGCGCCGGCTTGTGCAGGTGACGGGCGTGGTGCTGCTGGCGTATGCCTTGTTGATCGGGCTTGCAGGCTTTCAATTTGCCCGGGCACCTACCGGCTTCATTCCGGAACAAGACCAGGGCTATCTCATCACGGTCGTCCAATTACCGCCCGGCGCGTCGCTTGATCGGACGGAAGCGGTTGTCAAGAAGGCGATCGAGATCATCCTGACGACGCCGGGGATCGAGCACGTCGCGCCGTTCGCAGGGCTGGACGCGACCACCTTTACGATCGCATCGAACGCCGGAACCATATTTTCCGGGTTGCCGTCCCTTTACAATCACCAGATCAAAGGCCTGACGGCGGCCACCGTTCTCGCCGACTTGCGCAAGCGCCTGTCGGTGATTCAGGAAGCTCATGTGCTGACCATCCCGCCGCCGCCGGTGCAGGGCATCGGCAACACCGGCGGCTTCAAGATGATGGTTCAGGATCGCGCTGGCCTCGGCTCCGATGCGTTGGCGCAAGCGGCGCAAAAGCTTGTCGCCGCGGCCAACAAGGATCCGGATTTCGCGGGCGTCTTCACCCTGTTCGGAACTGGCGCGCCGTCGATCTACGCGGATATCGATCGCGAGAAGGCCGAGAAAGTCGGACTCACCCCGACCGACGTCTTCGCCACGCTGCAGGTGTATCTGGGATCCCAATACGTCAACGACTTCAATTATCTCGGCAGGACGTATCAGGTGATTGCGCAGGCCGACGGAGGCTTTAGACAGGACCCGCAGGACGTCGCACGACTGAAGGCACGCAACACTTCAGGCGAAATGGTGCCGGTCGGCACGGTGGCTAGGCTCAAATACGAGAACGCGCCCTATCGCGTACCCCGATACAACCTGTTTCCCGCGGCCGAAGTGATGGGCGTCGCCGCGCCCGACGTGGCGACGGGCTCCGCGTTGCGGCGGATGGAAGAACTCGCCCGCGAGGTGCTGCCGCCCGGCATCGGTTTCGAATGGACGGAGCTGGCTTTCCAGCAGCAACAACCGGGAACATCGGCCTTGCTGGTGTTCGGAGCGGCAGCCCTGTTTGTTTTCCTGGTGCTCGCAGCACAGTATGAGAGCTGGAAACTACCTCTTGCGGTGGTGATGATCGTGCCAATGTGCCTTCTTGCCGCGGTATCTGGTTTGTTGATGCGCGATATGGCAGTCGATGTTCTGGCACAGATCGGTTTCGTCGTTCTCGTTGGCCTCGCGGCCAAGAACGCGATTTTGATCGTGGAATTCGCGCGACAGACGGAAGAAGGAGGAGCCACCCCAGCCGAGGCCGCCGTCACGGCCGCACGCACGCGGCTCCGTCCCATCCTGATGACCTCGTTTGCTTTTATTCTCGGCGTTGCACCGCTCGTCGTCGCTACAGGTGCGGGCTCCGAGATGCGGCAGTCACTTGGAACCACGGTGTTCGCCGGCATGCTGGGCGTGACCGCGTTCGGGCTGCTGTTCACGCCTGCCTTCTATACCGTGGTTCGTAAGTTCGGTGGCAAACAGAGGCAGCCTGTGGAGGCGGCGCGCGGAGCCTGAGACCAAACAAGCAGATCGTATGTTGGGATTCAGCGACGCGCGGTTCGGAAACGGGCCGCTCGACGGCGATCCAGCCGCATCATCACGTCGAGCTTGCCGAACTCGCCGGGGAGTCGCGGGTGTTGCCGACCCTGATTGCGTGTGGCTGTCTCCAGGAATTCAGACCTGGCAAAGCCTCTCGAACGAAAACCGGCGCGCCCCATGATCTGCGCCGACCTGGCGCTCATGGAGCGGGAGCTAAGGACCGTCCAGAACGATTTTGGAGCCGTCGAGGCGACATATGGTGAGGACCTTTTGAACCTTGTTATTGTGACCGGTTACGTCTTAAAACTCATTAACAACCGGCGGATTGAAAACTATCTCGACGAGAACCATCCAGAGATCCTCAAAGGATTCAGGACAATCGTATCCGCTGCTTCACTTGAGAAAGCCAATGAGGAGGGGACAATTTAAGGACGGCATGACCGGCGCAGGCATGCGCGCTTCCATCCAAGCGTAAGCAATTGGCGTGCGATGCGCGCTGGCGGCCTGCCAGGCATCGAGCCGGCCGTCGGCAGCCCAGCTTCCCGTTGTCGACAGGATCATATCACAGGCGTCGAGCACGTCTGGATGTCGCTGCACAACACTATCGACATCGGCGTCTCGGAATTCGACTGTAATGTGCGAGAATTCAGGACGGATTTCTTCGGCGAGCACGCTTCGCCCGATTTTCACCCTTATGTGTTCGCAAGCTTACAGCCGCAACGCTTTTTCCCCGGACTGAAATAGCCCCGTAGCGCAAGCCCACTCAACTTGACGGTCTCACATCGGCAACGGGAGACCGGACAATGAACATGACTCCAATGGGCGCGTTGATGCATCAAGTGCAAACTCGGCCAAAAAGCGCGGCATTTATGTTTCACGAAGAAGTGTGGACTTACGAGCGGCTTGCCGTCGAAGCCGAAAGCCTGGCCCGCGGACTGGCGGTGCGCGGCGTTGGGCCAGGCGATCGCGTCGCCCTTCATATGGTGAACCGACCCGAGATGATCGTCGCCTATTACGCCTGCTTTCAATTGGGAGCTATCGCGGCACCCCTGCGAACCGCGTTCAAATTCGCCGAACTCGCTCCGATTCTGCAGCGGCAGAAGCCAGCGCTCTACCTGGGCGAAATAAGTCTTTACGACAATGTCGCCCCGGTCGACGCCTCAATCCTCGCACTGGACAAGCGCTTTGTCGTCAACGGCACCTTCGAAGATCACGGGGTCCAGCCGTGGGAAGCACTATTCGACGCCACCGGCAACGAGAGTTTATTGGTCGCGCCCGCTTCGTACAAACCCGCGATGCTGATCATCACATCCGGGACGACCGGCGAGCCCAAATTCGTCGTTCACACGCCGGCTACGCTGTCGGAGACAACAGACCTGCTTGTCAGCAATTGGGGATTGTCAGACGACGATGTCATGGTTGAGCCCTTGCCCATGGCGCACATGAGCGGAATCATCACCCTTCTGTCCTTTATTCAGTTCGGTGTCCCGTTCGTCTTGCTCGAAAGCTTTGACGCCGACGCCGTCCTCGACACCATCGAGCGCCATCGTTGCACCTGGCTGCTCGGCTTTCCGGCCCAATATGCGGCATTGCTCGAGTGCCAGCGAGCTCGGCCACGCAATCTGACTTCCCTGCGAATTTGCCTGACCGGAGCAGATGTCTGCCCGATCGACCTGCAGGAGCGAGTCACTTCGACCTTTGGCGCACCGCTTTACAACGTCTGGGGTGCAACTGAATCCGTTGGATCGCTGACCTTCGGCCTGCAACGCGGGCCAGTCGTCCGGATCGTGAAGGGCGCGCTTATCAGGTTGATCGATGAAAATGGCGCCGAAGTCGCCGACGGCGAGATCGGAGAGCTCCTGATCCGTGGAGCAAATGTCTTCGACGGTTACTGGAACGATCCTCAAGCGACAGCGGCAAGCCTGAAGGCTGGCTGGTACCATACCGGCGATCTGATGCGGCGCGGCGAGGGCGATGAACTCTGGTTCGTATCGCGCAAGAAGGACATTATCATTCGCGGCGGCACCAACATCTCGCCTGTCGAAGTGGAGCAGGCGCTGGTCGCCTGTCATCCCGCAGTCGAAGAAGCCGCCGTGGTGGGCATACCCGATGGTGTGCTGGGCCAGCGCGTGTTCGGCTTTGTCACACTCGCGTCCGGGACGAACGATACAATTTTTTCCGAAATCCTCGGCAACGTCGCAACGCGGCTTGCATCGTACAAGGTACCCGAGGGTCTTCGCGTCCTCGACCAGTTGCCTCGCAACGCACTGAGCAAGGTCGATCGCAATCAGTTGGCGGCCATGGCGGCCAGCACTGACAAGGCTCGCCTTCCGCAAACGATCGCGGCGCCTGCGCAGACTGGCGAGCGGCCAATCCGGCGCGTCGCGCGGATCAGATAGTCCTTCTGCACAGAAAGCGCATGTGAAACGGCGGACGTCGCCGTTTCACATCCCTCCACGTCGTGCCGTGTCGAGAACAACGATGCGCGCCATTCCCAGGAGATCCAATCATGCGAAACGGGCTCAAGATGGTAGCATTGCTGACTCTGCTCGGCAGTCGATCAACGATCGCGCAGAGCAAGGGAAGCGCGGGATCGGCCGCCGTCGCGTCCGCAAATCATATCGCGTCCTCCTCGCATGCGCCGGACGCGACGCGGTTGATCGGTGGCGCGCCGGTCGGCTACCGCGAACCTGTGTGTACCGAAAACCTCATCCGAGTTGATGCCGTGATGGAATCGCCTAAGTTGGCAGAATGATCGGGCTGTTCTGTTTCGTTCTAGCCGTCCTGGCCTCGCCATTTAAGTCGAAGTTGCGGCTTGAAGCCGAGAACGCGGTGCTTAGACATCAGTTGATCGGCTGCAAGGTCGCGTCGGGCTGACGAACCATGATCGATGGTTCTTTATCCAGCTGTATCGTTGGTTTCCATCAATCCTGAAGGTTCTCACGATCATAAGGCCCGAGACCCTCGTGCGTTGGCACAGGGCCGGA
>Ga0210408_10004194_pt1 | contig 12952 bp, 9 predicted proteins | sample IncBWH4MmetaG_FD_155471 | JGI IMG/M metagenome (GOLD analysis project Ga0210408, IMG submission 155471) | Forest soil microbial communities from Barre Woods Harvard Forest LTER site, Petersham, Massachusetts, United States - Inc-BW-H-4-M | ecosystem: Environmental > Terrestrial > Soil >...
ACCGCGCGCAAATAGACCTGCAAGCCGCCGTAGCGGCGAATGTCATAGAAGGTGCTCCAGATCGCCGGGGCGGCCGCCTGCGCCGGCCTCGGTAGGGTACCGCCGAGACTCTGCAAGGTATGCGCCACGAGTTTCGGCGCCCCGGTGGTCCCCGAGGTCAATAAAATCCATTCGGTCGCTTCGCTGGTCCGCCGCTGGATCGGCCCGGGAATGGGCCGCGGCCGCGCCACGTGGAGCGCCTGGGACGAGGGAATCGTCATGGGCGATCGCTCATCGACGATGATGGCGTCGGCTTGAGCGGTCGCGGCGACGACGGCGAGCTGCTCCGGCGCGAGATCGGGTGTGCACAGAACCATGCGCCGTGCGACCCCGTCGAGTTCGAGCAGTGCAAGCGCCGTCGGCAGCTGCTCGCCGGTCGCGATGAGCACTGAGCGGCCTCGAAGCGCCTCGAGCTCAGTCCCGAACGTCGATCCGGCCGCCAGTTCCGTCAGGGCGACCGTCGCCCCGCGGCCGCGAAATTCCAGGCTACCGGCCGTGCCGGACGCGGCAATGGAGTCCCATAGACAGCTCAACATACCGCTCCCTGCGGCGGCGGCTCGGGGACCCGCAACAACGCGTTGGCGGTGGGAATCCGCACCAGCAGGGCTGTGCCGACCGAGGCCGAACTTCTGATGTCAAGCCGGCCGCCGAGAGCTCGAACTCGATGGCGCATGGATGCCAAGCCGTGCGACCCGGTGGCGGAGAGCCGTGCGACGGGAATGCCTTTGCCGTCATCCGATATCTGCATGACGATCGCATCCCCCTCCACGTGCAGAGCGATGTCCATGGATTTCGCTCCCGAATGCTTCAGGATGTTCGTAAAGGCCTCCTGCGCGATGCGGAACAAGGCGATGGCGGCCTCGGAGGTGAACGTCGGTTCTTCGTCCGGGTAGGACTCGATGCATTTGAGGCCGGCGCTGCCGCAGGTCTCCTTCAATTGCCAGCGCAGCGCGGCGAAGAGTCCCACATTGTCCAGCAGCGTCGGCCGCAATTCCTCGATGATCCGCCGCTTCAGATCGACGCCGGCCGAAAGGCTTTTTTGCACGCGGTGCAGCCGCTGTTTGATGTCGGGATCGTCGTGGGCGAGATGCTGCTCCGCCCATGAAATATCCATGCGCGCGCCCACCAGCAGGCCGCCGAGTTCGTCGTGCAATTCGCGCGCGAGTTTGACCTTCTCGCGCTCAGCCACGCTTTGCAGATGAGTCGAGAGCTCGACCAGTTCACGATTGCGCTCCTCGGCCTCGCGTTCGAGCCGCAGTTTCTGATCGCGCAGTTCGGCGGTCAGCAGGGCGCGGCGGCGCATATCCATGTACACAAGACGCGCGGCGATGCCCACCAGCAGCATGTTGAAAATCGTTCCCGCCACCGTGATCCATCGGCTCAACATCAGGGATCTCGACCAATGTTCGGCTGCTGCGTTGTGCTCCAGCGATTCGCGTTCGCGCAATTGTGCGAGAATATCGTTGATGGCCTCGCCGGTGTCCGAGCCCATGCTGGTCTTCACGACCGCGATCGCAGCCGCGGTCCCCTGGGTTTGCTGTACCGCGGCTGTGGTCGCAAGATCCGCGAGGCGCTTGCCGATCAAGACTTGCAGCGTGCGCAGGTCGGCGAGATTCGAATCGGACCCCGCGTACGCGGCCTGCAGCCGCGCCGCACGGGGCTCGACATCCGCGACCGCGGCGTCGTACGCGGCGATGTACTTCCGATCGGCGGTCAGCAAGAAGCTGCGCAGCGCACCGACCGTTCGGGAGAGAGAATTCTGCAACTGGTCGATGCTTTGTTCGCGCATCGCGGACTGCTGCAGGCGCTCACTGGCTTCCTGCAGCCGCTGCTGACCGGCGCCCGTCAAGAAAAACAGCGCGGCCAGGAAACCGACAATCAGAAACGGCGGTACCGCGACGTACCATCGGCCGAGTCCGTCGAGCGCTTCCCCTAGGATGTTCACGCGATGCCACTGTACGCGAATTGGCCCGAAACGAGAATGTCGCAATCGCGTCAGTAGACGCCCAAGGTCACCGTATCGGTCAAATCTGCGGCCGGGAAATCTACCGGGACCGCGATCACCGGGACCCGCTCCTTGCCGACGAGCCAGGTTTCGAATGCGGCGAGCGGCATGGGTTTGGCGTACCAATAGCCTTGCGCGATATCGCAGCCGAAATCCCGCAGGCGAACCGCCGCCTCCTCGGTCTCGATGCCTTCCGCGACGACTTTGAGTCCCAGGCCATGACCCATGTCGATGGCCGAGCGCACGACGGGGGCGAACTCCGGGTCGGAGTCCAGGCCGTGCACGAAACTGCGATCGATTTTGACTTCGTGAACCGGCATGCGGGCCAGGTGGCTGAGCGATGAATAGCCGGTGCCGAAATCGTCGATGGACAGACTCACGCCGAGCGCCGCAATGGCGTCGAGGGTGCGCAGTGCTCGGGTAGCATCTTCGATGAAGCCGCTCTCGGTGAGTTCCAGGGTCAACAGCGCCGGCGGCAGCTGATGCCGGGTCAGAAGGCTGGCAATACGCGAATCGAGCCGCACGTCGCCGATGTCCTCCACGCTGATGTTCACGGCCAATTCCAAGGCCTTGCCCGCCCGCTGCCACTCCGCCCCTTGCGCGATCGCGTGATCCAGGGTCCAGCGCGTCAGCCGCCGTATGAATCCGGTTTGTTCCGCGAACGGGATGAAGTCCACGGGATTCAGCAGACCCCGTGTCGGGTGCTGCCAGCGCAGCAAAACCTCGGCGCCCGTCACGCGGCCGGTCTTGAGTTCTATTTTCGGCTGGAAGAACAGGCGCAGCTCATCGTGCTCGACCGCGTGGCGCAGCTCGCCCAGCAGCGACAGCTGATCACGAGCCGCGGGTTTGAGCGCCGCCTCGTACACCGCGAGCGCGCGCTTCTCGCGGCGGGCGTGTTCCAATGCCAGATCGGCGCAGCGCATCAGCTCATCGGCCAAGGTTTGGCCGTCGGCGGCGAGAGCCAATCCCAAGGTCGCGGTGATGTCGATGGGCTGGGCCTCCACGAATACGGGGTCGGCAAGCGCCATGACCAGCGAGGTGCCCCACGCTTGCAGACCGGCTGCGTCCCGCAATCTAGCGAAGGCCGCGAATTGATCGGCCGCGAGCCGCGCCACCGCTGAATTCACGGAGGGAACCGCCGCCAGTCGCGCCGCCATCTTGATGAGTACGGCGTCGCCCACCGAATATCCGAGGTGTTCGTTGATGCGCCGAAAGCGGTCCAAGTTTATGACGGCGACCCCGATCGGCGCGCCCGCCGCTCCCGCCAATGCTTGGCTCAAGGCCGCGCCGAAAGCGGTGCGATTCATGAGGCCGGTCAGCGTATCTTCATACGCCAACGTGCGAATCGATCGATCGCGGGATTGGACCGCCGTTTGCATGAGCTGAAGGCCTTCGGCCAGCACGCCCAGTTCGTCGCGCCGGTGGACGCGCAACGCCACGTCGTATGTTCCGGCGCGCATCTGATCGACGGCCTGTGTGAGGTCTCGCAGGGGACTCGTGATGTTGCGCGCGAGCCAGAAGGCGGCCAATGCGGAGGCGATCAAGCTGACCGCGGCGATCAGGAACAGCACGTTGGTCAGCCGTTCGAAGGGCGCGCGCGCGTCCGCCAGCGATCGCGACAGAATGGCGACGACTTCGGCATTGCCCCACTTGGACATCTCGATGCGCCGGGCAACGACATCGGATTGGCCGACCGCCCCGGGCGGCACCGTGCTCACGACATTCGTCCAATGACCGCCGGAATTCACCGACAGCGTCACCGCCAGCCCGGTGATATCCGCCAGTTCGTGCGCCGCCTGGTCGTCGAGTTCGAAACCCATGGCGATCCACGCCACCGGCAGGGGGCTGCGGACCGACACGGTCACCAGTTGATAAATGCGGCCATTGTCGACCATCAAGCTGGTCGCGCTGTCGCCGGCCAAGCTCCGCTGCTCGGGCGAGAGAGGGAATGGCGTGCCCGCTTTGGCGTGCGAACCCGAGGCCGCGATAACGTCGCCGTCGAGCGACGTCAGCACCACCATGGCCGCGCCGATGCGTTTGCCGCTGTTCTCCAGAACGGAAACCAACGTGTCGGTGTCGCGCGTCGCGACGGCTTCGCGGAATCCGTAGTCGGAGGCGACCGCCTGCGCCGCCTGAGTCAGCTGGCGGCGATTGCTTTCCAATAGACGCGAGAAGACCGAGGTGCCGACGTCGAGCTGCCGCTGCACCTCTCGCTCGGCATTGCTGCGATTCGTCGCCGATACGGCGCCCAGCGCCGCCGCCAGCACGGCGGCCAGCAGCAGAAGAAAGGTCACGGCGATTCGAGTGCGGAGGGACACGGACGGTTACTCCGGCACCCGGTATGCGACAGCGGTCATGAGTAAGCTCTGTAAAGGCTTAGGTTAAACGGGCTCATGGGGCTTAGGCTGTGCGCTCGAACACAATATTCGGCTGCGGGAGCCCCAACCTTGCCTGCCGTGAAAACCTGCACCCGAGTCGCGAGCGCCGCGCTGTCGGCGGCGGCCTCGTCCCCTGGGCGCTCGTTGGCGAATTCCGGACCGACGCCGAGGTCGGCGCGACCGCATTTGTGACGCAGGTCTCGGCGCAGGATTTTGTGGGTTATTGAGGAGAAGCCGCTTAGTATGCGGCCCCATGCCCACGGTTCGCCTCGATAAGGTCTCTTTGAGCTTCGGCCTCAAACCCTTGCTGGATCGTGCGGTCCTGCAAATTCGCAAGAGAGAGCGCGTCTGCTTGCTCGGGCGCAACGGCGAAGGGAAGTCCTCGCTGCTGCAGCTCATCACCGGCCAAATCCTTGCCGATAGCGGCGAAGTGTGGGTGCGCCCCGGCGCGCGGATCGCAAGCTTGGCCCAAGAGGTCGCTCCTGCAAGCGATGCAACGGTGCGCGAGATGCTCATGAGCGTCTTCGAATCGGGCGCCGCTGCGCCCGGCGCGGCGGCGCACGGTGACTGGCAGGCCGAACTGCAGGTGGATCAGGTGATCTCGCGCTTGCAGCTCGATCGAGATGCGCCGATGACCGCTTTGTCGGGCGGCTGGCGGCGGCGGGTGATGCTCGGCCGCGCCTTGGTTTCCCAGCCGGACCTCTTGCTGTTGGACGAGCCGACGAATCATCTGGACATCGATGCGATCACCTGGCTCGAAGACATGATGCAGGACTTCGACGGCGCGCTGATGTTCATCAGCCACGACCGCGCCTTCGTTCGCCGATTGGCGACGCGGATCGTGGAGCTTGATCGCGGTCAACTGCGCGTTTGGCCGGGCAACTACGACGATTACCTTGTGCAAAAGCGTGCCGCGCTCGAGGTCGAAGCCAGGCACGCCGCGCTGTTCGACAAGAAGCTGGCCCAGGAGGAGGTTTGGATCCGCCAGGGCGTGGAGGCGCGGCGCACGCGCAACGAGGGCAGGGTGCGTGCGCTCAAACAGCTGCGCATCCAGCGCAGCGAACGGCGCGAGCGCATCGGGCAGGTGGAGATCCGGGTGCAGGATGCCGCGCCGTCGGGCAAGCTGGTGTTCGAAGCGACCCACGTCACTCAGACCTTCGGTGCCTCGCCGGTCATCGCGGATTTTTCCACGCGCATCATGCGCGGCGACCGCATCGGCATCATCGGTCCCAATGGCTGCGGCAAAACGACGCTGATCAAACTTCTGGTGGGCGAATTGGAGCCCACCCAGGGGAAGATCTTCCGCGGCACCCAATTGCTGCCCGCCTATTTCGATCAGCAGCGCGAACAGCTGGATCCGTCGGCCTCCATCATGGACAACGTCACCGGGGGCAGCGGCGACACGGTGACCATCGATGGACAGCCGCGGCACGTGTCGGGTTACTTGCGCGATTTCCTGTTTCCGCCGGAGCGGTTGCATGCGCCGGTGAGCATGCTCTCGGGCGGCGAACGCAACCGGCTGTTGCTGGCGCGCCTGTTCGCCCGGCCCAGCAATCTTTTGGTGATGGACGAACCGACCAACGATCTGGACGTGGAAACCCTGGAGCTACTGGAAGAAATGGTGGCGAACTATACGGGGACTCTGCTCCTCGTCAGCCACGACCGGGCGTTTCTCGACAACGTCGTCACCAGCACGCTGGTGTTCGAAGGCCAATCCGAAGTCAACGAGTATGTGGGCGGTTACAGCGATTGGCTGCGCCAGCGCGCAGCCAGCGGGGCAGACAAGGGGCGGCCGCCTGCGCCGGCGGCCACGCCACCTGTCGCCGCCGCACCGGCGGCCGCAGCGACTGTCGCCGAGGCGCCCGCGCCGGCCCGCGCCCAGCCCAAGGCGCGCCGCCTGACCTACAAGGATCGGCGTGAGCTTGCGGCCATGCCGGAATTAATTCAGCGCCTCGAAGCCGAGCAGCAGCAGCTGCAGGCGGATATCGCCGACCCGGCGCTGTTCCAGGGGAATCATGAGCGCGGCGCGCTCGCTCTGCAGCGCCTGCAGGCTCTGGCCGTGGAAATCGAAAACGCCTATGCGCGCTGGGATGCGCTGGAGTCCTGAAGGCGCGTGCCGGCCGCCCTGCGCGCGCGGCGCGATCAGCCCCGCGGCCGGATCAGCGCCGCGGCCGGATCAGCGCCGCGGCCGGATCAGCGCCGCGGCCGTCCTCGACCAAGGAGATCGCTGGGATTCGGCAGCGCCGCGCCGGCGGCATCCGGAATGACCAGGGAGGAGGCCTGTTCCCGGCGCATTTCCTGCAATTCACGCATGGTTTGATGAACTGCTTGTTCCGCCGCCGCGCCGAATTTTTCAATGGCCGCGTTCAACGATGCGGCTTCGAGTTCGAAACTGATCGGCACGGCACCCATCGGCGTCATGACCTGCGCCTGTCCGACAAATAGCACCGGCCGCGCGGCATCCGCGGAACCGTCCGCGGCGACCGGCGTCAAGCGGCGGATCGTGCCGACCTTGCGATCGGTAAACGTTTCTTCGCGATAAATCTGCGCCGCATCCATGGTTGCCTGGCGGCCGTCGGTGGTGGAACTCATGCGTGGGCTACCCCTCTTCGTTTCAGATTGCAAAGGCCAACCCTAGCAGTTTGCAGCGCTGCCTGGGAGGCCCTGATACGATACCTGGCGTGGCACACTCGGTCACAGCTCGCAAGGTCCCCGCGTGGACCACTCTCCTTGGCATTGCTCTGTTCGGGCTGGCTTTGTTTGCGCTGCATCGCCTGCTTGGTCAATACCATTGGCGGGATATCCTCCGCCATGTCCACGCCATTTCGACGGTGAAATTGCTGCGGGCGGCGCTGTTTACGGTCGCGGGCTACGGTTCCCTGACCTTGTACGATGCGCTTGCCGTGCGTTTTGCCGGGGCGAGCGTGCCGTACCCACGCATTGCCTTGATATCGTTCATGGGCTACGGCATCGGCCACAACGTGGGCTTCAACACCTTGAGCGGCGGGGCGATTCGCTATCGGGCCTACACCGCTTTGGGGCTGGGTGCGAAACAGATCGCCACCATCATTGCATTCGGCACCGTGACCTTTTTATTGGGTGCGGGACTCCTGCTCGGAATTTCGCTGCTCACGCAAGCAGGCATGTCGGGTTCCGCGCTGCATGTGCACGCCCGGCTTGCCATGCTCCTGGGCGGTGCGCTGCTCGCGGCCGTCGCCGCGTATCTCTGGCTGGTGTGCACGCGGCACGAGCCGCTGATGTTTCGCAGCATGGTCATACCCGTGCCAAAACCTCGCGTCGCGTTTGCGCAGGTGGCCGTCGCGTGCGCCGATTTGCTTTGTGCCGTCAGCGTCCTGTATGTGTTGTTGCCGCCGCAGGCAGAAATCAGCTTCGCGGCGTTCGCCGGCATTTATCTGATCGCCATCGCCGCCGGGGTGATCAGCAATGTGCCCGGCGGCATCGGCGTGTTCGAATTCGTTCTGCTCTTGCTGCTGCCATCCGTGCCGAAGGACCGCCTGCTGGGCGCCTTGGTCGCCTATCGCGCCATCTATTATTTCGTGCCCTTCGTCCTGGCGCTCGCGCTGCTGGGCGCGCACGAGCTCTGGGTGCATCGCGGGCCCGCAGTGCGATTGGCGCGGCTCGGACGGACTTTCTTGATCGCCGTCACCCCGCAGGCCATTGCGATCGCCGTGTTCGTGGCGGGCGCCGTGCTGCTGGTGTCGGGCGCCACACCGGGCCTGAACAACCGCCTCGAATTGCTGCGCGATTTCGTACCCCTGCCCATTCTCGAGTTATCGCATCTGCTCGGCAGCGCCGTGGGCGTGGGCCTGTTGGTGATTGCCCACGGCCTGTACCGGCGGCTCGACGCGGCGTGGTGGCTGACGGTCTGGCTGCTGTGCGCAGGAATCCTTCTGTCTCTTCTCAAAGGCTTCGACTTCGAAGAGGCCACGGTACTCGCGCTGGTCGTGGTCGTCCTGGTAGCCGCGCGCAGCCGCTTTCAGCGGCGCGCGTCGTTGATCGACCAGCATTACTCCGCCCCTTGGATCGTGGCGCTGATTTTGGTTCTCGTTTCGGTTCCGTGGCTGGTGATCTTCGCCTTTCGGCACGTGCCGTACGGCAAAGAGCTGTGGTGGGAATTCGCGTTTCACGCGTCGGCGCCGCGCAGCCTGCGCGCCTCGCTGCTGGCGGCCGTGATCGCCGCGGCCTATGGATTGTGGCGCCTGTTGCGGCCGGCGGCCCCGCCGATGTCGGCGCCGAGCGAGGCGGATCTGGAACGCGCCGCGGCATTGATAGTCGGTGCGGAGGACTCCACCGCCAATCTTGCATTGCTCGGCGACAAGAACCTGCTGTTCAACGCGGAGCGCACGGCCTTCATCATGTATCAGGTGTCCGGCAACAGCTGGGTGGCCATGGGCGACCCGGTCGGCCCCCCCGAGCTCTGTGAACCGCTGGCATGGGAGTTCATGGAGAACTGCGATGTGATGGCGGTCTCGCCGGTGTTCTACCAGGTCAAGCCGCAAAATTTGCCCCTGTACATCGATCTCGGCTTGAACTTGAGCAAACTCGGCGAAGAGGCGCGTGTGGCGCTCGACACATTTTCGCTGGAGGGCGCCGCGCGAGCCGACTTGCGCCATGCTCACCGGCGGGCGAACCGCGACGGCGCGCAGTTCGAGGTCGTGGAGCGCGCAGCGGTCGGCGCCATATTGCCGGAGCTGCGCGCGGTTTCGGATGCTTGGCTTTCGGAGAAGAATGCGGCCGAAAAGCGCTTTTCTTTGGGGTTTTTTGACGAGCGCTATCTGCAGAACTTCGATTGCGGAGTGGCGCGGCGCGGCGGCGCCATCGTCGCCTTCGTCAATTTGTGGCGCGGCGCCTCGAGCGAAATCTCGGTGGATCTCATGCGCTACAACCAGGACGCGCCGAAGGGCGTCATCGATTATTTGTTGATCGAGTGCATGCTGTGGGGCAAGGCCCACGGCTATCGCTGGTTCAACTTAGGGATGGCTCCGCTGTCGGGGCTGGAAGAACACGCGCTGGCGCCCACCTGGCACAAGCTCGGCCGCATGGTGCAGCGCTACGGCGAGAAGTTCTACGCGTTCGAGGGCCTGCGAAAATACAAGGAAAAGTTTCAGCCGGTGTGGCGTCCTCGATATCTCGCGGCGCCGGACGGTCTGGCCATGGCCGGCGCATTGCTCGACGTCACTTCGCTCATTTCCGGCGGCGTCGGCAAGGTGCTGAGAAAATGATGGCGAGAATCGCCGCGACCATTGCCGCAGCACTGTGGTGCACGGCGACGACCGCGGCAGAGGCGGCCGCGGCGGAAGCGGCCATGACGGCGGCAGCTGCGCCGGCCGCGCCGGTCGATGCGTTCGACTTCGAGCCCTTCGGCTCGGTCACTGTCTATCGCGACGGCGCGGAGCCCCGCGAGGTCGTGCTGTTCCTGTCCGGCGACGGCGGCTGGAATCTGGGCGTGATTACCATGGCGAAGCGGCTCGCCGACAAGGGGGCGGTGGTGGCGGGCATCGATATTCGCCACTATCTTGAACAATTGGAACAGTCGTCCGGCAAGTGCGTATCGCCGGCGGCCGATTTCGACAGCTTGAGCCGTTACCTGCAATCGAAATTGCGCTTCACTCACCCCCTGCGGCCGACGCTCGTCGGCTACTCCTCCGGTGCCACGCTGGTGTACGCGGCGCTGGCCGAAGCGCCGCAGGGATCATTCAAGGGTGCGCTCTCCCTCGGCTTCTGTCCCGATCTGGATCTCAAGAAACCGCTCTGCAAGGGGACCGGGATAGTCACGACACCGAGGCGCAATACCCGCGGTACTCTGATGGGTGTCGATCTCAAGCCCGCGAGGCAACTCTCCGGCAAGTGGATCGCGTTGCAGGGAGAGATCGATCAAGTGTGCCCGGCTCGCGCGACGCAGGAATTCATCGCGGCGGTTCCCGGCGGCGACATGGTCCTATTGCCCCGGGTGGGCCATGGGTACTCGGTGGAGAAAAACTGGGTGCCGCAGTACGAAGCGGCCTATGAGCGGATTACCGCGGCACCCGCGCCAGTCATGACGCCGCCGAAATACTGAGTCGACTATCCGCGCTATGATCGAATTCCGCTTCGATCTGCTGCGCCACTTCGCGCATCTTCGGCAGAAATTGTTCCATCGCGGTGCGCAGCGGCACCGCCGTGGCGGCGTAGCGCACGGCGACGGTGGCCAGAATTCGTTCCTTGGCGCGCACCGGGATGGCGAGGCTGGTTTCCTCCGACACGCGCCGCGCGCGGTGCGCCATGCCGAAGCCCTGCGTACGCGTCTCGTTCAGCAATCGTTCGACCTCGGCGCGGTTGCGGGCCGGGCGATCTTCCGGCAGCGATGAGCGCGACAATAGCTCGAGCAGCGCGTCGCGCTGCGGGCCCGCGCAGAACGCAAGGTAGGCGCGCCCAGCCGCCGAACCGAGCATGGATACGCGCACCCCGGCGCGGTATTGTTCCAAGGCGAGGGGGCTCTGACGATCCGTGGTCTCGCGGATCATCATGGTGGCGCCTGAGGGGGTCGCGACCGCCACGGGCCACACGATTTGTGCGCCGAGCGCGGCGAGATGCGGTTTTGCGATGTGCGCGACCATGGCTTCATCGTCAAAGCCGTCCGACAGGGCGCGCACCATGATGGTCGGCCGATAGCAGTCATCGTGCGAGTCGCGGTCGACATATCCGGCCAGACGCAGCGTTTCCAAAATCCGGTACGTCGTGGTTCGCGGCAGCCGGACCGCGCTGGCCAGTGTGTTGATGGCCGCCCGTTCCAGGCGATTCAGTTCGGTCAGCACGTCGAGACCGCGGTTCAGGGCGCGGATCGGGCGGGTCGATTCGCGGGCGGCGTCAATTGCGTCGGGGATGGGGGTTACTTGCGCATGCATGATCGATCCTTGGGGTTTTTTGTTCCACAAAACATGTACATACCTTTCGATGGGCGCCCACCCGCGCAACTCCCTCCTGGCGGCATTCTTTTTCAGTGCCGCCTGCACCGCCGGTGCCGCACACGGGCAGCGGTCAATATCGCGAGCTCAAGGGTCCACCTCTCGTACATAAGTACCCGACGGATGGAATCTGGTTGCCTGAGTGCGAGGCGCAAATCGCGCCGAAACCAAACAGGTGCCGCCATAGGCATTCAGCTACAATTTGCGGCCCAATTTAGGCGGAAAACTTGAGGAACAGGTAACCCATGTCGGAACCCCCCCCAGCGGCCGAGGCCGTCCCCACGCCGGTCGAGACGGTCATCATCGGCGCGGGTCCCGTGGGATTGTTTCAGATCTTCGAACTCGGCCTTCTCGGAATCAGCGCGCAATCGTTGATTCGCTGGCGCAACCCGGCGGCCAGTGCACCGAGCTGTATCCGGACAAACCCATCTACGATATCCCCGCATTGCCGGTCTGCGGTGCCCAGGAATTGATCGACCGGCTGCTGCAGCAGGCGAAGCCGTTCCACGCCACCTTTCATCTCGGACAGGAGGTCACCGAAGTGCGGGCGGTGGAAGGCGGCAAGTTTCACGTCGCGACCGCCGCCGGCACCCGTCTGCTGGCCGGCGCCGTGGTCATCGCGGGGGGCGTCGGATCCTTCCAGGCGCGGCACCTGGCGCTGCCCGGCGTCGAAGAATTCGAGGGCAGAAACGTTCACTATCGCGTCAAGTCCGCGGCCGAGTTTCACGGCCGTGACCTCGTGATCTGCGGCGGCGGGGATTCGGCGCTGGACTGGACGGTGGCGCTGTGCGGCAAGGCGCGCTCCCTGACGCTGTTGCATCGTCGCGCGGAATTTCGCGCGGCTCCCGCCACCGTTGCGCGAATGCGCGAATTGGTCGGCGCAGGCAAGATGCGGGTGTTGGAGGGCCACGCCGCCGGCTTGCGCAAGGACAACGGCAAATTGGTGGGGCTCGACGTGCGCGCGGCCGACGGCCGGGATCTTCAACTGTCGGCCGATCACATACTGGCGTTCTACGGCCTGCATCCGAAATTGGGCCCCATTGCGGAATGGGGCATGGAACTGGAAAAGCGGGCGCTCAAAGTGGACACGGAGAAATTCCAGACCAGCATCCCGGGCATCTTCGCCATCGGCGACATCAACACCTATCCCGGAAAGAAAAAACTCATCTTGAGCGGCTTTCACGAAGCCGCACTCACCGCATTCGCCATCCAACATCACTTGTTCCCCGAAAAACGGCAGTTTTTGCAGTACACCACCACGAGTCCCATCATGCAGAAGCGCTTAGGCGTTGCGGCGCCCGATACCGGTCACGCCGGTTCCATCTGAGGCGCTGAATGAATCAATTGCTCGACGATTTGATCAAGGTGATGACCCTCGAACGGCTGGAGATGAATCTGTTTCGCGGCGAGAGCCGCGACATCGGCAGTCCCCAAGTATTCGGCGGCCAGGTGCTCGGTCAAGCTCTGGTGGCGGCGACCGCGACGGCGGACGATCGGGTGGTGCACTCGCTGCACGCGTATTTCCTGCGCCGCGGGGACTTCAAGGCGCCGATCGTTTACGAGGT
>Ga0210408_10004195_pt1 | contig 12951 bp, 6 predicted proteins | sample IncBWH4MmetaG_FD_155471 | JGI IMG/M metagenome (GOLD analysis project Ga0210408, IMG submission 155471) | Forest soil microbial communities from Barre Woods Harvard Forest LTER site, Petersham, Massachusetts, United States - Inc-BW-H-4-M | ecosystem: Environmental > Terrestrial > Soil >...
CGATGCCGCCAAAGACTGACAATCCGCGGCTGGACCCCAACCTCCTTGGCGATCGATCGGGTGCTGCGACCGGCAGCAGCCAAAAGAACGATCCGTGCCCGCTTCAAATCGCGCTGCAATGTCACCGGTGAGCGGCAACGTTCCTCAAGCACCTTGCGATCTTTCTTCGAAAGGTGGACTTCTCTGGCTTCGGGTATCATCCCGATGTTGAATCATGACTCACTTCCCAGGGAAAGTGGGTACTAGCACCCACTTTTGCTCAAAGGTCATTCAGAATTGGTCGGCACGTCCGGTGTTTACCCGTATCACTTAGCTCTGATTCTGGCTGCACAGGTCGGTAGATCGCTTGCCTGATCGCACGGTCGGCGTGTATAGTCTTGTCCCCCAAGTACCGAGGGGAGCCGAGTCATGTGTCGCCGTTCAAAGGGTGATCCGCTCGCGAAATTCTTCTTCAACCGGTACCACCTGCACCTGCTCGCGATCCCGCGCGAAGGCGCCGCGGTCGGCGACTGCTATGTCGTGACGCCCAAGGGCATCCTCTCTCCCGGCCCGATCGGCCAGCTGATGCTGCGCGGCTTCGAGATGCCGGAAATAGCCAGAGGCGAGACGATCGCCGACCTCTCCAACCAGGTCTCCGATGCGGTCGATCTGGACGCCGGCTTCCACCTGCTGGGTCCGTTCCTTGCCGCCACTGGCCTCGGGTCCGTCGTCGGCGACGCCAAGGCCTCGATGCAGTCCAAGGGCGCGCGGCGCCTGAGTTTCCGGCTGCTCGACGGGAGGCGGGATTCGGTTTCGCCGTCCGCCCTCGGCGGCGCCCTCAAGGGCAAACGGTTCGACTGGGCGCACCCGCTGGTCCGGCCTGAGAACAAATACCTGATCACCCTGGGCGTCATCCGGACGCCGTCGCTCACGGTGGTTGCCGTCGACGACGAGGGAGCCAAGGTGGCGATCAGCGCAGAGGCGATCGGCGCCGGCGGCGCGGCGAACATCGCCATCACGTCCGGCTCGGCCGGCGAGATTACCATCCACGGCGCCAAGCCCCTTGCGATTGCCGTCGAGCTCATTGAACTCGGCTACGATCAGCAGCGCGAGGCCTTCGGCATCGACGCGATCGCGCGCTACCAGCCGGTTCGCGGCAGCGGCGAGCCGCCGCCGCTTCCGGCGCCGGTCGCCGACGACCTGATGTTGGCGGCGACGGAGTGGCGGGAGTGAGCGAGTCGCATTTGGTCCCGCCCCAGTCGGCGATCTGGCAGCGCGCCGGATCGTCGTCTCACGCAGCGATGGCGGAAGGGCCGATTGGCAAGCGCGGCAGGCCCGAAGTCGGGAATGTCTGCTTCTCCGTGTCGGGCGTGTTCTGGACGATCAGCACCGGCGCGAACCAGTGGGGCGTGTGCGGATAGTTCGCATTGAGGTTACGCCGGGCCGCCACGAAGGCCGGGCCAAGATGCATTCCGCTGACGATGATAGCTTCGTAAAAACCCTTGGCGAACGCCAGGGCGAGGTCGTCGCGAATCGGCCATCGGAACCCGATGATGGCGGGAACGTTCTGGTCCGCCAAGCCGAAGACGATACTCTCGCTCGAGCTCTGGCAGCTGCTCATATAGACCAGCCCGACATGGGAAAGGCTGCCGATGAACGCGTCGAGCGGGATCGCCTCGGCATCGCCGTCCCGCTCCGCGGGGTAGAACAGGTATCCTTTGCCCTCCAGTCCCTCGCCCTCGTAGATCGAGTGCCCGGCATAGTGGATCACGTCCCACGGTCCCTTTTGACGCAGTTGGGCACTGACTTCGGCCCGGAACGCTGCCGCGCCGAAGTCGCTGGTGCTGACCGAGGTTACCTCGACCGGGCGTTTTGCCTCGTGCCGGCGATTGCCGGTGCGGCGATCGAATTTCCGGATCTCGTCGCACTCGCTCGCGAGATGCGGCAGCGGGCGCAATATCGTGTCGCCGAACCTGCCCTTGACGTTGGCCTCGATGACGAGACAGCGCAGCGGCCGCTGTTCGCCGGTTGCAGTGCTCCAGAGCAGCGGGTAGCCACGCAGCTGCTCGATATGAAGTCGGCGCGCGAACGTCGACTCCAGCGCGCAGAACCTGCCGTTGCGGCGCAGCGCTTCGTAGAAGATTGGAAAGTGTAGGCGGTCGGTATGGAAGCAGAAGACGATGTTACCCAGGTCCGCCAGGCTCATTGCCTCGATCAGCGCGGCATTCACCTTGGTGCTGAAGGTTAATGCCTTGTCGATCTTTTCCCCGCATTCGGAAAGCATGAACTCCCAGAGCTGGTAGTCGGCACCCAGACTGTCCTTGAGGAGCTTGGCATACTTGGTCAGCTTTTCGAGCATCTCGTCGTTGAGTTCGATCGGCCCATCGGCGTGCTTGCGGCCGCCGTTCTTGTCGAAATAGCTGAGCTCGCACATCTTCGCCGTGCCCCGGACGGAGACATGGACAAAGCTCGGTGGTTGCTCGACCCGAGCCGGTGGCAGCCCTGCGTCGAGGCGCCGCTGCAGTTCCTTGAGCTGCTTGAGCGTCGAACGCAGGTCGTCTTCGATCTTTTCGTACGACACCGCCCGGCAGTAAGGGTGCCGGTTGACCCGGCGGTTGGTCTCATCGTCGATATTGGTCGCCAGCACGACGACTAAGAGCTGGGCATTCTGCGCCACGGCGTGATCGACGAGGTTGAGCCCGATGCGCGCGGCAGGATCGCGCGGCAAGGTGGCGTCGCGGGCGATGTCGCGATCGGTGACGAGCAGCGCGTATGGTTGCTGTTGGGGCTGCTGCGTGAGACGTTCCACCGCCTTGTCCTGGTTGGAGACCATGACGCAGCGCGCCGCCTGATCCCAGGCTTCCTCGACCGCCTCGCGGATGATCTGGTGGTACTCGACCTCGTGATGAATGATCAGCACCGACTGAGCCATAACTCCCCCTCTGTGGCGGCCTTCAGCACGATCTTGAACTCGAGCCTACCGCCTTCGTTCGTCCGCGCGTATGACCCGTGCATCCTCTCGACGATGCGCCGCACGACCGACTCGCCGAGCGCGATGGTCTCGAGCGGCCCTGCGCTCGCTGCCTGCACGCAGCTGGAATCCGGCACAGAGCCACGGATTTGGATCGCGACGCGGCCGTTCTCCTGCTCGGCGGCCATCTCCACGCCGGCCTCCTCGGGACAGAAGCGGAGCAGATAGGCGAGGACGGACTGGATCGCATTCTTCAGCTGATACGGATCGCCGCAGGCCGAAAGGTCGTCCGGGCGGATGGCGGTGCGGATCTTGCTACGCTCCGGCTCGGGAAGGTCGCCCAGCGCCTCCTCGGCGAGCTTGTGGAGGTTGATGCGCACATTGTCGGCGTCGAGATCGGGCCGCCACAGCGCGAGGCGATCGAAGGTGACCTGCAGCTTTGCGAGCTGGCGCAACGCCTTGTCCAGGTATGACGAGCCCGCGCCGTCCGCGATCTTCGCCTGCGCTCGGTTCAGTAGGCTTGTCGCCAGCGACAAGGGTATCCGCACCTGCTCGGCCAATTCGAGGAACGCGGCCTCCACCGACTCCCGCTCCTTGAGCTGCTGCATCGGCGCCAGGTCCTTGATGAAGATGGCGCGCCGTCCGAAGTTGTTGTCGAGCGGCCGGGCCGACATGAGCACAGCGGCCACTCGGCCGTCCGTTCTTCGGAGCTCGATCTTTTCCTCGGCCGTCCTGCCGGTCACGCCGATCAGGGCCTGACACACATAGGGGTCCGGGACGAATTCGGCGAGTGGGCGTCCAGTTCCGGCCTCCTCGGTGACGCTTCCATGCGCCGATAAGCCGAGCAGAAGACACGCCTCCGGGTTCATTCCGGTCACGATGCCTTCGTCGTTGATGATGATGACGCCCTGCGAGCTCTCCTCCACGACGGCGCGCAGCACGTGGCGGTCCGCCAACGCGTTCAGCGCAACCGACGCGGTCTTGAACAACCCCCGCAAACTCTTGATCTCCTCCTTCGCGAAGGCGCCGGGAGAGTCGTCTTCGATGTTCAATATCCAGCGCACCTTGTCCCTGATCGTCACCGGATAGCAGAGGAGGGAGCGCGTCCACCGGTGCAGCGGTGCCACGTCGTCCCGCATTGGACCCGACTCCGGCAGGTCGGGGTACGAGGCCAGCCGGCCGGTCCTATAGGCCTCGCCCAGCGCGATCGGCCGGGAAAGCTCGGACGCGGGAGCCTCCGTTCCTTGCCGGGACGCCTGCGCCTGCAGGACGAGCTGGTGCGGCTTGTGGCGGACCTCGAACATGCTGACGTGTCGCCAGTCGAAGTGGCTGCATACCTCGCTGACAATCCGCTCGGCGATCTTGACATTGCTGTCGCAGGTCCAGACGTCGCGCGAGAAACGCTTGATGAAACGCTCTTCATCCACGGCGAGGTAATGAAGCGCCATCTGGCCGACGCCGGCGATGGGAAGCTTGCGGATGAACGTCGCGTCCAGCTGGTCGTAGAACGCCGATTCGTGGCTCGCTAGGCAGATCAGGGCACGGATGTGGCCGCCCCGCACGATCGGCACGCTCATGAACGAGCGCAAGCCGCGGTTCAGGCCGCTGTCCTGCTGCTCGATGAGATGGGGGAGACGGACCTCAAGCAGATAATCGTGGATACTTGGGACGATCAGCGGATCGCACCGTATCCGATCGAGCGCCTTGGTCGTTAATGCGTACCATTTTTGGCGGATCGGAACCGGCTGGATCGCGCGGTCACAGCGGAAGATGACCTTCGAGAGCAGGCTCTTTTCGTCGACCAGGGCGACAGTGAACTCATCGAAGGGAAGCACCTTGAGGAGCTGCCGGGCCAAGGCCGAGAACACGTCGCGCCACCCTTTCGCCGACTGAGTGGCCTTTAGAATGGCTTCGGTCGCGCGTGAGACGTGGACCAACCTGACGATGGCCAGACTTGCGAACATCGCTCCATCTTCGTCGTGGAGGGCGATGCCGGCAATGCGCACGGCAATCCGGCGCTTGTTGTCGAGTCGGCAGAAACTGAGTTCGTAGTCGTCGTTGTGACCCTGCTTGCGCTTCTGCAGCTGCTGCAAGAAGGTTTCACGGTCCGCCTCGTCCAACAGGAGATCCCAGACAGTGACCACACCCGCTTCGGGAAGTCCCAACGCCGAGCGTGCCTCCGGGTTGGTGTAGATGAGGCTCCCGTCGTCGAACCGCATGACCAGGATCGGCAGGAGCGCGGCGTCGAAGATCTGTTGCGTAAGTGAGTTCAGTCCGCGGAACGGCTCCAACGCCGAGGGCGCCGCGATGGGCAAAGCTTGGTACGTCTGTACAGTACTCATAGAGGGCCCCCAACACCGGGTGCCTGCAACTGTTACAGGTTAGCCTTTGAGCGGCTTTTTGTGTGTGAACTGGTTCACACTGGGTCGCGCACCGAGAAGAGCGTCGCAAGGAGACCGAGTAGATCGCGCAAGCGCGCGGCGCCTCTGCCCAGGGCCTCCTAAGCGGGACATCTGGGACAATAAGGAGATCTATCCTGTCAGGTCTCGCGACTATTCCGGAGGGTGACCAAACAGGCCATCCCGCGTCTGCGCAAGCGCAACGATCGTTCCAGCTGGTATAGGTGCGCCCGCGCGACCCAGCGGTTCGTGGCCTTTCAGCACTCCTCTCCAGGCGCACAAAGCGGCGGTCCCCCAAGGCTCACGAACGGCCTATGCGGAGGAGTGGATGAGATATCGTAGGCTTGGTTGGGAAAGGCGGTCATGCTCCCACGGCTCGAATCCCCTACGCCTGGATGGTGGCTGCTACACGTTGGGTCGCAGGCGCGCCGCACTGCAAAATGTGTTCTGGCAGACTGACCGCCTCCAGCCCATCGATGGGCGGGGTGAGGGGCGGTCTGGGGACCTGTGCCAGTTCGGACACGTCGAAAAAACCATTACGGCTCAACAGCGCTTAGAGCGGCCTTTTGTCCGAATGCGCCTTGAAAGAATTCAGCCACCGAAATCCTTACAATCTGAGTAAACGGTTCGTTTTCGATCTGCTGCTTCAGGCTTTCCTGAGGCGTCACATTTCGTACCGTTTGGCCTCAAAAGTGTCATGCGCTCCATTCCGACAAAGGAAAATCGTATTGAGGGTTCAATGCAGGTTGGACGGCACATTTGTCGGAATGGGCGTTGATTTTACAGCAAGATCACAAGACTCTTAATCAGCGGGTCCCAGGTTCGAGCCCTGGTGCGCCCACCAAATAAATCAATAGCTTAATGCGTCCTCCCGCCCGCCGTTCCGACAGTTGGTCAGCGGCTATTGAACGAACCCGCTCCGCGGGAGGGCGTGGCGAGGCTGCTTATCTGAGAGGCATCTGTTTGAGAGGATGGGACTGCAAGTCTGTTCCTCTTGATACAGGAGTGCCTCATGGCCACGATGAATTCGAGCCCGCTGCGCCGCCGCAGGATATGACGCTGCGCAACTTGTCACCGTCGACGCAGCAATCCTATGTCTACGCGGTTGCGAACTTTAGCCGACATTTCGGTCGATCACCTGACAAGCTCGGCCTTGAGCAGGTGCGCGCGTACCAACTGCACCTGATTGGGTTGAAGCGGTCGTGGAATCACAGCAACCAAGTGACGTGCGCGTTGCGCTTTTTTATATGCGGTGACGCTCGGGCGCAGGGAGGTGATTGAGAAGATTATTTCGGCCCGCGAGCCGATCAAGCAACCGCTGGTGCTGAGTGCGGAGGAAGTCGCCCGTTTCCTGGAGGCTGTACCGGCCCCGCGCGACCGCGTTGCGCTGGTGACGGCCTATGCTGCCGGGCTGCGGGTCGGCGAAATCAGCCGCCTGAAGTCCAGCAGGGCGCCTCTAATTTGTGCCGCCCTGTAAAATGGCCAACGTTCGCTTTTTTCCGGGAAGTCAATATAAAAAGAAATCTTGACGGGGATTGCCAGTCCGCTGGTGGCGGCACTATGGTCGGGGCGCTTTATTTCATTGTTTTGCTGGAGCAATCTATGTCGCGTCTCGTATTTGCGTTTCTGTCCCTGACACTCTTTGTTGGATTGGCCTGCGAATTCGTGTCCGAGGCTCGAGCGGCGGCCGCTTTTTGTGACGTCAGTGCGTGCACAAGCAAGCGGTGCAAGAATGCACACGGAAAAGGCATTCAGCGCTGCACTTCAAATTGTCTGATCGATATAGAGGAGAGTAAGAAGAAAGGGCTATGCAAGTAAGTCGACGCTCGGCTTAACTATGCTGCTCTGCTCAGCGCGGATGGCCGCGCGGCCACTCCTATTGCCGACTGTCGTGGTCCTGATTGATCGCGCGCGTCTTAGAGACCGTTGCTTCCCTTAGCAGCGTTTAACGGCAGCTCATTTGTCGCCGACGAGCGATGAACAAGCGCAGAGCCACTTCCGGACATGGCCCAGGGCTGCCGAAATGTGCAGCCGCAGCAAGTAGGCAGCTATCTGGGGTACACACCGGCTGCGGCGCTACTGGCAGATGGATGCGATCCTGTTTTGGGATCGTTTCGCTGGCTGCGTGGCACGGAGTTTCATTTTCCCGAGCGGCCCGAGAATCTGCCGTCGCTGAAGCCGCTCGAGAACTGGCCGAAATTCAATCCACGCAACTTGCGATAACCGCCGCTGCAGAGTGTCAACATGCGTCGAATTTTTACCGGACTGGTGCTTCTTTTGCTGTCAAGCGCGGCCCTGGCGGATGATTTTGTCGGACATCAGCACTTGGCACGTGCGGCTGTCGCCGCACTGGGCTCTCGTGAACCGAGCCGCGACAGGCGCGTCTCGGCCTGCGGCGTCGATCTCTCGCGCTGCTAGGATGTGTCCTTCGCTGGAGGCTCTCGGTCCCGGGTCCCGTCGCGTCGAGCGCCGGCCGCGATGCTGACCCTCCTGCGGCTGCCGCATTTTTGATGTTGGCGGTCGAGCGATGGCTGTCTCACGCATGCGATCGATCTCATATCCTTTGATCAATCTGAAGGGGCGCTGCGCCTCGCGCGCGCCAGGGTGAAGCGCCGGCCGAGGCCGGCGCCGACCGGGCGGTCTCCCCGGTCTTCCGCGCTTTTCTTCGATCCTCTTCTCCGATGGTTGGCACACGCTTGTGCAGACCCGCACGTCGTGCGGCGGCCCTGAAAGGGCGGGGGCCGATCCCTCCGCCCGGTCGCCCTGGCGCTTGCTACCCCCGATCTCGCCGACGGGCAGGGGCGCAGGCGCGAGGTGTGCTTTGCGCCCTTAAGGCAAAAGGAGATCAATCATGTCGGCCAAATCAGTTGCGGCAATTCCGGAGAACGGGACCGAGCTGTTCATTCCGCTCAACAAGCTGAAAAAATCGTCGAAGAATGCGCGCAAAGTGCCCCACAGTGAGGCGGCGATCGCGGCCTATGCGGCGAGCATCGCCGCCAAGGGCATCCTGCAGAACCTCGTCGTCTTTGTGGTTGTGTCTGCTAAGGAAATATTCGGCAATGGTGGTGTCCTGCCCACGTCTATGCGGTCTGGGCCGAGGCCGACAGCAGCTACTGGAGGACCTGCGTAACTATCCCTACGCTGCCGCTCACCGGAGCCGGGCCGGCATAACCGAACACTGGGAGGAGGGTCGCTTTCCCGAAGTGGCCTTCTGTTTTGCGTGTCCAAAGGCCGCGTTTCTCTTCAATGTTCATTGCGCGCAGAAGGCATTAAACGAAGAAATAGCTAAATCGGTCCGCCGCGACAGCCGGCTTTACCTCTTCCTACCATTCCGGAGGTGCGCCTTGATTGCGTTCGCAAGCTGCGCTGCCGGCGTACCTCAATACAAGAATCCGGATGTCCGTGGCGCTTTGCTGAGGCAAGCTGTCACTACTGGCCGGCAATTCTATTCGCTTGATGCGATGCCTGTGCTGCCCCTACGATGCATTCGCCGAAACGCCAGAACCCGTATGGTTCGCGGAGAACTCAACAGATGCAATCTGGCCGCACTTCTGAGCTCGGTCCTTTGCTTTGCGCACACGCCATCGTCTGGCCGATTGTCGCCTTGATCCTTCTGATCGGCTGGGCGGAATCGGCCGCTGCCTTGACGCTGGAAGCGGCGAGAGAGAATTGCCGAGAGACGGTGGGCAGGCCGTTCGTACAAGCCTGCATGCAGGCTAGCGGCGGGCCTTCTGCTCGCGAGGCCTGCCGCGCCAAGGCCTTTCCCAAGGTCCACGCCTGTGTGATGTCGGCGCTGAACGCCGCCAACGGCCGCGCTAACGTCGCGGTCGCGGCTCCGACTGAAGCCACGCCGAAGTCATTGGCGCAGTCCAATCTTCCCGCCGGTTTCGTCCCTCCGCCGCGAACGATCGCCGACGTGACCGCGATCCTCGACAGCGAGAAGCCGGACCTCACGACGATCGCGAAGCTGAAGAGCGACGCCAACAACGCGCCGACTGGCAAGGAATCGCGCGCGGATCTTACGCAGTTCTATTTCGACCGCGCCAATGCCCGCGCGCAGTTAGGGCGTCTCGCGGACTCCATCGCGGACGCGAACAAGGCGATCGGGGTCGGGGAAGGTGTCGTCAGCGTGAACCTGATGGGACGCTTGATGCAACTCGCGGCCGTCCAATATGCCTTCGCCGGCGAGCCCAAGAAGTCACTTGAAATGCTGCAGCGCATGGTGCGCGAAGTTGCGAACGCGCCCGGCGGCAGGGGTTATCTCTTCAATACCAACTGGCAGATCATCAACATCCTTGTGCAAATGGGCGACCTTCCGCAGGCTGAGGGCTATCTGCGCCGCAGCCTTTCCGGGATTCAGGAGATGCGCACCAGCGGCGTGCCGAAAACGCGCGCCTTCTACGCCAAGCTCGGTCAAAACTGGGAAGCCGAAATCGACACCACCCGCGCAACCCTCATGGAAGCGCGGGGCCAGTATGCCGAGGCCGAGGCCGCCTATCATACGGCCGAGTTGCGCAAACGGGCGGGCATGAAGGCGATCCTGGAGCTGGATAATCCGCCATCCGCATCGTTCCTTCTGCAGGGGGTCGACACGACGGTCCTCAGTGAGGCGCGGGTGAAGGTGAAGCAGGGCAAGCTCGAGGAGGCCGAGGTCGACGCGCGCCGCGCGCTAGTGTCCCGGCTCAAGGACGCCGGCAAATACAACGCGACGACGCCAAAATTCGTCGTGGGTCTGGCATCCATCCTGGTAGAGCAGGGACGCTACGCCGAAGCCGAGCAGCTGACGCGCGTGGCAATTGAGATCAATCAGACCGTCGGCGTGGCCGAGAGTTCGCCTTACACCGTGGGACTATTGTCCCAGCTCGGAAGCATTCTGACGATGGAGCGCAAGCCGCAGGCGATCGAGGTTTACGCTCAGATCGAAAGGGCGATCGCCAGCTGGGAGCCGCAGCTGCGTCAGATCTTCGAACTCAATCCGTCGCGCATCCTGGCGCTCTACGGCTCCGGACAGGTCGATGCCGGGATCGCCGCCGCCGAACGCCTGGTAAAGAACCTGGCGGTGCGGGTCGGCGAGGCCAATTTCGACACCGCGTCTGCCCACGGCACGCTGGCGATCGGGCTGCGGCGTGCGAGCCGCGACGCGGACGCCATCCGCGAATTCAAGCTGGCGATCCCGGGAATGATGGCGGCAGCGCGCGAGAATGCCGATGACGATTCCTCGCTGCTGACCGCGCGCAGACAGCGCCTGCAGGTGGTGGTCGAGGACTACCTTCTGATGCTTGCGCAGGCGCATGACCCCGCCGCCGATATCGGCGAGGAAACGTTTGGCCTGGCTGACGCCGTGCGCGGCCAAGCGGTGCAACAGGCGCTCGCCGCTTCGAGCGCGCGAGCCGCGGCGAAAGATCCTGCGCTCGCCGAGCTTGTCCGCAAGGAGCAGGACCTCTCCAAGCAGCTCAACGCGCAGCTCGGCATGTTGACCAATGCGCTCTCGCTCTCGTCTGAGGAGCGCGATGAAAAGGTCATCCAGGCGATCAACGCCTCGATCGCGAGCCTGAAGGCAGAGCGGCAGAAGGCGCGCCAGGAGATCAACCAGAAATTTCCTGCTTATGCCGAGCTGATTTCGCCGAAGCCGCCGACGATTGCCGAGATCAAGGCCACGCTCGCCGATGACGAGGCCATGCTCTCCTTCTATTTCGGACAGACCGGCAGCTTCGTCTGGGCCGTTCCCAAGAGCGGACCCGTCGCCTTCGCCGAAGTCGCGGTCAAGAGCGGTGAGATCGAAAGCAAGGTCCGCAAGCTGCGCGAGGCGCTGGAGCCGCAAGCGGCAATGATCTCAGATATCCCGCCATACGATCTGAAGCTGGCTTACGGCCTCTACGAGCTGCTCTTGAAGCCGGTCGAGAGCGGGTGGAAGCCGGCCAAGAATCTGATCCTCGTGACCAATGGCGCCCTCGGCCTGCTGCCGCTGTCGCTGCTGCCGACGGCGCCGGCGGAAGCCAAGCTGGATGATGATCCCCTGTTTTCCAGCTATCGCGACGTGCCATGGCTTGCGCGAACCCATGCCGTGGCGACCATCCCTTCCGCCGCGGCGCTGCGTACGCTCCGGCAGCTACCGCCAGGCAAACCCGATCGCAAGGAACTCGTCGGATTCGGCGATCCCTATTTCAGCAAGGAACAGGAGGCCGAGGCGGAACAGCAGACGGCAGCAACCCGGGTTGCGGACGCTGGCGGCAACGTCACCCGCGGCCTTCCGCTGAAGCGGCGCAACAGCCCCAAGCTCGATGGGGTGGATAGCGCGGAACTCGCTCAGCTGCCGCGACTGCCCGACACGGCAGAAGAGTTGAAGTCGATTGCCCTTGCCTTGCAGACCGACCCGTCGAAGGTCCTCTTTCTCGGCAAAAACGCGTCGGAAGGCACGGTCAAGACCATGAAGCTGTCCGGCTTCAAGGTCCTGGCTTTCGCCACGCACGGCCTCGTGCCCGGCGAGCTCAACGGCCTCACGCAGCCGGCGCTGGCGTTGTCCTCGCCGACCGTGACGGGAGAGAATGCCGACGGCCTCCTGACCATGGAGGAGATCCTCGAACTCAAGCTCGATGCGGACTGGGTCGTCTTGTCGGCATGCAATACCGGAGCCGGCGCCGATGCCGGAGCCGAAGCGGCATCGGGTCTCGGCCGGGCCTTCTTTTATGCAGGGACCCGCGCGCTGCTCGTGACGAACTGGTCGGTCCACTCGCAATCCGCGCGGCAACTGGTCACCGACCTGTTCAAGCGCCAAGCCGAAGATTCCGAGCTCGGACGCAGCGAGGCGCTGCGGCAGGCCATGATGGCGCTGGTGGATGGGCCCGGCTACATCGATGTCGACGGCAAGATTGCCTTCTCGTATGCGCATCCTTTGTTTTGGGCGCCGTATACGATCATTGGTGACGGTGCCCGCTAAGGCATCAGGCGAAAGGAAAGTGGGATTTGGAATAACGGTGAAGAAGATCTGGCTGATCGTAGTGATGATGAGCCTGCTCCTGGCGGGGCGCGCCAGCGCAGCTGATTACGGACGCGCAAGCCAATTTACCGCCGCCAATGACAACCATCGCAGCGGAACCGCGCGGCATCCTACAGGGTTGATTTCGTAGCGCCAGCGATACCGTCCATTCGCCGCTTCACGTGCAACTGAAATTCGAAGCGCTTGGCTTCGGCAACTGGTTCCCCGAGCAATGCGACGAGGTTGGGGCTCGCACTGTTCGGCGCATGGATTGCGCAAGGCCGCAGCGGTTCGTCATGCGCTCAACGGCGCGACTGCTCCGGAGCTGATGGCGTGTTTCGGTTGGACGACGATCGGCGAAGCGCAGCGCTACATCGAAGAAGCAAACCGGATCAGGCTCGCCGAGAGCGCGGCCGAGAAGGTCATATCGCGAACAGGAATAGGCGAACCGAAGAGTCGCTTTGCAAAAAACGGACGTAAGTCATTGAAAAGACGAAAGGCGAAATTGCGAGCGGCGATCCTAGCAGGACTCGAACCTGCAATCAGCGGCGAAGCCACGAAACGCGGGGCAGGGAGGCTAACGGGGCGTTTGTTGCGCGGCCAGGATTTGAACTTACGCGCGCAGT
>Ga0210408_10004196_pt1 | contig 12951 bp, 8 predicted proteins | sample IncBWH4MmetaG_FD_155471 | JGI IMG/M metagenome (GOLD analysis project Ga0210408, IMG submission 155471) | Forest soil microbial communities from Barre Woods Harvard Forest LTER site, Petersham, Massachusetts, United States - Inc-BW-H-4-M | ecosystem: Environmental > Terrestrial > Soil >...
CTCGAGCAATGCGATGGCTGCGATCAGGCATACGAGAACGAGCACGGCTAAGTTATTGACCCAACTGGTGTTGAGCCTAGTGGACAAAATTGCCAGGATTCCACAAGTGGCGCCCATCGCATACAGAATGAGAACGGAAACTCGGGTGCCCAGCCCTGAATTTGCGAGTCGGTGGCCAGTGTGATCTTTGCCGGGGCTAGCGAACGGAACCAAGCCACGCCTCAAACGCGAAACGGAAACAAGAGCGGTATCGAAAATCGGCACGGTCAGAACGAGGATGGGTGCAAGCCAGGCAGCGTGTGGCGAAACCCCGCTTACTCGTAGCTTTAGCGCCAAGGTAGCCACCAAGAACCCCAATAACATTGCCCCACCATCGCCCATGAAGATTTTTGCGGGACTGAAGTTCCATTTTAGAAATCCAAGTGCGGCTCCGAGGATCGCCGCGGAGAGCGTGCTGACCAGCACCTGTCCGCTGAGACTCGCCAGAACAAGGAAGAACAGCGATGCGATTGCGGCAATGCCCGCGCAGACGCCGTCCATATAATCAAGAATGCTGAAAGCGGCAGTGATGCCAGTAATCCAAAAGACGGTGAGCGCAGCATCGGCCAGGGAACCAAAGCGCCCGCGAAGAGCGGTCGAAAAAATGTCCGCATGTATTCCCGACGAAAACACAATCAAACCGGCTACAGGCATGGCGAGAAAAAGCTTTACCTGATGATGCAGCAAACCGCGATCGTCCAGCGTGCCAATCAGGAGCAGCAACGTGGCGCCAGCCAGGATTCCCAGGCTCTCGCTGAGCGCTTGGCTAGGGTAAGACACGAGCACCGCCAGGATCACGGCGGCATACATGGCGATCCCGCCCAGCAAGGGAATCGGTTCAAGGTGGATTTTTCGCGGGCCGGGTCGATCGACCATCCCAACACGAACTGCGAATTGGCGTACCGGAATAGTGGCCACTAAAGAGGTGATCAGCGCGATTGTGAAAGTGAGGAATCCTGCAGCCATGTCCGTCCCAAATCCATCATCGCTCCGTTAAGTGCGTGAGTTGGCTCGCGCGGCCTCTTCGATTACTTCAACAACCTTCCGGAGTTCACTCAATCTATCATAGGTTTTTGCGAGTTTACGGGCCTGCTGACTCATATGCTCGAGACGTTCCGGTGCCTGTAATAACCGCTGCACGGCCTGCGTCACCTGAATTGCGTCATCCGGATCCGCAGCGATGCCACATTGATACTGTCGTGCAAGGCGAGCCACTTCGGTCCGTTCCGTAGCTATAGCCAGGATCGGGCGGCCGTAAGCCAGAATGTTGTATAGCTTGCTCGGCACAATCACGCCCTCCAACCCTCGCTTTATCGTGACCACGTGCAAATCGCCCGCCGCCATGACAGAGGGGATTCCTGACGTGGGGAAGAAGGGTAGAAATCTTATGTTTCGGCAGTTCTGGGCGGCCTCTTGGATCCGGCTCTTCATTGCGCCCTCTCCGATGAACACCAACCCCACGCGTTCGGATTCGAGCATCTGCGCAGAGTGAATCAGCGTCTGCCACGCTCCGGAAAAGCCTAAATTGCCGGCGTGAATCAAGACAAAGCGGAAATCGCCTCGAATTTCGCGCACGATGCCGCGGTCGATCGGGGGCAGAACCTCAGGAAAAGGCATAGCGTCCCTGATCACAACGATACGGGCAGGATCGACGCCTTTTTCGACGATACGTTCGCGCATATCCTCGCCGAGAACGATCACTTTCGCCGCTTGGCGCAAAGCGCGCCTATGAGATGCTTCCCAGGCATCGGTCCAACCTCGTTGACGCAAAATTCCTGTCGCTAGCGCCATATCCGGATATAAGTCGCGAATGTTGTAGACAAAAGGGCGGCCCAAGAATCTGGCGACGGAGGCACCTACTATGCCCTCGATCGGCGGATCCGTCATGGCTAGCACAACATCTGGATTCATTGACAGCGCTCGCGGAGTCGCGAGCGCAAGGTAGCTCAAATAATTCGCCAACCTTCCCTTCATGTCCAGGCGCGAGAAGGCAGTTGAGCCTACGCGCTCAATCATCAAATTGCCCTCTCGTTGGCTCCGAAGTAAGTAAGGACGATGGTGCTCCAACGGGTCATACGAAGGACGACCTGCGAGTACGGTAACATAGTGACGCTCCGCAAGGGCTTCGGCGACGAGCGCCGCGTTTTTAGCGGTTGCGGCGGTATCGGGTGGAAAGTACTCGTTCAAAAGCAGGACGTGTAACGGACGCATTCGCTAGGAGCGGGAGCGGCTAGCGACGTTCGGCTCGAGCGACGAGGCGAACTCCGAAAATTGCTTGCCGTCGGCGGAGGTACGCTTGCAGACGACGTAATTTCCCATAACCAGCACGTCCATATGCGTACGCCCGAAGCAATCGATAGCCTCTCCCGGTGAGCACACAATCGGTTCATTGTCATTGAAGGAGGTATTGATGACTGCGGGAATGCCGGTGAGCTTGGCGAATTCGCGAATGACCTTCCAATATCGCTGATTGTCATCGTGCGCTACCGTTTGCAGGCGACACGTACCATCCACGTGGGTGGCCGCAGGAAGGGCTTGCCGCTTATCCGGGCGAAGCGGATAAGCGAACGTCATGAAGGGCGACGGGTGAGCGTTTTCAAAAAATTCCCCGGCTGATTCGGCAAGAATGGAAGGAGCGAATGGCCGGAACGATTCGCGGTGTTTGATCCGCCGATTCAAGATATCTTTCATTTCCGGCCGTCGCGGATCTGCGAGAATGCTGCGATTTCCGAGCGCTCGTGGCCCCCATTCCGCCCGTCCCGAAAACCATCCGACGACATCGCCTTGGGCAATATGCTGGGCCGTATCCTTAAGGAGCTGTTCTTCAGACAGCTCCGATACATCAAAGCCGGCTTCAAACAGTCGCTTCTCTTCCATCGCCGCACGTATTTCAGAGGATGAATAATCCGGTCCCCAGGATGCGTGTCGCATCTGAAAACTGCGCGGTTGACGCAGAACTGCGTGCCAAACGTAAAAGGCCGCGCCCAACGCGAGACCCGCATCGCCCGCCGCGGGCTGGATGAAGACCTTTTCGAAAGGCACTTGGCTGAAGATTTTTCCGTTAGCGACGCAGTTAAATGCCACACCACCCGCGAGACAAAGCGCCTTGGTGCCCGTCTGCGCATACAACCCTTTCAGTTTTTGGAAGAGAATCTCCTCCAGCCTTGCTTGCAAACTGGCGGCGATATCCTTGTGTTTTCGTTCGAGGGGAGCATCAGGACGCCGCGCGAGGCCAAGGCGCTTCTCCAAGTAATCCGAAAAAAGACGTCCTAGCGCCGGTGTTTTGTCTGCCTCTCTCCAACTCATCTCCGCACCATGGCGATGATGGCTGAAGTATTCAAGGTCGAGACGGAAAGTCGCGCCGTCGTCGCGCACTACGCGACGAAACTCCTCAATATATGTGGGCTCGCCATAAGCGGCTAAGCCCATCACCTTGTATTCGTCGCCGAAACTCCAAAAGCCGAGGTATTGGGTGAGCGCCGTGTAATAAATGCCCAACGAATGAGGGAAGGCGATGCTGCCATGAATACGCATGCGGCTGCCCTCCCCTGTTGCCCACATCGTGCTGGCGAAATCCCCCAGACCATCCGCCGAAAGCAGGGCCGCTCGATCAAACGGCGATACGAAAAACGCACTGGCGAGGTGGGCTCGGTGGTGCTCCACGCGATGAAACTGCGCACGAATACGCTTTGGATCTATTTCAAAGGATTTCGCCAGAGCTTGGGGAATATCCGCGAAGGAGGCCCAGGCTTTGGCGCGTTCTCGAGCGAAACGAGGCATGCGCATCGCATAAAGTAGCTTCGCCCCCATTCGCGCCCACGGATTGCGCGGAACAGCAATGTGATCGATGTCGCTGATGGCGAGGCCTGCAGCTTTGAGGCAATAACGAATCGCCGCGACAGGAAATCCTGCGGCGTACTTCACGCGGTTGAATCGCTCTTCTTCCGCCGCCGCAACGAGCTGACCATCGCACACCAATGCCGCTGAAGCATTCGCATGATAGGCGTTGATACCCAGAATATTCACGATGAAAGATCTCGACGCGCTGAACGTTCTGGTTCGAATTGCGATGGACGCTCTGGTTCGTATTGCGCTGCTCGAGGGGATTCTGTTCGCGCTGCGCCCAAGTCGCTCAGTAACTGGGCATAGAGTGCTTCCGTTTCGGCCAGAGGCTGCTCCCAACCCAGCCCGCGTGCAACCTCCTTACAACCCTGCTTCATGCGTGTGCGCAATCCTGGATCACTAAATTGATCCAAGGCGCGGATCAACGCTTCGCATTCGTGGGAGATGACGAGTCCCGCACGACCATCAACCAGGGGAGCGATTCCGCATCGGTTCGTGACGATCACTGGGGTATCGCATGCAACTGCTTCCGCAGCCGCATTACCAAAATTTTCGTTTTGCGATGGAAGGACAAAAATGTCGGCATCCATAAGCCCGGACCATTTCGCCTCGCCATACACGGCTCCGGTAAATATCACGGATTCAGTTAGACCCAGCCGCTTAACCTGTGCTTTCAATCTTCGAAGGTAGCTTGCACTTTCAGACGGCCCGGCAAAAACGAGAACGGATGGCAGTGCCACTGCTGACGAGCGCCGCCATCGGGCGAACGCCTCCAACAGCAATTCGGGGCTCTTCTTGGGGACAATCCGGCCAAGGAAAAGCACGAGAAATGCGTGTTGGGGAATTTTCCATTGGAGGCGGAACGCGCCGGGGGCTGTTGAGAGCGTTGGCAAGTCAATTCCGTTTCGCCGGATCGTAATCTTTTCAGCTGCGATTCCTTCCTCGATCAACTCTCTTTGCTCTTGAACCGAAGTCGCGACTAGCTGGGCGGCACGGCGAGCGACGGATTCTCCCGAAACCAGCCGATAAATCCATTTGACCGCAACATTGCGAACGATCGGCCTGAACATCCCCATCGGCTCCAAGAGATACGAGACTCGTGCCTGCCGGCAGGCGCGCGCCACGACCGGGCCGAGCAAATCGTACGTCCCGTAGATGTGAACGATATCGAAGGATTTCAGCCTGCTCGCGCAGAAGGCAAAAATTCCTGGATTCCAGGTAAGGGAACGATAGCTGCCCCGCGACGAAAGATAGAGCGTCTCCACGCCATCTTCGTCATATCGCCAACCTTCGGTTGTCTTAGTGACCGCCGGAGCGGGTATCTCCCGTGCGTTAATCCCCAGATCTGAAGTCAACACAGTTACCGAATGACCCCTTCGCGCAAGCCCGTGCGCCAGCGCATGCACGGTTGCCGCGGATCCTCCACGCTCGAGAAATGGATAATAGGATTGCGTGACCTTCAGAACGCGGAAATGGATGGGCGCTTGATCATTGCGCGAATCAGCAGCGACACCGCGAATGGTCGCGTCGCGAGCTGCGCGAATTGAAGAAATGCTAGCGTTCACGCAATTTCCTTGTCGGAGACGTTTCGTCTTCTGAGCAAGATCCGGAACGCGGATTCGTCTCCAGGGCGCCCAGAATTATAACCTCGATGTTCCGCCCAGCGAGGTGTCTCACAGATTTTCGAGGCAGAGTGGCCGAAAGTAATCTCAGTCCAGCAGCTCGTCAAGAATCGCCGCCAGTTCAGACGAAAACCGACCGAAGGTAAAATCGCGCCGCACCTTGGCGAGCGCTTGCCCGCCCATCTCTCGCCTCAGTGAATCGTTTGCAAGCAGGCGCTTGAGACGGCCCACTAGCTGCGCTAAATCCCCGTGAGGAACAAGGAAGCCATTGATTCCATCATCAATGATTTCGGGGGTCCCGCCGTGCGCGCCACCAATCACCGACCTTCCACGAGCCATGGCCTCGATGAACACCAAGCCGAAGCCTTCGCCGCGGCTGGGCATGGCAAAAACTTCGCAATGATCGTAGGCGTTCGGCAGTCGGTCCGGGCTCACGAAAGGAAGAAAATGAACGCGGCCAGCAGCACCCGATTCCCGCGCCAGGGACTGCAGGCGGGGTAAGTCGGTTCCCTCACCTATAGCTGCCAGCTGCAGGTCCGGAAAGTCTTTAAGTAACGTTGGTAGAGCCGCAATCAACTGATCCACACCTTTGTAGGCTTCGCTTGCTTCCCAGCGACCTACCGTCAGGATTATCCGGCCGCGCGGAAAACCGGCTGGAGGCGAGGAACCGGAGGGAGGAGCCGCACCAGCATCGAATTCCGGCCCGAGGCCCCACGCGAGTTTCCGTCCCTTCTCGGTTGGCAAGCGCTGCTCCCTTATCACCGCGGTCAATGTGTATTCGCTTGGTGCCAACACGCGGTCCACCGATTGCACAGACAAACGTCGAACGATGGGCAATGACGTCCAAACTTCCACACCGTGCGCCACAACCGCGCTGCGCATCCCAGGAGAAACAATCTTCATCGCTGCAATCACTGGCGCCAGGTTTGGATGGAGTGCGAGAACAATGCTGGGCTGACGAGCGGCGAGTCTCAAGGCGCTGGCAACGAAGCCTGTCTTCGAGCGGCCAAAACCGGTGAAGACAATCTCTCGGCCGCCAACGTTTAATGATCGCAGGCTTGCCGGGTCGTTCAAGCTAATGAATCTGCAAATCTCGCCGTTATTCGCCGCGAAGAAATCCAGCGCGAGCGCCGTCAAGCAACCAGAGCGCTGGATACCTCCCGTGCTTCCTAGATCGGGGAAGAGGCCGACAATCATCGCCGCGAGCTTTGCCTCGCCGCCTCCTCAAAAAAATCGCGCATCTGGGCTACATTCCGTTCCCAGGTGTAGCGACGCGCTGTTTCGGCAGCAGCAGCGCCTAAGCGATTCCGCAGCGATGCATCATCAATCAGATCGCGGATCATATCTGCAAGCCCTCTTGAATCCGTGGGATCCTCAAGAATTAGGCCGTCGCGTCCGTGCGTGATGATTTCCGATCCTCCATTTCTCCGCGAAGTGATCACAGGAAGCCCACAGGCCATCGCTTCAGCCGGGGGCTGAGCAAACGCATCGTCCAGCGAAGGACCACCGTAAGCGTCGGCGGCAGCATAATACTGCTCCACATCAGCTCGAGGCGCACAAAACTGAATGCGTCCTTCCAGACGCAATTCAGTAATCAGATGGCGGAAGGGCGCGGGATTATCACCTCCCACGATCAGCGCGCGCAATCGGGGATCTGTAACTTGAGCCATGGCACTTAGGAGGCAATTCAGGCCTTTGTTTCTCCAATCATTCCCAATCAGGAGCAAAACGAAGTCGTCGTCTTGAATGGAAAGCGCGTGGCGGGAAGCGACGCGCAAGCGGGCGCGACGCTGAGGCGAGAAACACTCCAAATCTAGGCCGTTGTAGATCACAGGGACTTCACCCGACCGGCGGTAGAATCGCCTGAGATCGGCGGCCATTTGGTTCGAGACTGCCGCGATGCACATATCGGCTCGGCCGTAAACATACGGCTCGAGGGTCGCTATTAGTCGATAGAAAAACCGGCGATGAATGATCCGAGGCCAATTGAGAATCGAATTCTGGCTCAGTTGCAGCGCATTCTGAAGGCTTTCACGAAAACTGCCGAAAAGAATGTGAACGGTGACGGCATCTGCATCCAGACAATTGATTCCCGGCGAATAAACCAGATCCGGAACGATTCCGCGGCTGCGATCGAGCCGGCGCCAAAAGTGATTGGCTATAAACCACCACAGATAAGTGAGCAAGTATGGTCCGGGAAATCGAGGAATGCGATGCCAAACTAGCCGGCTGAGGTCAATGTCCTCAACGCGCATGCTGTAGAGGTGAAATTCGTAGTGATCCGCAAGGCGCGAGATCAACTCAGCCACCCGGCGCTCGGTGCCGTGTCGTTTATCGATGAAGGGTGAAACGACTGCGATCCGCATGCGGGGCACGAGGCTGGGCGCTAAGGACGGAGGTCCATCAGTTCGCACCAGCGCGCGAGGACGAACAAATTCCAGATGCGAGACCAGCCGACCGCCCCAGGGGATCGCTGAAATCGTTCCCAAATTCGGCCGACCGCTTCAGGCTCCAAAATTCCTCTTCCCCTGAGGCGTTGTGGAGAAAAGGCTTCTGCGACCGCCGGCTTCAGCTCGCGTGCCAGCCATCTGGCGAACGGAAACGTGAATGTGCGTTTCGTCCGCAAGTTCAAATCCGAAAGAAGACTCCCCGGCATAAAGCGCTTCGTGGCTCTGAGCAGCAACTCCTTGGGCCGTCCCTGGAATGAACGGCGTAATCCCAGCACTAATTCGACGACTCGGTCGTCAAGGAAAACTGGCCGGACCTCCATGCTGTGAGCCATGCTCATGGCATCTAGATCGCGAAGTAACCTTGGTTGGAGGTGAGTTTGGATATCCATAAGCCCCAGCATCTCTCGGCGATCTCTCTGAGGAACATCTGAGGCACAATTTTTCAAATATTCCCGGGCATCAGCGCCGGCGCTGCATTCGGCGAGGTCCGGCGTGAGCAATCGGCCGATATCGCTTTCCAGGAAAAGTATCTTTACTGCCATCTGCGAAGCCAGCGCGTAGTCGCTGTCCCCGAAAAGATAAGAAAGCTTGCGCCACCTATAAGGCCATTTCTCACGATCGAAAAAACGGGACAATACCGAAGGAAAACGGCAGGTCCAATGGCCAATCTTTTCGAAACGCTCGAACCATTTCCAGGATGTATAGCCGCCGAAAAGTTCGTCGCCGCCCTGGCCGGAGTGCGCGACCTTGTAACCTTGCTCGGCCGCGATCTTTGCAATCCAATAGGAGTTAAGTCCGTCCACGCTCGGTTGATCGATGGCCCGGAGGGACGCATCGATTCCAGCCGTCACGACTTCGGGCGAAATCAAAATCGATTTGAAAGGGAGCTCCAGCACTCGCGCTGTTTGGGCACTGAGCGCCGTCTCATCAAATTCTCGCTCAGCGAAGCCGATGGTCATAGCGCTGACGTTTTCCATTCCCGCGCTATGCGCAAGCGCACCGAGGCATGCGGAATCCACACCGCCGCTTAGAAATAGAACGATCGGCACATCGGAAATCAGGTGCCTCTGCATGGCCTCGAAGAGAACATCACCGAGTTGCTCGTCTAAATCAGCAGCAGACCGTCCTGTGCTCAAAAGTCGACAATCGTTCAGGGTCCAGTAGGATCGAATATTCCACGCGCCATCTTGCCAGGTGGCGGCGTGTCCCGGTGGCAGGGGCACGACTCCATGGATGATCGTCCAGGGCGGAGGAACATGACCGAGCTGAAGATATATGCGCAGGGCGTGGGGATTTAATCGCCGCTCGATTAGCCCGGAGGCAAGCAGGCACGTCACCTCCGAAGCGAAAATCAGGCGCCCATTCTGCCGCGCAAAATAGAGAGGCTTGATACCTAAGCGATCCCGCGCCAACAGAAGCTTATTTGAGCGCGCATCCCAAATGGCGAAGGCGAACATTCCCCGCATTCTCTCGACGCAATCATCGCCATATCGCTCGTAAAGGTGCAGGACTACCTCGGTATCGGAGGTGGACTGAAAGGAATATCCCTTGTCGATTAAATCCTGGCGCAGTTCGGACGCATTGTATGTCTCGCCGTTATAGGTGATCCAAACTGTTCGTGCCGCGTTTGACATCGGTTGGCGTCCGCGCTCGCTTAGGTCAACAATTGCCAGCCGAGTATTGGCCAGCAGGCAGCGGCCCGAGGAGATCACGCCGCAGCCGTCAGGACCACGATGGCGCATGGCGGCGGCCATATTTTGTGCTGCCGGCAGCAGTGCTTGCACGGAAGTATCGCCCACGATTCCGGCGATACCGCACATGTCGATTAAACCGCTCCGGCATATGCCGCGGCGGTCCGAAGCTTCGCCAGCTGAATGGGACGCCGCCCAGCTTGCGCATCAGCGGCCAAATGGGGTAAGCGGAAAAGCACACCGATCAAGACCCACAGGTAGGCATTCATGACGTAGTTCTGGTAGGGCGCCATGCCGTTATAAGAGAATGGGACTAACAGTACGAAGGCAAACCAGAAAATGGAGAGGGCTACGGGAAAATAAATCGTGCCGCGTAATTGGCGCACGCTTTTCCAGGAGAAGTACAGCAGCGAAGAGGTCCAAATGATCCAAAGAATTGGGCCCAAGATTCCCATTTCCAAGATGAGGGTGCCCCAGCCATTCTCAACCCAAAATCCAATCGGGGCTTGTCCTAGGAGCTTCGCCACATACTGCATGCCCAATGATGCCGTGCCGGTGCCGTCACCATACAGCCAGCGGGGGTGTTGCAAGGCCGTCATTAAATTATGTAACGGATACGTCCAGGTCCGATTCTGCAATTCCGAAGCTGAGCTCGTGGGCGACAGTGTCTCCGAATAAAATGCCCAGCTCGCGCCAATAGAGGTTGGGAAGAACTGGATCATGAAGAAAAGACCCACCGCACTGACGAGAAAAGCTCCCCGCATTGCCTTGACTAAGCGGCGACTCTGTCCCCAGCGCCACGGCGCACCCCAAAGGAATCCTGCCGACAAGACAAGCATGCTCATCGCCACATAGATCAGGCACCCGCGCGAACCGGTTTGCACTGTTGCGACGACCGCGATGCCAACGGTCACGAAACCGTACGCCGCGCCTCGCCGGCGCGTCACCAACAGATAAGCATTGGCGCCTAAAGCCAAAATGACTACGAGAATTATGTAAGAGGCAAAACGGCCCGTACTCACGAACACTGAAGTGGGCTGCGGAACTGCCCGGTGGGTAATCGGCGAGAAACGCGTCAGGTTGCCAAGCACTTCGAGTTCCGGAGCAAGGGCCAACGGATTCAGGAATTTCAATCCGACGATCGATTGAATGATTCCGAGAAAGGCGATCAGCATACCTAAGCCGATATTGTAAAAAAGCAATTGTTCCAGATCGTTGGCGCTTCGTATGAGCGCATATCCTGCATAGATTAGCGGGAAGTAGTAGAAATAAAGTTTGAGTCCCAGAAATCCATAGAGGACGCTTGGAGTCCACGTGTTGAACACCTGGACGAATGCAAGGGCGAAAAACAATGCCAGTGGAACGATAAATGGAGGCTTGAACCAAGGCACTTCGCCCCGCCGTTTCGCCCTCCACAACGATAAATATGTGATCGCCGCTAGCACATCTTTTCCAAAAAAGAGAATGAATCCGTTACCTAAATATTTGCGCGCCAAGTCTTCAAAGAGCAACCAGAAGATAAAGAGCAACACTCCCGCGCGCCAGTTGCTTAGCGTGGTCACAACGGCAATGGCGAGTGCAATGGCCATCGCGCCGATGACCAACATCGCGACGGATCCCGTCACGATCCAGTTCGCCAGCGTCCAGACAATCCCCATCAGGCCTGCAAGTAAGAACAAACCTTGCACTTGCCTCGACTGGTAAAGTCCGTCTAAAAGCCGCGTACTCATTTCAATTTTTCAGCTCGTTTTGCTGCCCGCTCCGTTCCTATCTTCGATCTGCGCTATTCGCTTGATTTTCGAGGCGCAAAGAAGCTGTTTCGAAATAAGGGAATTATTGCCTACGAGCTCCGTCAGCGAAAGGAAAAAACACCCGGCATACCAGGACCTTTTCTGTCTACGTGGTCGCGCCATTGCCCTTTGAGCCGAGAACAATGACGTGATTATCGCCCTCCAAGCAAGTGCCTCCCAAACACATCGAGATTAGCTTCGTTGGGCCGGCTAAAAGGGGACGCGTCATCTGGTAACCGAGTGCAGGATAAGCGTAATGTTCGAGCAACTGTAATTCCGCACGCGGCAAATACTGGCGCGTAAAAAGATCCCAAAAAATCGGAGTAATGTGTGTTTTCTCGCTATCCGCATCCATCATGCGGATGGTTCCGCGCAGAAGAAATTTGATTCGCGCAGGAGTGCTGTCTAGATTCGGCGTAGTCAAGACGCCCACTCCGCCCGGCCTTAACAAGCGCTGCACATTCCGCAAAAAGCCAATGGGATTCTCGACGTGTTCGATTACTTCAACGCAAGCAACCAAGCGGAAACTGCCAGGGCCAAGTTCTGAAGAGAAATCCTGCCGATTGAAGTCAAGCTGCACAAAAGGCAGGTTAGCTTTGTATTCCGCGGCGTTCACGTCCGCGGCGAGTACATCCCAACCTGCCTCGCGCAATCGCAGCGCGAGCGCGCCGCTTCCCGCACCTAAGTCCAAAGCCCGTCCCGCGGCACAAAAGTAGCGGGGAAAAATCCGCTGGAGAAGAAACTCGTGCAGGCCGGGGGCTGTGGTCGTGCCGGGGTCACTCTGTGCGTTCACTCCAATACCTTTTGATATAAGGCCCAGTGGTGGTTCACCATTCGCTCTGCGCTGAAGAGATCGAGACTATGATTCCGGGCGCGTTGTCCCAGTTCCTTGGCCGCCTCGGGTGAGCGCACGAGTTGCTCCATGCAGGCCGCAAGTGACTTCGAATCGCCCCCGACGAACTTCAATCCCGTTTCGGCGGCAACTTCTGCAAGCGACCCACCCTCAGGGATGATAACCGTACGTCCTCGCGCCATGTTCTCGGCCGCTACTAAGCCGAAGACTTCTCCTGCCAGCGAAGGTATAACTACAGCGATCGCGCCACTTACAAGCGCGTCGACATCTTCTTCCGGAATCTCACCAACGAAATCAACTCTGGACGCAATTCCAAGCTCGCCGCATAGCCGTTTGAGGCTCTTGCGTTCTGGCCCGTCGCCAATTATCAGGAGGCGGGATTCGAGTGCTTTGTTCGATAACTCACGGAAGGCATGCAATAAAAGCTCAACTCCTTTTGTACTTACCAACCTTCCGACAAACGCGAATGTGGGACTTTCCCCAGAAGGAAACGGCAAACGGGGCCGCACCTTCACGCCGTGGCAGATGATTGAAGTCCGGGGCAACCGCAGCAAGCGCGCCAACCAGCGCGTTGGAGCGATGTTTGCAGCCGTAAAGCCGCAGCACCATCGGCGAAGAAACGTGAGCGCCCACAAGCTTACGCTGTGCCAATATCCCGCCACA
>Ga0210408_10004199_pt1 | contig 12944 bp, 11 predicted proteins | sample IncBWH4MmetaG_FD_155471 | JGI IMG/M metagenome (GOLD analysis project Ga0210408, IMG submission 155471) | Forest soil microbial communities from Barre Woods Harvard Forest LTER site, Petersham, Massachusetts, United States - Inc-BW-H-4-M | ecosystem: Environmental > Terrestrial > Soil >...
AATGCGCAGCCACGTATGCAGGCGGTGAACGTGAATGAAGTGGTGCGTGCGGCGGTAAAGTCGTTTGAAACCGCATTCCATGCGCGGGGGCGACCGCCGGTGAAACCGGAGCTCGTGCTGGATGAAGACGCGGAGAAGATTTGGGCGGACCCCGAGCTCTTGTACAAAGGATTCGAAAACGTGATCGCGAATTCGCTCAATGCCATGCCCATGGGCGGCACGCTTACAGTTCACACGACGCAGCAAAATGGAATGGTGCGCGTGGAGATTTCTGATTCCGGTTCGGGACAAGACGCGGACCCCACTGAGGCCGCGGTTCGTTACGCGGCTAAGCTGGAAGGAGCCGGTTTGGGCCTGGCAACGATACAAACAGTAGTCAGCGATCACGGCGGCCGCATGTCTGTGGAAGCCATACCGGGCGCCGGAACGGCGTTTCGCATGGAGTTCCCGATTGCCCCAATATCGGTTAAGGCGCCAGACCTCGCAGCCGCCGCCAAAGCATCGAAACCGCAGAGCGATGCCACCCCGAGAAAATCGGAAGATACCGTGCCGGTGAAATCACAGGAAACCGCGAAGAACCATAAACCGGTTCTGGCGCGCATGATGGATATTTAGCGCCAACACGCTCTGGTTGCTCTAGATCGGCGCTAGCCACGACATTGTGAGAGGCGGTCTGAGATGAAGGGCTAGCCGATCACCGGGGTTCCGGCGATCTCCTCCTCGATGGCGCTCAGATATTCGGGCGAGAGTCCGATAAATTCCACTCCAATGCCGACGCCCGGCAGGCAGTAACGAACCTCACCGCGCGCGTGTACTTCGATTCCGGACCGGCTAAGCCGGAAACGGAGCTTCAAAATCGCGCCCTCAGGAAATCGCTTAATCGTATTAACGAACATGCCGTGGGGGCTGATATCCGGGGGCCGGAGGGAGACCTCCTCGGTGCGGCCCTCGTATGTCAAAGAGAGCTCGCTGAATTGGGCATAACGCGGGGAACGCCGCTGACGGACATTATCGTTTTGATTCTGACGCGGGCTCACGGCAGGGCTCCTTCCCGTTCGAGTTTAGAGGTGTCGGGCGGCGTGCTTGATCGGCGCTCGCCACACGATGGGCAGAATTGGAATCTGGCATGGAGCTCCTGACCACAGGCGGTGCAGAGGCAGCGTGCTACAGCCTCAAACGGGACGATGCGCAGGACCTCGTCGTATGTGGTGATGCCGTTCCTCACCTTATCAAGGCCATCCTCGTGCATGAGGCGCATACCTCGAACGCGCGCCAGCTCCCGGATGGCGTCGACGCTTTCGCCGGCTCGGATCATCGCGCGGATGGCTTCATTGATGACTAGCAGCTCGGCCACGGCCACTCGGCCTTTATACCCGGTACGATCGCATAGGCCGCATGCCGCGGGAACGCGAATGTCGTCCTGGGTGGCGGGCAGGCCAGCTTCGGCAAGGCGCGTGGAGATTCCCACCGTCATCTGCTCAACGGAATGACAAGTACAAAGCTTGCGAACCAGGCGTTGAGCGAGCACTCCCACCACGGAGGAAGCAATCAAGAAGGGGGGTACTCCGAGATCCAGCAGGCGGACAATGGCGGAGACACTGTCGTTCGTGTGCAGTGTGGATAGAACAACCTGGCCTGTCTGGGCTGCTTTCAGGGCGATCTCCGCGGTTTCCTTATCGCGGATTTCGCCGACCATAATGACATTGGGGTCTTGTCTTAACAGCGAGCGCAGGACGCTGGCGAAGCTCAGGCCCGCTCTGGTATTGACATGAACCTGATTGATTCCCGGTAGCGCATACTCCACTGGATCTTCCACGGTTACGATGTTGACCGAGGGCTTGCGCAAGATGTTCAGGGCGGAATAGAGCGTTGTGGATTTTCCTGAACCGGTTGGCCCGGTCACCAAAATGAGTCCCTGCGGATGCGCCAGCAATTTCTGCAGACCCTCCCCAATGCTGGCCGAAAAACCAAGGTCCGTGAAATTCAGTAGCGGAGCGCTCGGCTCAAGAAGGCGGATCACGATCTTCTCGCCATACTGCGTGGGAAGCGTAGAAACGCGCAGATCCAGGGAGCGATTTTTCGTCGAAATCATGAAACGGCCGTCCTGAGGATGACGATGCTCCGCGATATCCATGTCAGCAAGAATCTTTATGCGTGACACAAGGGAATGCTGAATCGAGCGTGGCACGTGCTGAAAATCGCGCAGCACGCCATCGATGCGAACACGCACGATTGTGTCTTTCAGGCGGGGATCAATATGGATGTCACTGGCGCGCTTATCCATAGCGGCGCGGATGATTTCCGAAACCAAGCGCACGGCCGGTGTCTTTTGGCTGCGAAGTTCGGCCTGAGCTTCGGCAATCGCGTCTTTGTTGGCCTGGCGTGTGCTGGTGGAAACGAATTCCATTTCGTCCGCGGAGTCGGCGGAAATGACGGAAACAATTTCGGCCGCCGGCTCCATCGAAAGCTGCGAGTAATGCAGCGCGATGGCTTCTCGCAATTCGGCATGAAAAGCAAGGCGCGGCGAAATAGTCATTCCCGTAATCGACGCAAGTTCCTTGCGCACGGTCGCATTGCGCGGATCCGACATGACCACTACCAAGCGAGAGAGGTCGCGGCGAATCGGCAGAACGCAGAGCCGCTCGGCGACTTCGCGGGAAATGAGCCGCAGAGTGCCGGGATCGACAGGAGTCGTGGCGATGTCGACGTAGGGAACGAGCGACACCTCTTCCAAAGCGGCAATGAGATCCGACTTCCCCACCAGACCGCGCTCGAGCAGAAGCTCGCCGAGATGGCTCAGCTTCTCTTGTTGCTCTTCCAGAGCTCTTTCCAGGTCTCTCGCGGATATTTTGCCGCGCTCATGGAGAACTTCGCCAAGACGCTTGCGTCTCATCCGGGGCCCTCACGTGAGTTGCGTGTACCGAAACGATACACCTCGTTGTGAGTGTATGGAGAAGGACGAGGAGCCTTCAACGGTCAAGAGGGAAGCGGTAGTTCATTAGTGAACTGTTGGCTCTTTAGTCGCATTTGGGCGTGTCTTCAAACAATCCTACGAACTTTGATAATGGCTTTTGACCTGGAAACACGTTCGTAAGTACGTTTTTTGGCAATAGATTAGGCGGGGATACTTCAGCGATGCCGAAAAGGATTCATCGGAGATTGACAAAGGGCCTGATAAAGCCGATAAGAGATCGGAGCGACGCCGAACCCTCTCTCTAAATTCAAGCGCAGTCGCGGCTAAAGGAGGTTGCGATGCGCAATGTTAATTCCAGAGTCCTTCTGCGAAATACAGCGACCGTCGTCATCTTTGCGCTTGTGGCAACTACCGGTGCGATCGCGCAAAGCAGCGGACCGCGTAATCTTGAAGAACTCAAGGCCGAAACCCAAAGGCGCGTGGACCGAAATCTTACGCCGGCAACCGGGCTCAAGTCCGAAGATGCACGCGAGGCCTTGGCGAACATCCATAGCCTGGATCGCGACGAATGGGCCGCGGCTTGGAGCGCGATTGCCGACCGTTATGCAAGCAGCGCCGCAGCGGAAGAATCCAGCGATAAGGCCAAGGCGCAGCAAAACTATCTCATGGCCTGGCGCTACTATTCGTTCGCGCGCTGGCCCACTACGAATTCACCGGGCAAAGTAAAGGCTTACCAGAAGGCTCTGGAGGCGTTCCGGAATTATGGGCGCTTCCTTGATCCGCCCATGGAAACGGTGCGGATCCCGTTCGAAGGCAAAGAGATCATCGGCTATCTGCGGCTGCCAAGCGGCGTTCGCCCCGCGCCGCTGATCCTCACTATCAGCGCGCTCGATTCGCGGAAGGAAGAGAGCGCCCAGGCAGATTCCGGGGTTTTACGTAATGGCATCGGGTTCTTTGCCGTGGACATGCCCGGCACCGGTGAGGCGCCGGTCAAGGTTGACGTGGGCGCCGAGCGGATGTTCTCGACGGTGCTCGACTACTTGGCCACGCGCCCTGAAATCGACAGCAAACGCATTGTGGTCCGCAGCATCAGCTGGAGCGGCTATTGGGCCGCCAAACTCGCCTATATCGAGCGTTCGCGATTGCGCGGAGTTGTCATACAGGGCGGCCCCGTGGATGGTTATTTCACGCCCGAATGGCAGGGGCCCGGACTCAAAACAGACGAATATCTCTTTGACCTTTTTCCCGCGCGTGCCGCGATTTACGGTGTGAAGACCATGGACGAATTTCTCGCCTATGGCCCGCATCTTTCGCTGAAAACCGAAGGTTACCTCGGCAAGCCTTCGGCTCCTATGCTCACTGCCGATGGGGTGAAAGACACGCAGGTCCCTGTCGGAGATCTTTATCTTTTGCTTCAGTCTGGAGGTTCGGCGAAAGAAGCCTGGGTAAATCCGGACGGCGGGCACACGGGCAGATCGGAAGAGTGGCCGAACGCGAGAATTTTCGACGAGATAGTTCTCCCGTGGATCAAGACCCGGCTGGCTCCAGACAGCCAGATCAGCCGAGCCCAAGCCGCCAACCGCGAGTAATTTGTCAGTCCGCCAAATGCGCTAGCGTTTTTGCGAACTTGTCGCGCGATCCGTACGGAATAGCCAAATTTGCGCGCAGGCACCAGAATCGGCCTGAGAAGGTATATACTCCCGTGAATCGAAGTGCCGCAAAACCGAAATTGATCTTCTCATTCGAGGAGCGAAGATTATGAAAAACATGTCGAATTCACTGGGGCGGACAGTACTGGTCGTTTTTGCCCTCTTGGCACTGGCAGCTTATTCCCGAGCGCAGGGCCAACCCGATTTCAGCAAGGTAGAGATCAAGACCACTAAGCTCGGCAACAACTTCTACACACTCGACGGCCAGGGCGGCACGATCGGCGTGCTCACCGGCCCTGATGGCATCTTCATGGTGGACACGCAGTTCGCGCCGCTGAGCGGAAAAATCGCCGCTGCGATCAAGCAAATTTCAAACCAGCCCATCCGATTTATCGTGAATACGCACGTCCATCCGGACCACACAGGCGGAAACGAAAATTTCCAAAAGATGGGCGCGGTCCTGATTTCCCGCAACGAATTGCGCGACCGGCTGGCGCATCCGGTGCCCGCCGCGAATGGTACGCCTGGTACACCTGCTCCTGATGACGCGCTCCCACTGATCACTTACGAGGGACAGCTCACCTTCCACATGGACGGCGAAGACGTAAGGCTGATTCCCATTCCGCGCGCTCATACCGACGGCGATACCCTCGTCTATTTCCCGAAGGCCGACGTGATCATGACCGGAGATTTCTATCGTTCCATTCAGTATCCCAACATGGACCGCGCCAACGGCGGCAGTCTGAATGGCTTACTCGATGGGCTCGGCCGGCTCATCGGGCTGGCGGGACCGAATACGAAGATCGTTCCGGGTCATGGCCCGGTGGTCAGCCGAGCGGATGTTATCGCGCATCGAGATATGGTGCTGGCAATTCGCGATAAAGTGTCGCAACTGGTGTCACAAGGTAAGTCACAGGACGAAGTCCTGGCCGCGCACCCGACCGCCGATTACGACGCGAAGGTGCCCAATTCCAAGGAAACCACGGAACGTTTCGTCACGCAGCTTTACGCGGAACTGAAGCCGGCGAAGTAGATCGGCGCTTTGCCGTCATACGAATTTGCCGGAGGAGGGGTTTGCCCGTGAGACTTGCAACGTTTGCTCTGGAAGCATGTATTTTGTTGCTCGTGGCCGTCGCGGCGGCGGCGCAGGATCGCATGCCACCTGTTCCAAAAGACAAGATGACCGAAGCACAAAAGAAGTCCTTTGAGGAAGTGACGTCGGGTCCGCGCGGAGGAGGAGGAGCGGAGGGGCCCTTTGTTCCGCTTCTCCGCAGCCCCGAGTTGATGAGCCGTCTGCAAAAGACCGGGGAGTACCTTCGCTTCCACAACACGATTGGCCCGAAGCTCACCGAGTTCGTCATTTTATTGACTGCGCGCCAATGGACGCAGCAATACGAATATGACGTGCATCAGGTTAATGGAGCCAAGGCCGGCATTAAGCAAGAGACCATCAACGCTATTACAGAAGGACGCCGCCCCGCGGGATTGGAACCGGACGAAGAGATTGTCTACGATTTCTGTTCGGAGTTGCAGCATAACCAGAGCGTCAGCGACGCGACCTATGCGCGCGCGGTCAGCAAGTTTGGCGAGCAAGGCGTGATCGATACGACGGCGCTCGTTGGGTATTACACGACGCTAGCCATGATCATGAACGTCGCGCGGTCGCCCTTGCCGCAGGGGAAAAAAGCTCCGCTGGCTGCGTTCCCACACTGAGGCTCTTTAGCAAAGGACTTCCCACAGTGAGCGATTTTCTGCGAGGCAAGCGGCAAAATGCGCCTCGATTAGCCGAATTGCTTCGTGCACAGGAGCCGATTTTGGCGCCGGGTGCGTATGACGCGTTGACGGCGCGGCTGATCGAACAGGCGGGCTTCCCCGCCGTTTATATGACGGGATTCGGCACTTCGGCATCTCTGCTCGGCCGGCCTGACGTTGGCTTGCTGACCATGTCGCAAATGGTGGATAACGCCCGCCGCATCGCCCAAGCCGTCGATGTACCGGTGATCGCGGATGCCGATACGGGCTATGGAAATCCGCTCAATGTGATTCGCACGGTACAGGAGTACGAACTAGCCGGAGCTTCAGCGATCCACATTGAAGACCAAATCATGCCCAAGAAGTGCGGGCACATGGAGAATAAGCAGGTCATCGCCGCCGCGGAAATGACCGAAAAAATTCGCGCGGCGGTCGAGGCGCGCGGCTCCAGCGATTTTCTGATCATCGCGCGAACCGATGCCCGCGCTGTGGAGGGCCTCGACAGCGCTTTGCGCCGGGCGCGTGCCTATCGTGAAGCCGGCGCAGACATCCTGTTTGTCGAAGCTCCACAGAACGAAGATGAAGTCGCGCAGGTTGCTCGCGCTTTCCCGAATGTGCCGCTGCTCTTCAACTGGGCTGAGGGCGGAAAGACTCCGCCAATGCCGCTCGAGCGGATCAAGGAACTCGGCTATCGCCTCATTATTTTTCCGATCAGCGCGCTCCTGACCGCCGCCAAAGCGGTCCGCGCGGTCCTCGCAGAAATCAAGGGGGAGGGTACGCCCAGGCGCATTTTTGCTGACGGGAGCTCCTTCCGGGAATTCAACGAGATGATTGGGCTTGGTGAGATTCAGCGGCTAGAGAAGCGATTCGCAACGCAAGCTGGACAACACGCGGCTAAAACAGATGATTGAGGTTTACGTCTCCGCCTTAGTGGCCAAGTCGAATCAGGGAATGACTGGCGGAATATAGGTGAGTGTCCGAGCGAAGAACCACACCAGGAAAAGAACCAATACCGAATTCACCATCAACTGAAGCGCCGTAAAACCCACCAGATCTCTCGCGCGTACCTTCAGGATCCCCAAAATCGGCAGCATCCAAAATGGATTGATCAGATTGGGCAGCGCTTCCGAAGCGTTGTAGACCTGGACCACCCACCCCAGATGCACGTGCAGATCCTTTGCCGCCTGCAGAACGTACGGCGCCTCGATGATCCATTTGCTTCCGCCCGAGGGCACAAACATTCCCAGGATCGCCGAATAGAGGGAAACCAGAAGCGGGAAAGTGCCGTGCGAGGAAATGCGCACAAAAAAGTGGGCCATGTTTCGCGCGATGGGCGACATGGTCACAATGCCAAAGATTCCGCCATAGAAGGGGAATTGGATCAGCACACCGGAGGTGGCGGGGACGGCGCGATTCACTGCGCTAGTGAACGAGCGCGGCCGCCAATGCAGCAGCAATCCAGCCATAAGAAAAAGAAAGTTGTAGCTGTTCAAATCGAGCGCCGCGAGTGGCCCACGTGCAGCCAAAACACGCGCGAGGTAGCCGAATCCAATCAGGGCAATGACGATGGAGAGGAGCGGAAAGTATTCCAACCACTCGCCTTTTGTTGCAGGGCTGGGATTATCTGGCGCCGTTTCCTCTTTCTGAGTCACGCCAAACCATTCCGCCGTCTTTGTCGAATGCGCGGGAGCCGAGAGATAGGCGACCAGGAGGCTGGAACAAATCAGCACCAAAGCCATGATCATACTTTGAGGAAGATAGAGCGTTTGGCTCAGGGGAATGACGCCACTGATCTTGAGCAGGTTCGTGGGAATCGCGCCGGGCGTTGCCATCAGCAACGCCGCGGACGAAGAGAACCCCAAAGCCCAAACGGTTCCCTGGCCAAGATAAGACGCCGCACCCATGGCGCGGTAATCGATGCCGCGAACGTTTTTTACGACTTCTCGCGCCAGCAGCGCCGCGAAAATTGTCCCGAGCCCCCAGCTGATCAGCGAAGTGAGCATGGAGAAAAGGGCCACAAAAGCGATTGCGCCGCGAGGTGTGCGGGGAATTCGCGAAAGGCGGCGAATGATCCGCGAGACGGGCGGCGAAACGGCTACGACGTAGCCGCCCACGATGATCATGACCATTTGTACGGTAAAGGGGATCAGGCTCCAGAAGCCCTGCCCGAAGTAGTCAACCACCTCCCAGAATCGCGATCCCGAGAGGATTCCGGCTACAAACACGATGATCAATGCGAGCAATGCAAAAACGAACGCATCGGGAAACCAGCGTTGCGACCAATCGGCGAGCGCCACGCCGAGAGATTCGAGTCTGCCAGCCCGCTGCTCGCTGCTGCTGTCGGTCTCAACCTTCATGGCGTCGCTATCCTCTCATGAGAGGCTGCATTTTTACGCGCGCGCGGGTATAAGATCGGTCGGAGTAAATGTCGTAAGGAGAATCAGCGCTATGTTGGCAAGAAACACGCCGATGCTCGCAATCGCCGTGCTCGTGTGCTGCGCGGCGGAATTGGCAATGGCTCAACAGGCCGCGCCGCTCACTGCCGTGCCGCCGAAGGAAGGCGACTTCATCGCGCAGAATTTCACGTTTGCCGATGGCGAGTCGCTTCCCGAGATTCGCATGCATTACACGACAATTGGAACTCCGCAACACGACGCCAATGGTCACGTAACCAACGCCGTGGTCATATTGCACGGAACCAATCGCAAGGGCGGCGTCTTCCTGGTGTCGTCGTTTGCCGGCGTTCTTTTTGGGCACGATCAGTTGCTCGATGCGTCCAGATATTACCTCATCCTGCCCGATCAGTTCGGCGCGGGCTTGGGCAAATCGACCAAGCCAAGCGACGGTTTGCGCGCGAATTTCCCACACTATGATTATGCCGACATGATCGCCGCCATCCGGCTGATGCTGCGGGATGGACTGCACGTCGATCATGTGCGTCTGCTCGTCGGCACGTCGATGGGTTGCATGCAGGGATTCATGTGGGCGGAATCCAATCCGGATGACCTCGACGCCTTCATGGCGCTCTCCTGCCTTCCGACCCAGGTCGCGGGCCGCAATCGCATGGTGCGCAAGCTCATGATCGACGACGTGCGGCTCGATCCCGGATACAACCATGGAAATTACACGCAGCAGCCGTACGGCTTGCGCGCGGCGCTAGGGCACTTGCTCGTTGTTGCCAGCGCGCCTACGTTGTGGCAAGCGGAATATCCAACCGCGCCGGCCGCCGACAAATTCGTGGATGAGTACATCGCCGAAAACATGAAAACAACCGATGCGAACGATTTCGTCTACCAATACGACGCATCGCGCAACTATGATCCGCAGGCCGGACTCGGCAAGATTCGCGCCCACGTCATGCTCGTGAATACCATGGACGACTTCTGGAACCCGGGCGAGATGGGCGTCGCCGAGCGCGAGATGCCCAAATTAAGAAATGCTCATTTCGTCCTGCTGCCGATTACCAAGGAAACCCGCGGCCACTATACTTTTTTTCAGGCTGCACTGTGGCAGAAATATCTCGGGCAACTTCTCGACGAATCGAAACACTAATACGGGCGCTTAGTCACTGGTTCTGCTATTTGATGAGTCCTTGCAAATTTTCTCTGGCCCACGTACGTCGCGCGGTGCCTAGTTGCCCTTCCAGGCAGTTCAGTTTATCTTCCTATGTCGGCGGTGCGCTGCTGCGTCTGCTTGATAGCGCCCAGATACCACTCGAGAATTTGCTCGCCGGTCCAGAACGCCACGCCCGGACGCGGCCGAATGTGCTCGAGCGCTTCCCGGAGGTAGCGAAGGCGGTGCGGCGCGCCCATGATGTACGGGTGTATCACCAGCGCCATGATCCGCGCCGAGTCCGCCGCATCCGCGTACAACTGTTCGAATTGATCGATTGCCCGCTGTTTGTATTCACCCGCGGGATGGTGCTGAATCAGCATCATGGCGACGTCGTTGCATTCCTGTGTGTACGGCACATTGACCAGCGTTTTCGTGCGCGTCTTGAGTAAAACAGGCTGATCGTCGAGCACCCAATCGCACACGTAGTCGTAGCCCTCTTCAGCCAGGATATCCGGAGTGTCCCACGTCTCAGTGAGCCCAGGGCCCAGCCAGCCTCGCGGTTTTTTGCCCGTAAAGTCCCGAATCACGGCTGTTGTCTTGGCGATATCGGCGCGTTCATCGGGAACCTTCTGCATATTTTTCTGGCCGAAACCGTGGCCGATGAACTCCCATCCGCGTTCCAAGGCGGCGCGGGAGATGGGCTGGTACGTCTGAATCGCTGAGCCGTTGATCGCCAGCGTCGCGGGAATGTGAAAGTGATCCAGGACATCGACGAAGCGCCAGAAACCGACGCGATTTCCGTATTCATGCCAAGCCCAGTTCGGAATGTCGGGAATGGGAGAACCACCCGCAGGGGGAGGCAGAACGGTCCTTGGCAGCGTTTCCTGCGGATTCCATTCTTCGACATTGATGATTACCCAAACTACGAGGCGCGCGCCGCCGGGCAACGCGAGGCGCGGACGGTCTTTGATCGGCGAATAGGAGAGGCGTTCACTCGGCAGCATGCTGTTTCCTCCGCGGCGCGATATAAGACATTGAAAGCCTGAAGATTAGTGCCCAAAAAGCTGGTGCATTTTGTGTTTGTGGCGAATTCGATGTCAAGGCGAAAAGATTTGTTCAGACTATGCGGACTGTCAGCTCTCCGACACCTTCGACGGAGCCGTGCAGGACATCACCTCGTTGTACGGGCCCGACGCCCGCCGGAGTTCCCGTGAAGACGAGGTCGCCCGGACTCAACGCGAAGAGATTCGAGAGCTGGGAAATGATCTCGGGCACATTCCAGATTAAGGCCGCGAGGTCCGAGCTCTGGACGCGCTTGCCATTGCGTTCGAGCCACAGCGGCCCCTTTTTCGGATGGCCGATCTTGCTGGCGGGCGCCAGAGCTGAACACGGAGCCGAGAAGTCGAAGGCTTTTCCGGGCTCCCAGGGGCGCGCCAACTTCTGGGCCTGCAATTGAAGATCGCGCCTTGTCATATCGAGCCCCACTGCGTAGCCGTAAATGTGGTTCAGCGCGTCCTCAACGCGAATGTCGGCGCCGCCTTTCCCGATCGCCGCAACCAACTCGAACTCGTAATGCACGTTCTGCGAGGAAGAAGGATAGGGGAAATCGCGCCCTTGCGGAAGCAAGGCATGGCCCGGCTTGAGGAAAAAGAAAGGAGGTTCGCGATCCGGATCATGCCCCATTTCACGCGCATGGTCGGCATAATTGCGACCCACGCAGAAGATCCGATTTACCGGGAACAAATCCGCCGTTCCTACTACTGGAAGGGCAGGTATAGGTTCGGGCGTAACGACGTAAGCCATCGGTTTCCTCGCTTTTTGATGAGGGCCGTCCTTGACGGCGCGCCGCTAGATTGAGTCATAATCCGCGGCGCCACCTGCGATTACAACCGCGCCATCGCGTATCTTCCGAATCAGCGCGGCGCGACGCGATAAAGAAGTTCGACAAAACTAAGGAGGATAGCATGAACCGTTTGCTCGTTGGATTGCTCGCCATTACCGCGGCGGCCGTGTGGCTGCTGACGGGCTCTAATCTCCACTCCGCTCCGCAGCAAAAATCATCGGCGCCGCAATTCCTGGAAGGCGACGCCTATCAAAAGGCTCGCGCATTTTCGCCCGCAGTAATCACGAGGGGCGGCAGAATCATCTGGTTGGCTGGCCAAACCACTACCCAAGACGTCAACGGTAAATCACTCCTCGGCGACTTTCAGGGCCAAGCACGAACCGTTTTCGAACTCATGGACCGCACTTTGAAGCGCGATGGAGCGAGCCTGAAGAACGTGGTGAACATGACCGTCTTCATCAATGATCCTCGTAATGGAGATCAGCTCGTCAAACTGCGCCAAGAGTTTTTCCCCGACGGCAAGTACCCGGCAAGCACGATGATCACCGTCTCAGATTTTGCGCAGCCGGGAATGCTGATTGAAATTGAAGGCATAGCCGTCGTTCCCGAGTGAACTCTAAGCGATTGGGCTACGTACTGCCTTGGAAGGCATTTATCCAGCCGCTCCGTCACCCAAGAGCAACTGTAAAAGCTAGAATGCGGTGAGCCCTACTTTTGGCCGGCGATCTCATCCTGACCGGCAGGAATGGCAATCGTATTCAGGTAATCGATCGCTTGCGAAGGAACACAAAGCTGTTCGTCCTCTTGCTGCTGAGGCGTAAATCTGAATTTATTGGTTACGTCCACGAACGGCTTCGTATACATCTTGGGATCGTCAATGGTTACGGTGAGCTCCAGATCGTTGCGGTCCACGCGCGTGTAGCGCTCCTCCACATGCATATCCACGCTATGCGGATACCCGCGGCGGTCGATCCAGGTCGTATCGTCCACGCCGGTGGTCTCGACAACAAGAGTATTATCGCCATCCCAATGTCCTATCGAGTAGCCATACCATCTCGAACTCGGTCCGCCCTTCGTTCCAAAGTTCTTAGGAAGCGGGCGTCCATCCATCCACACCATGCGCCAGATTTTTGAGTACTGAGTCATGATCACGATGCCTTGCGGCATCGTCGCGAACGCCAGGCCCCTGGTTTCATTGGTCGCGCTGCGCGGGAAGCCGAATGGATCACAC
>Ga0210408_10004201_pt1 | contig 12942 bp, 10 predicted proteins | sample IncBWH4MmetaG_FD_155471 | JGI IMG/M metagenome (GOLD analysis project Ga0210408, IMG submission 155471) | Forest soil microbial communities from Barre Woods Harvard Forest LTER site, Petersham, Massachusetts, United States - Inc-BW-H-4-M | ecosystem: Environmental > Terrestrial > Soil >...
TATCATCGGCGGGGCTTTGGCCGGGGCCGCCACGGCCAACCTGTTGCTGCAGAAAGAGCCGCAACTAAAGGTCCTCATTGTCGAAAAATCCACGGCCTTCACCCGGCGGGTGGGAGAGGCGACGGTCGAGGTGAGCGGGTATTTCCTTGGCCGGGTGCTGGGCCTGCTGCAGCATCTGAATGAGTCGCACCTGGTGAAGCAAGGGATGCGGTTTTGGTTTTTCAACGGGCAAACGCAAACCTTAGCCCAATGCGCGGAGATCGGAGGCCGTTATTTGTCGCGGGTCCCATCATTTCAGGTGGACCGCGCAGTGCTGGATGAGGAAGTGCTGCGCCGCGCCTGCCAGCTCGGGGCGCAGCTCCGTCGGCCGGCCGCAGTCAGTCACGTGGCCCTGGCGGCAGGTGGCCGGCAGACCTTGACGATTCGACACGACGGAGAGACCGCCGACATTTTCGCCCGATGGGTAATCGATGCTTCCGGGGTAGCCGCACTGTTGGCCCGGCAACAGGGTTGGTGGCGGTCCAACCGGGCTCATCCCACAACGGCGGTATGGTCCCGCTGGACTGGGGTAAAGGATTGGGACGGGCTCGAGCTGGCAGAGAAATTTCCCGACTGGGCGAAGGCTTGCCACGGCATCCGGGCCACGGCGACCAATCATCTCGTCGGCCCGGGTTGGTGGGCCTGGGTCATTCCGCTGAAGGGCGGCGACGTCAGCATCGGGGTTGTGTTCGATCAACGGTTGGTGAACTGGCCGCAGCAAGGCCCGTTGGGACAGCGGCTGAAAGATTTTCTCGCACAGCATCCGGTCGCGAGAGAGATCATGGCAGAGGCGCAGTGGCGCGATGGGGATGTGCATTGGCGGAAAGATCTCCCGTACTACAGCACCACCTTTGCCGGGGACGGTTTCGCGCTGGTGGGCGATGCCGCGGCATTTCTGGACCCGTTTTACAGTCCGGGCATGGATTGGATTTCTTTCACGGCATTTTCCGCTGCGGAATTGATCCTGGCACAACAGCGAGGGGAAGAAGTTGCACCCCTGGTGGCGAGGCACAACCGCGATTTTGCGCGCAGCTACCAGCGCTGGTTTGAGGCGATATATCAGGACAAATATGAATACATGAGTGAATTCGATTTGATGCGGCTGGCGTTCCTGATGGACCTCGGCTTGTATTATCTCGGGATTGCCTCCCAACCGTTCAAACGGGGCCATGCCGCTTTGAGGGAACCGGTTTTCTCCACCCGGCCGTCGATCCCTTTCTTTTATTTGATGCGCTGTTATAACCGGCGTTTTGCGCAAATGGCTCGCGTAAGGCGTCAGCGAAACGCACAGGGCCGCAGCAACCGCTGCCGCCGTTTCCTCTTTCAAGGCTATTCCTTCTCCGGAACCAGCGCCTGGCCGCTCATGAAGGCTTTCGCGGGCTGGGCGGGCATAGAGTTGCGTGAAGGGTGGCGAAGCTGGTTCCATAAAGGCCGAGACGCGAAATCCGAAGGCCGAAAGCAGGCCGAAATTCGAAGTCCGAATTCCGAAGAAGTCGCCGGTCTGGTTCCTCGATAGCCTGATTTGCGTCAGGCTTGAACCATTTGCGCGTTGCGACCCTGCGCGTCGCGGCTGCGGCAGAAATCCATCAGACTTTGCGCAGAAGGTGTCAGCCCCTCGGCCGCAAGCGCCGTGAGAATCCGCTCTTCGTTCATGATGAAGCGCTCGCGTTTGTAGAGAATATAGTCCCGGCGTATTTCGCGCGGGGTGAGGTTAATGGTGACCAGGTTGGCCCCGGCGCGCAGACCGCGACGGTAACCGCTCCCAGGTTCCGCAATGTTCAACGCGCTCACAGCCGGTATGACCCAATCAGGCCGCATCAACCGGAGCCCGGCCATGCAATTCAACGTCAGCTCGATGTCTCCGGCAGGCGCGCCTGCCAAAGGCGTCTCCTCCCCCGGGACGAAGGGACTGACGCTGCAGCCCGTCAGGGGCAGTGCGGCCGCGAGCTTAAAATTGTCGATCAGTTCCGCGTTCGTCTGGCCAGGCAACCCCGCGATAAACCCGGAACTGACGCTCCAGCCTTGCGCTGCGAGATGACGAATATTATGAAGCCGTTTCGCCAGCGTGCCCGGAGATTGCAGCTCGGCATAGCGGGCCGCGCCGGCCATCTCGAATTTAAGGATGTAGAAGCTCGCACCAGCCTCCCGCAATTCCGCATAGAGCGCCGGCGTGAGCGTCCCGAGGCAGACGCTGATGCCCAAATCCGTTTCTCGCCGGAGCGTGCGGATAAGCGGCAGAACCACGTCTCGGACCGCGACGGGGTCTTCGCCCGCCTGGATATTGACATCCGTGACGCTGGCCGGACGATGCTCGAGGAGCAATTGGGCCAACTGCTCGTGATGGGCCCGGAAGCGAGCGAGCCCGCGGTTGCCACGTCTCATGCCGCAATAGGCGCAGTTTTGGCGGCAATAATTGGAGATTTCCACCACCGCGCGCACGAAGACCTGGCTGCCGAATCGAGCACGCGCCGCCTGTTTCCCCTGCTCGTGCAATCCCATTTGCGCATCGCCGCGCGCCCGGAGCACGTCAAGACCGGGCAGTCCGAATTCGTTCATTACCTACACAATTACGGCGACGGCTGAAAAGCGCAATCGCTTTTCTGGGCCTACGCTTGCACCTTACGGTGGGTAAAACCCGCTCTTTGCAAAAAATCGGGAATTTTGAGACATATTTGAGTAGCCTGTCCGGGATGGACTGGCCGAAAAAATGCGTGGCGGTAATTCCGTGCCTGAACGAGGCCCAAGCCATTGGACCCCTCGTTCAAGCGGTGCGCCTCGCCGTCCCCGCGGTTTTGGTCGTGGACGACGGCTCTATCGATCACACGGCCTCCGTCGCGGAACAAGCCGGCGCCGAGGTGCTCCGCCACGCAGGCCCTGCCGGAAAAGGGGCGGCTCTCCAAACGGGCTGGCGCCATACGCGCCAGGCCGGGTTCCAGTGGGCGCTGACTCTCGACGGCGATGGCCAACACTCTCCCGAGGACATCCCCGCCTTTTTCCAGCGAGCTCAAGACACCTCAGCGGCACTGGTGGTGGGGAATCGCATGGCGGGGGCCGCGCACATGCCATGGTTGCGTCTCCAGGTCAACCGCTGGATGAGCCGGCGCCTTTCCAGGCTTGCCCGGCGGCCACTACCCGATTCGCAGTGTGGTTTCCGGCTGATGAACCTCGAGGCGTGGTCGGCTCTTCAAATCAGCACTACGCATTTTGAAATCGAATCCGAAGTGCTGATCGCTTTTATCGCTGCCGGTTACATAGTCGAATTCGAACCCGTGCGGGTGATTTACAAAAACGAGCGGAGCAAAATTCACCCGGTCCGCGACACAGTTCGCTGGCTGCGCTGGTGGCGGGGGGCGCGGAGGCGCTGGCGGAGCTCGCGCGGAGCGGCTATGGTGTGCGCCACGCATGAGCGACACACGATTTAAAGCCTCCTCGGGGGACGGATGGAGAATGGCGCTACGGTTCGGGGCCGTCCTGTTGCTGGCTTATGCCATCGGCGGAGTGCTCAACCACATCTCCGCCTCTCTCCAGCACGATCCCAAACCCGCCGGTTTCAGCCGCGGAGTTTTGCAAGGTGCGCTGATGCCGCTGGCGATGCCGACCCTTCTAGTTGGGCGGGATGTGATCATTTACGCACAAAACAACAACGGGGTACCCTATAAGCTTGGTTATACCGCCGGGGTAAACGGCTGCGGGGTGGTATTCTTCGGCATGCTGTTTTGGCGAGTGCGGCGGTGGGCAAAGGGGAAACGTGAGGCTTGGAACGCGAAACGTGGTACGTGAACTTGAAAGCCCCCTCTCGCGATTCCCAATTCACGTTCAGCGTTTTCACGCACCATTGTTTGCACGCCGTTCGGGAAATTGATTCGTACTCGCTTGCCAACCATCTTCCTACCACCTAATTTTTCGCCTCTCTATGGAAAAAGTTGTGATCATCGGTTCAGGTTGTGCCGGTTTGACCGCGGCGCTGTATGCCGCGCGCTCAAATTTGCGGCCGCTAGTCATTACGGGCAAGCAGCCGGGTGGCCTGCTGACGACCACAACCATTGTTGAGAATTATCCCGGCTTTCCTGAGGGCATCGATGGCTACGAACTGATGGTACGCATGCAAAGGCAAGCCGAACGATTCGGAGCGCGCGTCAAGTTCGGTGTCGTGGATAGCGTGGACCTCTCGCGGCAACCGTTTGTCCTGCATGTGGAAGGCGAGCGGGAGGAAACAGAAACTCTGATTATCGCCAGCGGCGCCAGCCACCGCCACCTCGGCCTGGAGAGCGAACTCAAGCTGGAGACCAAAGGGGTGACTTACTGCGCGACTTGTGACGGCGCCTTGCCGATGTTCCGCAAGCAACCACTGGTGGTTGTGGGCGGGGGCGACTCGGCCTGCGAAGAAGCGATGTACCTGACGCGCTTTGGCTCGCTGGTCTACCTGGTGCATCGCCGCGAAAGCCTCCGAGCCTCCAAAATCATGGCCGAGCGAGTTCTGGCGCACGAGAAAATCAAACCGGTTTGGAACTCGGTGGTAACTGAAGTGCTGGATGTGAACAAGGACCGCGTCACCGGAGTGCGGCTGAAGAATTTGAAAACCAACGCCGAGAACGTGCTTGAGGCCGGGGGAGTGTTTGTGGCCATTGGCCATGTGCCCAACACTCAGATTTTCAAGGGAGTCATCAACATGGACGAACATGGCTACATCATTCCGAAACACGGCGCCGCAACGAACGTGCCGGGCGTGTTCGTCGCCGGAGATTGCGCCGACCGTGTCTATCGGCAGGCAGTCACTGCCGCAGGCATGGGGTGCGCCGCGGCGATCGAAGCCGAACATTATCTCGCCGCGAGGAATGAATAACTCGTGGGCAGCGCACGGATGGATTATTGACCTTTTATGAATGGAGTGAGCGGCCTCGATAAAGAATTGGCGGAATTAAAGGAGTTCATCGCGGAGCTTAAAGCTGACCGTGCCAAACAAAAAGAGAAGGAAGCGCGCGAGGCGTGGACCAAATATACTTCCTTATCGCTGGTGTTTATCGCTGTGCTCGCGGCGATTGCCAATCAATGGGCGGGCAAGTACTCCAGCGCGGTTCTGGTGCAACTGAACAACTCGACTCTTTACCAGGCCCAGGCGTCCGACCAGTGGAGCTTCTACCAGGCCAAATCCATCAAGCAGAATCTCTATGAGGGTTTGCGGGACCTGGCTCCGAATGCTGCGGTTGTCGGCAACAACACGCCCAGCCTCGAAGCTTTCAATGCCAAAGTGGCGAAGTACGAGGCGGAGAAGAAAGACGTGATGGCTGAGGCCAAAAAGCTCGAAGCGCAGCAGAAGGCATCCCGCGAGGCGGCGAACAATGCAAGCCACCACGGAGGCGGAATGGGCAAGGCGATTAGTACGTTCCAAATTGCGATCGCCCTTGCGTCGATTTGCCTGGTTACCAAAAAGCGGCCGCTCTGGTATGTCTCGCTGGTTCTCACCGCGGTGGCGACAGCCCAAATGGTTTCCGTCTGGCTGAGCTAATCGCCTTTGGCACTTGCCCTCTCGCCAACTTGTGGTTTGTTTTCCAGTGTGAACCAAGCGAGTTATGATGCTCTAATTATCGGCGGAGGACCGGGCGGCAGCGCGGCAGCCACTTATCTCGCCCGCGCAGGGAAACGGGTCCTGGTGCTTGAGAAGGAGCACTTTCCTCGTTTTCATATCGGCGAATCCCTCCTGCCCTACAACCGTCAATTGTTTAAGGAAATGGGAGTGTTGCCGGCGCTGGAGGTCGCTGGGTTCCCGGCTAAGTTCGGCGCCCAATTTCATCTCGGCAACGCCAGCAAGGAGCTTAAACTGGTATTCCGTAACGGCTGCTTCACACGCCAAACCCAGGCGTTTCAGGTCGAACGCGCCACTTTCGACCACATCCTGCTGAAGCACGCCCGCAGTTCGGGCGCCGAAGTCCGCGAAGGGTGGACAGTCACTCGCTCTTCCAATGACACCGATCGAGTCGAAGTCGAAGCCCGCAACGAAAGCGGCCCTGCCGAGAAGTTTCAGGCCTCATTTCTGATCGATGCCAGCGGGCGCGGCAATTTCACCGGCAACCAGGAGGGCTTGCGCGTCATTCATCCCAAGCTGAAAAAGCTCGCCGTGTTCGGCCATTTCGAAAGCGTAGTTCTGGACGAAGGCACCCCGGCCGGGGACACGGTCATTGTGCGCCTGGACAATAAATGGTTTTGGGTCATTCCAATCTCGGCGCGCAAGACCAGCGTCGGCTGCGTGCTCGACAAGGAGGAATTCGCCGCCGCCAAATTGCCGCCCGCTGAGGTGTTCAGCAGGTTGGTCGAGTCGAGCACTGCGATGAGGGCCCGCATGCAGGAGGCGAAGCTGCTCAATACCATCCAGACCACCAGTGATTTCTCCTACCATAACAAACGGTTGACGGGGCCGCGGCTGTTGCGTGTCGGCGATGCCGCCGGGTTTCTGGACCCCATCTTTTCGGCGGGCGTTTATCTGGCGATGTATTCGGGCAAGCTCGCCGCACAGGCGGTACTGGATTCGCTTGCTGCCAGCAATGACGGGGCGGCCAGGCTGAAGGCCTATGAAAAGAAGGTGTTCCGAGGCTTGAAATACTTTTGGGATTTGGTCGAGGGCTATTATACCCAACCTTTCATGGAGTTATTCATGGAGCCCCGCCCGAGATTCCATCTGCCGGATGCCATCGTTGCATTATTGGCTGGGGAATTGGAAGGGGGCTGGCGCTTGGCCTGGCGGCGGCGCTTGTTTTTCTTTTACGCAAAGATTCAAGGCCGGTGGCCATTGGTCCCGAGGATTTCGTTTGCGGAACCCGAAGGCCAACCGTCGGCCCTGACAGGAGGAGCCCGTCAAAGCGGAGCTAAGCCGGAAACGGAAGTGGGTGCAATTCCAAGCGTACCCGGCAGCGCTGGCAAGCCTCACTAGGCATAACCCCGGGCAGGAATAGAATCGAGAGTTGGGCTTCCCAAAGATTGCTCAGACCGGATCAAACGTCATGCGGCTCCCGTGGAACTGCTCCTTCTTAACCGGGCCGCCGGAAAACGCCAGGTACAAAAACGCAATTACATTAATGATTGGCAGCAACATTAAAATTCCAACCAGCACACTCTTTCCGCACGCTTGAGCGATCTTCACCCACAAAATGATGGCGACGACCAGATTCAGGGCAGGGACAAGAAAGGCCAGGAACCACCAACGCGACATCCCGCCCGCCCGCAACAGCGGCAGCAACTTGAACACAGGCAGCCAGACCAGAACGCCTCCTGGATTGCCAGTCTTCTGGCAGATCAGACTGCAACAATGGCTAAAGAAGATATAAATGAGGAAAATGGCCCCCAGCGCCTCAAAAGTAACAGCGGGCGTCTGTGACCTGGACCATTCCCGCAGCTTTTCCACCTGTTCCCGCGCCTTTTCCGCGCGCTCGGAATTCCAGGTTTGAATCACCTGCTGCTTCATTTCCTGGACTTTTGGCGTGTCCAGCCTGGCGAGTGTTTGCTTGGTCCAGGCTGCTGGTCCATTCGTCTGGGCTTTTGGTTTTTCGGGTTCGACGTATCCCAGCTTGATCCGCATCTCCGGCGAAAGGTCCACCACTTTGATGTTGGACATTCCCTCCGCGTGCAGGATAAAAATGTACTCCTTCGACTTGGTTGTCACTGTCACATTCCGGTACGTCTGTGCCCCAACCTTGAGCACTTCGAAAGTCTCATCTGCCGCCGCGCGCAGCCCTGCAGGCTGCGCCAGCCAGACGGAGAGTGCCAGGCTAAGGATTCCGCCCGCCGCATATCGCCATACTCGAATCGTCGTCTTCATACACAACCGCAAACCATCATTAAATTTCGTTGGACAAAATACGGTTTGGTGATGTGCACGAATTGTGCCAGTTGGGATTCCAGCACAGCCGAACCACTGAGCGCTTTAATGAAAGGAATGCGGCCCCGAGCGCTCCGACTCCCTAACCAACAGAAGGCGATCAGCTTTTGGGCGGCGCGTTGGTAGCCGGCGGGGTAACTGGCTGCAGGACAGGCTCGAAAGGTTTGGGTGTTTCGGTGGTTGCAGCAGCAGGTTTCTCTTCCTTCTTCGGCTCCTCCTTCTTTTCTTGCAAAAGCTGGCTGCGTTCCCGCAGGACCGGTTCCAGCGTCCAGGTCGAAACGAGATAAATCCATTTTTCGTAGTTCTTCTCCGCGGCGAGCCGTTCCTCGAGTTTCTTCTGCTGGTCTTTGAACTCCTTATCGAGCTTCTCTTTGTCGGCAGGTTTCTCGTCCTTGCCCGGGGTGCGTTCTTTCGGAAGCTCGGCCACGACAGACATTGCCAGCGGATAATTGTCATTAGTCTTCTGGCCGACTTTGAGAGTGTAAGTGAATTTGTCGAACGTATCCAAAGTGACCACGGTCGGCTTGTCCAGGCCGAGCTGTTCGGGCTTTTGGTCGGTCACAACATCCGAGAAACTGGGAGAACAAGAGGATAGACTTGAAAGCTTGGTCGAATCGAGTTGCTCGCCCGGCTTGGCACCGTCGAGTTTCCACTCGGCGGTTTCGGTGTCGCGCGTCACCTTGAATGAATTGGTGGCATTGGTATAGGTGACGGCAACGGTGCGGACTTTCTCCACCTTGAAGAAATCCTTGTTGAGCCATTGGTCGGCCTTGGGCTCGATGTTGGCGAACGGCTCGGAGATGACGGCGACATTACCAGAATCGCTGCCCACTCGGACATAACGCCCATCCGGCCAGCCCGCGTCGTCCATATCCCCCATAGGCGAGGGTGCCTGCCGGTTGGATTTGCGCAGGTGCTTCTTGCCCAGCAGCAGGGACTTGATTGTCTTGTCGTTGGCGTCCTTGAAATCGACCACCGTGGCGGCGTTCGTCCCCTGCCCCACCACCAGCTCCAGCCGGGCCAACTGCGAAGGCCCGACTGGTTCGCTCTGCACGATTTTCTGGTCACTCACCTTGAGCAAGAATCCGCTGATCTCCGAGAAATTCGCCGGATAGCCATTACGTTCGCGCACGCGCCACAAGTCGTCCTTCTTGACGAGATTCAGTTCGTTAGTCCCCTGCTTAAGGGCGATATGGGCAACATCGTTGACGGGAAACTCGCCGAGCAGTTTCTTGCCGATGGCCGGGCTGCCTTCGCTGCGGCCACTGTTCTGCTGGTTGTAGATTTTGAGGCCCGCGAAGCCCAGCACCCCGACAAAGACCAGTAGAATGATAAATTGTTTGCGATTCATTTGGCGGAAGTCTTTTTACGTTTCACAAAAGCCAGCGCGATGCCCGAGGCCGTAACCGCAATCGGGACGGCCAGGATGTTAAGCCACTTCACCCGGTTCTGCAGCGAGACCACTTCTTTGCGGAAATCCTTCTGCACCTGTTTGAGATGCTTGCGCGTCTCAACCTCTTCCTTGCGCAGGTTGGCCAGCTCGTCGCTCTGTTCCTTCGACAGTATGAAGCGCTGATCTTTATCTTTCTTCTGCTGCTGGAGATCGTTGATTTTGCGCTGAGCCTCACCGGCTTTGTCTTCCAAACCCTTAATCTCGCTCTGGAACTTCTCGTTAGCGGCGGCTTCCATGTCTTTGATGCGGGTAAAAGGCCGGTTGACAGTGGCGCGGCTGCGCACCGCGATCAGGTTGTTGTCGCCTGTCAATTGCTCGACCGCGTTCTGGGCAAAGCTCAGGTTGCCGTTCATCGGGACGTAGGCCTGCCCGCCAAAGAGGGTCTGGACCGGCCGCAGGGCCACACGGTCGAATAGCATGTCCGCGTCGCCCACCAGGATGACCGCGTTGTCCTGTCTGGTCTCCTTGAGCGAATCGTCCGGCTTCTTTTCGTCCACTTTCTTATCGGCGTCCTTTTTATCTGTGTCTTTCTTGTCCTCATCCTTCTTTTCTTCAGGCTTGCCGTTGGGGAAGGCCGTTTTGAACTTGCCGGTCAACCGAACCGCCAGGGCGTACTCGGTGCCGGAGGGTTTGAACTCTTTCATGACATTCTCCCCTGACAAATTGGCCATGAAACCATCCACCAACTGCGACTCCCTGGTGCTTTTGAGCAGGACGGTTTCCTTGAGGCCCTGCGCCGGGGTGCCGGTAAACGCGCCGGCGTAGGGTAACCAAAGACTGTCGATCAGGCCGGTGGCGATATCGTCCTTATTGATGCCTTCGGGGGTCAGGCCGAGCACCGCCGGGGCTTCGGCGGGCTGGTTGTTGCGGCCGCCGATCGTCATCTTGAATTTCATATCGGCCACTACCTTGGCCGTATCGAAGGAGAGGCCCCAGGCTTTGATCAGTTTATCGAGCGTGGAACCGCTGTTGGGGATGCTGCCGAGCATTTCGTTTTGCTCGCGGGTATCGACCATGGGCAAAGGATCGAGGAATGCGATCAATTTGCCCCCGCGCATGACAAACTGGTCGATCGCATACTGCGCCTTGTCGGTGATGCCGCGTGGGTGAATGACCATCAACACTTTGATATCCGGGTCGATGCTGTCCACCTCCATCGGCACTTGTTTCACGTTGAAGTCATTCTTCAGCTCTGTAACGATGACCCACGGCTGCTGACCACCCGGTTGCTGCCCCATCCGCATCATCATTGGGTTGGCAGGCATGCCGAACACCGGCAACGCGCTCATGATGCCGACCGTCGGTTTGTCCGGATGCACCACGCGGGTGATTGCGCGCGACAGGTCATATTCCAGGAGGCGCTCCCGATTCGGGTCCAGGAACGGAATCGCTTCCTTTTGGTCCAAACCGCAACTGACTGCCAGGCCCAGGTAAAACTTCTCCCCGTTGCGCATCATTTCGCCTTCGACGCCATCCAGCCGGGCGGAATCTTCGGCGTCCGAATCCGGCTCCGGATTATATCTCTCGATAATCACTTTGCCTTTGGCCGCCAGCCGGTATTCGTCCAGCAGATCCTCGACGCGGCGGGCATACGTTCGGAAAAAGATGCTTTCGGGCGAATTATCGCTTTGAGTACAATATAGCCGAATCTTCACCGGAGAATCGAGGTTGCTCAAAATGGTTTTGGTGCCTTTGGAGAGCGTGTAGGCTTTTTCTTTGGTGAGATCCACACGCTCTTTGACGGTGCCGGTAATGACATTGAAGGCGATGAGGATTACCGCCATCGCGGCGACGCCGCCCATCGAATAAAGAATGGTTTCTAAGGTTTTTTTCTTCATCGTTCGTCCTTTAAAAAATCAGCCGGCCCGATGTCCCCGCAGAATCACGCTCGTCGAAAACAGCGAGAACACAATCACGGACAGGAAAAAGAGCAAATCACGCGAGTCGAGCACCCCTCGTTGGAAGCCGTCAAAGTGCGTGATCACGCTGAACGAAGTGACCGTGTCCACCACCCAGCGCCAGGGCATCCCCTCGAGCAAACGAATGATCGGCGGGAACCCCGCCAGGATCAACAGCAGGCAAATCACCACCGAAAGAATGAAGCTGACGACCTGGTTGCGGGTCATCGCCGAGGTAATGCAACTGACCGCCAAGTACGCGCCAGCCATCAGCCAGCTCCCCAGGTAGGCGCAAAGAATGACGCCGTTATCGGGACTGCCCAGATAGTTGACGGTGAGCACAATCGGGAAAGTCAGCGCCAACGCCAGCGCCAGGAAGAGCCAGGAGGCCAGGAACTTCCCCACAATCGCCTGCCAGGCGGTGATGGGCATAGTCAGCAGCAGCTCAATGGTCCCCACCCGCCGCTCCTCGGCCCAGAGCCGCATGCCGACCGCGGGCACCAGGAACAAGTAAAACCACGGGTGCCAGTCGAAAAACGAATGGTCCAGCGCGGCCTGATCCCGCTCGAAGAACCCGCCAACCATGAAGGTGAAAAACCCGCATAGCAACAAAAAGATAACGATGAACACATACGCAAGCGGCGAGGAAAAATAGGCACCGAGTTCGCGTTTGGTGATGGTTTTTATATTAGCCCAGGCGTTCATGGCGGAAGTCGAGTGATGGAGTGTCGGAAGAATGGATTGATGGACTGTGGATTAATGGATGGTTGGAACAGGAGCGAACCAGATTCATGCTGAGGCGCCCTTCCCTGCTGTAACTATGGTGCGATGCAATCATGTAACTATTTTACCCGAGTTAACTCATTTAACCGCCCCGCCCGCCGCCGTATCCGGCATCGTGATACTGCGGAAGACCTCATCGAGCCGGCCCTCTTCGGTGTGCAATTCCTCGATATGCCAGCCTTGCGCCGCGTCAGCGATGCTGGTGGCCAAAACGCCGTTGACATTGGGCTTTGGAAACACCCGCGCGGTTACCCGGGTTGCTTCTTCTTTCAGGATGATCATCCGCTTGACGGTCGCCAATTGCGTGAGCTTTTGGTTCAGCGCTGCCGCGTTGATGCCGTTAACCCGCAGGGTCACCGCGCCCGCCCATTCCGATTTCTGCCGCAGCTCCTGCGGCGTGCCGTTGGCCACAATCCGTCCCCGGTCGATGATGATCGCTCGCGAACAAACCGCATCAACTTCTTCCAGGATGTGCGTGGAAAAAACAATCGCTTTCTTCTCGCCCATTTTGCGGATGAGTTGCCGGACCTCGTGTTTCTGGTTCGGGTCCAGGCCGTCGGTCGGCTCGTCCAGCACCAGCACCTCAGGATCATGAATAATCGATTGAGCGAAGCAGGTGCGGTGACGATAGCCTTTGGACAACGTCTCGACACTTTGATGGAGCACGGCCTGCAGGAAACACATTTCAACCACGCGATCGACAGCCTTCCTTTTTGTGTCACCGCGCAGTCCGCGGATTTCGGCGCAAAAATTCAGGAAGCCATAAACGGTCATGTCGGTATAAGCCGGGGCGTTCTCCGGCAGGTACCCGATGAGCCTTCGAGCTTCGATCGGGTGCTCAACGATGTCGAACCCGCCCACGGTCGCCGTGCCTTCCGAGGGCGGAATCAACCCGGTAA
>Ga0210408_10004202_pt1 | contig 12941 bp, 14 predicted proteins | sample IncBWH4MmetaG_FD_155471 | JGI IMG/M metagenome (GOLD analysis project Ga0210408, IMG submission 155471) | Forest soil microbial communities from Barre Woods Harvard Forest LTER site, Petersham, Massachusetts, United States - Inc-BW-H-4-M | ecosystem: Environmental > Terrestrial > Soil >...
AGCGAGGTGAGCATCGAGCCCCCGCCGCCCGGCCCGCCGCCGACGCCTTCTTCGCTGGATGCTTCGCCGGCGACATCCCCTTCACCGGTGAGGCCAGAGCTCTGCACGAGCGACTGGGAGAGCTGCTGGAGGAGCATCTCTTCGAAGCCCTGGGCGGTCTCGTAGGCCTGTTTGACGGCCTTGGAGCCATCGCGGACGGAGGCGGGAGCGTGGGCCTGATCGAGGGCGGGGGCGCCCGCGGCGACAGTGGGAACCAAGGTGAGGGCGGTGGGGCTCACGAGCGCAGCTGGTTGGCGATGGAGAGCATCTGGTTTTCGGTCTGGATGGCGGAGCTCTCCAGCTGATAGCTGCGCTGGGCGCTCATCATTTTCACCATCTCGCTGCCGACGTCCACGTTGGAGCCCTCGAGGGCCCCCTGGTGGATGGTGGCGGAAGCCTGCGGCCGGGGGGCGCCGCTTGTGGCGGTGGGGGTGAAGAGGTTGCCGCCGTCGGCGAGCAGACGATCGGGGGAGGCGACGGTGACGAGTGCGATCTTGCCGATGGTGCGGGTCCCCGCGCGCACGGTGCCGTCGGGCCCGATGGCGACTTCGCCGGGGGAGGTGCCTGGGGGAAGGGTGACGGGGGGGTCGAGCAGGTCGCCTTCGGCGGTGGTGAGCCGTCCCTGGGCATCGACCTGGAAGGCGCCGTCGCGGGTGAGGGCGGTTTCGCCGTTGGAGCGCTTGACGGTGAAGAAGCCGGGGCCTTCGATGGCGAGGTCGAGGGGGTTGCCGGTGCTCCGGACGGTCCCCTGGGACTGGTCACGGCCAACTGTTTCGGCGGCGGCCCCGGCACCGGTGGTGGTGGCGGTGCCAGCGATGTTGACCTGGTTGTAGAGGAGGTCGCGGAAGCCGGTGCGCTGGGCCTTGTAGCCGGTGGTGGAGAGGTTGGCGAGGTCGTTGCCGATGGAGTCCAGCTGCTGCTGCTGGGCGGCCATCCCGGAGGCGGCGGCGTACATTCCTTCAAGCATCAGGTGGCCTCCTGGTGGGATTCTCGGTGGGGATGGTCGGTGGATGTGGGGGCGAGCGCGGGCATTGGCGGATGGATGGGGTGAAGATGGGCGCGGGCGCGGGCATTGGTGGGCGGGGCGGACTAGGCGGATCCGTTGAGGGAGCCGACCTGGGTGGAGGCGGCCTGGAGGGTCTGGTCGATCGCATGGATGGCCTGCTGGCCGGACTGGAAGGTGCGCAGGGAACCGACCATGTCGACCATGGTGCGGGCGGCGTTGACGCCGGATTCCTCCAGGGCCCCCTGACGCACCTTGCCACTCGCGCGCCCGGAGGGGGTCCCAGCGAAGAGGTTTTCGCCCTGCTTGACGGCGCCCGGGACTTCGAAGACTCCCAGCCCTGCAGCGGGCACGGTGCCGTCGGCGCCCACCTGGATAGGAGCGCCGGCCTGGCTGAGCACGGGGTCGCCGGCGCTGTCGGTGAGCTGCCCCTGGGCGGAGGTGGTGAACTGGCCGTCGCGGGTGTAGTGGATGCCCTGAGGGGTCCGCACGGCGAAGAAGCCGCTGCCGACGATCCCGAAGTCGAGGGGCTGGCCGGTGTCCTGCATCCCGGCGGGGGTCATGTCGGTGTAGGTCTTGCCGAGGGCGACCCCGACGTTGAGGGATCCGATCGGCTGCCCGGTGGTGGTGTTGGTAAGGAGCAGTTCCGCGAAGGAGCGCTGGGGGGCCTCGTCGGGCTTGTAGCCGGGGGTGGAGGCGTTGGCGAGGTCGTTGGAGAGCTGTGCCTGGCGGGTCTGCTCGGCGACCATCCCTGAGGCGGCGATGTAGAGACCGAGGTCCATCTCAATGCGGGTGATCGCCCAGGAGCGGGGATTCTTTAGGGCCCTCGGGCCGAAAAGGAGGTCGCAGCGCTCGGATCGCCTCAGCAGATACAGACGTGCAGGGGAGGAGTGTCAAAATTCAAGTTCCGTCCATCGATGGCTATACGCAACTCAAAAAAATGTTGAACCTCCAAGCACCCACCATCGGCGTACGCGTGCCCGGGAGCGGAGAAAGCACCCGAAAGCACCCCACCACCGGCATACGTGCCCGGGAGCGGAGAAGCACCCCACCACCGGCATACGCGTGCCCGGGAGCGGAGAGCTTCCTACACGGCGCTGAACAGCGCGTGATCCTCGGCGAGCCGCTCGCGCAGGCGGCGGCGCAGCTCGGTGTGGATCTGGGATACGCGGCTCTCGGAGACCCCGAGGCGGGCGCCGATATCGCGCAGGGTGCGTCCCTCCACGTAGAGCAGCACGGCGACCTGGCGCTCGCGGACGGGGAGCTCGGCGAAGGCCGCGCGGAAGCGCTCCCTGGCTTCGCTGCGCTCCGCGTTGAGCATGGGGTCGGCACCCTCGTCGTTGCTTTCCAGGGTGTCGATCCGCTCGATGGTGGTGGAGTCCTCGGAGCGGATGGTCCTGTTGAGGGAGCCCACCTCGGCGAGCGCGAGCTCGTCGAGGCGTCCACCCAGCTCGGCGGCGCTCATGCCGGCGGTGGTGGCGAGCTCCTCGCGGCTTGGGTGGCGCTCGTGCTCGGCGAGAAAGCTCTCGCGGGCGCTGTTGATGGTGCGCTCGGCGCGCCGCAGCGAGCGGGGAGCCCAGTCGTGGCGGCGCAGCTCGTCGAGCACGGCGCCGTGGATACGGGTCCAGGCGTACTGCTCCAGGGTGGCGCCCTTATCGGGGTCGTAGCGCTCGATCGAGCGGATCAGGGCCTCCAGGCCGCAGGAGAGAAAGTCCTCGACGTCACACTGGGCGGGGACCTCGCGAACCTTACGGTAGACGATGTAGCGGACCATCGGGGTGAACGTGAAGATCAGGCGATCTCGCAGTCTGCGGTCCCCTGTGCGTCTGTATTCCTGCCAAAGCGACAGCACCTCGGGTGCCGAGATCCTGGCAGCGCGCTGCTCTGTTGCATTCATTTGGGGTGCTCCGACTCTCGAGGGAAAGTGGTGCGTCTGCGTCAATGGCCCCGGGCCTTCATCCGCAGGACTCCGGGTCCATTCATCCGCGCAGACCCCGCCCTCATCGGAGCGTTCTCGCGGCGACTTGAGTCGAGAGCAGATACTCTCAGCAGATGCGGCGCGGCATGTATGTAAATCCGCTGGGGTTCCCGACAAACGAAGATTGGACAGCGGGCACCTGGTCCCTCAGGGATCGCCGGTGTCGGTCGATGACGTGAGCGCCACTCCCCGGCAGGACGCACACGGAGTTTGCCGGGGGAGAACCTAATGACCTAAAGTTTTTCCGGGAGCAGCCGATCACGATGAGGAAAACCAAGAGCGAAGCGGCCCAGGGACGGGACCGTGAAGAGTGCTTTCAGGAGGAAACCGGCATGAGCTCGCCCATCACCCCACCCCAGGGAGCGCCGGCCGCGCGGCCAGTGCTGCCGCTTGGCATGGCAAGACCGTCCGTGGCGTCGCCGGGTGCGGCCAAGTCCACGGCGGCGCAGCCGGCGGTATCCCTCGATACGCTGCCCTCCAGCCCTCCCCAGGAGGTGCTCGACCAGATGGCGGGCGCGGCGCAGACCTACGAGCAGCTGAGCGCCCAGGGTCGCGAGCTGCGCTTCGCCCGTGACGAGCAGAGCGGGCACATACGGATCGAGGTACGCGACCGGCAGGGAAACGTGCTGAGAACGCTTTCGCCCGCACAGGCCCTCGAGGTCGCGGCCGGGGGCCCGCTGGACGCGCCCGGAGCCCCGCTGGAGTAGGTGGACGGCGATGCCTATAGCGGTGAGCTCTTCGAGCGGCGCTCCGATCAGCTTCAACGGCCTTGCGTCGGGGCTCAACACCAGCGAAATCATCACGGCGCTGCTGAGCGCCGAACGCAATCCGATTGCGCACCTCACCAACCAGCAGACCACTCTTGAAGGACAGCACACGCAGCTGCAGTCGACTCAGAGCAACCTCACCCAGCTCACCTTCGAGGTCCAAGAACTTGGCTCCCCGGCGCTGTTCAACAGCGCGCAGACGGTTGAATCGAGCGAACCGGCACGGATCTCGGCGGCCACCAAGACGGGGGCGGCGGTTGGGGGCTACGAGGTGGAAGTCACCCAGCTCGCCAACTCGGGGCAGCGTACGTTCACCTTCAAAAGCCCCGCCGCGGCGGACACGTTGACGATCGACGGCCACGAAATCTCGGTGGCGGCGGGCGCGAGCATCCAGGATTTGGTGGAAAAGATCAATGGGGACTCGAGCGCCACGGTGTACGCGGCGGCGGTGGGCGAAGCAAAGGTGGTGCTCTCCACTCGCACAACGGGGGCCACGGGCGGGGGCTTCATCGCGCTCTCGGACCCGGGGGGCACGCTGACCGAACAGGCGGGCCTGGCCAAAGAAGGCAGGAACGCTGAATACAAGATCGATGGCGTCGCGGGGAGCTCGGCCTCGAACACCCTCTCCGAAGCGATCCCCGGGGTGACGCTGACCCTCAAAGCGTTGACGAGCGCCACCGGGCCGGTGACGATCGCCGTGCAGCCCCCGGGCCCGAAGGTGAGCGCGATCGTGACCCAGGTGCAGTCATTCGTGAAGCTCTACAACTCGACGGTGGGGGCGATCCACACGCAGATCACCACCAAGCCCCCCGCCACCCCGCAGACGGTGGGTGAACTGCAGACGGGAACGCTGTTCGGAGACTTCGACCTGACGAATTTCCTCAATACCACACGCCGGGGGATCTACACACCGGTCGCGGGCCTGCCCGCGGCGATGTCAAGCCTGGCCAACATCGGGATCGGCACGGGGAAGGCCTCAGGCTCGGGGCTCCCCTCGCAGGCCGCCCAGGAAGGGCAGCTCACACTCGACACCGCGGCACTGGAAAGCGCCCTCCAGACCAACCCAACGGGTGTCAAGGAAATGCTCCAGGGCTGGTCGAAAAGCTTCCAGGAAGTGCTCAACACGGAGGCGGCGCCGGGGGGGACGCTTGAAACGCGCCTCGCCAGCGACAGCACACAGGCCTCGGAATTGAGCGCGAGGATCACGACGATGAACGAAATGCTGGCGGTGCGCCAGAAAACGCTGCAGGCGGAATTCACGGCGATGGAAAAGGTGGTCTCCAAGAACCAGGCGCAGGCGTCGTGGCTGAGCGCACAGCTGGCCTCGATGCTCGCAAGCAGCGCGAGCAGCAGCTCGAGCTCGAGCTCATCCGGCCATTAGGGCCGTCGGCCTTCGCCGGGCTTTTGTGTCACACCTCCACGCGCGCAGCTGACACTCCTCAACTTTGGCCAGGGGCGACCGATCACCAGGTCAACACCAGGCAGACCCAAGCTGACAAGGAGCGAGCGAGCCGCGTATGACCCCCCTTACCGCAGCACCGCAGGCATACCGCGAGAACGCGGTTCTCTCGGCGACCCCGGCGCAACTGGTGGTGATGCTCTACGACGCCGCGCGACGTTTTCTGCGCCAAGCGGCGACGGCGATGCGGGCGGGGGAAGTGGAGAGCGCCCACAACACGCTGCGGCGGGCGGAAATGATCGTCGTGCACCTTGACGGAGTCCTGGATCACGAGCAGGGGGGCGAGGTTGCACAGCGGTTGCACACGATCTACCAGTTCTGCATGGCCCACCTCAACCGCGCGCGGATGGACCAGGAGGCGCATAAGCTCACGGAGGTCGCTGACCTGTTGGGGGAGTTGCGCGAGTCTTGGGCGGAGATAGCGCACAGGTGAGGGGCATGAGCTACGCGCCCAACATCCACTCCGACACCACCCCCCGATAGACCCCATGAGCTACGCACCCAACATCCACTCCGACATCGCCTCACCGCTGGACCCCTACGCGGCGATCGTGGAGTTGGCCGAGCGGGAGTTGCAGCTGGCGCGGGAGGGCCGCATCGAAGACCTACGCTCGCTAGCCACGGAGTGGGAGACCCTCACCGCGGATCTGCCCGAGCGGCCCCCGGCGTCCGCCCGCAGCCCACTGGAACGAGCCGCCGCGCTGCACGAGCGCACAAGCGCCACCCTGTTGAGCCTGCGCGAGGCGATGCTGTGCGACTCGCGCACCACGGCCCGCGCGAGCCGGGCCGCCCACGGGTACGCCAGCCAGGCCCCCCGGCGAGTCCATCGCGTGAACCACAGCGCGTAGCGTGCGCGGGGGAACACAGCACGTAGCGTGGGGGGAAACAGCGCGTAGCGCACGCGGGGAACGCCTCGGCAGAGTTACGTCGCGCGCAACGCGTAGGCGGCCCGCCAGAGGCGCAGGACGGGCAGGAGCAGCATGGGGAGCGGACCGCCGGCGCGCATGATGCTGCGGGTCTGCGGGCGCTGGCGGGGGGAGCGGGCACTCTCCTTGGAGAGGTACTGAGCGACCATCCCCGCCGCCACCACGGCGTGCCGGCGGCCGTTGTGCAGGGCGCTGGCCTCCCCACTCGCGCGTCGCACCAGCTCGCCGGCACGGCGCACCGCGACCTCCTCGCTGGGGTAATAGGCGATGTAGCTGTGATCCCCTTTGCCGGCGTCTTCAGCCATGTCGGCGTAGCTGTCCAGCATGGCCGCGGTCATCGAGATCCAGAGGTAGGCCGCGCTGATCCGCTCCCCCTCGCGCGGCGAGGGGGGGACGGGCTCCGCGGCGAGCGCCAGCAGGGCCAGGACGGTGAGCCACGCGCTGGCGGCGGCGGTCAACTCGAACCAGCTCGACTCCCTGCTGCCAGGCAGCTCGCGTGCAGCCCACGCCCGCAGCAGCGCCGCGCGGCGGGCGGGGTCGGGCTCGTGGTTGAGCGTCTGCACCCCCGCGCGGGCGGCGGCGTGCACCGCCAACTCACGCACGGGAGCGAAGGCTGGTAGGGCGGCGCAGCCAGCGCGGCAGGACTCGATCAGCGCCCACAGGTACCCCCCGTCCTCGCGCCATGGATTGCGGGCGTAGTGGGCGAAGCTCGGGGTGTCGGGGTCGAGCGCGTCGGTGAGGGCGCGCTGCAGCAGGGCACCGTTGTCGGCGCCCGCGGACGCCGCGCGCTCGCCAGCCCCGTCGAGGAAGTCGGCCATCGCCTCGTAGCGAACGAGCAGCGCCAGCAGACGCGGGTCGCGGCGGCGGGGCACAGTCCAGAACAGGGCGGCGCCATCGATGTTGTCGCGCTTGCGGGTCAACCCGTCGAGCGCGTCCTCGCGCAGCGGAGCGTCGGGAATCGCGCCCGCCCTGACCTGCCAGCGGGCGACCTCGCCCTCGACCGCGCGCAAGCCCCACAGCAGCTCACGCGCCGCCGCGGCCGCGAGCGCCCATAGCTGCCCTGGCGTGAGACGTTGAATGTTCCCCTCCTACGACCTCGTGATCCCCCAAAGAGTAGAGCGCCGACACCCTGCGTTGCAGGTCTCCCGGGAGAGCCCACCGAACCTGGACCGCGAGACCAGGGAGGGCGCGGGCGCACCGGACGGTGGTAGGCCTCCCGGGGAGCGTCCAGCGAACCCCGCCAGCAAAGCCAAAGGCCCCCCCGGAAACCACCCAGCGAACCCCGCCAGCAAAGCCAAAGGCCCCCCCGGAAACCGTCCAGCGAACCCCGCCAGCAAAGCTAAAGGTCTCCTGGATGCTGCCGATGACCGGGGGCGACCCGGGTCTTTGCCGGGGGGCGGCTCACATGGATGGGAGTCGGGTCCGGCCCACGGAGGGCAACTGCAGCACCTCGACGCCACTCCGTCACCGCCCATCTTCCCACCGCCCGGATGTCCCTGATCGACACCACCCAACTGGCCCTCCAGACCGCGATGCGCGGCGCGTGGATGCGCCAGACGCTGCTCACCAACAACATCGCCAACGCCAACACCCCCGGCTACCACCGCGAGGACCTCAACTTCCAGGGGGTCCTCCGTCAGGCGCTCGCGGGCGGGGAATCGCCCGCTGCTGGGGAATCGCTGGCCGGGGTGAGCTTCCAGCCCGAAGTCAGCCAGCAGGCCACGGGGCCGGAAGGCAATGGGGTTCAGATCGACCAGGAATCCTCGCTGCTGGCGGAGAACGGCCTCGAATACGAGGCGCTGGTCCAGGTGCTTGGCACCCGCGACGGCATCCTGCGCTCCGCCATGGGGGTCAGCTGATGGGTCTCCGCCACGCCACCGCTGGTCGAGCCCACGCGCGCTCGACCCCCGCGACCGGCCCCGCGACCGGGATCGCACCGTTCGACGGGACCGCCCCGAGGGTCAGCTGATGGGCCTCTTCGACGCGATCGAAATCGCGGGCAGCGGCCTCACCGCGGAACGGGTGCGGATGGACGTCACCTCGGAGAACCTCGCCAACGCCCAGACCACCCGCACCGCGAGTGGACAGCCCTACCAGCGCCAGGAGGTGCTCCTCCAGCAGACCGGCCACCCCTCGGACTTCGAATCCACCCTCGCCGGCGCGATGGGCACGGGCGGGGCCGCGGGGGCGGGCGGCGCTCCTGGCCAGCTGCCCGCCGGGGGCGTGAAGGTCGCGGGGATCGTCGCCGACAGCACTCCCGACCAGCTCGTCTACAACCCCGGCAACCCCGAAGCCAACGCCCAGGGGTACGTGAAGATGCCCAACGTCAACACCGTCACCGAAATGGTCGACCTCATCTCCGAGTCGCGCTCCTACCAGTCCGACGTCACCGCGATGCAGACCGCCAAGTCGATGTTCACCGCCACCCTCGGAGTGCTCAAATGACAGTTCTCCCGATCGGCGCGGTGGGGGTGGAATCGCTCGTCAACAGCGTCACCGGCGTCGCCTCCGGCGAACGCGCACGCGCAAGTGCCGTCGCGCCCAACCTCAGCTTGGCGGAACCCGCGGGCAGCGCGAGTTCGGCGCTCTCCGCGGGCCCCGGCGAACAGACGACCGGGGCGGGCGCCCTCGGCGAAGTGGGCGGGGTGAGCGGGGCTACAGAAACGGGCGCCGTGGAACCTGGCTCGGGCGCGGGGGGAACGGAAACGGGGGGCGGTTTCGGGGAAGCCCTCACCAACGCGATCTCCTCCCTCGAACAGACCCAGAAGAGCTCCGACGGGGCCGCCAAGGCGCTCGCCACCGGCACCGCCTCCAACCCCGAGAGCGCCGTGGTCACCGTGGAGGACGCCCAGCTCGCGATGCAGCTCGCCTCCCAGCTCCGCACCAAGGCCACCGAAGGCGTTCAACAGATCTTCCAGACCCAGGTGTAAATCGCCCAGCCCAAACACCCACCCATCCACCCACCCCCATAGCGCGCCAACCAGCGCTCCACCCACCCCACACCTTCCCATCCACCATCGTCCCATCCCACCATCACACGGCCCCACCAGCCCACCAACTTCCGGCCTTCCCACTCCTCCCTCACTCTCACCTCAAACTCCCCACCTGATCCATGCCCGTAAGACAACTCGCCACCCGACTCACCCCCCGCGGATGGATGATCCTCGGGGGCGCGACCATCGCGGGAATCCTGTTCATCTACCTCTTCCTGCACATGGTCTCCAAGCCCTCCTACTCCACCCTCGCCACCGGCCTCGAACCGGCGCAGACCGGGAAGATGACAAGCGCCCTGGACCAGCACGGGATCGCCTACGAACTGCAGAACAACGGCACCGCCCTGGCCGTGCAGTCCAACGAGACCGCCCAGGCCCGCGTGGCCCTCGCCGGCGCCGGGCTGCTCGGCAACACCCAGCCCGGCTTCTCCCTCTTTGAAAAATCGAGCCTCGGGGAAAGCAACTTCCAGCAGCAGGTCACCTACCAGCGCGCCCTGCAGGGACAGCTCGAGCAAACGATCGACAACATCCAGGGCGTCTCCGGCGCCCAGGTCGAGCTGGTGTTGCCCTCCCCCCAGAACCAGCTCTTCGGGGAAAGCCAGAACAAGGCCTCCGCCGCGGTCCTGCTCAGCGGGACCACCAACCCCAACTCCACCTCCGTGCGTGGCATCGCCCAGTTGGTCGCCTCCTCCGTGCCCGGCCTGCAGTTGCAAAAGGTCACGATCACCGACGGCACCGGGCAGCTGCTGTGGCCGCTCCAAGGTGGGGAAGGCGCCACCGGCACCACCGGCAAGCAGGCCGCCCAAGAACGCTATGACAACCAGATGGAGGCCAGCCTCGACACGATGCTCGCCCAAACGCTCGGCGCTGGCAAGGCCGAGGTGCAGGTCTACGCCGACCTCAACACCAACCAGACCACCCAGGAATCCCTCACCTACGGCAAGGCCGGGGTGCCCCTCCAGCAGAGCAAGAACCTCGAAACCCTCACCGGCAACGGGGGCGGCGCCGGGGCGGCGGGGACCGCCAACATTCCCGCCTACGCCCAGACCGGCGCCTCGGGCAAATCCAACTACAAGCACGAAGTCACCGGCTCCAGCCTGGGAGTGAACAAGACCGTCACCCACTCCACGATCGCCCCCGGCGCCGTGGAAAGCCAGCACGTCTCCGTGCTGCTCGACCACACCGTCCCCCCCGCCTCGGTGCCAGCCATCAAGGAAGCCATCACCAACGCCGCCGGCATCCAAACCAAGCGCGGGGACACCGTCTCGATCGGCCAGATGACTTTCGCCAAGCCCGTTGCCCCCTTCGCCGAAGGTGCCACCGGGGGCATGCTGGGCTACGCCAAGTACGCCCTCATCGGGATCGCCTCCGCGATCTTCTTGTTCTTCACCACCCGCGCCCTGCGCCGCCGCGAGCAGGAGGGAATCGACCACCAGCCCGCCTGGCTGCAGGAGCTCGAGCTGCCCATCCGCCTCTCCGAGCTCGAACGCGAAACCAGCCTCCGGCCCACCGACGGGAGCGGGCGGGATGCGATGCCCGCGCTCGCCGCCGCCGGTAGCGCCGGTAGCGCCGGGGCGGGCGGGGCAGGGATGGTTGGGGCCTCAGTACCTGTTCGCCGCCAGGTCGAGAACCTCGCCGAGTCGAACCCCGATCGCGTCGCCCAGCAGGTGCGCACCTGGATGCAGGAGGACTAGAACAGGTGCGGACAATCACACCCGCTGACCGGAGAGCGGACAGCGCAAGGCGAATGTTGAGCACCCAGGCGTTGGGGACCCGCGCTCGCGCCGACGCCCGCGCTGGCGTCGGCGCGATCATGAGGCGGCCCTGATGGCGATCGAGCTGCCCCCCGCCACCGACGAACCCCTCGCCGCCCTGCCCCTGCGCACCGTCGCCCGCCTCGCGGGCCGCCGCAAGGCCGCCGTGCTGATGGCCGCCCTGGGCTCCGAGCGCGCGGCCGACGTGATGCAGCACCTCCGCGAGGAGGAGATCGAGAGCCTCTCCCTGGAAATGGCCAAGATGGGGGCCGTCGAAGAGCAGACCACCGAGGCCATCCTCGGGGAGCTCGCCTTCGCCGCGGGGCCCGACGGGATGGGCGACGTCGCCGGCGGGATCGACTTCGCCCGCGAGGTGCTCGAGCGCGCGCTCGGCGCCGAGCGCGCCGAGGAGCTGCTCGGGCGGCTCAACACCGTGATCGAGATGCGGCCCTTCGAGTTCCTCCGCCGCACCCCCCCCGAGCAGATCGTGGGCTTCCTGCGCACCGAGGCCCCCCAGACCGTGGCCCTCGTGGTCGCCAACCTCCACACCGTGCTCGCCGCCCAGGTCCTCGCCCGCCTGCCCGAGCGCATGCAGCCCGACATCGCCCTGCGCATCGCCCGCATGGGCGAGACCAGCCCCGCCGTGATCCAGCAGGTCGAGGAGGTCATCCGCCAGAAGCTCACCACCGTGGTTGAGCAGGAGTACGCCACCGCCGGGGGCGCCAAGGCGCTCGCGGACATCCTCAACCACGCCGACCGCTCCACCGAGCGCGCCGTGCTCGACCACCTCACCACCACCGACCAGGACCTCGCCGAGGAGGTCCGCCGGATGCTGTTCGTATTCGAGGACATCGTCAACCTCGACGACCGCGCCATCCAGCAGGTACTCCGGGAGGCCAACCAGAAGGACCTCGTGCTTGCCCTCCGCGGCGTCCCCGACGCGGTCAAGGAGAAGCTCCTCACCAACATGTCCGAGCGCGGCGCCGCCATGCTCCAGGAAGAGATGGAGGTCCAGCAGCCCCAGCGCAAGCGCGACGTGGACGCCGCCCAGGGCCGCATCGTCGCCGTCGTACGCCGCCTCGAGGAGGCCGGCACCATCCTGCTCTCCACCGGCGACGAGGAGAGCGACGAGGACGCGGTGGTCTAGGCCGCCGGCCCGACCATCCCCACGGCAGGAACGTCACCCTGCATGACGTCCCCCACCGCCACGACCGACACCCACCATACCCCGCCGTCGCACCCAACGCCACCAGCAACACCCCGCGATGCCCCCCGCCACGACAGACGCCCCCGCGATGCCCCCCACCGCCACAACAGATGCCGCCGCGACGTCCCACGCCGCCAGCGGATACCCCCTCCCGCAACTGGAGTCCTCGGCTCCCCCGCCCGTGGGCACCCCCGCGCGGATCCTCGCCGACGCGCAGGACGCGGCCGAGCGCATCCGCGAGCTCGCCCGCTCCGAGGGCCACGCCGAAGGGCTCGCCCAGGGGCGCGACGACGCCCTCGCCGAGGCCCGCTCCGGCGCCCAGGCCCTCCACCAGGCGCTCTCCGAGGCCCACCACCTGCGCGAGCAGATGCTCGACGAGACCGAGCGCGACGCCCTCGCCCTCGCCCTCGCGCTCGCCGCCAAGATCCTCGCCGGCGCCCTCGATGTGCAGCCCGAGCGCGTCCTCGACGCCGTTCGCGGCGCCCTACGCCGCGTCACCGAGCGCCGCCGCGTGACCGTCCTCGTCGACCCCGCCGACCTGCACATCGTCAGCGCCGCCATCGACGAGCTCACCGCCCAGACCGGCGGGATCGAGCTCTGCGAGGTCCACGCCGACCGCCGCGTCGGTCCCGGCGGCGCAATCGTGCGCACCGCCGAGAGCGAGATCGACGCCACCATCCAGACCCAGTTGGAGCGTGCCCGCGAGGTCGTCCACGCCGAGCTCGCCGGTGCGCAGGACGCACCGTGAGACGCCCCCCGTCCCCGCACCCCGCGCCGCGGCGGGGTAGGAAGCCCCGCCCCCACCACCCCGGCCT
>Ga0210408_10004203_pt1 | contig 12935 bp, 6 predicted proteins | sample IncBWH4MmetaG_FD_155471 | JGI IMG/M metagenome (GOLD analysis project Ga0210408, IMG submission 155471) | Forest soil microbial communities from Barre Woods Harvard Forest LTER site, Petersham, Massachusetts, United States - Inc-BW-H-4-M | ecosystem: Environmental > Terrestrial > Soil >...
TTCCGCCATCCCCCGCGCCTGGGGTTCATGGAGCACGGGCACCGCCGCCCCGAACCCAACCAGCTCGTGATCAAGCTCGACCCCACCACCGGCACCCAGGTGATCCTCGACGCCCACCGCGCCGACCGCGGCGGGCCTCAGGCGATCACGCTCGACATGGAGTTCGCGCAGGAGGGCGGCGAGGCCCCGACCCCGTATGAGGTGCTGCTGCTCGACGCCATGAACGGCGACTCCACCCGCTTCACCCGCCAGGACAGCGTCGAGGAGGCGTGGCGCATCTTCGAACCGCTCTTGAACGCTCCCCCGCCCGTACACCCTTACGCGCCAGGCTCCTGGGGCCCCAAGGAGGCCGATCGCCTCCTCGCCGGCTACGGCGCCTGGCACGGGCCGTGGGTGGCGAAGTGAGCCTGCTTGTTCAGGCCGTGAGCGCGCCTCCTCAGATCGCGGGCGGCTACGCGATCCTCCTCCCGCTGCCACCACGCGCGGACGCGGGGCATGGAAGCCCCGCGCCCACCCGCCTCGTGGCTCGAACAAGCCCGCGCGGACGATCCCAAAATGAACTCATCGAACATGACCACCTGGTGATCTGCATATGAGCGATACCGCCCCCCAGAGTGCCGCCGCGCCCTCGCCGTTTCCGCCGATCGCGGACTACGCCTTTCTCTCCGACTGCCACACCGGCGCGCTCGTCGCCCCCGACGGGGCGATCGACTGGCTGTGCGTGCCCCGCTTCGACGCCCCCTCCGTGTTCGGCACGCTGCTCGACCGCGAGGCCGGCGCGTTTCGCTTCGGGCCGTTCGGGATCAACGTGCCCACCGCACGCGTCTACGAGCCCGGGACGAACACCCTGCTGACGACGTGGACCGCGCCCGGCGGGTGGGTGATCGTGCGCGACGCCCTCACCCTCGGGCCCCGCCGCGGCGTGGATACCGTCACGCCCCACACCCGGCCCCCCACCGACGAAGACGCCGAGCACCTGCTCGTGCGCGTCGCGCTCTGCTTCGAGGGCGAAGTCGAGGTCGAGCTCACCTGCGAACCCGTCTTCGACTACGGCCGCGTCCCCGCGCAGTGGAGTGTCGCCGAGGACGGCCACCAGGCCGACGCCTCCGGCGCCGAGCTCACGCTCCGCCTGCACACCGACATGGTGCTCGGCGTCGAGGGCGACTGGGTCCGCGCCCGCCACACCCTCAAGCAGGGCGAGCAGATCTACTGCGCCCTCTCCTGGGCCGGGCAGCTGCAGGGGCCCGCCGACGTCGACGACGCCAACGCCCGCCTTGCCACCACCGGGCGCTACTGGCGCGAGTGGCTCGGCCGCGCGCGGCTGCCCGACCACCGCTGGCGCGAACCGATCCAGCGCTCCGCGCTGGCGATCAAGGGCCTCACCTACATGCCCACCGGCGCCACCGTCGCCGCGCTCACCACCTCCCTGCCCGAGACCCCCGGCGGGGAGCGCAACTGGGACTACCGCTACACCTGGCTACGCGACTCCACCTTCACCCTCCAGGCCCTGCACTACCTCAACCTCGACTGGGAGGCCGAGGAGTTCATGCAGTTCGTCGCCGACCTCGAGTGCAACGGCGACGGGGGGCTGCAGATCATGTACGGGATCGACGGCCGCCGCGATCTGACGGAGACCACCCGCGACGACCTCTCCGGGTACGCGGGGGCGAGTCCCGTGCGCGTCGGCAACGGCGCCTTCGACCAGCGCCAGAACGACGTCTTCGGGGCCGCCCTGGACTCGATCTATCTGCACTCCCGCCGCTCCCAGCGCCTGCCCCGCAGGCTGTGGCCGATCGTGGAGGCCCAGGCCGAATGCGCCACCCGCGTGTGGGGCGAGCCCGACCAGGGCATCTGGGAGGCCCGCGGCGCGCCCCAGCACTACGTCTCCTCCAAGCTCATGTGCTGGGTCGCCATGGACCGCGCCGCCAAGCTCGCCGCGATGCGCGGGGATTCAAAGCGCCAGGAGACCTGGGGCGCCACCGCGCAGGAGATCCGCGCCGACATCCTCGCCCACGGGCTCACCAAGGCCGGGGTGCTGCGCCAGCACTACGACACGGACGCCCTCGATGCCTCCACGTTGCTGGCCGCCCTGTTCGGCTTCCTGCCCCCCGGCGACAAGCGCCTGCGCGCCTCCGTGCTCGCCATCGCCGACGACCTCACCGAGGACGGCTTTGTCCTGCGCTACCGCACCGACGAGACCGACGACGGCCTCTCCGGCAAGGAGGGCTCCTTTCTGATCTGCTCCTTCTGGCTCGTCTCCGCCCTCGCCATCGTCGGCGAGGAGCAGCGCGCCCGCGACCTCATGGAACGCCTCTTGCGCGTCGCCTCCCCCCTCGGCCTCTACGCCGAGGAGTTCGACACATCGACCGGCCGCCACCTCGGCAACTTCCCCCAGGCCTTCTCCCACCTCGCCCTGATCGAGGCCGCCGCCCGGATCATTCTTGCCGAGCGGCTGGCGGAGATTTCGTAGCCCCAGCATCTCCGCCTTCAACCCCGCACATTTGCCGCGATGGCCAACGTCGTGCGCGTGGGAGCACCAGCTTGAGCAGGTGGGCGACTGCTGCACGAATGATGCGCTACGCTTCGCGTTACATGTAACGACCTGGGTAATCGTGCCGCATATCCATTCCAACTCGAGAGCGCGGGTGCGCGAGCACCGAGCGCGGTTGCGCAAGCAGGGCCTGCGGCCCATCCAGATCTGGGTGCCTGATGTTCGTGCGCCGCGATTTGCCGAGGAGGCGCACCTGCAGTCCCGGGCGGTGGCCGCCAGCCGAGTTGCCGCCGAGGACCAGGCGTTCGTGGACTCGATCTCCGACCGAAGCTGGGAGACACGCGCCTTCGGCGCGAATCCCCATTTCGGCCAGCCGGGGGAGTGAAGCGCGCCGAGGTCTGGACGGTCTCGGGTGGCCCGGACTACGCCGGCAAGCCACGGCCGGCAGTGATCGTTCAAGACGATCACTTCGATACCGACTCGGTAACGATCTGCCCGTTCACGACCGACCCCGTCGACGCCCCTCTGTTCCGCTTGGAGATCGAGCCCTCGCCCGATAGTGGTCTGCGCCAGACCTACAGGCTGATGGTCGACAAGGTCACCACGATCCCTCGCTCCAAGCTCGGCGAGCGCTTGGGCGTACTCGCCGGCATCGACATGATCCGGCTCAACCGGGCAATCGTCGTGTTCCTTGGCTTGGCGTCCACAAGCTGAGCACGCGCAGCGCTCTGTGTGCGCGGGCGTGAGGTCCTCCGATCAGGCCCGCGACGATTGGGTCTTGACAACTGGTGACGGATGTGGCTATGATGACGGTGTCATGGTCAACCGGTGTGGTTGCCCCAGGCATACATAGGGTCTGGTTGGGTCATCCCGCCCTGTAGTTGAACATCGTCAGGGCGCTCGCAGGTAGCGGGTATGGGAGAGGGGTCGGGTCACTTTCGATGAGGGAGCTTGTTCAGCGTGGTTTCTAGAGGGAGATACATGGCGGGGATGTGCGCGGCCCAGGCGGGGCGCGTACCTAGATGCGTCAGCAGCCTGACGCATCTCTCTCTCTCTCTCTCTCTCTCTCTTGCTTCCTTAGGCTAGAGGCCGCCGCTCGTCGTTTGGCGCTTTCGCGCCGCCCCGAGTTCCCGTTTACGGGGGCGGGGGATCGCGTGTCTCGGCCGGCCCGGCGCCGAGGGGCAGTTTCACTGTCTTGGGGGGCGGTGTAGTGGCGCGGCGTGGTGAGCGTTCCGGCGCGGGCGCGGTAGCGCGCCCCCTCTTGGTGCGCGAGCGGCGGCACCCCGTTGGGCAGCGTGGGCAGCGGCGCCCGGCTGCGCGGATCGTGCCGCGCGATGGTCTGTCGGCGGCGCAGCTGGTGGAGATCCAGCGCTCGCGGCTGCTGGCGGGCGCGGTCGGCGCGATCGATGAGTCCGGTTACGCAAATGCCACGGTCGCGCACATCACCTCGCGCGCGCGTGTATCGCGGCGCACGTTCTACGAGCTGTTCGAGAACCGCGAAGCGTGCCTGCTCGCGTTGATCGAGGACGTCGTCGCGATGCTCGAAGACGAGCTCGCACAGGCAGGTCTCGCGGATCTGCCGTGGCGCGAGCGGGTGCGCGGCGGCCTGGCGACGATCCTGGGGTTCTTCGACCGGGAGCCGGCGCTCGCGCGGGTGTGCGTCGTGCAGGCGTTGCAGGGCGGCCCCGCGGTGCTCGCGCGCCGCGAGGAGGTCATTGCGCGGCTGGCCGGTGTGCTCGACGAGGGCCGCGGTGAGAGCGCTCGCGCGGGGGACTGCACTCCGCTGACGGGGGAGGGCCTGATCGGCGCGGCGTTCGGGATCGTGTATGCACGGTTGGCGCGTCGGGAGCGTACACCGCTGAGCGATCTCCTCGGTGATCTGGTGGGGATGATCGTGCTGCCCTACCTTGGCTCGGCGGTGGCGCGTCGTGAGCAGACTCGGGCCGTGCGCACTGTGACGCCGGCTTCAGCGCGCCGGCCGTCGATGCTGCCGCTCGCTCACCGGGACCCCCTGCAGGAAGTGCCCATGCGTTTGACATATCGCACCGCGCGGGTGCTGGAGTGCATCGCCGAGCGGCCCGGGGTCAGCAACCGCGCGGTCGCAGACAGGGCGGGGATCTCCGACCAGGGTCAGGTCTCGAAGCTGCTCGCGCGCCTCGAGCGGCTTGGTCTGGTGGCCAATACGGGGGAGGGCCACCACCGCGGTGAGGCGAACGCGTGGATGCTTTCACAGTTGGGTCGCGAGGTCGCGCAGCGCCTGGGCGCGCGCACCGGCGAAGAGAAAGCAGTCGTGTGATGCGAACTCCAACCACGCGTGGCCAGATCTTCAATCGCTGCAACTTATGTCAAATCAAGCAGAGCCCAGCGAGGAGCCGCGATCCGAAGCGGCCGGCAGCGAGCTCAGCGAAAAGGAGAGTGACGTGAAAGCAAAGGCGCGCATTGCTGCCCTCTTCAACCGCTCCGGCGCGGGCCGGGACGCCGAGCGCGTTGCGTGTGCTCTCCGTGTCTCCAGCAATGTCCACGGGGGTGGTGCGCCCGCAGCCGGCCGTGCCCGCCTCGCGTTCGCCTGCGCGAGCTCGGTCACGCTGATCGCCATCCTCGCGATCCTGCTCACCTCCGTTGCCCCCGCCGCCGCCTCAGAAGGCTGCCCCAACGAAGCCCGCCGCGAAGAACAGGGTGCCGCCGGCCGCGCGCTGCCAGACTGCCGCGCCTACGAGCTCGTCAGCCAACCATCTCAGCCATCCCCCTATTATAACTCATACTTCGCTGGCTTCCCGCCCAGTGGATATGCCGAACTAAGCCCACCGGGCGAAAGCAGCGGCCAAGAGCCCCTGTACCTTCCTGAAGAACAGGAAGCGGTCTCAATCGCTCTCGACGGCAACGCCGTGTTGTTCGGTTCCCAAGAACCAAACTCAGAATCGAACGCATCTGCCAGCAACCTCTCGCGGCGTGGGCCCGATGGCTGGATCGGTGAAAACATCATTCCGCCTCGGTCAAGGGTCCTCCTGCTCTGCAATATGGCTGGATACGCCGGCTTCTCGGCGAACCTGGAACAGGTCGCCGTATCCATCGGATCGAGTGAAGAAGGCCCAGTCGAAGATTGTGGACACGCCGAACCGCCCCTCGTTTCCGGTGAATCCGAAGAATCGTCTAATCTCTTCCTGCGCGATACCGCGACTCATTCCTTCCAGCTTCTCAACGTCACGCCTCCGGGAGCGAGGTCGTACGACCCCCATCCCGATGCGATCTCGGCCGACGGCAGCCATGTCGTCTTCCAGTCGCGCTCGCAGCTGACCTCCGACGCCCCCAACGGCGAAGCGATCGACACGAACGCAACCGCAGGACATTGCGCCAACGACTACGGCAATGTCTATCTCTGGAGCGCCGGCGCCGTTCGTCTGCCGACCGTCCTCCCCGATGGCACCCCGGTGCGCGGCACCCTCGCGGGCGCCAGCGGCCCCGGCGGGGGCACTTGCGGCGAACATCCGGGGGGTCGCCCCAGCTTCGGCTTTGCCCACCCGATCTCGGCCGATGGCGAACGCACCCTCTTTTACGCTGGCGGCGGATTTGAAATCAATCCCAGCAGTGTGAATCAGCGAGTTTCTCCCAGGGCTCCCTACATCGATGGCGGCCTCTACCTGCGCGAGAATGCGGGCCGGGCCCCGACCGCAAGCGGCGCGTGCGATCCGGCCGAACCGGACAACGCCTGCACGATCCAGATCGATGTCCCCGAGGGGGGCTCGGGCTCCCCTGGCAACGGCCAGTTCCAGTGGGCCAACTCCGAAACGACCACGATCTTCTTCACCGACGAAGAACCGCTCACCGCCGGTTCCACCGCCGCAGCCGGCAGGCCCGACCTCTACGAATACGACCTCGAAAAGCCCGCGGGGCAGCGCCTCGCCGACCTCACGATGAACGCCGCCGAACCCGCCGACGTGCTCGGCGTCAGCGGTGCCTCCGAAGACGGCTCCTACGCGTACTTCGTCGCCAGGGGCGTCCTCAGCGGCAGCCAGGAAAACAGCCGGCACGCCAAGGCGGTGGCCGGCGAAGCCAACCTCTACCTGCGCCACGCCGGCGCCACCACCTTCATCGCCAACCTCAACGCCGAAGGGGGCGACCAGTGCGACTGGAACGCCGTCTGCCTCACCTCCCGAGTTTCCCAGAACGGCGCCTACATCGCGTTCGACTCGATCGACAGTCTCACCGGCTACGACAACCACCCCGTCCACCCCGAAGCCTGCGCGCACCTCACGGGGAACTCAGGCTCGCCGTGCATCGAGGCGTTTCGTTACGCGGCCGCAGCTGGCGCGCACGGGGAGCTCACCTGTGCCACGTGCAACCCGACCGGCGCGCCCCCCGCCTCGGAATTCGCCTGGTCGGTCATCCGGATGCCGTACCACGGGGGGCTCAGCAGCGCTGTCTCCGATTCGGGCCAGGTCTTCTTCGAGACGATGGAGAACCTCCTGCCCGCCGACGAAAACAAAACCTGGGACGTCTACGAGTACGAGGGTGGGGAAGGGCCGAGCGCCCAGCTACATCTGATCTCCAGCGGCAAGAGCGAACAGCCCTCCTACTTCGCCGGTGCGACGCCGGACGGTTCGAACGTCTTCTTCGTCACCTTCCAGTCGCTGCTTCGTGCGGACACCCGTACCGATTACGACCTCTACGACGCCCGCGTCGGCGGCGGCTTCGCCGAACCGCTGGTTCCGCCATGCGAAGTGGAAGGCTGCCGCTCGGCCTACCCCGGCGCTCCGGCGAGCGTGTCGCCCGCCAGCGCCTCCCTGGAAGGCAAGGGGAACGTTCCCCCCGTCGGCAAAGACAACGCTCGCCCCGGGAAGTGCAAGAAGGGCTTTCTCCGCAGTCGCGGCAGGTGCGTCAAGCAGCACAGCAAGCAGAAAAAGCACCACCGGCGATCCGCCCGCCGCAACCGGAGGGCCGCAAAATGAACCGTCGCGAGAGCAGGGAGACCATCACGATGAACCTCAGCCCGAACATCACGATGAACCTCAGCCCGACCATCGCTCCTGCGTCGATATCGCTTCGCCTGCGCGGCGCTCGTCTGGTGCTTGCTCTTGTCTGCGCGCTCGGCGCCTGGCTTGCGCTCGCCACCTCCCCTGCCGCCGCCAAGGTCATCCACCAGCAGGAAGGCAGCTTCGCCGGCTCCGACCGGCCCGCTCACGAACCCTTCTCGGGCATTCAGCCCAGCGTCGCCGTGGATCGCTCGAGCGGCGACGTATGGGTCACCGAAGAGTCGCTCGCGGGCTCCGTCAAGGTCGACAAGTTCAACGCGAAAGGCGAATACGCGGGTGTCGAGATCACCGGCCAGGGCATCCCCCACGGCCAATTCGCCTTCGGCACCTTCTTCCCGGGGATCGTCGCCGTCGACAACACCGCCTCCGGCCCCAACAAGGGGGACCTCTACGTCTCCGATACCGAACACCACGTCGTCGACCGCTTCAGCAGCTCCGGCGCGTTCGAATGCCAGATCACCGGCCGCAAGCCGAGCGCGACCCCGACCCCGGAAGAAGAACACGAGTGCAATGGCGCCGCCGGCAGCGAACCGACGGGGGGCCCCGCCGGCATCGAACCGGCCGGTCTGGCCGTGGATTCCGGCGGCGACGTCTACGTCGCCGACCGCGGCCGCAACGTCATCGATGTCTTCGGCCCCTCCGGCGAATACAAGGAACAGATCACCGACTCCCATCTCGGCGGGGGGCTCGGCCTCGGCACCATCGCGCTCAGCTCCGCCGGCAACCTCTACGTCACCGATCTCCTCTCCAACGTCGTCGAATTCGACCCCACCGGCCACTTCGTCAAGGTGATCGTCGAAAAAGGAAGCGTGCCCTCTGGCGTCGCGGTCGATCCCGACAACAACCACCTCTACGTTGGCATCGTGCAAGCAGGAGAACGCATGATCGCCGAGTACGAACCATCCGGTGCCCTGCTCGACCTCTTCGCCCCGTCTCCCACCCAATACTTTTCGCTCAGCTATCTTGGGCCGGCCGTCGGTCCGTCCGGCAAGGTCTACGCCGCCGAACCAATCAACAGCAACACCGGCACTGCGTCTGTCCTCCTCTACAGCCCGGACATCGTCGTCCCGGACCCAACCACGCAGGCGGCCACCGAAGTCGAAGACACGACCGCCACCCTCCACGGCCATCTCGACCCCGACACGGCTCACGGCGGCGGTGAAATCACGAGCTGCCGCTTCGAATACGGCCCGACGAAGAACTATGGCGAAACCGCGCCCTGTACGCCCGCTCCGAACTACTCGGGCCCTCAGGACGTCAGCGCCCACCTCACCGGTCTGCAGCCCTCCAACACCTACCACTTCCGCATCGAGGCCGCCAACGCCAACGGCATCCAAAGCCTCGGCGGAGACGAAACCCTGACGACGAAGGGCCCGCCTGCTGTCGATATCGAAGCCGCGGAAGCCCTTACGACCTCGGTCACCTTCAAGGCGAAGGTCAATCCCTGGGGCTACGACACCACCTGCCAGGTCCAGTACGTCGCCGACGCCGCCTTCCAGCAAGCGCAATGGGCAAGCGCCACGACGAAGCCCTGCCAGCCCGAAGACCTCGGCTCGGGATTCGGCGACGTCACGACCAAATTCAAGGTCACCGGCTTGGCGCGCGCGACCACCTACCGCTACCGCTTCCTGGCGGCGAACCGGGCGGGCCTCTCCAGCCACCCCGCTGGCGCCTTCGAAACCTATGGCGTCCACAGGCTCTCGGTCGAATTCGTGAAGAACCCGAGCATCAGCTTCCCCGGCGGGTTCGAGAACTGGGAAGGCGGCGAACCCGAAATCCACCAGGCCGGCGCTCACCCCTACGAACTGGTCACCGACGTCGTCTTGAGCCACACGACCGAGTTCTCTGGGGAAGCCGAAGACGTAAATAACACCGCTCTCAACACCAAGGACATCCACATCAACCTGCCGCCTGGTCTGATCGGCAACCCGACCTCGATCCCCAGATGCAACCGCTACCTTCTGAAGGGACGCGAATGCCCCAGCGACACCCAGGTGGGAATGTTCGAAGCCTGGGTGGACGAACATAACGCGACGTCGCTCCCCGCGGAAGAACGTGAAGAACGTTTTACGATAGCTATCTACAACATCGAACCGGCCGGACGCGCACCCGCCGAATTCGCCGGCTTCATCTATGGCAAAGCGCCGGTCTGGATCCCCTTTCGCGTCCGCACCGGCGGCGACTACGGTATCAGCGCCGACTCGATCAACATCACCAGCATCGGCGGTGCCCTCTCGAGAGTGCGCGCCCGCATCTGGGGCGTCCCCGCCGACCCCGCTCATGAAGTGGAGCGCAGCCACAACTGCCCCATATTCAGCGTCGGGTCGCATTGCCCCGACACCGAACCGGAAGTGCCGCTGCTCACCAACCCGACCGCCTGCGCCGGGCCGCTGACCGTCACCACCACGATCGACAGCTGGCAGGAACCGGGGCAGTACGTTTCCAAGAGCGCCGAACTCGAAGCCTTCACCGGCTGCAACCAGCTCCACTTCGAACCGACACTGGAAGCGCTGCCGACCACGAACGTCGCCGACTCGCCCTCCGGCCTGAATGTCGACCTCCACGTCCCCCAGGATCGCAACAGCGAAGGGAATGAAGACCCGCACGGCCTCGCCACGGCCGATCTGAAGGACACCAGGGTCACACTGCCCCTGGGGCTGGTCGTCAACCCGGCTTCGGCCCCGGGTCTCGGTGCGTGCTCGTCGGTGCAGTTCGAATTGCATGGCCCCAAACCCGCGCAATGTCCCGACGCCGCGAAGATCGGGCGGGTCGAAATAGATACGCCGCTCGTCGACCACCCCCTGCCGGGCTCGGTCTACGTCGCGACGCCGTATGAGAACCCGTTCGACTCGCTGCTGGCGATCTACGTCGCCGTCGACGATCCCGAAACTGGGGTGGTCATCAAGCTTGCCGGTGACATCGAAGCAAACCCAGAAACGGGCCAGTTGACGACGACGTTCAGCGAAAGTCCACAGCTGCCCTTCGAAGATTTCAAGCTTGATTTCTTTGCTGGGCCGCGGGCCGCGCTGCGTACCTCTGCAACGTGCGGCACTTTTGAATCGAAGTCGGTGCTGACGCCGTGGTCGGCGCCTGAATCGGGGCCGCCGGCTACGTGGTCCAGTGTCTTTCAGATCAAATCGGCGCCTGGCGGTGGCTCGTGTCCCGCGAAGGCGGCGGAAGAGACCGACAGCCCGAGCTTCAGCGCGGGCACCGAAACCCCGGTCGCCGGCTCTTACTCGCCCTTTGTCCTGCGTCTGCACCGCGAAGACGATTCACAGGAACTGAAGGGCATAGCCACGGTCCTGCCGCCCGGTCTCACCGCTAAGCTGGCGGGTGTCGCCGAGTGCTCCGACTCGGCGATCGAAGCCGCGCAGCACAAGACGGGCAGGCAAGAGCAGGAAAGCCCGTCCTGTCCGGCCAGTTCCGAAGTCGGCACGGTCAACGTGGGTGCCGGCGCCGGCCCCGCACCATACTTCACCGAAGGTCGCGTCTATCTCGCTGGCCCTTACAAGGGAGCCCCGTTCTCGCTCGCGATTCTCACCCCCGCGGTGGCGGGGCCGTATGACCTCGGCACCGTCGTCGTGCGGGCTGCCCTCTACGTGAACCCCGAAACCACCCAGGTCACGGTCAAGTCCGATCCGATTCCGACCATTCTCGACGGGATCCTGCTCGACGTAAGGACGATCACGGTGAAGATTGGACGGCCCGACTTCACTCTCAACCCGACCTCCTGCGACAAGATGTCGGTGGGCGGCGAAGCGCTGTCGGTCCTCGGCCCGAGCGCCGCGCTCTCAGATCCCTTCCAGGTGGGCGGCTGCGAAGCGCTCGGTTTCAAGCCGCGGTTCAGTGTCTCCACGTCCGGAAAGACCTCGCGTGTGGGTGGCGCCAGCCTGCATGTGACGTTGGCTTATCCGAATGCTCCACAGGGGACTCAGGCGAATATCAAGAGCGTTCATGTTGAACTTCCGGAAGCTCTTCCTTCGCGTTTGTCCACCTTGCGCCATGCTTGCGTGGATTCGGTGTTCAATCAGAATCCTACTGATTGTCCTGCTCTGTCACAGGTTGGATCCGCGCGAGCAGTGACTCCGCTGATCGCCGTTCCTCTGGAAGGCCCAGCTTATTTTGTGAGTCATGGAGGTCAAAAGTTCCCCGAACTGATAGTCGTGCTCCAGGGCGATGGCATCACGATCGACCTGCACGGCGAAACGTTCATCAGCCACGCTGGCATCACGAGCTCGACGTTCCGCACGGTCCCCGACCAGCCGATCACGAGCTTCGAATTGACGCTGCCGCAGGGGCCGAACTCGGTGTTTGCCGCCAACGGGAACTTCTGCGCGGCCACGAAGACGGTCCCCATCAAGCGCAGGGTGACCGTCCGCGTCAAGGGCCGCAAGCAGATAGTCACGCGCAGCGTCAAGACCACGGTCACCGCGCCGCTGATCATGCCGACCGCCTTCACCGCGCAAAATGGTGCTGTGCTGACGCAGAACACGGAGATCAGCGTCGAGGGTTGCTCCAGGGCGAAGCAGAAGCCGACGTCGAAGAAGGCTGGGCGTGGCAAGGGGAGGCGATAGCGATGGCACGAACCAAGATGCAGTGCAGAAGGTCAGGCCAGCGCTATGGCAAGCGCCACTAGCCCGGGCTGAGGATCGAGTGCATAGCTCACAGCCACAACATCGCGGCCGTCTTTGCGGCGTCGCGGGTCTCCTCGCGCTCGCGCTGAGCGTGTGGACGCTTGGGCCGGGGGCGCCCATGGCGCCGGCGACGGTTGGGCCTGAGATCGCCGCTGTCTGGTCGAGCGAAGTAGTCGCCACCTCTGCCCGCTTGCGCGCCGAAATCAACCCCGCGGGCCTGCCGACCACCTACCGTTTCGAATACATAGCCCAGGCCGCCTATGAAGCCAACTTGGCGGCTGGGCATGAAGGTTTCGCCGGCGCGTTGGCGGCCCCGGCGAGCGGAGGGGTCTCGATCGGCGAAGGCACCGCAACTGTCTCGGTCTTCCAGTCGGTCAGTGGCCTCTCGCCCGAAACTGCCTACCGCTACCGCGTCCAGGCCACCAGTGGCGCGGGCACTGAAACAGGCACTCCCTACGCTTTGCGGACCCAGGGCCTCGGCTCGGGGCAACTGCTCGCCGATGGTCGCGGGTGGGAGATGGTCTCCCCGATCGAAAAGAACGGCGGCCAGGTCCAGGCCCCTGGGGAAATCGATGGTGGCGGGGTGCTGCAGGTCTCCCCTGACGGTGAAGCCGCGACCTACTCGTCCTCTGCCTCTTTTGGTGCGGGCGCCCTGGGCGCCCCGCTCGCCAGCCAGTACATATCGCGCCGCACTCCTGGCGGCTGGCTTACCGAAAACGTCACGACACCGGTGGTCTCTGGTTCTTACGGCGAACATCCCAATGGCGTCCCCTACCAGCT